>ERZ857965.60-NODE-60-length-168043-cov-10.004381_pt1 | contig 168043 bp, 176 predicted proteins | sample MGYA00519758_ERZ857965 | MGnify/ENA primary metagenome ERZ857965 (study PRJEB31778, sample SAMEA3449381) | human gut metagenome | biome: human gut; feature: human-associated habitat; material: faeces | place: United Kingdom | collected 2010/2012 ...
CTGTATTACCAACGCTTTTCAGGATTCAGAAAACACTAAATATTTATTCCCACTCTTTTGCCAAGGTTTGCGATACCGTTATTGCGGATTTACGGACTTCATTTTAGTACGCATATTCCACATATTGCGGATTATGCGCCGGAATTTTCACCCTCGCAATACCAAGCCAATGCCACGGCGAACGATGGCAATACCACAGCAATGCCACGGTTAAGCATCGCCCGGGTCGTCTTCCCCGGCCGGAGGTGTAGGCACCATTAGAGCGTTAAGCCGCTGCATCGTGTCATCGTTCCGAGCCGGATAGAGGTGCCCATACGTCCGCAGCGTCGTCTCCACGTCCTCGTGACCGAGGCGCTCGGAGATAAGCAGGACAGGCACACCCATTTCAATCAGCAGCGAGGCGTGAGAGTGTCTCAAGTCGTGCAGCCGAATTTTCGGAACGCCGGAGGCCGCGCACGCTTTCGCCATCTCCTTGTGGAAATAGGACTTCGTGAACGGGAAAAGGCGCTCATCCGGCTCGTAGTCATAAAGAGCCTCTACATACACCCGGACGACGTCGCACATCGCCCCTGGCAGCGGAACGCCCCTGTTTCCCTTCGGCGTCTTCGGAGGCGTTATTACATCCTCCCCGTCTATGTTCTGGTAAGACTTCGACACCCGCAGCGTCCGGCGCTCGAGGTCTATATCATCCAGCGTAAGCGCGAGAAGCTCGCCGATACGGATTCCCGTCCAGAACAGGATGGAGAAACCGGCACGGGCCGAGGGCCTCTTTACGCAGGCCAAGAAGGTATTGAACTGCTCGACCGTCCAGAACTTCATTGCGCCAGCCTTTTTACTGCCGACGCTCCCGGCCACGTGACAGGGATTAGAACCAAGGTGATAGTAGCGAACGGCATAGTTCAGAACGGCTACAAGCTGATTGTTTATATTCTTCACATATGTCGGCTTATAGCCACCGGCCAGCAATCCCGCCTGCCATTTACGGACATGGGCGGGAGTTATTTTGTTTACGGGCAAGTCGCGGAAAAAGGGAAGGATATGACGCTCCATCAGGTATTCCTTGCTTTTCCGCGTCGAGAGCCGGAGCCGCGAGGCCATATCATCGTTGTATAGCTCGACAAGAGAGGCGAACGTCATATCACAGGATTGTTCCGACTTCGCCAGAAATTCGCGCTCAAACTCCTGCGCATCCTTCCGACGTTCAAACCCCCGCTTCTTTTTCAGCTTCCGTTTTCCAGACCAATCCGTGTAGTAGAACGAGGCGTACCAAGTCCCTCGTTTCTCGTCTTTATAGACCGGCATACACTTACGCCTCCGGGAAAAGCTCGGCGGCCTCACAGAATGTCGAGAATAGTGTGCAAGGCGCATCTTTTGGAGGATATTTCAGCGGAGCCTTAAACCCGTACACAGGCTCCCAACGGCAGCGGCAGCCCTCGTGTTTCTTATTCTCGACAAAAGCCTCGGCCTCCCCGAGCGTGAACATACGACCATCCAGAGCCGCGCAGCCCGCGCAAGCGCCACTCTTTGCAATCCAACGAACATGAGTGACTTCGTACTTCTCACGCATTTCTTTCAGAGGCATCCCAATTTCTGGCCCGGGGCGAACGATTTCACCCCGGAGAGCCTTTGAGAGAAGCTCGTCAGAACCAGCAGCCAAGGGAACCAGCATCAGCTCTTTAGCTCGCATTTCCGCGCCGCTAACACCGAGAACGGCCTCACATTGCGCTTTCCACGCGGCGAACACGCCGCGCTCGCCGACAAACGAGAGCGCCAAAACCTTCTCAAAGAGAGGCAGCGAAAGCCTCTCTTCCATTGCCCATTTCTTGAACTTGCGAAGTGAGGCACGAGGATTCCGCTCGATAAACTCGTCCAGCTTTTCAATTTCGGCCAGAGCGGAACCCGCACCTCTCCTAATCATTTCGTTAAGCCCCACGGCCCTCCCTCCTTCCAACGGCAGCCCGCATAGCGGCCACAGACGGCGCAGCAGCGAGCCGGACGCCATATAGGCGCTCATAGTTTTCAATTTCCTCAACGGCCAACGCAGCGGCCCCGGCGTCACCTTCGGCGAGTTTCCTGTCAAAGCAGCGATGCAGAGCGGCCAGCTCGTCGGCCTTTATTTTTGCGCAGGCCGGGCAGAGGCCCGCCGTCAGCTCCACGCAGTTCGTTTCCGCGCCGCAGAGGCGGCACGACAGATAGCCAGTCTTCATTTCTTTTCACCCCCGGGAGAAAAGTCAACGTATATCACACGGCCGACCCGACAGCGGATTCGGGCCCGGCCGTCTTTTTATCTTCCCCGATTACTTCGGCGGGAGAGGAGATGCGGCCAGCACGGCGGTACATTTCGCTCAAGATATAAACCTGCTCCGGGCGCGGCAGCGAGTGGTACGCAGAAAGCACCTCCTCGTCGGCCGGAGACAGCCGGTATTCCTTTTCTTCCCCTGTCAAGATGTAGTCCACTGAGACAGAAAAAAACTCGGCAATCGCAGCGATGTATTCTGCGCCCGGATTCGTCCCGCGCACCTTCCACGTGCTAACGGTTTTCGCCGGAACGCCGATGAATTTTGCCAGCTCGCGCTGCTCGCGGCCAGCATCGGCCAGCAGAGAAAAGACACGTTCGCAAATCGTCATTTGAACCTCCTTGCGGCCCAGATGGGCCGGGATACGGAAAAATTTTTGAGAAAATCCGCAAATGGTCTTTACAAGCCCTCATATGCGGACTATAATTAAGCCAACAACCAACAAACGAGGCGCATTTGAGCGCCAGACCGACACGGGCCGCCGCCCGCCGCCGAAAGGAGAAAACAATGAACCTCTACCGCATTACATACGGCACCCCCGACAGCGAAACCGAGACCACCAACATCACCGAGCGCAGCGAGACCGCAGCCCGCAAGGCATTCAAGGCATCCTGCAAAGCCTTTTGCAGCATCATCCCGGACATCATCGGCATTGAGCTTATTCGAGAGGACGTCGGAGCCACCAAGCAGCAGGAACGCGACACGCTCGCAGCCATCATGCAGATGGTCGAGGAGCTCGGCCCCAACAGCTACCTCGCGACCGCGTTTGCAGGATGCTTTGAAGACGCCGAGGAGAACATCGAGAACGACTTCGCGTTCAGCATGAAGGAGCGTTACGAATCCAGCAAGAAGGACGCCGACTACTTCCACGAAGCCGCCAACACGTTCAGCAACGACCTCGACAAGGCCCGCGATGAAATCGCAGCCATCAAGGCAGAGCTCACGGACGCGCAGAACCGGCGCATCGAAGCCGAGGCCAGCTACAACAGCCTCGTTGACAGAACCACCGCAGCGGAGGCTCGCGCAGAGGCCGCAGAGGACGAAATCGTAACCCTCAAAGCCAAGCTCTACGACTACATCACCGCCGGGGCCTAACCGCCCCGGCCCGGAGAAAGGAGAAGACCATGAGACCCATCTACATCGAGGGCAACCGCAACGGCTACAGCCCGGAGCAATGCGGCCGGACGTTGACCGTCGGCGAGCTCATTGAAATCCTCGAGAGCTTTGACCCCGAACGCCCTGTCTTCCTTCGCAACGACAGGGGCTACACCTACGGTAGCATCACCGAAGAAGACATCGAAGACGCGGAGGAGGTTTCCGACGATGACTAACATCTACAAGCTCAGAGCGCAGCTCCTAACGGAAAAGTACGAGCCGTTCTTCGAGGACTTCAAGCAGTACAAAGACGACCGCATCCTCGTTCCGAATTGCAGAGACCAACTCCTCGAGGCTTGCGCGGCTATGGAAACCGTCAGTAACAACTTCGTTCGCGTGGCCTTCAACAAGGCATTCAACGAGCAGGAAGCACTCATGGAGAGCATCGTCACCCGCTTCACCGGCAAAGTCTGGAGAGACTTCAAGTGGAGGGATGCAGAATGAGCTACAGAGACGAGCTCGCCAGACGCTACGGCTGGCCCCTCAAAATCCATGCCAGAGGCTACGACGCCTACCTCGTAGGGGCACAGCCCCTCCTCGAGGGCGGCCCGGCCCCCATCTATCGTTTTCCCGGAGGCGACAGCCTCGTAGATGAATGCGAAATGTTACCCGCAGAGGAGGCGAGCGACGAATGACGCACCTCCACATGAGACAGTTCGACGGCATCACCGTCGGCATGGAAGTTCAAAGCCCCGCAGCCTTCCGAGCCTTGAAGAAGAACATCACCTACGGCGAAGTCAAACCACGGGGATGGAGCCGCCCTACAAAGCGCAGGCTTGTTCCAGCCAAGTATGTCGCCGCAGCAATGGGGCAAGCCGCATGGCTCGTCACCGAACACAAGGCCATCGAAACCGTAAGCTGGGAGGACAGCGGAGACATCTACCTCGTCTATGACGAGCCAAAGGAGGTAACGCCGTGAACACTTACGACATCTACCGCCTCGAGACCCCGGAACAGGTTGTTTCCCACCAGCAGGCGAACAGCCCGGAGGAGGCACTCGAGAAAGAAGCTCGGCAGCGCCCGGACAGCCTGCTCGACACCACGCTACTCACGCTTCTCGACCGGGATGGGGCCTATGGGCCCCGCCTCGCCAGAGCGTAACGCGGTCGCCGAACACAGCTACCCACACAACAGTATACCACAAGCGCAGCCAACAAACAAGCCAAACAAGAAAGGAAGTGAAGAAAATGCCAGCCCGCAAGAACCCTAAGACCGCTTTCGGCCTCGAGCTTTTGCAGTTCTGCGCCCGGAACGGCATCACCTACAAGCAGGTAGCGGCGGCAGCCGACGTCAAGCACTCCACCCTCGTCGAATGCACCACCGGCCGCTGTGCCGGACACGAGCTCATTCCCAAGGTGCGCCGCTACATGGAGGACTACGAAGCCTCCATCGCCACCAACCGAACCTAACCAGAGAGGAGAACCGGCCATGCAACAGACCTACAAATTCCTGTTCGTGGGCGACGTCATGGAAATTCTCGGCATCTCCAAATCCAAAGCCTACGAGATAATCCGAAAGATGAACAAGGAGCTCGAGGCCGAAGGGTACGAAACCATCGCGGGCCGTGTTCCGCGCCGGAGATTCTGCGAGAAGTTCTACTGCGGCGAAGACATCACCGCCAAGAAGCCAGAGAGGAGGAAGCCCCATGTATAGGCCCCAAAGCCGCGAGGAGTTCAGACGGCAGCAGGAGCAGCGCAAGCGCATACGTGCAGACCTACGCGCTCTTTCCCGCGTCACGACGCTCATCATCTTCGGCGGCATTATTGCCCGCATCGCGTTCATCATGTTCGACAAGCTCACCTCCCGGGCCGGTTTACCCGGCGGCGAAATGTTCCTCCCGCTTTACGTCATCGCACTCCCGTACTTCGGATGGAAGCTGCGAGCATGGTGCCACCCCGAGAAACCGAGACGGAAAATCAAGAGAAAGGAGACCTATAAATGCACAACTACTTTTGTCCAGCCTGCGGATGTGCCCTTGACCCCGGAGAGAGGTGCGACTGCCGCGAGAATAACGCAGAGCAGCCGACCCACAAGCTGGTGACCTATGCCGATTGGGAGGCGGCCGGGAGTTTTGAGGAAGCGGCCAGCCCCGGCGACTATGTGGAGGAGCGCATCGTCGATGAAATGCGCGACTGCCTCCCGCCCGCGTTTATGAGCTTCGGATTCCTACAGACGGGCGAGCCGTACAGCCACGAACTCGACCCGGACACCGGCAAATGGCGACCCACATTCGCGACCTTCAAGAAGGACGGACAGCATTGGACTTACTGCGGCAACTGCTTCTACAAGCAGGACACGCCGCCGAAATCAGAAAGGAGACATTGAACCATGTACCGCTATTATTCCACGCAGCGCCCCGTCGCACCCGGAACTTACCCGGGCCGCCCGGCAACCCTCGGGAATTACGGCAGCAACGGAACCGACATCGACTACCTCGGCCGCGTTTGGGGCTGGCTCGACTACGAAGACGAGCTCACCGCAGAGCAGGCCGACGCCTACGAGCTCAAGCCTGCTGGGCAGACGCCTATGTACTACGCCATCAGCGAGACGACTGCGCGGCAGGCCAAGCGCATGAACAGCTTTAGCGACTATGTAGAGGGCAGCGCGACCGCAGGCTACCGCGTCGAGGTTGACAGGGCTGCATACCTCGCGTACCGCCAGAAGCGCCGCATCGACCCCATGTACCACGACCGCGTAGACAGCCTTCTCAACACCTACGCCCGCAAGCTCGCAGAGAACCTCAACGCCAACTACTCCATCCAGACCCGATGCCCCTCCATCCTCATCGCGGGCGGCAGCAACTTCCCCGTTTCAAAGAAAGAGAAGCAGAACCGCGCCGCAGACCGTAATATGCAGGAGTGGAAAGACATCCAAGGCATCCTCGACAAAATCCGCAGCACGGGCAAGGGAGGCATCAGCAGCGACGACCCGGCAGCCGTCACCAAGCTCAAGACCAAGCTCGCAAAGCTCGAGGCAGCGCAGCAGACGATGAAGGACGTCAACGCTTACTGGCGCAAGCACAAGACCCTCAAGGACTGCCCCTACCTCACGGAGGAGGAAATTGCAAAGGCCGAGGCAGCTATGGGCTCCGATTGGCACCTCGAAGACAAGCCATTCGCCTCGTACTCCCTCTCCAACAACAACGCGAACATCCGGCGCATCAAGGAACGCATCACGGAACTCGAAAAGCGCAGCAGCAGCGCGGCCCCGGCCGGATGGGAGTTCGACGGCGGCAAGGTTGTTATGAATACTGATGAGAACCGCATTCAGGTGTTCTTTGACGAGAAGCCGGACAACGACACCCGCACGGAGCTCCGTGGAGCAGCGTTCAAGTGGGCCCCCTCACAGGGCGCATGGCAAAGACAACTCACCGACAACGCCATCCGGGCCGCGAAGTACCTCAAGTGCCTCAAGCCTACGGACTGACCACCACCCTCAACCACGCCTATATTCTACCGCAGAAAGGAGGCGAACGGCGTGTCAAACCAAGTAACATCGACCACCCCAACATATCTCCGTGAGGCACGTTTGTCGGCCGGATATGTGTCACGAGAAACGGCGAGCATAGACCTCCCGTACTCGCCCGAGACCATCGGACGACATGAGCGCGGAGAAGTTACCCCAAGCCCGGACGACATCACACAGTACGCGCAGGGCTACAACCGCCCGGACATCATGCTCCGCTATTGCAGCGATTGTCCGATAGGGCGCAAGACCGGCAAGACGGCCACAGACAGAGACCTCCCGTGGGCCGCGCTGCGCGTCAGCCAAAGGCTGCGCAAGGCAAAAGAAATCGCCGACACGCTCGAGAGCATTGCCGACGATGGAATAGTGGACAGCTATGAACGGGAGGACTTCGACCGGGCGCTCGAATTTCTTCGCTCGCTCGAGGAGACCATTACAGACATCGCAATCTGGGCCATGTCCAGAGACATGGGAAAAGGCCGCCCTGCTGCAACAGAAACGGCCTCTGGTAAATAACCTACGCTTATTCTACACCGGCCAAGGCCGGATGTCAAGGAAAGGAGCATTTTCAATGGCAAACAACAGCATCGCGGGCACCATCGTACAGCTCAACGAGTATCCGCCCGATAAGTTTAACGTCCTCATCCCAGTCACGACCATGCAGGTAATGAGCAACCTGCAACGCATCATCGTGAACAAGGTACAGCTCGACGTCAGCGACCCGGAGAACAGCAAAGACGTCTACCGCGAAAAGAGCAGCGGCAAATACGCCATCACCAAGGTAGGCGGCATGAAGCTCGCAGCAGCGGCCAACATCAGCATCGTAGACACCGAGAGCGGCATGACGGACGGCTGCAAGCGATGTGTGGACATGGCGCGGGCCGTCGGCAAACCCAAAGCCTGCGGCACTTGCCCGGCGCAGTATAACGTGGCCGTGACCGTTACCATTCGCGTCCCGGAGCCCTCCGGCGGCTTCCGCTTGATGAAAGCCACCCGAGAAATCGACTGCGCAGCAGAAAAGGAGAGCATGACCGACGCACAGTACAAGCGCTTCCTGCCGCACCGCACAGCAATGGCAGAGAGCAAGGCATTTATGCGGGCCCTTCGCGCAGCCCTCGGCCTCGCAGCAACCTACACCATCCCGGAGCTGCGCAAGCCCTTCATCATCGCGCACGTTGTTCCGAACCTCGAGGCCCCGGAAATCAAGGAGGCCGTAGCAGCCAACTACCTGCAATCCATGGGGATGCTGTTCGAGGGCGCAGGCAGCCCCCGCGCAGCCATCAGCGGCAATTCGGCAGCGCTCCCGGCGGCCGTAGATGTTCCAGACGACGGAGCCGACAGTGGCTACCCCACGCCGGACATTCCGGACGAGCCCGATGATGCCCCGGATTTTGAAAACCCGAATCTCATCTTCTGCGACGACTGTGGCGAACAGATTGTAGAGACGCAGGCCCGCAACGGCCAGACATGGACGCCCGAGAACATCCGCAGCTACAGCAAGCGCCAGTACGGCCGCTGCCTCTGCGCCAAGTGCCAAAAAGCGGAGCGGGCCTCGAGAGGAGGCCGCTGATGCTTAACGACAAAACCATCGAGATATGTGAGCGCCTCGATTGGTCAATCTACCTCGGCGCGAACGAGGACGTGGAACTCCGCAAGGAATCCCCGGCCGGAGAAGATTTCAGCATTTGCGTGGATTCCAAAAACTTCATTCAGAACGTCAAGGAATACGCGGCCAACTTCGACATCGACGAACACATCGAACTGTGGATAGAGGCAAAGCGGAATGGCGTCAAAGGCGTTCCAAGCGCCCGCGAGCTCGTGTATGACGCAGAGGCCATTTGCAAGATGCTCCAAGAGCTTGCGGCGGCCCTCGCAAAGGAGGAACCAGCATGAGTGAGAGCAAGTACGAGAAGATTTACCGCCTCGCGAACGAGAAGACCGGTCGCGCAAGATGGATGGAAACAGCCATATTCCCCCTCACAGCAGACCTCGAGGAGCTCACCGGCCAGCCGGTTGTCGTGAGCGGCCCCTTCGGACTTAGAGCAGCGGTCTACATCAAGCTCGGCAAAAGCACCATCACCATCACGCCGGGATTTCAAGACGACCGGCTCGAGCTCTACTACGACACCGGGAGGGCGACGGGCAGATACGAGCCCCTCACCCTCGGAGATTTCAACGGATTCAACAACGAACAGGCACGGCTCCCCGAAAGGCTCGAGGACGTCGCCGCTCTGTTCCATAAGGAGGCAGCGCAATGAAGATACTCCACACCGCCGACACGCACCTCGGCGACCTCAACGGCCCTGTCAGAGACGGGAAGAACGCCCGCAGGCAGGACACCCTCGCCTGCATGAAACACATCGTAGAAGTAGCCGAAAAGGAGAAGCCGAATGTCAGCATCGTAGCGGGCGACCTTTTCAACCGCTCCCGCGTTTGGGCTGATACGGCCCTTGACGATGTAAACGACGCCATCACGACATTCCTGCGGCCCCTTTGCAGATGCAGCGAGCAGGTAGTTCTCCTGTTCGGTACAGAGAACCACGACAACCCACGCGCATTTGAGACTGTGCGCGAAATCACCAAGGACGAAGCAAACCTCCACATCTACACCACGCCGGGCATCGAGCGCCTCACAACCAGCGAGGGCGACATGCAAATCCTCGCTCTCCCCGGCTTTGACAAGGGTCGTCTACGGCTTTTCGTTCCGGGCGTGGACAAGGAAACAGAGAACCGCAACGCGACCGCACTCATCAACGACGTTCTTCTCGGCCTTTCCACGGAGCTTGACAAGAGCATCCCGGCCATCCTCGTCGCTCATTACACCGTAGCCGGAGCGGAGGCCGACAACGGCAGCACCTTCCTCGCCGGACAGGACGTAGTCATCCTCCCGTCCACCATCGACAGCACCGGCGTAGACCTCGCGTGCTTCGGTCACATCCACCACCCGCAGAAGCTACCCTGCAACACCCCGGCGTACTACTGCGGCAGTCCGAATCAGCTCACTTTCAACGACGAGGGCACGGAACACGGATTCTACATTCACCAGATGATTACATCGCCCGTCAGCCTACCGGGCACGGCCGTCAAAAGCAAGTTCATCAACACCCCGGAGCGCAGACACTACACCTACCGCCTCGGGCCGGACGACATCGCAGCGTACACGGCCACCGGCAAACTGCCGGAGACCCCGGCCGCGATGAAAGACGCCCTCGTTCGCGTCCGATACACCTGCGCCCCGGACATCGACAAGGCACTCAACCGAGCCGAGCTGCAAAAGGCCCTCGTTGCAGCAGGCGCGTTCTACGTCGCAGAAGTTCTCCCGGAGGACATCGAGGACGTCAATGCAGCCCCGGAGCTCACGGAGCACGAAGGGCCGACTGAGGCCCTGCACAGATACCTCGAGCGTGCAGAGCTCGACCCGGCGACCATCAGCCGCCTCACGGAGTTGGCCGCACCGCTCATTAAAAGGGCCGACGACGGTCGAGACGCGGACAAGCGTACCGGCAGCTTCGCACCCGTCAGAGTAGAGGTCAAGAACTACCGCAGCTATTCCGCAGCGGATTTCACATTCGAGGACATCCGCATGGCAATGGTCAACGGCCAAAACGGCGTCGGAAAGAGCAGCCTGTTCATGGACGCCATTGCGGATTGCCTTTTCGAGCAGACCCGAAAAGAGGACATCGGCGGCTGGGTACGCGACGGCACCAAAAGCGGAGCCATCACCTTCGAGTTTGCTATGGGGCCGGAGACCTACCGCGTCATCCGCACCCGCACCAAGGCCGGACGCGGTACACTCGCCATCCACCGTCGCAACCCGGGCACCGATGAATGGCTCGACGAGAGCGACACGACGATGAAACTCACGCAGGCCCGCATCGAGCGCATCCTCGGAATGGACTGCAACACCTTTTGCAGCGTAGCCCTCATCCGGCAGGACGCCTACGGCCTGTTCCTCGACGCGGACAGCGACCGCCGCATGGAAGTGTTGAGCGCCCTCCTCGGCCTTGACATTTACACCCGGCTCGAGGAGCTCGCAAAGGACTGCTCCACGGAGCAGCGCAGGAAAATCGCAGCCACCCGCGAGCGTCTTTCCATCCTTGAGGAGCAGATAGCAGCCAAAGCCGCCCTCGAGGAAGACATCACAAGCATCGACGAGAAAACAGCAGCGGCCAGTGCAGAGACAGAAACCCTCGACGCAGTCATCGCAGAGGCACAACGCAGCGAGGCCATGCGGGAGGAGCTTACACGGCAGGCCGACGAGAAACTCAAGGAGGCCGACCGGCTGGAAGCAGACGCGGCAGCCAAACGGCAGCAGGCAGAAACCGCCCGCAGGAAGCACAGCGACGCCGAGCGCCTCGCAGCAGCCCTTCCGGCAGCAGAAAAGGCAGCGGCCGACGTGGAGGCAGCTCGCGCAGACATCGAGGAAACCGCGCCAGACGTCGAGAAACTCCGCAGCCTTACCCAAGAGGCCAATTCTATCGGAGAGACCCTCAAAACGTCGCAGAGCGTCGTTGAGAGCCGCCAGAAAAGCAAAGAGCAGGCCCGGGCCATCCTTGAGCGCAAGGAAGACATCGAAGCAGCGGCCGCAGCCATCGAAGCACTCGTCCCGGCCCGCAGGGAGGCAGAGAGCCGCCTCGCCAAATTCACAGAGGCACATAAGGCGCTCGTAGCAGCCAAGCAGGCCCGCGATACATTCCTCACCGAGAGCCGCGCCCGCATCGACAACATCAATCAGCGCATCTCTTACTACGGCAAAACGGCGGCCATCCTCGACGACAGCGGATGCCCGCACCCGGAGGAGGCGACCTGCAATTTCTTGAAGAACGCCGTCACGGCCAAGGGAACGCTCGACGCCCTCAAGGAGACGCTAGAGAAGACCCGGAAAGAAGACCGCACAGAGTACGACCGCCTTTCCGTCGAGTACGGAGCGGCGAAAGCGCAGTACGACACCGTAGGAGACCCGGCAGCCGACATCGCAGCCATCGCGGACAAGGAACTACAGCACAAAGGGCTCGCAGCCCTCGCGCCAAAGCTGGCAGCAGCAGAGGCGTCCGTCAAGGAACTCGACGCAGCCATCGCAGCCGAGGAGGCAAAGCAAGCCGAGGCCCGGGCCCGGCTGGAAGCCATTGAAGCGGAGAAGAAACCACTCGAAGCCGCCGAAGCTCGTGCAGAGGCCGCCAGAGCGTCGCTGAAAGCATCGAAAGCCCTCGCCGACACACTTCCCCAATGCAAAGCCGCAGCAGCCACAGCGGCCGCCCTGCTTCCGCAGATAGAGGCGTTCGAGGCAGAGGCCACGGAGCTTGACGCAAAAAAGGCGCTTACCGTTATAGACGCTGGAGAAATCCGAGCCAGAATCCCGGAGGGAAGCGGAAACCTCGAGCAGCTTACCGCCCGCAGGAAGACACTCGCCGACCACCTCACCAGCCTTGCAACCGAACGCGGAGGCATCCAGACCCGTCTCACAGCCATTGAGGAGGCAGCAGAGCAGGCCACCGCCTACCGTGCAGAAATCAGCGCGACGGCCAAGACCCTCGACGACTACCAGACGCTTGTGCAGGCGTTCGGCCTCGACGGCATCCAGTACATGATAATTCGGGGCATCGTTCCAGAGATTATGCACCGGGCAAACGACATTCTCGCAGCCATGACCGGCGGCAAGATGGCCGTTGACATTCGCACCGAGCGCGAGCAGCGCAGCACCAAGCAGGTAGTCAATAGCCTTGACGTCTGGATTAACAGCATCAGCGGCAGCAGCCGTCCGTACCAAAGCCACAGCGGCGGCGAGAAAGTCAAGATTGCGCTGGCCGTCACCCTCGGCCTCGCAGACATCAAAGCCCGCAGGGCGGGCATCCAGCTCGGGATGCTGTTTATAGATGAGCCTCCATTCCTCGACGCAGAGGGCACGGAGGCATACGCCGACGCCCTTTCGAGCATGGCGGCCAGAAACCCCGGAATGCGGATTCTCGCCATCAGCCATGACCCGACGATGAAAGCCCGCTTCCCGCAGAACATCACCGTACACGCAGGCGAAGACGGCAGCACAGTTACGATGGATTGAGGGAGGCCCGCCTCCCCTCCATCCGATAGGAGGAGGTGAAACCGCATTGTATTCCAAAATAGACGCCCGTTTCTGGGACGATGAGAAAGTCCTCACGCTGTCGCCGGACGCCCGATACCTCTTGATTTACCTACTCACGACCAAGCACAGGAACGTACTCGGATGCTACCAGCTACCAAAGGCATACGCCCTCGAAGACACGAAACTCCCGGAAAAACGGTTTTCACACGCATGGCGAGAGCTTTTCGGAAGCGGAATAGTCATCTACGAGGAAGACACGCGAATGATTCTTCTCAAGAATTTTCTGCGCTATAACCCCATCGAGAACCCGAACCAAGTAAAAGGAGCGCTTACAAAGCTCGAGGGCCTGCCCCGTAGCGACCTCTTTCACACGGTCTACGCACACCTCGAAGGGCTCGCAAACGAGGCCGGGAAGCCGTATTTGAAACCCTTGCTGGAAGCCTTACCGAAACTGTTTCGGAAACCCTTTCGGAACGGTTGCGGAAACCCTTCCGAAACCCTTTCGGAAACCCTTCCGAAACCCTTGCAGCAACCAGTAAACAGTAAACAGTATACAGTAAGCAGTAACAGTAAACAGGAAGAAGATATACCCCCCTTACCCCCCATTGGGGGAGCGGCCGAGCCGGAGCCCGACGGCATCGGCAACGCTGAACCTGATTTTCTCGAGGACGCAGCGCCAAAGCCGCGCAGGCGAAAGCCTTCTACGCTGACAAAAACGCAGGAAACACGCTTCAATGCCTTTTGGGCCGTGTACCCCCGAAAGGTCAGCATAGGAGACGCAGAAAAGGCGTGGGCCAAGATAGAGCCGGACGAGGAACTCGCGGAGCGGATTATTAACGCCGTAGAAACCGCAAAGGCATTCGACAGCCGTTTCCGCGAGATACGATACACCCCGCACCCGGCAACGTGGCTCAACGGCCGCGAATGGGAGAACCAGTACAGCGGCCCGGAGGAGGTAGCACCGCAGGCCCGGCCAAGGGCCGGAGGGAAACCGAACACCCTCGAGGTTCTCGGGAAGATGTTAGACGAGGAAGGAGGCGACGACTGGTGACACAAAAGGAGACCATCAAGCTCATAGGCATTATAACAATGGCCTACCCGAACTTCGACAAGTTCAAGGACGAGAACCACATCCGCAGCATGGTAGCTGTCTGGGCCGACATTTTCAGCGAGGACAACGCGGGCCTCGTAGGGCTGGCCGTTAAGCAGCACATCAGCACGTCGAAATGGCCGCCCTCCATCGCAGAGATACGGGAGCTTATGACGCGCATACAGCACCCGGACATCATACCGCCCGACGAGGCATGGGCCGTCGTGGCGAAGTACCTTTCCGTCGCCGGAGAGTATTGCCACAGGGACTACCACCGCGAGCTTCCGGCAGCCATCGCGGAGACCATTGACGCCATCGGATACGGGCAGCTTTACGCGATGCACGTCGCATACGCCAGAGGGAGCGCCTCAAAGGCGGGCCTCGACCGCGTTGCATTTCTGCAAGCCTACGAGGAGAAGGTCGAGCGGCAGCGGAAACAGGCGATGCTGCCGCCCGCCCTCCGAGAAAGAATCGAAGCTGTCAGCGCCGCGCAGAGCGACGGCAGCCGACGCCTCATTGAGGGAGTAAACCGCCAATGGCAGGAGCAGCAGAACTACTACAACGGCAGATACAGCCTCGATTCCCTTTCCGACCGGCTCGAGAAGGCGCAGACAAAGGCCCTTGAGGCCAGAGAGGAGACAAACGACGATGAATAGATTTACGACCGCCGCAATCTTTCTGCTGATACTCGCAGCAAGCGTATTCGCGGCGGGAGGGGCCCTCAAGCCCGTCACGGCCACGGAAAAGGGCATCGAGACCCGGACGGTAACGAGGGCTTACCAGACAGACGCCGCGCCGGAGGCGGCGACAGAGCCGCCCGAGAGCGACAGCGACCAAGAAGAACTCCACACGCCGGAGCAGGCCGCAGCGCCCCCGTACACCGAGGAGACCGTAACCATGTGCGCCAAGGTTGCATGGGCCGAGGCAAGAGGCATTCAGAGCAAGGCCGAACAGGCAGCCGTCATCTGGTGCATTCTGAACCGCTACGACGCAGGCATCTACGGCAGCAGCATAGAGGAAGTCATAACGGCCCCGCACCAATTCGCATACAGCGAGGAGAGCCCGGCAACAGCAGAGCTCATCGAGCTTGCGGATGACGTTTTACAGCGATGGTGGGCCGAGAAGACCGGCGAGACCAACGTCGGCCGCACACTCCCGGAAGATTATTTCTTCTTTGAGGGCGACGGAGCCCATAACCACTACCGCACCACCTACGAAAAGACCGGCGAAACATGGGATTGGAGCTACACCGACCCTTACAACGCATAACAGGGCCACAGGCCAGAAAGGAACGTACACATGAAAAAACAGCTCAAAGACCTCAAGCGCGGCGAAACCTTTTACGGCGCAGGCATCCAGTGGACGGTGCTCGACCACAGCAGGAGCAGCCAAGGGCTCCCCCTCCGCACCTTCGTCGTTTCCACCGACATCACCGAAAACAGGGCATTCGACGAAGGAAACAAGTGCGATTTCGCAGCTTCCACCCTTCGCGCCTACCTCAACGGCGAGTTCCTGCGCAAGCTGGAAGACGAGCTCGGAGCCGGGAACATCTGCGAGTACGTCATCGACCTCACAGCGGACGACGGCCTCCCCAAGTACGGGAAGGACAGCGTCAAGGTAGGCCTGCTAACGATGGAGGACTACCGCAGGCACCGTGACATCCTCCCGCCCATCGGAAAATGGTGGTGGACAGCCACCCCATACAGTGGACTTGACGACTACAATTCCCACGTGCGCAGCGTGTACACGGACGGGGGCAGCAACTACTACTACGCGTACCACGGCTACAGCGGCGTGCGCCCGGCTTTGTATCTGAAATCTGAAATCTCGGTATCTGTCGATGACAGCGGCGAGGACGAACAAACGCCGGAGCAGCGGGAAATGGCCCTCTACGAGGCGGCCGTCGTCAAGTTCGGAGAAAGGGCACAAATCCTCATGGCCGTGGAGGAAATGAGCGAGCTCACAAAATCCCTGCTCAAGTACGTCCGTCACGAGGACTTCAATCAGGGCGACTACGACGCCATCATCGCATCCGTCGAAGAGGAACGCGCCGACGTCAGCATCATGCTCAACCAACTCGACGTCATCTTCGGAGACAACAGCGAAGCAGAACAGCGCAAGCTCGAACACCTCGCAGCCATTGTAGAAGATGACGACGAGTAAAGAACCTCGGCGCTGCATGATTTTCTATTGCGACAGGGCCAGAGACAGCCGATGCTGCGTAGATTGCCAGCAGCGCGGGAAGTGCAGGAACCCATGCACGAACGACCCGAGCAGGTGCGGCCAAGAGGATACCCGGCCGCGCCCATCCCGTCGGGGAGGCAGGAAAAAGAACGAAGGAGGATAGACCATGAACGTCCACAAGACAAAAATCGAGTGGTGCAGCCACACATGGAACCCCGTTACCGGCTGCCGACACGGCTGCGAATACTGCTACGCCCAGCGCATCGTCAGCAGGTTTGAACCGAAAATCGACGAGTGGCCGGACGAGGCAATCACCACAGCACCCAGCGCGGACGGCGGCCCGGAGCTTTACGTCGTGGAACGGCCAACGCGCCTAAAGACCAAAGAGGGCGGCTACCGCAGGCCGACACCGTACCCGAAAGGCTTTGCACCGACGCTACACGCCTACACCCTCACATACCCGGAGCAGCGCAAGGCACCGTCCAACATCTTCGTGTGCAGCATGAGCGACCTTTTCGGCGCATGGGTACCCGACGAGTGGATAGAGCGGATTTTCGACGCCTGCAAAAGGGCACCGCAGCATACGTACCTGTTTCTCACTAAGAACCCGGCCAGATACCTCGACCTTGCCAGCAAAGGGAAGCTCCCGGAGGAACGGAATTTCTGGTACGGAACGACCACAACCGGCCCAGATAAGCCTTTCTGGTGGAGCAAGCATCACAACACCTTCGCCAGCATCGAGCCGCTCCTTGAGCCCTTCGAGGCCGCCGGAGAGCGCGGCAACGGCAGCGAGGGCTACGAGAAAAAGGTCGAATGGGTAATCATCGGAGCAATGACCGGCCCCGGCAGCGCAAAGAAGCAGCCCAAGCGCGAATGGATACAAGCCATCGTGGACGACGCCAGCATAACAGGCGTCCCGGTCTTCATGAAAGACAGCCTCAAGGCCGTCTGGGGCGACGACCTCATCCGGGAATACCCGAGCGGTATGGACGGAGGGCTGAACGGATGAACGACCGCCAGAAAATCGACTGCGCCTCACCGGCAGACCGCGACACGCTCATAGTCATCCTTGCGCGGAACGGCTACACCGTAAGACACGGCCGAGAAAAGCGCGGGGCGAGCAAGCAATACACTTACTTCGTCGAGTTTTGGAGAGAAGGGAGCCAACGCCAATGAGCAAGGGCACAAAGCGCCTCACGACCACCGTAACGGCGCAGACACATTACCACCTCTACCGCCTCGCGGCAATGGCCGGTTACAGCAGCCCCGGCCGCGTCATCGACAAGCTCGTGCGTGACCACCTGAATGCCATGAGATACGGAGATACAACAAACAAGCCAAACAAAGGAGGGAGAACATGGCGAGACAGCCATACCGGCAGACCACGCACCGAAAAGACCCGGTGAAGCAGTACAAAGGGGCTATTTCCAAGGCACAGGGCAAGCACTTCGAGGACTACATCGACCTCGCACTCCGCTACTATGAGCAGAAAGGAGAGGCGGCCATCGAGAAGACGCCGGAGCCCATGCGCCCAACCCGCGACCTCGGAAACGGGAAGTTCATCGCCTACTACGAGAAACACGCACAGGCCGACTACAAAGGCACTCTCAAGGGCGGCCGGACAGTTCTTTTTGACGCCAAGTACACGGCCGACACCCGCATCGACCAAAGTCGAGTGACACGGGAGCAGGCAGAGCAGCTCGACAAGTACCAGCGCATGGGGGCCGATTGCTTCATCGTCGCGGGCCTCGGACACGGAGACTGTTATCGCGTTCCTTGGGAGGTATGGAAGGACATGAAGGCCCTGTTTGGACACAAGCACGCAACCGCAGAGGAACTCGAACCCTACCGCCTCTCCGTAGGACGGAACGGCGTACTTCTGCTGCTGGATTGAGAGAGGAGCGCAGTATGAAGCGACTTACACACGAAAGAGTGAACGGAATCAAGACCGGCTATTGGAGCGCAGCCACAGAGCCGCGAGAGAGAGCGAGACAAAGACCGCGACCAGAATGGCAGAGCGCATCGCCGGGGCCTTTAGAGACGTTCTAGAGAAGTGAGGTGCAGCATGGACAAAGAAAAGCTCTACAAGCTCGCGGAGCGCTACCAGAATAAGGCCGACACCGCCTACAACGCATACCAAGAAACCGGCATCACACGCTACGACACGGCCCGCCGCAACAACGAAGACCTCGCAGAAGCCATCCGAGCTGCGGCAGCGGCCAGCGACGAGCATAACGAGCTCGTCCATCTACGCGGGAACATGGCCGACCTCGCCGGAATGGCGCAGCGGGCGAAGAACTCCGACGAGGAGACAAAAGCAATGCGGCTGGACGTCCTCATGGATAGCTGCATCAGCATCGGGCGGCTCATGGGATTTCTGAGACGGGAGGAGTGAAGCCGATGAGACCAATTTCCGACATCAAGGCCAACTACCGTCTGAGCATTGTCCAGACCGGCCTCGACGGCTTCGCGGCCCACCTCAACCACCCGAGCTACAAGCCGGAAGCCGTCGTCATCGTTGCGTCGTGGGGAGGCGGCTGGGAACACGTCAGCGTCAGCCTCGCCCGGCGCTGCCCCACGTGGGAAGAAATGTGCATGATAAAAGACATCTTCTGGGGCGAGGAGGAATGCGTCGTGGAATACCACCCGCCGCGCAGCCAATACGTAAACCGCCACCCGTACTGCCTCCACCTCTGGAAGAAAATCGGCGAGGAGTTCGAGACCCCGCCGAAAGAATACGTCGGATGAAAGGAGACACCATGAAGAACGTCATCAATCTCGCAGGTCAAATCAGCGACACCAAGCTGCTGGCAGACCTCGACGCAGAAATCGCCAGCACGGAACGCGCAGCGCACCCGCCGGAGGGCTCGCAAGCCCTCCTCGGCATCATTTCCCCGAACCTTGCCGGAATAATGCCTGTTGCGACCAAGCAAGCCTCAAAGAGGCTTTTCTTGCTAAAGCAGGTACGAGCCCGGCTCGCCGAGCTTACGGAAAAGGAGCGCAAGCATGAATAAGGTCATTCTCATCGGGAATCTCACGAAAGACCCGGAACGCCGCGTCACCCGCAGCGGCGTCACCACTTGCAGTTTCACCCTCGCCGTCGAGCGAGACCACAAGGACAAAGACGGCAACCGGCCCGTCGATTTTATAAACGTCATCGCGTGGAGGAACACCGCCGACCTCTGCGCCCGCTACCTCACCAAGGGCCGACAAGCGGCCGTCATTGGAACATGGCAGAACCGCAGCTACGAGGACAAGGACGGGAACAAACGCACCGTCGCCGAGTGCATCGCGGACGACGTTCAATTCCTCGGCGGCCCTCGCAGGGAAGCAGCGCCGCAGGCTTATGAAGACTACGACGACCCATTCCCGGAGGAGTAAAGATCGGCCGCCCCCTTTGAGGAACGGCCACCCCATAAACCACCGAAAAGGAGGCGGCTACACAATGGGAAAAACCAAAAACCCGGACTTCGACGCAATAATCCAAAAGGCCGTTAACGCCGGACGGATGCAGGGCATGAGCGTGGCGAAGGACGCTTACAAGGCAACCGAGCGCAGGCTCTACGCCATCCCTGTTCTGAAGCTCAAGGTCAAAGAAGACCAAGAGAAGCTCGAAGAAATCAAAACATACGGAGCCCCGCAGCGCAGCAAATCCATTGTGAGATTCTCGCGCACCGGCATCCGGCTAACCCAAGAGGAGATACTTGAGGCCCTCGTCATGGACATGGAGGCGACCATCGCGGCCGACACCTACGAGATAGAGTGCGTGGAAAAGGCTTTGACAGCCATCGAGGCCGACACGTACTACGAGACCGTCAAGGGCAAGTACATCGACGGCCGCAGCGACGAGCAGATAGCAGAGACCATTCCATGCGATTACACCACCGTATGGAGGAACCGAAAACGGCTCGTTCAGAAGGTTGCTGTCATGCTTTACGGAGCGCAGGCCGTGTTGTGACCCGGATGCAATTTTTGGGCGAAAAAATCGCGCAATAGACCTGTGCAATTTTGTGTGGTACACTATACCCATACTGAAAAACTGTCGATGAGCCGCCCGGCCACCCGGGCGGCCTTTTTCGTGCGCAAAGGAGGACGACCGTGAAAGCAAAAGCAGAGTGCCCCGCGTGCATCTGGTCAACGAACTGCGGCGGGAGACTGCATTGCCCGTCCCCACGGTGCCCATACGAACCAAAGAAGGAGGCGAACCGCCCAAATGCAGATGCAGACCAAGAGAATGCTCCTACGGGACATCAGACCGGCAGCATACAACCCGAGAAAAAGGCTTGAGCCCGGCGAAAAGGAGTACGAAGCCCTCAAGGGCTCCATCGAAAGGTGGGGCCTCGTAGACCCGCTTGTTGTGAACGCCAGAACAGGCAACCTCATCAGCGGGCACCAGCGCTACTACATCCTCACCAACCTCGGCGAGACAGAGACGGAGGCCGTCGCCGTAGACCTTGACGAACGGCAGGAAAAGCTCCTCAACGTCGCCATGAACAAGGTTGAGGGCCAATGGGACTACGGGAAACTGGAAACCCTGCTTTCCGAGTTCGAGACCGATGAAATTCTCTTTACCGGCTTTTCGGAGGGAGAAATAGCAACCCTGTTCGGCGAGGAAGCGGATGATGTCGTTGAGGAGTACGAAGACGCCGACACCGGCGACGAAGAAAACGAGGACGAAAGCGGCAGCGACGATGATGGAGAGTTCAGCATATACCTCTCCTTCCCAGACCGCGATGCCGCTATGGACTGGCTAGCAGAGCACGAGCTCGAAAAGGAGTTTCCGAAAGGCAGCCGGAACATGGTCGTCCACATGGAGGGAACCGCTTATGGAAATTAGAGAAATGCCGCTTGAGCAGCTTCGCACAGCCGACTACAACCCCCGCGTCGCGCTGGAACCCGGCGACCCGGAATTTGAGCGCCTTAAGAACAGCATCGAGACATTCGGCGAAGTGGCACCCATCGTCTGGAATCAGCGCACCGGCCGCATCGTCGGCGGCCATCAAAGGCTGGCCGTCTATAAGCACCTCGGCCGCCAGACCGCGACCGTCTCCGTCGTTGACCTCGACGAGAAGGAAGAAAAGCTCTTGAACGTGGCTCTCAACAAAATCAAGGGCCAATGGGATTATTCCAAGCTCGAGCAGCTTTTAGGCGACTACGAAATCGAGGAGGCAAAGGCGACGGGATTCTCCGCGCAGGAAATCGCGCTCATCCTTGCCCGGAACGACGACCTCGAGAACGACGCCGAGGAATACGACGACGAGCCCGGCGACTACGTAGGCGCGTCGTGGGTAATCACCCTCGCATTTGAGCACGCATCCGACGCCCGGGCATGGGCCGAGGAGAACGGCCACAGCGGAGCCGTAAAAAAGGGCGCGAGCACCACGGTCATCCGCATGGACTGAAAGGAGGGCGACCATGTTTTACGTCATCATAGGACAGAGCGGGAGCGGAAAAACCACGTTCGTCCGAGAGAATTTCATCAAGGCAGAGCCGGAGGTGTTCGAGGATATAATTCCCCTGACGCGCTCCGGCGATTTTGTTCTACTCGGAAAGTACGGCATCGACAAGCGCACGGAGGGCACCGACACACTCCCGTACAACGCGGCCCCAAAGATAAAGCAGCAGCTTAAACGCCTCAAGGGCCAGAATGTCGTCCTCGAGGGCGACCGCATCACCAACCCCGGCATGATGCAGTACATAGAAAGCCTTGGCGAGCCCGTCAAGATGTACCTCGTCAAGTGTAAGCTCGCCACGTCGATGCAGCGCTTACGCGCGTCCGGGAGCACCATCACACCGGCTTTCGTTAAGACGACCAAGACCAAGGCACGGAATGTCTTCCTCGAGTATGGCAGCCGCTTCAACGGCGAGATACTCGACACGGAGGGAGGGCAGCACTATGGAGCTTAAGCAGAACTACACAAGCCCGCGATGGAGCATGGAAATCCCGGACTGCTCCATGCCGATGACCTTCGACACCTACAGCCGATGCTCCTACAACTGCCTTTACTGCTTTTCATTCTTCCAGAAAAGCCACACCGTCAAGGGCTACCTCGAAGCCAAGCCGCGCTGCGTCAACCCGGAGAAGGTTATAGCCCTTTTCGAGAACGCAGCCGTGAACAACACGGCGGCCGCGAACAAGACAGACGTCCAATTCTTCCCCTACATCCGAGACCGGCGCATCATGCAATGGGGCGGCCTCGCGGACGAGTTCGACGAGTACGAGCGCAGGAACGGCGTCACCCTCGAACTCCTTCGCTACTTCGACAAGATAGACTACCCCCTCTCCTTTTCGACCAAGGCGGCATGGTGGACGGAGGATGAGCGATACATGGAACTTTTCGCCCGGCACACGCACAACTGGCACGTCAAAATCAGCATCATCACCGCCGACGCAGAAAAGGCCAAGCGGATAGAAAAAGGGGTACCATCTCCGCAGGCCCGCCTCGCAGCCATTAAGCGCCTCACCGACATCGGCGTACACGTTACTCTGCGCTTGAGACCCTACATCATCGGAGCAAGCGACGACTACCCGACACTCATACGCCTCGCGCACGAAGCCGGAGCCGACAGCGTCACAACGGAGTTCTTCTGCATGGAGAGCAGAGCCGATGAGCGGCTCAAGGCCAGATACGCAGGCATGAGCGAGGTGCTCGGCTACGACATCCACAAGTTCTACATGGAGCAGAGCAAACAGGCCGGATACAAGCGGCTGAACAGAGCCATAAAGGCCCCCATCATACACGACATGAGGCAGATAGCGCACGGCTACGGTATGCGTTTCCACGTCTCCGACGCATTTTGCCGCGAGTGCAACGACGCCTGCAACTGCTGTGGCGTACCGCCCGAGTGGGGCGTCAGTCAGACCGGCAACATCGGCAACGCCATCATCCTTGCCAGAGAAAACGGCCGCGTCCGCTTCTCCGACATCGAGGAGCCAATCAAACGGTATTTCGGTTTTCCGTGGGTAAGCGCCTGCGGTTACAACACAGGCAGCAACCGCGCCCGGGCCCTCCTCTACGACACCACAATGGCCCAATGGCTGCGGAACAACTGGAACAACATCAAAGGCGGCACAAGCCCCGCCAAGGCTTACGGCGGCGTGCTTACCCCGGCCGGAAAGGATGAGAACGGAGACATCATCTACAAATACACCGTGAAGAAATGAGGGAGGGAGAATGCCAACGAAACGCACCGCAGCAGACACGGGCCTCCTCCCGTGGGAGCGCCAAAAAGGTGAAAGTGCGCAGGCGTTCGAGGCATTTTCCATCTACCGCGATTTAGGCTCGGAGCGCAGCCAACAGGCCGTGGCGAAGCAGTTGGGCAAAAGTAGACAGCTTTTAGCACGATGGAGTGCACAATGGGAATGGGTAGAGCGGGCCCGGGCATACGACATCGACCTCGACCGGCAGGCCCGCGTGCAAAGCCTCAAGGACGCGAAGGACATGAGGCGGCGGCAGACCAAGACCGGCGTCTTTATGCAGAAAAAGGCCCTCGAGGCCCTTGAGAAACTCAAGCCCGACGACCTTGACGTGAACTCCATCATACGCCTCATAAAGGAGGGTGCGAAGCTCGAAAGCAGCAACCGCCTCGCAGAGATAGGATATGGACAGAGCCCGACCGGCACCCCGGCCAGACCCGGCCAGAACGGCCAGACCGAAAGCGGAATCGACTGGTCGAAGCTATCCGAGGAAGACCTCGAGAAGCTCGCCAGAATGGACGGAGGTGATGACGATGGGGATTGACGCCCGGGAAAGCCTATACACAAAGCAGCAGCTACGAGACATAGCGCGGGCCGCGAGGATGGAACTTGCCCGGCGCAGCCTCATCAACTTCACCAAGTACACGAACCCGCTATACGTCGAGAACTGGCACCACAAGACATACGCAAGAAAACTCGACGAATTTGCGGCCGGGAAGATAAAAAAGCTCATGATATTCATGCCGCCGCAGCACGGCAAGAGCGAGCTGTGCAGCCGCCGCCTTCCGGCCAAGATGTTAGGCGACAACCCAGACCTCCGCATCGGCCTTGTCTCCTATAACCACGATTTTGCATCCAAGTTCAACCGCGACGGGCAGCGCATCATTGACACAAGGAAATACGCCGCGATTTACCCCGGAACGCGGCTGAACGCCTCTAACGCCCGCATAGGAGGCGCGTGGCTACGCAATGCGGACGAGTTTGAGGTAGTAGACCACAGAGGCGGCCTCGTCACTGTCGGCATAGGCGGCGGCCTCACTGGCCGGGCCATAGACGTTCTCATCATCGACGACCCATACAAAGACCCCAAGGACGCATGGAGCCCGACGGTACGACGCAGCATACAAGACTGGTACGACACCGTAGCAAGCACCCGCCTCCACAACGCCAGCCGCCAGCTCATCACCCTCACGCGCTGGCACCAAGACGACCTCGCCGGAGTATTACTCAAGCGAGAGCCGGAGGAATGGGAAGTCATCAAGTTCCCAGCCATCAAGGAGGGCGACCCGACAGAGCTCGACCCACGAAACGACGGCGAGGCGCTATGGCCGGAGCGGCACAGCCTTGAGCGCCTTTTATCACAAAAGGCCGCCAACCCGCACGTCTTCCGCAGCCTTTACCAGCAAGACCCGAAACCGGCCGAGGGCCTTTTGTTCCCCGCCGAGAGCCTCAATTACTTCGAGCTCGACGACATCCGAGGCCGAACCCCGGACGGCGTCATCGCCGTGGCAGACGTCGCAGACACCGGCACGGACTATTACGCCATGCTCGTCGCCTACCTTTTCGGCACAGACATTTACATCGTTGACTGCATATTCACGCAGGCGCAAGCCGAGGTCACGGAGCCCCTCACCATCAGCCTGCTCGAGAACTGGAAGATACAGAGATTCCGCATCGAGAGCAACGCGGGCGGCCGCTTCTACGCCAAGAGCATCAAGGAAAAGGCCGGAGGCTACACGGCCATCGAGCCCGTCGCGTCCTCGGCCAATAAGGAGACCCGCATCCTCACAGCGAGCGCCCAAGTTAAGCAGCACATATATTTCCGGCAGGACTACGCTCACGGGAGCGACTACGAGAAATTCTACGACCAGCTCACAGGCTACACCATCATAGGCCCAAACGAGCACGACGACGCCCCGGACGCCGCGACTATGCTCATCGACGCGGCCCAGAACGCCAACCGCAGGTGGAGCCTCGACGTTGACTAAAGGAGGACGCAGCACAATGAACAGACATGAAAGCGAGGTGACGAGCCGTGGCGATTTATAACCGGCGCAGGCAGGCCCCAAGCGAGGAGTTCCACAACGCAGGGAACAACCGCATGATACCGCGCTGGACGCGCCCGCCGGAGCGGAACACCCAAGACTGGATGAAGATGTACGCGAAGAACCCGCGCCTCGCCGTGGTAACGCGCATCGCATCCGACCTCTCTTTTGCTTCCGGCAAGCTCCTCACCATCGACAGCAACGGCAACGAAAGAGAAGTTACCCGGCACTCGTTCCTCGAGTTCTGGGAGAACCCGAACCCTCTGCACGAATTTACCCGCGCAAGCCTTTGGCAGCTTGAGGAGACCTACATCCTTCTAAAGGGCGAGGGCTATTTCGTCATAGAACGCGACGCAGCAGGCCGCCCGGCCGAGCTTTGGCCCGTACCTACCCATTGGGTACTGATGACGCCTTACCTCGACCACCCGTACTACTCCGTCAAGACGACATCCGGCACCATCCTCGAGGTGAGCGTCGATGATATGTTCGTCATGAAGGAGCTCAACCCCCTCGACCCGTTCCTTCGCGGCCTCGGTCAAGCGGAGGCCATCGCCGATGAGGTTGAAATCGACGAGTACGCAGCGCAGTTTCAGAAACGTTTCTTTTACAACGACGCGACGCCGAACCTCATCGTTAGTATGCCCGGCAGCAGCGACGAGCAGCGCAAGCGATTCCGCGCCGAGTGGCTCGAACGCTTCAAAGGCGTATTCAAGAGCCACGGCATAGCGACCACGGACGGAGAAATCACCATCCAGAAAGTCGCGGAGAGCATGAAGGACATGGACATGGTAAACGGCCGCACCTTCATCCGCGACGCCTGCCTCGAGCATTTCGGCGTACCACGTGAAATCATGGGCATCACCGAGAGCAGCAACCGGGCCACATCCGAGGCCGCGCAGTACATCTACGCGCAGAACGTCCTCATGCCGCGCCTACGCAGACGCGAGGACGCCATAAACCAGCAGCTTCTCCCGCTTTTCGGCGACCACCTCATCTGGCGCTACGACGACATCGTGCCGCGAAACCAAGAGTTCGACAAGATGAAAGCCATTGACGGATGGAACGCAGGGCTCATCACCAAAGACGAGGCCCGCGAGCTTTTGGATATGCCAGCGGCCCGGACAGGCGGCGACGTCTACAAGACGACTTTCTCCGACATCTTTGTTAGAGCGGACGAAGACCCCGTAGCCGTTTCGAGCAGCATGGCGAACCTGCAATACGGCGAGGAGGCCCCGGCAGAGGAAATCGAAGTCGAAGAACCAGCCGAGGAGGAACACGGCGACACCATCACCATCGGCGGCCTTGGCGGGAAGCAGCGCAAGAGCGTCAGCCTACGAGCTGTCGCCCGCAGCGAGGACGCAGCCGCTAGAGAGGGCATAACGGCCTTTGAGATTGCAACAAGCAAGTATTTCCGGGAGCAGGCCCGCCGCATCGGCGAGGCCCTCGGAACCACGCAGAAGGCCGGGCGCACGGCCTTTGATTACCTCAAGGACTACATCACCGAGACCGGGCAGGTAGACACGGCAGCATGGGCGGCCCTTTCAGAGGCACAGCAAAAAAGACTCCTTGACGAGTTCGTAGGCAGCCTCATCGACTGGCCGAGCGAGACGGATGTTCTAAACAAGATTTTCGAGCCGTTGTGGAAAAAGACATACAACGCCGGAGCGCAGGCCGCGCAGAATCTTTACGGCCTGCGCGGAGTGCAGCGGCCCGAGCTCATCAGCACGGCCAAGCTGCGAGGCGGCAGGCGCGTCGTCAACATCCAGCAGGCCACGAAGGACAACATTGCCCGCATCGTTTCCAACGGCATCGAGAACGGCGACAGCACGCAGCTCATCGCCGATAGCATCATGCAGGAAATGCAGACCACGGAGACCCGCGCTCACCTCATCGCGCAGCAGGAGACCATGACGAGCCTCTCCACCGGCCAGTACGACATGGTAGTAAAGGCCGGAGCCCAGACAAAGACGTGGCACCACATGAGCACCACGCCAGACTACCGGCGCGACCACAAGCGCATGAACGGCGAGACAGTACCCATCGACGGCAAATTCAGCAACGGCCTACGCTTCCCCCGAGACCCGGACGGGCCCGCAGAGGAGGTCATTCAGTGCCGATGCGTGATGACGCCGAACTTTTAGGAGGTAGAGAAATGGATTTCACCCCACAGCAAGCCGCAGAGGCGGCCAGAAACGGCGGCATCGACCTCGATAAGGAAAAGATAGCCCCGGAAACTTTGGCCGCAGGAATGGCCGCAGAATCGGCCAGACACGGCACGAAGGACGCGGCGACCAACGTCGTCGCAGACGACCCGGTAATAGCGGCGAAGCTCGCGCTGGCAAACCTGCGTGTATCGCCGAATTATTACTCTCCCAAGACCGGCAGAGAGGCGTGGGAGAAGTCCCTCACCCGAGGGGCAAAGAAGCAGGGCATCAAAACAGAGTACAAGACCCTGCTGTTCAACGTGGACGACTACGACGAGGAGCAAGGCATCTTCTCCGGGTATGGGGCCGTCGTTGGAAATATCGACGACGGCGGCGACATCATAGAGCCCGGAGCCTTCACGAAGACAATCGCCGAAGGATGGGAGCGCGTAAAGATTCTGGCGCTCCACAATGACTGCTGGCTCCCCATTGGCCGCCCCATTGAACTCCGAGAGGACGCCAAAGGCCTGTTCATCAAGGCCAAGGTAAGCGACACCAGCATGGGACGCGACGTGAAGGTGCTGCTGAAAGACGGCGTGCTCAACGAACTTTCCATCGGCTACGACCCCGTCGTATTCGATTACGACGAGAGCGGTATCCGGCACCTCCGCGAGGTGAAGCTCTGGGAAGTTTCCATTGTCACATGGGCCATGAATCCCGAGGCCACCATCACCGGCTACAAGGCAGCCGAGGCGGCCGACCGAGCGGCGAAAATCGTTTCCGACGCCGCGAGCGACGTAAAGGAGGGCCGCAAAATCAGCAGCGCCCGCCTCAAGACGCTCAAAGACGCGAGCGAGACCATGAAAAAGGCGGCCAAGACCCTCGACGCCCTCATTACCGAGGTCGAAGGAGAAAAGGCGGCCAGCCGGAAACCGCAGACCAAACCCGCAGCGTCGCGGGCACAGAAATCGCAGACACCCACCATCGAAATCACGTTCTGATAAGGAGGACAACAACATGAACAAAAAGAGCATCCCCGGCGCGAAGTCTATGAAGATGAGCGCAGACGACCTCAAGGAAATGGTCAAGCAGGCCGTCAAGGAGTGCCTCGGCGACGAGGAGAAAGACCTGACCGAGCAGGACGACCCCACCCTCAACGAGGGCATCATGGAGGTCATCGAGGCCGCCGTTGAGGCAGCCACCGAGAAGCGCAAGGCCCGCAAGGAAGCTGGCGAGGAAGTCAGCGAAGACCTGACCGCAGACGAGGTACTCGCCGAGGCGGCCGCCATCCTTGACGCCATGGAAACCGGCGACGACGAGACCAAGGCCGACGACGAGGAGACCGAGGAGAAGGAGGACGACGAGGAGGCCGAGGCCAAGGCGGCCAAGGCCACCAAGAAGCGCCAGACCAAGACCCGCGCCGCAGCCCCCGCGCAGCGCAAGTATTCCGACATCTACATGGCCCGCGCCGCAGCCCGGCAGCAAACCGAGAAGAAGAAACTGCCCCCCGAGGTGCAGCTCGCCCGCGCCGTCAAGTGCCTTGACGTGTTCGGCCGTCACGACCCCGAGGCCGCAGCCTTCTACGCGAAGAAGCACTACGGCGACGAGGATATGGCCCGCGAGTTCAAGGCCATGTCCGTCACTAACCCCACCGCTGGCGGCTTCCTAATCCCCGAGATTTACCTCGACGAAATCATCGAAATGCTGTACGCCAAGACCGTCATCTTCGAGCTGGGCGCTCGCAAGGTGCCTATGGCGAACGGCAACCTCAACATCCCCAAGATGACCTCCGGGGCTCGCGCAACGTGGGGCGGCGAGGCTCGCAAGATTGGCAAGACCCAGCCCACCTACGGCAACATCAAACTGTCCGCGAAGCGCCTCGAGGCCATCGTGCCACAGACCCGCGAACTGCTCATGAGCACCAACTACAGCGCCGACGCACTTTTCGCCAATGACCTGACCCGCCGCATGGAGCTGGGCCTCGACTTCGGCGCGATGTTCGGCACTGGCGGCGAGTTCCAGCCTCTCGGCATCACCGCGAACAAGGATGTGCAGACCGTCAACGCGGCCAGCCTCAACGACACCAGCCTCGCCTCCGCAGAGGGCAAGCTGACCGCCGATTTCCCTGTGTGGCTCGTTTCCACCGTCATGAGCAAGAACGTGGACGACCTCGCACTCGGCTGGACGTTCAACTCCATGATGGAGGGCTACCTCAAGAACATCAAGACGACCACCGGCGACTACATCTACCGCGAGGAGATGAACGCGGGCAAGCTTCTCGGATTCCCCTACAAGGTCAGCAACCAGATTGCGACCGAGAACAAGAAGACGAGCATCATCTTCGGCAACTGGGCGGATCTTCTCGTGGGCGAACAGCTTGGCCTCGAGACCTACACCACCCTCGACGGCTCTTGGACGGACGAGGAAGGCAACCAGCACAACGCATTCGAGGAGAACCTCGCCGCGACCCGCGCCCTGATGTACGTTGACATCGCGGCCCGCCATGCGGAGAGCTTCATCGTTGTCAAGAATGCGCTCATCGTTTAAGGCGATGGGCGACGAAACCAAAAGGAGGAATACCCAATGAAAAGAGCAATTCTCAAGACCGTTAAGGTAGCACCCTACACCAGCGGCGACGCCATTGACCGCGAGGGCTTTCTTTCCGGCGTCATCGGCGTCAAGGTCGGCACCCCCACCGGCAGCCCGACCGCGCTGGCCGTAAAGGCCGTTTTCACGCACAGCGACGCCTCTGACGGCACCTTCACCGCCTGCGGTGACAAGCTCATCGTCCTCGACAAGGCCCTCGACGACGATGGAGCAGTCAGCATCGAGACCGATAAGGCGGGCGGTGAGCTCGTCAACATCGACTGCGATTTTGTCGGCTGCAAGCGCTACGTCAAGGCGACCATCAGCGTCGTTTGCACCGGCGGCAGCAGCGCGGCCTGCACGGCGACCGCAGCCATCGCCCTCGGCGACAAGAACGAGAACCCCGTGTAACGGAGGGAACGACCATGCCGAGAATCTACAAGGCCACAGAGCATCGCAGCCCTGCGCCGTCCGAGAATAAAATGGCGCGGCCTGTGGAGGAAACGAAGCAGGAAACCGGCAGCGAGAGCAAAGCGACCAAGAATAAGAGCAAAGGCAAGGGCGAGGGCGGCGAGTAGCCGCCCTCATTTCCCATGAAAAGGAGGTGACGACGCGCATGGGCAATTCGACAGTACCGGCACTCGCGCCGAACGCCCTCACAACCCTTGAAACCGTCAAGGCCATGCTCGGCATTGACCCTACGGACGAAAACGAGCAGAGAGACACCGTACTCGTCAATCTCATCAACGCAGCGTCCGCATGGGTAGAGCGCCAGACCGGGCGCAAGCTCGGCAGGCAGGTCTACACGCAAAAATACGTCGCCTCTGGTACGCAGGAGCTTGTCTTGCTCCAATGGCCTATCACAAACGTCGAGTACGTCAAAGACACGGCTGACGGGAGCACCATTTCGCCGTCCGAATACGACTACAGCGTGGACGGCGAAATCGGTGTCCTCTACAAAGACAACGGATGGGCATTCAGAGGTTACGCCGGCGGCCTCGCCTACGATTTCCTCTACCCAACCCGCTACCTCGAGGTGAAATACACGGCCGGGTACGTCCTTCCGAAGGACGCCACCGAGGACGACCCCTGCACACTCCCATACGACCTGCAAAACGTCGTTTGGGGCATCGTGCAGCAGGAGTTTGCCACCATGCAGAACGGGGCGCAGGGCCTATCCGCTTTCAGCATTTCCGACGTGTCGTGGACGTTTGACAAAGAGCCGCGCCAGAGCTGGCTCGCTACAATCGGTCTATATACCCGGTTATAAGGAGGCAGGCCATGGCGATAATCAAAGACACCGTGCGCCCAGAGTTGCAGCGCATCAAAACAGAACTTTCCGCACTCGGGAAGCTCACAATTCACGTAGGAATCCAAGGCACCGCAGGCAGCGACATTCTCACCATCGCAGGCGTCCACGAGTACGGGGCGACCATCCGGGCGAAGAACGTCAAGAACCTTGCAATACCGCTCGACAAAAAGAGCGAGGGCAAGAGCCCGCGAGACTTCCCCGGCCTGTTCTTCATCCGGGCGAAGGACACCGGCAACCTGTTCGGCGTCACGAGCGCTGGGAAAGAAAAGCTCAATTTCTTGTTCCTCCTCTGCCCCTCCGTTACAATCCCGGAGCGCAGTTTCATCCGGGCCAGCTACGACACCGGCCAGAGCGAGCTCGAGGCCGCCTGCCGGGCAGCGGTTGACCACATCATGCTCGAGGGCGGCACGGCGAAAGAGGCGGCGGAGATAATCGGGGCGCGGGCCGTGGCAATGACGCAGCAGTACATCCTTGACGGAATTGACCCGCCAAAGAGCGACATCACCATGAACACGGCGAAGACGCCTACTCCGCTTTACGACAGCGGCCGCCTGCTCCATTCTATCAGCTACGAAATCGAGGAGGGATAACCAATGTTCCAGTTCGCAAGACCAAGCATTCCTCTGGGCCTCCTGCATGACATCGTGGCGATAACCCCGAGCGAGACCTTCTCGCAGGCCAACGGAGGTCAATTCATTCCCGGCGCGAAACCGGCTGAAACGACCTTCAAAGGCGTCATCATGCCAGTCAACAACGAAGACCTACAATACGCGCCAGCAGGCACTTACACACAGAACAGCCACAAGCTCTACACCAACGGCCCGAGCCTTACCGTCGGCCAGCAGATACGCGACACCTACGACGGCAATACCTACACCGTGAAGCAGGAGCTCACACACGGCCCCATCCACCCAATGAAGCGTTACGTCGTCGAGCAGAAAGGAGTGAGCGCATCGAAATGACCTTCACCGAAATACGGAACGAACTTGTAAACAGCCTCCACGGGGCCCTCGGCATCGACGTTATTTTGAGCGACCAAGCCTCGCCGGAGCGCGACGTGCCATTCCTAATTTACAGCATCACGACGCCATACGCACCAACAGGGGAGTTCGGGAGCCACTACCAGAAGCAGACCACCGGGAAGGACGGCAAAATCTACATTGAAGACCAAAGGCGGGAGCAGCCGTCGGCCACCTTCTCATTCACGGCCTGTTCTGAAAACAGATGGGCCGACGAGGCACACACCGCGTACATCTTCGGAGAAGACGAGGCCCAGAGCATTGTCGAAAAGGCCGTCGGCCACCTCCTACACGGAGCTTACCACGACCTCGCGGACAAGGGCATCGTCATCGCGGAGATCACCAATGTCGGCAACCGAACCACGCTCATCGTCGATGAAGCGGCTCGCCGCTACGGCTTCGACGTTAGAATCCGCTACACCAAGGCAGACGAGCGCCTCGATTCTGTCATCGAGACAGCCGTCCTCAAAGAAACGAAAAAGGAGTGAACACAATGGCGAAAGACGTTATCGTAGTCGTTAATATCGACGCGAAACCCAAAGCCTCCGAGGCGCTCGACATCCTAATCTTGAGCACCGCAGGAGCGAAGGACATCAAGACCTACCGCAGCCTCGAGGAAGTCGCCGCAGACTTCCCGAACAGCGGCGACACAGAGAAGACCTACCGCAAGGTTTCGGCCCTGTTCAATCAGGGCAAAACCACCCTCGCCGAGACCCTTATCCGCAAGGTGAAGGTAGGCGGCATCGCAGCGCCCACCGGCAGCGATGCAGCAGCCAAGGCGAAGGCCCTTGTGGAGGCCGTAGAGACCATCCGCGAGACCGACAACGACTGGTACATCCTTCTCACCGACCAAGACGGCGACGACGCCGTAAAGGCGCTTTGCGCATGGGCCGAGGGCACGGAACCCACAGAGGCCGAGCTCGGAGCCGGAGAGGAAGACCACCGCAAATTCTACTTCGGCCAGACGAGCAACAAATCCCTCGCCGTCACAAACCGCCGCTGCGCCCTCATCTGCACCGACAGCGCAAAGCTGGACGAGGAAGCGGACGCGGCCTACGTCGGCAATGTCGGCCCCTTCTATCCACAGAGCGTAACGTGGAAGTTCAAGCGGCCGCAGGGCATTTCTCTACCGAACTTCACGAACGCCCAGCGCGACGCCCTCGAGGAGGCCAACATCAATTTCCTCACGGACGAGTACAAGAAAATCTACGTCAAGAACGGCGTCTGCTGCGACGGCGAGTTCATCGATGTGCAGATGGGCGCGGACTATATCGCGCAGTACATGAGGGAGGAGCTTTACAGCATCTTCCTCAACAACGCCAAGGTTCCGTACACGGATGCAGGCTTCGCCCTCATCGCCTCCGGCGTCTTCGCGGCCCTCAACCGCGCCACCGACCTCGGCATCATTGCCACCGACCCGGAGAGCGATGCAGGCGTCTTTACCGTCACCGTCCCCAAGCGGGCCGATGCGACCGACGACGAGGCCCGGGCCCGCAAGATGCCTGACATCGTGTGGGAAGCGCAACTCGAGGGGGCTGTCCACAGCGTCAAGGTCAAGGGCACGCTCCGCGCCACACTCAGCGCGTAACCGATGAAAGGAGGAACAGACAATGTCCAAAGAAGTCACCACCTACGACCCCATGAAAGTGACCGTCAGCCTCGGCGGCCGTGTCATCACCGGCTTTGCCTCTGACGGCGTGATTACCCTCACCCACAACGAGGACGCCGTCACGCCCAACGTCGGAGCGAAGGGCGACGTCACCTACTCGGAGAACGCGAACAACAGCGGCACCGCAGCCATCCCTCTGATGAGCACCTCGGCCAGCCTCGCCTACATCCGCGAGCTGTGCGCCAAGAAAAAAGCCGTCCGCTTCTCCCTTTCCGACGTCAACGACGCGGACGCGATGCAGGTCAATGAGGAGAATTGCCGCATCCTCAAGATGCCCGACACTCCTCGCACCAAAGACCCGAGCACCGTAACCGTGAACGTCTACATCCCCGACCTCAACTACCGTTAAGGCGGGGATATAGATGCCCGGAAACAACTGGCCCAAGAGGCCCAAATCACTATCCGAAAGGGGATATAGAAAACATATGGCGAAGCAGAAGAAAGTCACCGTGAACGGCACGGAATACACGCTGCAAAGCGTTTCCCCCACGTGGTACTACGATACCAATGACGAGTGCGGCAATACCGGCAGCGGCAAGAAGAAATCCGCAGAGTACATGGACAGGATGTTCAAAAACTGCGTGATTGCCCCCGCAGAGGTGCGGAATCAGGGCATGGCATACTTTGACGAGCAGGAAGACCTCAAGGGCCCGGAGGCGCTCATCAAGGCCATCGAGACCTTTCTTAGAGAGTGAAGCAAGCATCGCCACAGCGCAGCGCCGGGCCCGGCGGCATAGAGAGTTCTGGTGCATGGTATTCGCCGGAAACGGCCTTACCTACGCAGAGCTCAAAAACATGGACTTCGCGGAATACCGCGAGGCCGTCGAGGCCCGCCTCATGTGGCAAGACGAATGGAACCCAAATAAGAAATAGCCGCCCTACCCGGGGCGGCTATTTCGTCGTATAAGGAGGTGGTATTTTGGCAGACGCGAGAGAGCTCACATACGGAATCAGTTTCAATTCCGAAGATGCCGTTAACGACGTCGAACAACTCGAGCAAGGCCTCGGCCGCATCGACGACGCAACCGACCGTGCGCAAATCGGCGCACAGAATTGCAGCCAAGCGATGAGCAGCATGGGCGCAGCGGGAACCTCCGCAGCCCGTGACGTCGGCTCGGCAGCGCAGAACATGGGCGAGCGGTTTGAGGAGGCCGGAGACGACATCGGCGACAAGTTCCGAAAGATGGGAGCACAGGCTGACAGCTTCGGCGCGGCCTTTAAGAAGACAATGGCCGCAGGCATCAAGGACGGCCAATCGCTCGCCAAGAGCTTCCAGACAGGCGTCTCCGGGGCCATCAGCTTCACACAAAAGAAGTTCACCGGCTTCAAGAACGATGTTTCCAAGGGAGCCAAGGCCATAGGGAACGCCTTTAAGCACCCGATACAGACCATAAAAGACAAGCTCTCCAAGGCCATCATCCACGCAGCCGACAGCACGGACACCCTCGAGGACGGCGCAGGTGACGCGGAGAAGGCTCTCGACGACATGGGCAACACCGGCAGCGAGGCCGGAAACAAAGTCAAGGAGGCTATTTCTGGGGCTCTCAAAGCCTTTCTCGGCATAGAGGCCATCAAGGCGGCGGCATCGGCCATAAAGGAGTTTGCCACCGCAGCGCTCGACGCAGCCAAGGCCGGAGAAAACACGGCAGCCAAGTTCGACACCCTTTTCGAGGGCACCAACGCAGCAGCATGGGCCGACAACTACGCCGACGCGGTACACCGCAGCACAACGGAGGTCAAAGGCTTCCTTGTTGAAAACCAAGCGATGTATACCGACCTCGGGCTCACGAAGGACGCGGCCACAGACCTCTCGAAGATAACGACCTCGCTGGCCTACGACTTCGGCAACGCTTTCAAGATGGAGGACGCAGACGCGCTGGCCGTCATACAAGAGGGCATCAAGGGCAACTCCTCGGCCCTCACGGAGTATGGCATCAAGCTCGACGACGCGACCATCAAGGCGCAGGCGCAGGCCATGGGTCTCGGCGAGAACATCGACGAGATGGACGAGGCCACGCTCGCGCAGGTACGCCTCGCATCCATGATAGAACAGACCTCGAAGGTGCAGCAGGCGGCCATCAATGACACAGACGGCCTCACCAACAGCACCAAGAGCCTCAAAGGCATTTGGGCGAACTTCATGGAGGATGCTGGAAACAAATTCGCGCCCGTTCTTTCGGACTTCTACGGCGTCATCATCGACAGTTGGCCGACCATTGAGCCGATGCTCATGGGTCTCGTCGAAATGCTTTCAGAGGGCCTTTCGCAGGCGCTTCCCGTAATCCTCGAACTCGGCTCCGTCCTTCTCCCCGTCCTAACCGACGTACTCGGCACGGTTTTCCAAGCCGCGCTACCGCTCATAGACACGTTCGGCAGCCTCGCACAGGTTGTTTTGCCTCCGCTCGCGTCGATATTGCAGCTACTTGTCGAGACGCTCATGCCGCCCATAACGGAAATTCTGAACGTCATCATTTCTCTCATCGAGCCGCTTATGCCTGTCATCCAGAGCATCGCGGAGGCCATTCTGCCGCCCATTGCGGAGCTCCTCGGCCTCATAGCGCCGATTCTCGAGGCCATTTCCCCCGTCCTTGACGTGATAGGAAGCGTGCTAAAGGTCATCGGCGACACCCTCGGAACGGTCATCGGCTGGCTCGCAGATGGCGTCGGAGCCGTTGTAAATTTCTTCTCCGGCCTTTTCGGAGGAGCGAAAGACAGCAAGGATGAGATAACCGAGCTCAACGGAGCGGTCAACGGCCTTGCAGACAGCACGAGCCAAGAGACAAGCCTCGCGGTCGATACGTCGCAGTACACCGCAGGCATCACCGACGCAGCTACAGAGGCCAACGCGACGGCGCAGGAAAGCATCATCGAGACGAAGGACATCACCGACCTCAACCTCAAGACAATGGGTATAGAGGCCAACAGCACCTACTCGACAATGGCAATAGACGCAGAGACTGCATGGAGCCGCATGACAAAGGCGGCCGACGAGGGAGCTACATCTATCGTCTCCACGTTCCAGCGCATCGCCAGCGCAGCCCAGAGCGTCAGCGGGGCCAACATCAGCGTGACCGGCACGAACATTCCGGGCAACGCATCCGGCACGGACAACTTTGAGGGCGGCTGGACACGCATCAACGAGGAGGGCGGCGAAGTCGCATTCCTCCCGAAAGGCAGCGCCATCATCCCGGCCGACAAGAGCGAGCGCCTCATCAACGGCGCAGCCCAGAGCGTCAGCGGAGGCGGCGGCAGTTTCGCGCCGAGCGTCCAGATAACCGTGCAGGGCAACATGGACGGCGAGACCGCAGACCGTCTCACGCAGCAGATAGAAGAAGTCTTCAAGCGCCTCTACCGGGAGGCCCGCGAGGACGAGTATGACACCATGGCAATCAAACACGCATACGCATAAGGAGGTGACGGAGCTATGGCATACACCATCACGGGCCGCAAGTGCGGCACGGTCAGATTCGAGCCGAAGACTGTCGGCAATATCCAGACGGAGCAAGTCTCGATGTCGAGCAAAGTCACCTCCAACCCCATTGAGAGTGGCGGCGACATCAACGACCACGTCATCAAAGACCCGATGAAATTCACAATTTCCGGCGTCATCATCGGCGGCCAGCAGGCCCAGAGCACGCTACAGAACATGAGGGAGCGCCGCGACATTGTATCCTACACCGGCAGGAACCGCGTCAGCAACCTCGTCATAACAAGCCTCACTTTCGACGCCTCGGCCAAGAACGCGAAAGGCTGCTCCTTCAAAGCAACCTTTCAGCAGGTCAACATATCGTCGGCCGAGGTTGTCGAGGTTGGGGCCTACCCGACAATGACGCAGCAGGACAGCGGCAAAAGCAGCAGCAACCCGACACAGACTAAGAAGACAAGCTCGGACGGCCTCAAGACCACCGTATCGAGCACCATTTCCAGCAGCGCATACGCGCAGTACGTCAGCAGCTACGACAGCAAGCCCGCCAGCAGCAGCGGGCCCGCCAGCAGGGCGACGCCGAGCTACAACGGCACCGCCCGCGCCGTCGCGGTAGCAAAGTAAGGGAGGAATAGGCATGGCGTTACAGCTTATAGACCTCGGGCAGGAGGTTGAGTACATCGACATCGACACGGCCAAAGTTCCCTACACCTTCTCCGTGAAACTGACGGACAAGACCTATATGTTTACCATCAAGTACAACGAAGTCGGCAAGTTCTTCACCGCCGACCTCGAAAGCAGCGACGGCGAGCCCCTCGTGTACGGCGACATCGTGAGATACGGGAGGCCCCTGTTTGGCAGCGTCGAAGACGAGCGATTCCCGCTACCCGTCATCATCCCACAATGCCTGACCGAGGAAGGCATCAGCGAGGTCACGCTCGAGAACTTCGGCCAGCAGGTAAAGCTCTACCTCCATGAAAGGAGGACGGCGTAGATGGAATTTTGGATTAGGACAGCAACCCTGCAAATCGGAGCGAAGAAGTATTCCCTTGACGACCTCACATTCGATTTTGAAGTGCCTTTTGAAGACAGCGAGGAGCTCGCCACGGCGACCATCAACGCCTACAACCTTTCGGCAGCCACGCGCAACGGCATCCGCAAGGGCGACCCCGTCATCATCAACGCAGGCTACGAGGGCGATATGGGCGTCATCTTTGTGGGGCAGGTCAGCGGACTTTCGCACAAGCGCAGCACCACGGACTGGTGTACGAAGATAACCGCGACGGAGGCGCTTGACGAGTGGCTCACGGCCCAGATAAACAAGACCTACCAGAAGGGCATCAAGGCCAAGGCGATGCTCCAAGACCTTCTCAACATCTTCGGCATCGAGATAGGCACCTTCGACCTCGCAATCGACAAGGAATACCCCCGGGGAAAGGTTTGCAAAGGCAAGCTCAAGGACGTCTTGACGGAAATCGTTGTAAGCGACTGCAAGAGCCGCTTCCTAATCCGTTGCGGGAAAATCATCATCAACAACCCCGCAGACGGCGTCAACAAGGGCTACCTGCTATCCCCGAGCACCGGCCTCCTCCGCAGCGACGAGGAGCGGGAAGAAATACATATCGAGACGGGGCTCGACACCAAGAAAAGCACCGACACCAAGAATGAGGAGGCGGCGACGAAGAAGCGCAGCAGCCTCCTCAACTACCACCTCGGCCCGGCCGACCTCATCAAAATCCAGTCTTCCGACCTTAACGGCCGGTTTATGATAGTCCGAGGAACCCACAGAGGCAGCCAAAGCGGCGACTGGAAGACAGAAATCGAGGTGAAACCGGCATGAGCATGAAGAACAGCAGGCAATACGACTACGAGAAGCAGCAGCAGAAGACGGCCAGCGCGGCCATCAACGTCGCGCAGCTTGTAAAAATTATCGCATACGACCCAGCAAAGATGACCGTCGATGTTCAGCCTATTTCCAAGCGCCTCGACCAAGGCAGCTACGAGAGCCAACCGCCCATCTTGAGCGTGCCCATCTCCTGCCAGCGCGGCGGCGGCTTTGCCATGCGCGTGAATTACAAGCCCGGTGACGTCGGCAGCGTCGTCTTCTGCGACCATGACATCGACAACGCCGTAGCCGGAGGCGCAGAGGGCGAGCCAAACACCGAGCGGAACCACTCGAGCAGCGACGCCGTATTCATGGGCGGCATCGCCACGGGAGGCGGCGGTGTTTCCGGCCTGCCGGACGGCTTTGCAATCGGCACCGACGACGGCGGCATCTACCTCGCCGTCACGGATTCCGGCATCGTCATCCTCGGCGACGTTGAAATCACCGGCAATCTCACCGTGACCGGCGACATCACGGCAACGGGCGACGTCGTAGCAGGAGGAATAAGCCTAAAGAACCACACCCACGGCGGCGGGCCGATGCCGACATAAGGAGGAGAGCCATGGAAAGAAACAAGACACTACGCATAGACCCCGAGACCATGGACATTCCCATCGACGAGAACGGCGACATGGAATACATCTACGGAGACGACACCACGGCGCAATGCGTCCGTCTTACGCTCCTCACGTGGAAGGGAACATTCCCCCTCGACGAGACACACGGCACCGAGTACGAGCGCGTTCTAGGCCGGAGGAACGCAGAACTCGAGCCGGACGAGGTTGACGAGGTAATCCGCGAAGCAGTATTCCAAGAAACCGACGTCGCGCAGGTGGATAGCCTTGAGACGGACAGGAGCGGCCGCAGCCTTTCCGTCGAGCTCGCGGCAACCCTTTACAGCGGCCAGAAAATCAGCATGGAGGTGAGCGCATAAATGAGCAGCAACGAATGGGGCCTCACGGAAAGAGGCTTCCGACGGCCAACGTACACAGAACTCCTCGACGCCCTCGAATACAAGGCGCGAGAGCTTTTCGGCACCAAGGCCAACCTCACCGTCCGCTCGCCCATCGGCCTGTTCCTACGGATTTACGCATGGATTCTGAATATGCTGTTTTCCACAATCGAGGACGTCTATAACAGCCGTTTCGTCGATACTGCCGTGGGAACCAGCCTATACAACCTCGGCAAGGCCATCGGCCTTCGCCTCCTTTCGGAGCAAAAGGCCAGCGGCTACATCACCGTCAAGGGCACACCGGGCACCATCGTACCGGCAGGCTGGCTCGCGGCCACCGTAGCGGGCTATCAGTTCGTCGTTGTGGCGGCCGGAGAGATAGGCAGCGACGGCACCGTAACGCTACCGGCGCAGGCCACCGTAGCAGGCGCAGACGGCAACGTAGAGAAGGAGACCATCACGACCATCGTAAACCCCGGCATCCCGGAAGGAATCACAAACGTCAGCAATCCCGCGGCGTTTGAGGGCGGCCGCGCCCGGGAGACGGACGAGGATTACAGAGACCGCTACTACAAATCCGTTGACTACGCAGGCGGCGTCAACGCCGACGCCATCCGGGGCGAGATTCTCCAAAATGTAGAGGGCGTCTATGCCGTCATCGTCTACGAGAACGACACGGACGAGGAAGACAGCGACGGCCTCCCGGCACACAGCATCGAGGCAGTCGTTTACGGCGGCCTCGATGGAGACATTGCAAAGCAGATATTCCGGCGCAAGGCCGCAGGCATTCAGACCCACGGCGGCAAGAGCGTCTCCGTCCTCTCCGACAGCGGAGCGACCTACACCATCAAATTCTCGCGGCCCACGCTCGTTGACGTGTGGGTGAAGATTACAGACCTCGTAACCGATGAAGACAAGTTCCCGACCAACGGAAAGGCCCTCATCAAGGCAGCAATCATCGACTACATCGGCAGCGACGCCAACGGCGGCACCACAATCGGCGAGGACATCTACTACAACCGGCTACCGGCCGTCATTTACACCGTTCCCGGCGTCCTCGACTTCGAACTCAAAATCAGCAGCGACGGCAGCGCCTACAACTACGACAACATTGAGATAAGCAGCCGCCAGAAAGCGGTCACGGCAGAAAGCAAGGTGAGCATCACATGAGCCACGGATACCTCGGAAAGATGCTCGACCTTCTTACGGGCGCATACAACCGCGCAGACGTCCGAAACGCCCACAACAGCCTGCCGCTCGAGACGAACATCGGCCGCCTCTTTGACACCTTCTCGTGGGGCCTTGAGCTCGTGCATGAGCAGGCAGACAAAATCCTGCTGTGGGACGACCTCGACAACGCGCAGGGCAGCGTGCTCGACCGATACGGCGAGAACTTCGGTGTAGCGCGGGATGGAGCCTCGGACAAGTTCTACCGGCTCCTCATCAAGGTCAAGATGATAAGCCTGCTTTCCGGCGGCGACATCGAGACCGTCATCAGCGCGGCCGCAACCCTTTTCGACATCCAGCCCGGACAGGTTGACCTCGACGAGGTGTTCCCGGCCAAAGTCTGGATATACGTTGACGAGGACATCCTAACGGCCGCACAGATTGACACGGCAGACCTCATCGCCGCAGTTATGAAGCGTATAGTCGCAGCAGGTGTCGGCATGAGACTTTTCCTGCGCAGCCGCAAGAGCTACACGCAGACCGTCTACATCAACACCGGCTTTGCGACGTCTTCCCGCATCACGGCCCGGCCGCCGAACGTCAACCGCAGAGCAACGGCAACGCTCTACACGGGCACCGCAGCCGTCTACCTGACGGCCGTAACCATAAAACCAGCCAACTAAAGGAGGAAGCACAATGCCAGAAATCAGCTTCAACGACGGCAGCTATTTGACCGAGAAGGGCAACGCCCTCATCGGCAAGCTGCTCGCATCCGAGGGCACCCTCAAATTTACCAAAGTCACAGCAGGCGACGGCAGCATCCCGAGCGGCAAGAGCCCGGAGGGCATGACGGAGCTGGGGAACTACGTCACAGACGGCCTAATCGCCTCCGTAAGCAGCAGCGCCACCGGCGAGGCGTCCGTCGTCGTGCAAATCAGCAGCATCGACCTCGCGCAGGGCTTCTCTTGCACGGAGCTCGGCCTCTGGGCAGAAGACCCGGACGAGGGCGACATCCTTTACGCCTACCTCTACTTGCAGCAGCACCCCGAGTGGATAAGAGCCGACGCGGACGCCGTAAACAAACTCGCAACCTTCACCATCGTCACCATCGTCAAGAACGTTGCGCTCGTTACGGCTGTCATCAACCCCGAGGCATTCGCGACGATGGACGACCTCGCCAAGTACGCCCTCATCGGCCACAGCCACACCATCAGCGACATCATCGGCCTGCAAGACATTCTCGACAAGCACGGCGCAGACATCGACCTTCTTAACGACCTTGTTTCTGGCGATATGCCCGGCGGCGTCACATTCAGCGCCGATTTCGCCGGTCTTACCAACATCACCATCATCGACGGCGTATGGAACAAGAACACGAAACTCGTCGAGGCGTGACGGCCGTCGCGCTTTGCAGCGACGAGGGCGCGTCCTGCCTTATTCCGCACATCATAGCGGAACTGCGGGAGCCCTGCCCCTGTTGCAGGCCCGGCCTCACGTTGACCGGCCAGACCCGAGACGGCAGACCCGTTACCATCGCCGTCAAGAAGGGCGTACTCGAAGTTGAGGGCATCAGCCAAGAGGAGCTCGACGAACTCGTGAACAGGAGGTGCTTGATACGGTCAACCGAACAGGCGAACTCACCGCCGTAACCAAAGCCAAAGACCTGCTGAACCACACCCTCTGGGCCAGCAACAAAGTGTTTCCGAAATCCGTCCGTTTCACACTTTCGCAGCGGATGGAAACGGCAGCACTCGACATTCTCCAAGACCTTATAGAGGCCAACGAGATATACCCGCGCAGCCCGGAGGAAGCGGCCAAGCGGGCCGGATTGCAGCAGGAGGCCCTCACAAAATGCAAGGTACTTCTGAACCTCCTCGACATCGCCCTCGAACGGGACTACATCGACATACGAAGGTGCGAGGACTGGACGAAGAAGATACTCGACGTTAAAAACCTCACCGCATCATGGAAAAAGAAGGATGCAACGCGGTTTAGCCCCAAGGGATAGCCTCGTTTCATTGGGGTATTCATTGTACGTGCATCGCCAGCCTTTGTGAGCTTTGTTCGCTCCCCGAACTCGTCGAACTCGAACAACGTGCGCAACGTGAACACGGACGGGAGCAGCAACAACAACAACGCGTACAACGGCAACAACGGCGTGCGCCCGGCTCTGGTGGAACACCGCGACCAAGTAGACCGCCGTTCCGGCGGCCGAAAGCAGAGGCCCACCCATCAAAGGAATGAATATCCCGTCCAAAGGCGCAACGCCGAGGACAAACACATGACACCGACGCCCCGGAGCCCAACCATACCCAGAGGGCCCCGGGGCTATCGCGGTGTTTGGAGGGAGGTTTACGTGGAGCAAGACCGCAAGCAGAATTTCGATGAGGTTTGCGACTTCGGGAACCTTTACAAAGCCTACCGGGCCTCGCGCCGGGGAAAGCGATGGAAGAACACCGTCGCCAAGATAGAGCTGAACGCACTCGAGGCCGTCGCCTATCTGCAAAACGAATTGAGCGAGGGCACCTACAAGCCCGGCGATTACCGGGAATTTTACGTATTCGAGCCAAAGAAACGCCTCATCCAGACCAACAGTTTCAAGGACAAAATCGTGCAGCACGCCTTTTGCGATAACGTCCTTTACGACGCCCTCTCGCGGCCGTTCATTCTCGACAATTACGGCAGCCAGATAGGAAAAGGAACCCATTTCGGCCTCGACCGCCTTTCCGGCTTCATGCGGGAGTATTACCGGCGACACGGCTCCGCATACGGATGGGTACTCAAGGCCGACGTGCGGCACTACTTTTCCAGCATCCGGCACGACGTTCTAAAGCAGGATGTCCGCGAGCTGCTTCATGACGAGCGCAGCCTCGCCCTGTCGGACGCCATCATAGACAGCACGCCCGGAGACGTCGGCATCCCAATCGGGAACCAGAGCAGCCAAATATACGCGCTGCTTTACCTCAACAAGCTCGACCACCTCGTGAAAGAGAAACTCCGCATCCGCTACTACGGCCGCTACATGGACGACTTTTTCCTCATCCACGAGGACAAAGACACCCTACGCGCAGCATGGAAGGAAATCGAGGAGCACCTCGCCACCAGAGGGCTTGAGCTGAACCAGAAAACGCAGATATTCCCGCTTCGGAACGGGCTTGATTTCCTCGGCTTCCACAGCTACCTCACGGACACCGGCAAGGTAGTGAGAAAGCTGCGCAAGGCCAGCCGGGAGCGCATGAAGCGGAAACTCCGCAAGTACAAGGTCATGTACGAGAGCGGGGCCATCACCAGAGAGAAGATAACCGAAAGCTACCAAAGCTGGCGGGCACACGCTTCCCACGGCGATTGCCGCGCCCTCATCGAGAAGTACGACCGTCTCTACAACTCGATATTTGAAAGGAGCGACACAGACCATGTCTAAAGCAATCAGCAGCCTCCCCGTAGGCGCGAAGGTCAAGGACACCGGCACGACCTACTACGGGAGCCCCATCATCTGGCAGGTAGCCGACAAGAACCACAGCGGCTACCCGGCCAACTCCGTCACCCTCATCGCGGCGAACATCCTCAAGATTGCAGCATTCGACGCAAAAGAGAGCGGCAACAGCGACAGCAACCGCAGAAGCTACGGCAACAACCGCTACGCCCTTTCCAACATCCGGCAATGGCTGAATAAGAGCGGCTCGCCTTGGTACGTCGCGCAGCACAGCGCAGACGCAACCCCAAGCAGCGGAAACGTCAGCTACAACCCCTACGACGGCCAGAGCGGATTCCTAACCGACTTTTCCGCACAGATGAAAGCCGCCCTCCTCGATACCACCCTCACCGTAGCAAAGGCGACCGTAGACGGCGGCGGCTCGGAGAGCGTCGTCGATAAGGTTTTCCTGCTTTCCAAACAGGAGGTCGGCCTCGGCAGCGAAAACAGCATCGCAGAGGGCTCGCGGCTTGCCTTGTTCAGCAGCGACAACAGTTCGCGCCTCTGCAAGCCCACGGCGAACGCCGTCAGCAACAGCACCTATAACAACAGCAGCTTGAGCGCCTCGCAAAACTGGTGGTGGTGGCTTCGCTCCCCGTACTCGTCGTACTCGTACTACGTGCGCTACGTGAGCGCGGACGGGAGCAGCGGCCCCGACTACGCGTACGACGGCAGCTTCGGCGTGCGCCCGGCTTTGAATCTGTCCTCTGGAATCTTGGTATCTGACAGCGCAGACAGCGACGGGGCCTACACCATCGTCTGGAACCAAGCCCCGACGACCCCGCCCAGCATCACGGTACCCGAGACCATCCGCAGCGGGAAAGGCGCGGTCATCACGTGGGCAGGCAGCACCGACCCCGAAGGAGGCGCAGTCAGCTACGAGCTCGAGCGCAAAATCAATAGCGGCTCGTTCACGCAGGTTTACGCGGGCAGCGCACTCACGTACACGGACACCGGCGTAGGCAGCAGCGCGAACACGGTACAATGGCGCGTCCGGGCGAAGGACAACCTAGGCGCATACAGCAGCTACCTCACGGGCCCGAGCAGAACTGTCGTCCATAATGTAGACCCGACCGTTTCCGGCAGCGACACCAACCTCGGCACCGTCACGAGCCCGCCCTCCGTTTCCTTCACGGTCAACGACGCGGACACCACCGACGAGCTCACCGTAGTAAAGAGCCTCGACGACGTAGAGGTTGACACCATCGAGGACGCCGTCAGAAATCAGACCTACACATTCGCCCTCACGGCCGCGCAGTTCGCAGGCCTCGCGGACGGCCAGCACACGATGAAGGTCACAGTCACCGACAGCGCCGGGAACAGCGCGACCCGCACCACCACATTCACGCGCAGCGTCAGCGGCATCGAGTTCATCGTCGGCCCCATCGAGACCGACGCAAAGGCACAGAAAATCCTCGTCTCGCTCCGCTACTACGCAGCCGACAGCGCCGTAGTCCTTTCCGTCTGCAACAACGCAATGGACGCATCCCCGACGTGGGAGACCGCAACCCCCGGCCTCAAGCACCTGTTCACGAACGCCAGCAAGACGGCCGCGAAGTGGGCCGTAGGCGTCAAGGTCAAAATCACGAAGACCACCGGCTACGACGAAATCTGGTGCCAGCCGCCGTCCGGTTCTTACGTGTAACGAGAGGAGGAGCACGAAATGAACGACATCACCAAGAGCCTCGACTACATCCGAACCCTGCAAAAGCAGGAAAAGGCGCAGGAAAACAGCGACCTATGGGCCGCCATTCTCGCCATCGTTGACGCCCTCGAGGCAGCCAATATCACTGTCCCGGAAATCCACGCGCAGAAAGCGCAAGAAAGCCTTCTGCGGGCCGACGTCATCGGCTCCGGCGACCTTTCCGACACCCAGCTCGCAGCCGTCGCCACCGTCGGCAATGCCAGAACGTGGAGCGCCGACATGGGGCAAATCTTTAAGAACGAGCCCGTCATCGCCTCGGACGGCAGCACCTACATTTGCACACAGGCACACCTCGCACAGGCAGGATGGGCCCCGGGCACGGAGGGCGGCCGCACCCTGTTCCGACTCATCCGCAGCGAGCCGGAGACCGGCTACCTCGACTTCGCGTGGGGCGAGCACGTTCCGTACGGCAGCGTTCGCCGCGACCCCACGGACAACAAACTCTATACGCCCATCCACCCGGAGGGCATCACCCTCTACGAGCCGCACTACCCGAGCCTTGTTCCTAGCCAATACAAGGAGTACACCGAGAGCGGCAGCGAGACGGGCGGCGAGGACAGCGGCGGCAGCACAGGCGGCGACGCTGGCGGCAGCGAAACGACCACATACCCCAAATGGAGCGAGTTGGAAGACGGCCATGTGTTCAACGTGGGCGACTACTTCACGGACTACGCCAAAACTTACCACGTCCTGCGACAGTTCACGAAGCAGGCAAACTGGCGGCCGCCAGCCCTCACAGGCGACTTTTACGAGGAGGTCACCGCGTAAGCGGCGGCCTCCTTTCCAGTTAGAAGGGAGGGAAACGAATGGCACAGAAAATCAAAATCTCCGGCTTCCTGCGCAGCTACGAGGGCCATGCAGTTACGACCAACGGCAAAGCGGCCAGCAGGCCGCCCGCGAGCCAATACGGCTACGTCATGGGCGGCGACGGCCGCACAGCCACCGACGACTACATCCGCGCCCGAGCCAAGAGCAGCTACGGCGACAAGTGGGAGAGCTACTACGAGGACTACAAAAAGTGGGTAGGACACCGCGTGTTCGACTGTAACAGCCTTTCCGAAGTCTACTACCGGGAGCAGACCGGCGCGAGCATCGACACCAAGGCTCGCTATAATTACGCGAACTGGTGCAGCCGCAAGAGCTGCACCAAGAAAGACACCACCCTCGCTGGCCTCCCGCAGCTTCCCGGCGTCGCCCTGTTCAGCGGCCCGAGTGCGGCGGGCATCACCCACGTCGGCTACCTTTGGAAGAAGACCGGCAGCGGCCCCCTCGATTGGCAGGTGCTTGAGGCCAGAGGGAAGGACTACGGCGTAGTCATTACAGACCTCAAACAGCGGCAATGGGGCTGGTGGGGCGTCATGGATAAATATTTTGAGTACGACCTCGCCGCAGACGGGCCAGCAGAGCCCACAGGAGCCCCGGAAAACGCGGCAAAGCCTTTCAACGGCAAATGTTCCGGCAACTCCGTTTATTTCCGTGAGGGGCCCGGAAAGGGCCACAAAGCCCTCGGCATCGTTAGGAAGGGCGAGGAGATTCTCGCACTCCCGGCCGCAGACGGATGGTGTGAAGCGGCCACCGTCATCAAATGCCGCATCGTAAAAGGCTTCATTTCCTCCAAATACGTAAAGGCAGACGCAACAGACACCGCCTCCACCCGCGCCTACCCGGCGACCTGTTCCGGACAGGACGTCAACATCAGGACGGGCCGGAGCACCGAGCACAGCAGCATCGGCACACTCAACAAGGGAGACCTCTTGATAGCCATGCCGCGAGAGGCCGGATGGTGCAACGCCGCCGCAGTGATAGAGGGGCACATCGCCGTCGGCTACGTCTTTTGCCTCTACGTAAAAAGCCGTTAGGCAGAAAGGAGGAACCCTATGAATGAACTCGCAGTAGTTTCGACCGTCCTCGGCATTCTCGGCACGGTCTGCGCCATCGTTTTCGGCCTTGCCACCTACAAGCGCAACCGAAAGAAGGATGATTCAGACGAGGGCAAGCAGAGCGGCACCGTCTTGACGGAGATAGGCTACATCAAGAGCGGCATCGACGACATCAAGGCAGAGCAGAGGGAACAGAGGAACACAAACACGCAATTCCTTGAGCGCCTCACCGCCGTCGAGGCAAGCGCGAAGCAGGCCCATAAGCGCATCGACCGCATCGAGGAGAACCACAACCACAGAGAGGAGTGACGGGCCGTGTGAAGACCTTTTTGGGGCTCTTTCGCCGGAAGAAGCGCAGGCGCAGGAAAAGCAAGGCCAAAAAGACGGAGTTCTCGAAAAAGCTCGCTGTCTGGGCCTCCTGCATAGCGACTGCGGCCGTTATATCCTCTTACGCGCTGGCGGCCTTTGAGAAGGACGCCGCCTCGGACGTCACAACGACCGTCTTCACGGCCTGCATAGGTTATCTCATCACCTACGCCGGAAAGAGCCTTGGCGAGAAGATGAGCAGGAACAAGCATCACCTCGACGCGGACGGCAACCCCATTCTGGACGAGCCGCCCGCGCCGGACGATGAAATACACACCGACCAATGAAAAGGAGGAATCACCATGACTATTTACGACATCACCCCCATCATCGAGGCTGTAGCGGCCCTCATCGCGGCCCTCATCACTGCTTTCGTCATCCCCTACATCAAAGGGAAGACCACGGCCAACCAGCAGCAGCAAATCAATGCGTGGGTACGCATCGCAGTCACGGCCGCCGAGCAGATTTACACCGGCAGCGGCCGAGGCGCGGAGAAGAAGGAGTACGTCATCAACTGGCTCCGTGAACACGGCATGACCGTGGACGAGAGCAAACTCGACGCCCTCATTGAAGCAGCAGTTTACGACCTCAACAACGGATTTCTAACCATCGGAGGCATCGCAGAGCCCGCGACAAACGCGGAGAAGTAGAAAGGAGCACCCCGGAATGAGCAACAGCCCTCTCGCGAACTATACCCTCATCAGCCCGAACAAAAACAGCCCGCGTAATCACAAAATCGACACCATCACCATCCATTGTTTCGTTGCGCAGGTAACGGCAAAGCGCGGCTGCGAGGTATTTCAGCCGACAAGCAAGAAAGCGTCCTGCAACTACGTCGTCGGCTACGACGGCAGCATCGGCCTCTGCGTGGACGAGGGCGACCGCTCGTGGTGTACCTCGAGCGGAGTGAACGACCACAGGGCCATCACAATCGAAGTCGCCAGCGACAACAAAGAGCCCTACGCCGTTACCGAGAAAGCCTACGCCGCGATGCTCGACCTCGTGACCGACATCTGCAAGCGGAACGGCATCAAAAAGCTCGTCTGGTCTACGAACAAGAACGAGCGCATGAACCACCTCAACGGCTGCAACATGACCGTCCACCGCGACTACGCGAACAAGAGCTGCCCGGGCACCTACCTCTACAGCAGGCACGGAGAAATCGCCGCCGAGGTCAACAAGCGCCTCGGCGCGACGGACACCGCCAAGCCGGAGCCGGAGGAGCAGGCCAAGACGCTCTACCGCGTGCAGACCGGTGCATTCAAGAACCTTGCCAACGCCAAAACCCAGAGGGACAAGGTCAAAGCCGCAGGCTTCGACACCTACCTCGTACAGAGCGACGGCTACTACAAGGTGCAGGTAGGCGCATTCGCCCAGAAAGCAAACGCGACCGCCTGCGCGGCCAAGCTCAAGGCCGCAGGCTTCCCGACCTACATCACCACAAAGAGCGGAACGCCCGCGTAAGCGAGCGCCCAAAAGGAATAATAGCCCCTGCCTCAACCGGCAGGGGCTATTTTTTCGTTTACGGGAAAACTAATGCCATTTTAATGCCATTGTTCTCACGGTTCCACGTAAAACCATTGAAAATAAAGGCTTTTGGGCATTCCAGACCTTATTCCCACTCTATCGCATCCACGCTGACGAGGTACTCCTCGGAGAAGTCCAGATAGTCCTCGGCAAGGCGCATGGCATACATCTTGTAGTTTGGGTATTTATTTTGAAGGGCGGCGATGAGCATCTCGTATACGTCGTCGTCCTCGTAATCGTCGTCCTCCGAAAGCTTGGCCAGATAGGCCTGATCCACGGACATCATCTCGTCCACCAGTTCCTCCATAAGGCCTTCCTTGAGAAAATCGAAATCGCCCTCGTTCTTGAACTTATTGAGTATGTACGCTTTCATTTCATTAAGATCAACATCGTATGTCATGTATATATCTCCTTTATAATATACGTTGGTTTGTATTATTTGAGCTGGCCCAGCAGCTTTTCCAGCTCGTCCACGCTGTTGCCGAACTCCTTCAGCGCATTGCTTACTACCTCGGGCTTCTCCAGATCGACGCCTGCTATGCGCAGCTCCTTTATGGGGTAGTCGCTGCCGCCCGTGGTCAGGAAGCGGAGGTAATCCGAGGCGTCGCCGGTGGCGAGTATCCTGTCGGCGATGGCCACCGCGGCAGAATAACCCGTGGCGTACTGGTATACGTAGAAGGCGTTGTAAAAATGGGGTATGCGGGCCCACTCGATATCCTGAAGATCATCAACCACCGCGCCGGCATAGTACAGCTCGTTGAGCCGCCTGTAAAGTGCGTTCATGCTGTCGGCAGTCAGGGGCTGGCCGGACTGGGCCATGGCATGAGTCTCCTTCTCGAATTCCGCGAACAGGGTCTGGCGGAAAAGGGTGGTGCGGAAGCCCTCAATAAAGTGGTTCAGCAGGTACGCCCTGCGCTTCTTGTCGGTCTCGTTGGATATGAGGTACTTCAGCAGCAGCACTTCGTTTACGGTGGAGGCCACCTCCGCCGCCATTATGGAATAATCGTGGTTGGCGAAGGCCTGGGCATGGTCGGACTTATATGAGTGCATGGCATGGCCCAGCTCATGGGCAAGGGTGAACACGTCGTCCAGCTCGTTGGTAAAGTTGAGCAGCACATAGGGGTGTACGCCGTAAACGCCGCAGGAGAATGCGCCGGTGGTCTTTCCCTTGTTCTCGTATACGTCTATCCAGCCCTCGCTGAAGGCCCTGTCAAGAAGCCCGCCGTATTCCTCGCCCAGAGGGGCAAGGGCCTTCTTTACTATGTCCTTTGCTTCCTCGAAGGTGAACTTCATGCCCGCGTCCTCTACCATAGGATTGTAGAGGTCGTACATATGCAGCTCCTCAAGGCCCAGCGCCTTCTTGCGGAGGGCGATATACCTGCCCATGGCGGGCAGCGCCTCATGCACCGCCTCAATAAGGCTGTCATACACCGCCACCGGCACGTCGTTGCCGTAAAGCTCGGCGGAAAGGGCGCTCTCGTGGCCCCTTACGTCAGCGAAGTAATTGTCGAACTTCACGCTGCCGCCGTACATGGCCGCAAAGGTGTTTATGTACTTCTTGAATTCCCCGAAGTATTTTTCAAAGGCTTCCCTGCGCACCCGGCGGTCGGCGCTCTCGCGGTACACGCCGAAGCTGCCGTGGGTGAGCTGCACTTCCTCGCCATTTTCGTCCCTTATGGTGGGAAAGATCATATCCACGCTCTCCAGCATGGTAAAGCTGTTGTCCGGGGTCTGAGCCGCATCCGCCAGCATGGAGAGCATCTTTTCCTGTTCAGGGGAGAGCACATGCTTGCGCACGCGGATTATATCCGCTATTTGGTGGCGGTATAGCTCCAGCTCCGGGGCATGAAGGTAGGCCTGCAGGGTCTCTGTGGGGAGCGTAGCAAGCTCGGGGGTTATGTAGCTTGCGGCCGTGTTCAGCTGCACCAGCAGCATCATGGCCCGCTCGTTCATGGCCTGGTACTCCGGGTCGCCGTTGTCACCCGACTTGTTGAGTTCCGCATAAAGATACATGAGCATGGACTTGTAAACCAGGTCGTAAAAGCCGTCCAGCGCAGCCCTTGCGCCCTCCGGCGTGCCCATCGTGCCGGAGTATTTCCCCACATCGGGTATGCTCGCCTGAAGCTCCTCAAAGGCCGCTTCCCAGTCCTCGTTGGTCTTGTATATCTGTGTAAGATCCCACATATACCTTTTGTCCATATCCTTACGTGCCTTGAGCTCAGCCGCCATATATTTGTCTCCTTTGCGCTTTAAATCTATTTTGCCATATTGCTTTAATTTTATTATACCATCAGTTGACAAGGACACACAAGGTTTCAGGAGCCAAACAGCACGGCATAACTGCGTCGTCCTCATTTGAAATACAACCAGTATTTCTGCACTCGTCCTCCTTGTTCTGCCATACTCTTTGGCTTCTAAAACTCAAAGACCCTAAAGAGCTTGTTTTGAGGGCGATCCAAGGCCGAGGAGCGCAGTACTACTGGATGTAATACAAGCGACGAGAACGCAGGAGCACCCCAAAACAAGCCTTTCGGGCTTGTGTGTTCTTATCAACTGATGGTATCATAAAAAATGACCGGCGCTCCGGTCATTTGTGAACTATTACTGCCCTATTATATCAAATTCCACATTGGGGAGCCGCCTTTGCAGCCGGGTCACTATTGTTTCGTGGTCCAATTTTACGGGGCTTGATCCCATGATTATCATGTCTATTCCGTTCTTTTCGGCGTATTCCACCAGCGCGTCGTCCACGTTGTCCGCCCGTAGGAGTATAAGCTCCGCCCCTGCCAGCTGCGCCGCAGTAAAGAGATACTCCACCGCATCCCCTTCGAAGGGGGTACCCATAAAATTACGACCGGTTTCCACGCAGTGTACCACGTGTATCTCGGCATCGGCGCTTCTTTCCATGCCCCGGGCGATAAGCTTATCGCAGGTCCTGGGCCCTGTGACGCATACCATTATGTTGTGTTTCATCTATCGTCCCGTTTCTCCAGCCGCAAAGCGAATGGCGTCAGCAAGCTTATCCGGTATATCCGGCCGCTCTTTGTTAAGTGCAAGCTGGACCGCTTCTTCAGGCGTTCCCGCTACGGAGAAAATATCCAGACAGGGAGCCGCCGTAAAGCCCTCATTCACGCATTCCCTCAGCTGCGCAATGAGGTCCGAATAGTATCCCTTTGTATTCAATATTACCACAGGCGCGGTTATATAACCAAGCTGGTTCAGCGTCAGCACCTCCATGAGCTCCTCCAGCGTGCCGTATCCGCCCGGGAGGGCTATAAAACCGTCGCTCAGTTCCTCCATCCTGGCCTTTCGTGTATGCATATCCGGCGTTACTATCAGCTGGCCGCAGAATGGGTACGCAACTCCGGGCCTGTTCAGCTTTTCCGGTATTACACCGATTATCCTGCCGCCGCCGTCATGTACGCCGCGGGCAGCCGCGCCCATAAGGCCGGTATTGCCGCCGCCAAAAACCAGGCCTATGCTCCGCTGTGCCATCACCTGACCCAGCGTATAGGCCGCGTTAAGAAACTCACTGTCTATATTTGAGCAGGAAGCACCGAAAACGCAAAGATTCTTCACGAAAATCACCCGCCCTTTCTCACATGCCGGCGGCTAATTATACCATTTGACGATTGATAAATAAATAGCTTTCCATGAAAATTCACTTTTAATACACTTATTGCAGCAAAACAAATCAGTTTTGCCCTACACGTCTGTTTTCCTGTCCTTTTTCTCCTTTTGTACCAGCGCTACGGCCACGCTCATGTCGTCATTTATTTTCCCTTCTCCTGACGAAAGCGCTATGAGCGTCTCCGCCATCTTTTCGGGATCTTTACATTCGTACAGCGCCGCAATATGCTCTGCCATGGATTCCCCGAGGGCGTCCGTCACGCCGTCGGTAGCCATTATTATCCTGTCCCCTTCAGACAGTTCCAGCTCCTGCCTGGCGGGCGCAGCCCCCTTTATTATGCCTATGGGCAGCGTCTCCGCCCTTAGCTCTATCACCTCGCCCCGGCGAAGTATATAGCTGGGCGGCGCGCCCAGCTTCAAAAACCGCCCCATGCCGCTCTCGCAGTCAAAGGTGAAGGCATCTATGGTTGCGTACATGTCGTATTCGCTCTTGTACATAAGCAGCCTGTTCACGCAGTCCAGCGCGTCCAGTTCATTCACCCCTATGCTCATCAGGTCCCCCGCAAGCCCGGCAGCCGTCTGGCTTTCACGGCGGGCTACCGGGCCGCTGCCCATGCCGTCCGATAGTATTACCAGCTTCCCCTTGCCGGTATCGCGTATGGCTATGCTGTCCCCCGCCTCCCGTACACCCTGCTTGGGCCTTACGGCAGTTCCGCAGAACAGCGTATACCGCCGCTCCCCCTCATCCGGTATGTTGACCATTGCCTCGCTCATGCAGCGGAGCTGCCTTCCCGCAAACAGCTCCAGCTCGCTTTCCGGGCTGGCCTCAAACAGACTGGACACCCTGTCCAATACCTCCGCCGTCTCCTTCACCCGGCTTTTAAGGCTGTCCAGCCGCCTTTCCGCCTCCTGCTCCTGCATTTCGAATAAATCGGCTAACTGCTTGAGCTTTTTATTTGGTATCATAACATACAGTATGGCGGCTATTGTAGCTTCGACGCCATGGGTCAGCTCGCAGTCGCCAAAATATGCGCACACCAGGCACACGCCTAAGAAGCCGCAGCACACGCCCATCTTTTTGCCCTTGCGCAATGCCGAGGCGCTGAGCGCCCCTATGACCACCGCCCCCGCGAAGGCCACGCTTCCCCCGCCTATTGCAGCTCCGGCTCCCGCTACCGCAGCGCACGCTACGGCGTATATGCCAACGCTGCCGCTCAGTATGAGGGCAGTAAACGCCGCCAATATGCCGCCCAGGCTGACGCCCCGCATACAGTATGGCGCCGCCGCGGCACAGCAGGCCCCCGCCGTAAGGAACAGCGCAGTCATGTCCCGCTCGCCTATGCCCCTTCCCAAGTGGGCCCGGTTCAAGGCCACCGCCGCCCTGTAAAACACCGCGGAAAAGAAAAGGCTTGCGGACAGCTGTCCCAGGCCCGTCATGGCGGCGTCAAGCGAATCTATATAAAATATGGGCGCTATGAGCACGCCTGCGGATATGAGCAGCACCGGCTTGTCCCTGCGCCTTTTTTTCATTGGCCCGCCCCATATGAGGCAGAGTGCGGCAAACACCAGACTGTGGGCAAGGCCCGCCCAGCGGTATGCGGCAGCGCTGCCTATCACCGCCCCCAGGAATGCCCGGCTTCCCATACCTGTGAGCATTCCCGCGCATATGGCCGCAGGGCCAAGAGGCGCAAAGCTTCCGGTGCCGCAGGAGGAGAGCAGGGCGCACAGCAGGGCCCATAGGATATCCGCGGCATTTATATCCACCCCCGCCGCGTATTTTTTTATCATCTGTGCAGGCCGCGCCATGCCCCCTTCACCTCCCTGCATGGATGGGTTATTTCACGCATATAATAACCGTTGGGCGTTGTACTATGCTGTCGGTTTTGGGGCGCGTAAAGTGTCGTAACAAAACAAGTTATGTTTTGCCCCGCCTTCCCTTGAATAAAGGGGGGTTGTATGGTAGAATTTCGGTATCTACAATAATATATACCGAAAAGGAGTATGTCCCGATGACAAACGTATACGATATACTGGCTGAACGTGGCTTTCTCAAGCAGTGCTCCCACCCCGAAGAGCTCCGCGAGCTGCTGGGCAGGGAAAAGGTGGCCTTTTATATCGGCTATGACCCTACTGCCGACAGCCTTCATATTGGTCACTATGTAGCACTGATGACAATGGCCCACATGCAGCGTGCAGGCCATCTCCCCATAGTCCTCCTGGGCGGCGGCACCGCCTGCATCGGCGACCCCTCCGGCAAGAGCGATATGCGCCGGATGATGACCACCGAGGAGATAGACCACAACGCCGCCTGTTTTCAGAAGCAGATGGCCCGCCTTATAGACTTCTCCGAGGGCAAGGCCATAATCGCCAACAACGCCGACTGGCTCCGCAACCTCAACTTCCTCGATTTCATGCGGGACATAGGCACCCAATATTCCGTAAACCGCATGCTCACCTTCGAGTGCTACAAGCAGCGCATGGAAAAAGGCCTCACCTTCTTCGAGATGGGCTATATGCTGCTTCAGGGCTACGACTTCCTCGAGCTCAACCGCAAGTACGGCTGCGTGCTACAGATGGGCGGCGACGACCAGTGGAGCAACATGCTGGGCGGCGTAGAGCTTATCCGCAAGAAGGAGCAGAAGCCCGCATACTGCCTCACCACCTCCCTCCTCACCACCAGCGAGGGAAAGAAGATGGGTAAGACCGAGAAGGGCGCCCTGTGGCTCGACCCCAACAAGACCAGCGTATACGATTTCTATCAGTACTGGCGCAATATAGACGACGCGGACGTGGAAAAGTGCCTGCGCCTGCTCACCTTCATACCCATGGACGAGATACGCTCTCTTTGCGCCGAGGGCGGCGCCGCGCTGAACAACGCCAAGAAGGTATTGGCATATACCCTTACCGCTCAGGTACACGGCGAGGAGGAGGCCGGCAAGGCCAGTCAGGCTGCGGAAGCGCTTTTCGGCGGCGGCGGCGACCTTTCCAATATCCCCACCATCGCCCTTACCCCCGCGGATATAGAGGCTACCGGCCTGAAGGTAACCGACCTGCTGGTAATGGGCAAGCTTTCCAAGAGCAAGTCCGATGCCCGCCGCCTGATAGAAGCAGGCTCAGTGCTCATCGGCGACGAAAAAGTCACCGACGTTTACGCCACCGTAAACGAGGGGGACCTCTCCGAGGGCGTAGTAATAAAGAAGGGCAAGAAGGGCTTTGTCCGGGTAGTCAAGGCGTAATTTTAATTAATGAAGCCCTACAAAAGCGTAAAACAATGCTCAGAAGCTGAGTACACAGTAAACCGTTCAAGGTTCATAGGCCGCTGCTTCCCCGTGGATAGCGAGGAGGCAGCGCTTTGTCTGCTGGGCGATATAAGAAAAAAGCACTGGGACGCCACCCACAACTGCTTTGCCTACCGCATAGGCGAGAACGCCGCCGCAAGGTTCTCGGACGACGGAGAGCCGGGCGGCACGGCGGGCAAGCCCATAATGGACGTGCTGACCGGCAAGGGGCTCACCAACGTGCTATGCGTAGTCACACGCTATTTCGGCGGCATACTGCTGGGGGCGGGGGGCCTCGTCAGGGCGTATTCCAAGTCCGCCGCGGACGCCGTGACCAAGGCCGGCATGGTAAGCTATCTGCCCGGCACCATACTGGATATACCTATGGACTATTCCCGCTACGGCACGTTGGAGGGCTTTATACGGGCCAATGCGGAGGTACGGAACGTTGCCTTCGCTCAAAACGTGGTCGTCACCGTTGCGGTGGAGGACACAAATCTCCTTAAATTTATGAAGGAAGTGACCGAACGGTCCGACGGCCGCTGCACCCCCGTAACAATCGGCACAGGCTATATGAAAAAAGAAGAAATATGAATTTTCGTCGGTAATACTGGCGTATAAAAGGATTGTATTATATAATTAGGGTGAGTGTGTATACTCACTCTTTTGTTATGAATTTTTACACGGGAGTTATTTACGGAATATGAAGCTTGAAATGCGCTGTCTGAAATTTCAAAAGCTGCTTACGGCGGTGTTATGCCTTATGCTGCTTACCATATTCAGCCCGGCCTACGCGGCGGAGGTCTCCGCCTCCGTACTGCCCGTCTCCATGATATCCGCTGGCGACGGCACCATAACCATTACCCTGAAAAACACAAACGAGCCGGCGGAGGACGGCTCCGGCACGGCCATAACGGATATATCCATAACCCCCTCCATACCCGACGTATACTTTGACACGGCGGGCGCGTCCATAGCCCCCGGCGAAAGCAAGTCCTTCTCCGCCGCCTGCTATTTTTCCGAGGAGATGCTAAACACCTCCCTCTCCTTCACCGTAAGCTACACCGAGGGGACGAGAGCCCGCAGCAAGGACGTATCGGTCAAGGTGCTCGCCGCCAAGACCTCCTCCGTCACCCTTACCCGTTCCGCCAGCACAAAGCAGGCGTCGCCGGGGGAGGAGATAACCCTTACCTACAGGATATCCAATACCGGCGATGCACCCATCACCGTCACCTCCCTGGTGGATAGGGAGATAGGCGGCAAGGACTCCATGCTGAAGGAAAAGCAGACCATAGAGGCCGGTGCCTCCGCCGAGGTGCAGTATGTATACAAGATGGGCAAAAGCACCGTGACCTCCGAGCCGAAGGTCACATACAAGGATACCGTCACCAAGGAAGAGGGAACCGCCTCAGCCGCAGCCATAACCCTTGGCATGGTAAATTCCAGAATATCCGTCGAGGTGATACAGGGTGAGGCTACCGCCGCAGGCGTCACCTTCACTCTCAACCTTACCAACAACGGCAACCAGAAGATAAGCGACATAAAGATAACCGACGATCAGGGCAACCGCGTCAATGGGGATTCCTTCGCCCTCGCCATAGGAGAGAACCGCCAGCTCACCTATAACGTGATCACCGAGGAGGAGCGCTACGTCACCTTCAGCATAACCGGCGTTACCACCTCCGGCGACAAGTACGAGGACAAGACCAAGAGCTACGTGGTGCGCAAGTACATCGACCCCGACCTTCTTGGCATACAGTTCACCGCCGCCGTGACGGAGACGCTGAACTCCGCCGGCTCCATAGGCGTGCGTTTCAATATAAACAATACCGGCACCATGACCATGACCGACCTCGTAATATCCATGGAGGAAGCCTATACCGACGAGAACGGCACGGAACAGACCAAGCTCAACGAAATATACCGCACCGACGTGGTGCCTACCGGCAGCTTTGAAACTACCCAGACCGTATACGTGGGCGAACCCCGTGACCTTACTTTCGCCGTGCAGATGAACGACCCCGCGGGCAACCCATACACCTATACCGCCCATATCAAGGCGGAGGTACTGGGCGTGCGCAACGTGCAGGAGACCGACGACGCCCAGCAGTCCGCCATAAGCACCCTTGGGGCAACGGTAGGGGACTCCATAAGCAAGGCCCTCACCATAGCGCTCATAGTGCTTGCGGTGCTGACTGTCATATCCGTGATCGCCATGGCAGTGCTGACCTCCCTCGAAAAGAAGCAGCGCCGCGAGGCTGCCCGCCGCCGCGCCGCCCGTGAGCGGCAGATGCGCCGGGAGCAGAGGAACAGAGAACAGTATTAAGTATCCAAAAAACAAAAAATCGGGAACGGTGCTGATAATGCCGTTCCCTTATTTGTTGCGTTGTGTCCTTCTTTTCGTCCCTGCCTACTTCCCGTACTCCCCTGCCGCGCCTTCCATTATGACGGTGAGGGTGCTGTCGTCTTCGCCCTCGCCGTATTCCAGCAGCAGCTTGGCGGCGGATATTCTGTCTGAATCCTTGCCTCCGTTGGCGCATATGTCCCGGAGACAATTCAGTGCTTCGTTCCTGTCCTTCTGTGAAGTATCCTGCTTTTTATCTTCTCCCATATTGGCTCCTTTCCGTGATATTTGTTAATTTTTCTGGTATGCGTTGAAGCGCGCTCCGTTTTTGTGTTATCCTGAATTGTAAATCAGTATCATCGAGGAGACGTACACATGCGTAAAGCCCTTTTCGCAATAATATCCCCCGTCCTGGCAGCGGCCCTGCTTTTTTCCGCCTGCGCAAAGCCGGCGGAACAGCCTGTAATAGACGTTACCGCCACGGAAGCCCCCGCACCTGAGGAAACCGCCGCCATTTGCGGCGACGGCTATACCGTGGAAGTAAAGACCGTATACTACCCCGAGGGTTCGGATAGGGATACGGCAAGGTTTATGCTGGCATTACAGCTCCCGGTGTTCGAAAACACCGCCATGAATGAGGCCATAACCGAATACGAGGACGAGCTGAACACCAGGATAACCTCCGAACAGCTGCCGCTATCTGAGCGGACGGACAGCTTTATACCCAATACGAAAGTCGAGCTTTCGGTATTCAGGGCGGAGCTTCCTCAAGGAGAATATACAAACATTATGTTTACCGAGACCGTGTCCTTCCTTGAGGACGGCGAATCCGAGCACGCCCGCCATCTTATCGTCATGGACTCCGACGGCAATGAGCAGAGCCTTGCCTCCGTATCCGGCCTTTACTCCCCGGAGGATACCGTAGCCCAGCAGATATGGAACATAATCGCTGACGACGGAAGCTATTACAGCGACCTTACCCAGGAGGACATAGAGGAGCATCTGGACCTGTACAACGGCTTTTCCGTGGGGGACGAGGGCTATACCGTATACCTTCCTGCCGGCGCTGTCGCCGACGAATCCATGGGGGAGCAGGAATTCAGCTTTGGCAAGAGCGCCCTTTACCCGGGTTTTGTAGGCGACGTCATAACCGCCGATGAGTATACCCAGATACTGCCCATGCTCAACGCCGCAGCAGCCGCCTGCGGCCCCGACTTCACCAGCCTCAGCTCCGTACCGATAGGTGATCAGAGTGTGGCTTATTGCAGGGAATACTGGCTTCAGAGCCGGGATTCCCGCACCGTCACAGAGGAGGAATACCGCTCCGCATATAAGTTCCCCCTCTCATCATCTCTGCCGCCAGAGGAAGGCCCCGGTGTGGAGCTTAAGGATGACGGCACCGTGGAGCTCTCCCGCGTCACCCCCTTCTATGGCTTCCAGCCTGAGGACGCCATGCTCAAGGAGGACGGCACGCTCACCGTAACCGGCGTGCTTATGAGCGGCGCTCCCGGCACAGCCGACGCCGCGGCCGCCGCCTCTGCCGCCGCAAGCTTTATGAAGATAGGCGATGAATACTATCTGAACTCCTTCGAAATCATGTAGCCTCACGGCTAAAAAGAAGCGCCGGCAGAAATGCCGGCGCTTTAGAGTGTCAAAAAAGTGGCTGAACGCCACTTTTTTGAGTTTTCTCATTCGGTGCTTGCGCCTATGGCGCGGCCAGCACCTCATGCAGGGAAAGCCTTGCTACGCAAGCGCCTTTTGCGGATTTGCCGCACATGTCGCCAAATCCGAATAAAGCCATAAGGGGCTGCGGCCCCTTATCAACCCTGGGGTTTTTTGACAGACTGAAGCGCCGGCAGAAATGCCGGCGCTTCTTTACAGGTCGTCCGCGTCCTGCACCGGCTGCATATCCTCCTCGTCATCGTAGGTGCCGGTGTAGCTGCCCATCACGTCGGAGGGTATCCTGCGCTTTCCCTGGCTCCTCAGGGTATGGGTGAGGTTCTCCATGTCCTTTTTCTTCTTCAATCCCTGCGCCTCCTTTTATGCTTTTTGCCTATTATGCCGCGCCCCGCCCCTTCTTAGCCGCAAATTCCTGCTCTATGGGGCCGGTGCCTTCTTCTTCGCCATAAGCCTGCTCCCGCTCCTTTTCCTTCTCCCCGGCGGCCTTCTTTTCCGCCTCCTCCAGCTTTTTCGTCATAAGCTCCTGAACCTGCTCCTTTCCGTCGAATACCATCATCTCGAGGGCCACGTCGGCGGTTATCATGCCGCACTTGAGCATGCTGAGCATGAGCTCGTTGTGGGCGGTAACGGAGAAGCGGTTCTCCCGCTGTACCTTTACGGATACGGTAAATTCGAGGGGTATATCGTTGCCGAGGGCGGTCTTTTTCATGAGCTTATTGGAAAGCAATGTATCTGTGCGGTTCTTCAGGTGTACCTTTCTCGGGAATATGCAGTACTCCCTCTCCACCTCTATCTCCAGGCGCACTGCCTGCTCGAATGCGTCGTGTATGGCCTTGGCCGCCATGCGGCTCCGCTTGCTGCTCATCTCCTGCAGCGCGGCTATGGCGGAGGCCGCAGTTACGCCCCCGGTTGCCATGCCCCGGGAGAAGTCGTTTGCGCCGGACTCCTCCTTTATGCCGTTTCGCATGGAGCGGATATAATCCAGTATGTAGCCGGGCAGGGGGGCGGTGGAGAACCATGTGACGCCGTTGAGGTTTTCGCCCCGGTGTACCTCCTTTGACCAATCCCTGAGGTCGTCTATGTCGAAGCCGGAGGCGCCGGTGACCAGCAGCTTGTTATGGCTGGCCATGAGGGCGTTTTTCAGCACTATCTGGTCCAGCTTATCCGAATAAAGCTGCTGGTTCTCGAACATGTCCACAAGGCCGAAACCGAGGCAGCTGCCCCTCCTGGGGTAGAGGGCGGTCACCACGAAGGGATATTCCCCGTGGGCATAATAGCCCTCCGGGCGCTGCCTTGCGCTGTCCTCCAGCAGCACGCCGCCGGCCAGCTTCAGCATCCTTACGGAATACCTGTCGGTATCCGGGTCGTATTCCCTGAGCCAGCATTCGATAAGCATTATGCTGTCCTCGTCGGATACGGTCAGCAGGCTGTCCCGGACGGGTTTTAGCAGCAGCCCGTCCGCCTCCATCTCCCGCTCCTTATCCGGATAATGCTGCCTGAACCAGGCACGGGGGTAGGGCACGAACTTGAACACCGCCCTGCCGTCCCCGATGTCGGGGCAGAGAGGGTCGAACATTATGCTCCGGGGATCCACCTCCCGAATGAACGCTCCGCCCATACCGCAGTTAAGCCTCTTGTCAAAGCCTGCCTCCTGCACCATGTACCCGCCCACGAGCAGGTCGTGGGACAGCTTGGCATACTCTCTGGCGTACCCGGCGCGGATGTGATTTTCCCGTATGGCGCCGGTAAGCATCTCGGCTATCTCGCCGTACTCCGGGCTGTCCGCGGTGATTATGGCCTGAGGGTACTGGTCCACAAGGTCTGCCCTGATGTTTTCTATGGTTGACTGGATTATGGGGGTGACGGGCCGTGGCTCCCCGGGGTCTGCCTCCGGCACGTCGTGCCAGTGGTCGCCCCGATACATGCGCTCGCACTTTTCCAGCCGCTCCCACTCCCTGCCGTAGGCGTTCCTGTACTCCTCAAACAGGTCGTATATGGCCTGCACGTTGATGTTTTCCTGTATGGTCTGCATATAATATCTCCTTTTTACTTATTCATTCCTCACTTTGCAAGAAAGCCCCCTTTTCCCTCCGGCTCCTCGCTGAAGGGATCGTAGGCAGGGCTGCTCCTCCTCCTGGGCTCCGCCGATACCGCCGGCCGGGACATAAGCGCGTAGCGCAGGGATTCCGGCGCGTGGTCCTCTCCCTGGGCCGCGTCCTCCCGGTCGTGCTCGTCAAATATCAGTCCCGGCAGCGTGCGTATCAGGTTCTCGCAGCAGGAGAATATCTTCAGCCGCGGCTCGCCGTCCGGGGCGTCCGCAAGGTAGCTGCGCACCCGCTGCCAGCCCGCAATGCGGGAATTGTCCGCGGGGGTCAGCGGCACCCCCGAGAGTGAAAAAAGCTCCGCTATGCTCTCCCCCTCGAAGCCGCCGTTGGCCTTCAGCACCGCCCCCCGCTTCTGCCACATATCCGGCGACGCAACGGTGTAGGCTATATCCTCCCCCTCCGATTCCCTGCGTATCCGCTCCGCCACCTGATCGGCCCTTGTGTAGCGCAGGTACAGCTCACGGTAGGTATACACCCGGCCCTCCCCGTCCACCGCATGCCACAGCACCGCGCAGGGGTCGTTGTAGCCCCAGTCTATGGATCGGAACCTGCGCCACCAGCTTGGCAGCTCAAAGGGCTCGATGACGTGCCTTGTCCGGGAGAATTCCCTGAAGAACTGCCCCGCCAGCACGTCCCAATCCCCGTCCAGGTAAGCCCGGCGCAGCTCCTCCGGCAGGTTTTCAAGCTGCCTGAGGTATTCCGGGTCGGCGGTGATGAGAGCCGGGTTATCGTATATCCTTGCGGGTATGAAGGCATAGTCCGCCGCCCGCTCCCCCCGCCTGTACGTCCTGTCTATGAACAGCCGCTTTACCCAGCCGTGGCCAATGCCGCCGGGGTTGCAGGTATAGTACATGCGGGGGGAGAAGTCCCGCCGCACCGTCCTGTTGCAGGTGGTGAGAAACTGCATCTGCTCCTCGGTAAAGTGGGTAGCCTCCTCAAGGCCTATCACCTCGTATTCCTGCCCCTGATACTGGTAGACGTCGCTGGCGCTGTCGCAGTAGCCAAGCCGCAGCCTGCTGCCGTTTGGGAACTTAAAGACTCGCTCCGCCGCGTTGTATTTTGCGGCGCCTTTGAGCTCCTTCAGCAGCGGTATGACGTGGTTTTCCCTCAGCTCCGGCAGCGTCCGTCTCATTATAAGGGCATTGAGGCCGGGATAGTTCAGGGCGAGCAGCACCAGCTTCCGGCGCATGGCCCAGCTCTTGCCGCCGCCCCTGGCCCCTCCGTAGGCCGTGTGCCGCGCCGTGGAACGGAAAAATTCCGCCTGCTTTGGGTTGGGAATTCCCTTCAGTTCGAGTATCATACTGTTTTCCTCCTTTCTGAAAATACGCGCCAAATTTCTGCGCAACAAAAAAGGGCGAACCTTCCGTTCGTCCCAGTGGCTCCCAAGCCCTATCCGGCGCAGGGCCTTTTTCTCACCGTATTTAGTATAAACCCGCAGGATTTGCCTTTCAACGACAGTTTAAAGGCATTTTCAGGGCGCGAATTGTGCAGGTTTGCATAGTAAAGTACCTTTTTCGGTATAAGTTTGTTTTTTATTATTGACGCTTCTCTCCTTGAGGTTGTATTATTTGGTTACAGCAATCAATCGAACAAACGTTCTGCCATTACTACTTCCTAAAGGAGGATCAGAAGATGAATCATTCTGAAGCCGAAAACCACATGCTGAGCGTGCCCGCGCTGGACATGTACTATGGCGGCCATATGGACAGCAACGCGTCTCAGGCGGCCATGGCGGCCACGGAGCGCAGGCTATACGCCCTGCCCATAATACGTGAGCGCATAGAGGACAATCGCGAGGAGCTTACGGAGCTGGAAAACTGCGGCGTAGAGGCGCTCCGGCACCACTCCGCCTCCCTTGTGCGCCTCATACGCCCCGGCATGCGTCTGACGCCGGAAGAGGTCCATTCCGCCCAGATGGCAGAACTCAGGGCGCGGCTGGCGGCGGACGAGCGAGAAGTCCGCAAAATGCAGCACGCCCTGCGCTCCATAGGGGAGGACCCCTATTATCTCACCATAGAGCTGAAGTACTTCGACAACGTGAAGGACGCCGACGCGGCGCTGCGTCTCCGCTGCGATCCCGCAACGGTGCGCCGCAACCGCAGACGGCTCGTCCGCCGGCTGGCACTCAGGCTCTACGGCGTGGAATGCATCTGAAAGGAAGCATCAAAAAAAGCGGCTCAAACGCCGCTTTTTTTGAGTTATTGCGGACATGCTCCCGATATTGCACGATACAGTCCCTACAGCCTTCCGCCCAGTATGGCCATTACGAAGATAAAAAAGACCAATATGGAACAGGCGTCGGTTATGGTGGTAAGCATTGGGGATGCCATAAGGGCGGGGTCCAGCCTGAGCTTCTTTGCCAGCATGGGCAGTATGCATCCCAGCGACTTTGCCACCAGCACTGTGACTATAAGCGTCAGGCTTACGGTCATGGCTACCGCCCAGTCGTGATACTGCAATACTATCCTTATATAATTCACTATCGCAAGGGCAGTACCGCAAAGCAGGGCTACCCTCACCTCCTTCCACCATACGCGGAAGAAGTCGGAAAGCTCTATCTCATCCAGCGCCATGCTTCGGATAACCGTAGTAGAGGTCTGGCTGCCGCTGTTGCCGCCGGTACCCATGAGCATGGGGATGAAGGATACCAGTATTGGCAAGGTAGATATAGCCCCCTCAAAGTGGGTTATGAGTGCGCCGGATACCATTGCGGAAACCATCAGCACCATCAGCCACATTATGCGGCTCCTGAATATGGTGAAAACCGGGGTTTTAAGGTATGTGTCCTCACTTGGCACTATACCTGCCATCTTCTCGAAGTCCTCGGTGGCCTCGTCCTGAACGACGTCCACCACGTCGTCTATGGTGATTATACCCACCAGCCTGTTCTCCCTGTCCACAACGGGCATGGACAGCATATCGTACTTGGAGAACATCTTGGCGACCTCCTCCTGGTCGTCGTTGGTGTTCACGCTTATTACGTTGGTTCGCATTATGTCCCCGACCCTGGCGTGGGGATCTGCAAGTATCAGATCACGGAGGCTTACTACGCCGTCAAGGTGGTGCTGGTCGTCCAGCACGTAGCACTTGTTTATGGTTTCCTTGTCTACGCCGTTGGCCCGTATCACAGCCAGCGCCTGATTCACGGTAAGCGTCTGCTTTAAGTAGACGTACTCGTTGGTCATCAGGCTTCCTGCGGAATCCTCGGGGTATTGCAGGTATTGATTTATGAGCTTACGGTTCTCGGGGGAGGAGTTCTTTAATACCCTCTTTACAACGTTGGCGGGCATCTCCTCGATGAGGTCCACATAGTCGTCCAGATACAGCTCGTCCAGTATGTGCCGAAGCTCCTTGTCTGTGAGGACCGTCAGCAGCTGCTCCTGGTTCTCGCTCTCCATATAGGAGAATACCTCTGCCGCAGTGTCCTTTGGCAGCAGCCTGAACAGCAGCACAGCTGTCTCCTGATCCTCTATGGACTCGAAAAGCTCCGCGACATCTGCATAATGCATGTCCCGGACAGCTTCCTTTACTTTAGCGAACTTGTGGTCGTCAAGGTCCTGAAGAACGGCCTGTGCTTCTTCTGTTATCATATAATTCGACTCCTTCTGAGGTACCATCAGTTGACAAGGACACACAAGGTTTTAGAAGCCAAACAGCACGGCATAACTGTGTCGTCCTCATTTGAAATACAACCAGTATTTCTGCACTCGTCCTCCTTGTTCTGCCATACTCTTTGGCTTCTAAAACTCGAAGACCCTAAAGAGCTTGTTTTGAGGGCGATCCAAGGCCGAGGAGCGCAGTACTACTGGATGTAATACAAGCGACGAGAACGCAGGAGCACCCCAAAACAAGCCTTTCGGGCTTGTGTGCTCTTGTCAACTGATGGTACTATTAAATAATAAACCCGTACCGTTTTCACTTGCAACCCTTATTCTGTTTTTTTTAACAGTTCCTTAATTTCTTTATCCACCAATTCTCCGCCGTTGACACGGTGGCCTCACAGGCATAAAATACTATCATAATATATGGAGTTCACTATATATTTTTTCAACAGGGGGTAAAAATCTTTTGAATGAAAATAAAGTAAAGCGCCGCTTCGGCGACCGTTACGAGGGCAGAAGGATACGTGGCTACAACCCCATGGACCGCGTAGCATGGTACATAATGCCCCGAAGGAACGGCGCGACCAACCTGCTGGCCTACAGCGTGGATGTAGCCTCCATGGAGGACTACATTCGTCAGAAACGCGCAGAGGGGCTGGACAGCTTCGGTATAACCCATGTATTGCTTGCGGCCTATGTGCGCACCGTATCACAACGTCCGGCATTGAACCGCTTCCTCTCCGGCCAGAAGCTCTACGCCCGCAACGAGATATGGGTCAATATGGACGTTAAGAAGGAGATGCGCACCGGCTCCCCGGATACCGTCATAAAGGCGGTATTTCCAAAGGACGCCACAGCCAGACAGGTATACGAGATACTGAATTCTACCGTAAAGGCAGCCAAGGAAGAGGATTCCTCCTTTGACGGCACGGCCAGGGCCCTGAACTACATACCCGGGCTGGTGCTTAGGCTGGTCATGGGCATACTCAGCTTCATGGATTACTTTGGGCTCATACCCGCTTCCCTCATAAGGGTCAGCCCCTTCCACGGCAGTCTGTTCATAACCAGCATGGGAAGCTTAGGCATACCGCCGGTATTCCATCACCTGTACGACTTCGGCAACGTACCTGTGTTCTGCAGCTTTGGCGCAAAAGAAAAACGCCTTGAGGTGCGGCGGGACGGAACGGTAGCCGAGGTACACTACATACCCTACACCTTTACCACCGACGAGCGCATATGCGACGGCTTTTACTACGCCTCCGCCTTCAAGCTGCTGCGCGGGTATCTCAAGGACCCCTGGCAGCTGGACGTCCCCCCGGAAAGCGTGAAGGAGGACATACGGTAATATCGCAGGACAGCAAAAAAGGGGCGGCCGCCCCTTTTTATTATTCTTTTATTCGCAAAGCTCCTTTAGCTGCTCCGCAATGTCGCCGTTGAGCGTTACCCTGTATACCCCGCTTCCGGCGTTCCATATCGCCTCGCCCTCGCCCGTCATCAGCGCATAGCCTGCCTCCGGCGCGTCCTCGCTATCATACGGCTCCGCCTCTATTCCGGCCGCCTTCAGCCTGCTCCATGCGTCGTCGCAGGTGCCTATCTCTACGCCGGCTCCGCAGGCGGCAGTCGCCGTGCTTTTGAAGCCCTTATCGTCCGCGCCTTCCTCCGGCGCCGCTTCCGTCGCTGCAGTGTCTGCGGCTTCCTCCGCCATCATTGGCTCCTCCGCCGGGGCCGCCTCCGCAGGGGCTTCCTCCGCCGCGGCGGATCCTTCCACGCATTCCTCGGTCATGGCAGCCTCTGCCGGGGCCTCAGCCTTAAAGCGGCTGCTGTTTACCATGGCGGCGCCTATACCCACCAGCACCACCGCGCAGGCGGCCATGGCGCCATAGCGCACGAAGCGCGACCGCCTTGTACTGCGCTTTTTTTCTTCCTCTTTCTGCTTTTGGAGAAGATCGGCGTACATCTGGTCAAAATCCACCCTGTCATTTTGCTCTTCGCCTATGGAAAACAGCAGATCGTCCAGCCTGTCAGTCATTCTTCTCACCTTCTTTCAACAGCTCATAGAGCCTTTCCTTTGCCCGGAATATCCGGGATTTCACCGTTCCCTCGGTGCTGCCCTGCATGGCCGCTATGGTCTTGTAGTCCAGCCCAGAATAGTAATGCAGCATCACCGTCTCGCGGTATATATCGGGCAGCGCATCGATGGCCCGCTTCACCCGTTCCCGCTGATCTCTGGATATGGCGGAGGCCTCGGGCAGCTCGTATTCCCGGTCAGTATTGGGCTCGGGCAGCTCCTCGGCGGGTATCTCCCGCTTCAGCCTCCGGCCTGCGTCATAGCACAGATTCACGGCGACGCGGTACAGCCATGCCTTTACCTGCCCGTCTTCCATTGTGTTCAGCTTATCGATGTTCGTTATCGCCCGCAAAAATACGCTCTGAGCGATGTCCATGGCGTCGCTTTCCCGCTTAAGCACGGAATACGCCGCCCAGTAAACCATTTTACAGTTGTCCCTGTATATGGCTTCAATGCTCTTGGGGGTCAATGCGCAATTACCTGCCCTTCATCTGTATATTAAACGTTTTGACAACACAAAAGGTTGCATACATTATATCAGAATAATCCGTTTCAAACTACACAAAAGCTTTTATTTCCGGCGTGGGACATATTATGGTATAATATTTTGAGTTTATATAAGGAGGATAGCGCCATGGGACGCATGAACCTGCTTAACAACATAGTGAATCCCGCCAATAATCAGGTGGAGGGCTTTTGCGTAGTCAAGTCCGTAGCTATAAAGAGCAACGTAAAGGGCAGCGACTATCTGGACATGATACTGGCTGATGCCGGCGGCGAAATATCCGCCAAGCTCTGGGATTACAGCATAGAGCAGCACGGCGTATACGAACCGGACAGCATAATCAAGGTCCGGGCTACGGTAAACATATGGAAGGACTCGGAGCAGCTGAAGATAGACCGCATACGCGCCGCCAGGGATTCCGACAATGTGGATATGTCCAGTCTGGTGCCCTGCGCGCCGCTGCCCCCTCAGGAGATGTACGACGAGATAATAAAGGTTACGGAGAGCTTTACGGACAACGACCTGCGTATGCTCACCCAGTATATACTCAGGGAAAACCGGGAGGAGCTTTTCCGCTATCCCGCGGCGCTCAAGCTTCATCACGCCATGCGGGGCGGCCTGCTTTACCATACCCATACCATGCTCAGGGCTGCCGAGGCTGTCTGCGCCGTATACAAAAAGCTTTACCCGGCCCTTAGCTGCGAGCTGGTCTATGCGGGCATAATACTCCACGACATCGCCAAGGTGCCGGAGCTCACGGTAGGCGGCCTCGGCCTTGCAACAGGCTACAGCACCCCCGGCCAGCTGCTCGGCCATATAAACATGGGAGTGGCCATAGTTGAGCGGGCGGCGGCCGAGCTCATGATAGATAACTCTACCAAGGAGCTGGTGCAGCATATTCTCCTCTCCCACCACAGCGTGCCGGAATACGGCAGCCCAAAGCCGCCCATGTTCCCCGAGGCCGAGATAGTCAGCCAGATAGACGTGCTGGATTCCCGCATGTTCGAGATGTTCGACGCCCTCTCCGCTGTCAGCGACGGCGAATTTACCGAGCGCCAGTGGGCGCTGGACAACAGGCAGCTGTACAAGCACGGGCATAAATAGAGCTTTGCTTCTGCCTCTGCTTTTTCTTTCTCTTTTCCGGGAAAAGAGAACAGAAAAAGCAGCAAAAAGAAAGAGAAAAGCTTACAACAATCAAAGCAATAAAGGAACGGTCCTTTCCGTTCCTTTTTATATTTGCACCCTGTCTTTTTATCCTGTTTATTTCCTGTTGGCTTTTCTTTCTCTTTTGCTTCTTTTCTCTTTCTTTTCCCGAAAAGAAAGAGAAAAGAAGAGAGGATCCCCCTAAAACCCCTCGTCCCTTCCGGTGGTGTCCAAATCCGCGAACTTGGCGCTGCTGTCTATCCAGGCCAGCTTTACCGTGGCGGTAGGGCCGTTGCGGTGCTTGGCGACTATTACCTCGGTGGTGTTGTCCGCCTCCGCGTCATACACGGCAGGCCGGTACAGCAGCATTATCACATCCGCATCCTGCTCGATAGCGCCGGATTCCCGCAGGTCCGCCATTACTGGCCGGTGATCCGTGCGCTGTTCAGGGCCGCGGGAAAGCTGACTCAGGAGAATTATTGGAACGTTCAGCTCCCGGGCGAGTATCTTCAGCTTCCGCGTAGTCTCGGATATTTCCAATACGCGGTTATCGTACCTGCCAGAGGTCTGCATAAGCTGCAAATAGTCAATGACCACCATGTCCAGCCCTACGCGGGATTGCAGCCTTCTGCACTTGCTGCGTATCTCGGCCACGCTGCACCCGGCGGAATCGTCTATGTATATGCTCGCCTTGGAGAGGGGATCAAGTGAGGACGCTATGCGTATCAGCTCCGCATCGGTTATGGTGCCGGTGCGGACAGACTGCATGTTTACGCCGGAATCGGAGCAGAGCATACGCTGCACCAGCTGCTCGCGGCTCATCTCCAGGCTGAATATGCATACGGTTTTCTTGCCCTTTACAGCCGCATTCTGGGCAAGGTTAAGGGCAAAAGCGGTCTTGCCCATGGAGGGGCGGCCGGCGATTATGATGAGATCGCTGGGCTGCATGCCGGAGGTGAGCTTGTCCAGATCCGCAAAGCCTGTGGTAACCCCGGTTAGGGCGCCGTTGAGCTTCATCAGTTCCCCGACCCGGTTGTAGCAGCTGAGCACCGTCTCGCTGATATGCACCAGCGTATCGGAGGTCTTCTTCATGGATATGTTGAATATTGCCCGCTCCGCGTCGTCCAGCATCTGCTCAAGACTCTTTTCCCCCGAGAAAGCGTCTGAGGCTATGGCGGTGCTGGCCTCTATGAGCTGCCGCATCACGCTGCGCTCCTCCACGATTCTTATGTAGTGGGCAGCGTTTGCCGCGCTGGGTACGTACAGCGAAAGCTCGGTGATGTACATCACGCCCCCCACAGAAGCAAGCTTTCCCATGCGGTCCAGCGCGTCTATGACCGTGACGCTGTCTATGGCCTCTCCCCTGTCGTATATGCCCTTTATCGCCTGGAATATATCCTGATGCCGTGCAAGGTAAAAGTCGGAAGCGCTGAGCGTCTCCATTGCCTGCTCCACGGCTGTATGGGACAGCAGCATGCTGCCCAGTATAGATTTTTCCGCCTCAAGGCTGTGGGGCGGCGTGGTGGGTACGCGGGGTTCTTCCATATCTTAACCTCTTGCTCTTTTTATTGCGCCTTTATGCCGTTAATTCTTACTTGCCTCCAGAGGCAGCACCTCTACCTTGAACTTGGTATCGGTCTGCTCGTAAAGGTGGGCGGTTATATCGGTTATGCCCAGGGACTTTATGGGCTCCTCCAGCTTTATGCGCTTTTTATCCACGTCTATGCCGTACTGCTCCTTGAGCGCCTCGGCTATCTCGGCCGCGCCTATTGAGCCGAACAGCTTGCCGCTTCCCGCCTTGGCGTATACCTTTACGGTGAGGCCCTTCATCTCGTCTGCCAAGGCCCTGGCGTTCTGCCTCGCCACCTCCCTGCGGTGTACGTCGGCCTGCTTTTTAAGGTTAGCGGCGTGAATGTTGTTTGCGTCTGCCGCAACTGCGAGGCCCCGGGGGATAAGGAAGTTCCTTGCGTAGCCGTCGTTTGCATTGATGATGTCGCCGGCCTTTCCCTTGCCCTTAACGTCCTGTGTCAGTAAAACTTTCATTGCTCGTGTGCCTCCTTTAAATAGCTGTTTATACTTTCCGTAAGCCTGCTTATGGCCTCGTCCATAGTCACGTCCTTCAGCTGTGCGCCGGCAATGGACTGATGCCCGCCGCCCCCCAGCTTTTCAAGTATAAGCTGGACGCTGATGTCCCCGAGGCTTCTGCCGCTTATGTATATCACCTGGCCCCGCTCCGCAAGCACGAAGGAAGCCTGAATACCCTTTATGTTCACCAGCTCGTCCGCCGCCTGTGCGGCTATGAGGTTGGTGGCTTCCATGCCTGCGGGGCATGCGGATATGGCTATTCCCTGCTCCATTATTATGGCGTTTTCCACTACCTTGGCCCTGTTGCGGTAGGTCTGCATATCGTCCTGGAACATCATCTTCACGGTGGTGTTGTCCGCGCCGTTGCGCCTTAAATAGCTTGCCGCCTCAAAGGTGCGCGCTCCGGTATTGAAGGAAAAATGCTTTGTATCCATAGTGATGCCCGCAAGCAGCGCCCCGCTCTCGAAGGTGGTGGGCTTGAGGCCGTCGTCAAAGTACTGTATCACCTCTGTCACCATCTCGCAGGCCGAGGAGGATCCCGCCTCAAGATAGTTGAGGGTAGGGTTCTGTATGGAGTCCACAGCCCGCCTGTGATGGTCTATGACCACCGCCTTGCCCGCCTTTTCCAGCAGCTCGGCGCTGAGCAGCGAGCTTTTGCGCTGGGTGTCCACGATTATCAATAGCGAGGAGGAGCGCATCATCTGGGCGGCCTGCTCCGGCGTCTTTATAGTATCCCTGTAGGCCTTGTTTTCCTTCATTGCCTCTATCGCCCCATCAATGCTGGCGTTGGATTCATCCAGCACGAAGTACGCAGGGCAGCTTATGCTCTTGGCGCAGCGCATTATGCCGAGGCCCGCCCCTACGCAGTCCATATCCGGCAGACTGTGGCCCATTATGAAAACCGCATCCGCGGTGTCCATCAGCTGATGCAGCGCCTCGGCGAAAAGCCGCGCCTTTACTCTGGAGTTCTTTGTGGTTACCTGGCGCTTGCCGCCGTAGAAGGCGTAGTTTGCCCCCCGCTTGACCACCGCCTGATCGCCTCCCCTGCCCAGCACCAGCTGCATGCCGTTTCGGGCCGCCTCGTCCGAGGCGGCTATCCTGTCCGCCACGCCTATGGAAATAGAGAGCGTTACCGGCTGGCCGGTTCCCGTATCTATCTCGCGCACCTCGTCGAGAAGGGTAAAGCGCTGCTGTTCAAGCTCGGCTATGCGCTTTGCCTCGAACACGAAGAAGAACTTGCTGTTGTCATATCTTCTGTATACGCCCTCCATGGCGGTAACAAAGTCGCTTACCCTGCGCTCCACCTCCGAGAGCACGCTGTTGCGGTGAAACTGCCTGTCGGTCATAAGGTCGTCGTAATTGTCAACCTGTATCAGCCCCACCGTGGGCATCTGCTCCTCGTAAAGTCGGGAATAATGCAGTGCCTCGGTCCTGTCCAGCCAGTACTGGAAGGTGAGCCGGGTCTCTGTGCGTATGCGCTGTACCGGCATGCTCATGAGCTGGAAGTGCTGGCCGTTATACTCTATGGACTGGGCCTTATTGGGGAAGCGCGGATCCATATCGGGTATCAGCCTGCATATGTCGGTGCCCGGATACAGCTCCGAGAACGCATCGTTGCTCCAGGCGATCTTGCCGTTGCTGTCAAACAGCACGCAGGGTATTGCTATGTTTGTTATGATATTGCCCGCCGTGGTGTCGTTTTCCCGGAATATGTCGTTCATGGCGTATTTGACCGCCCTCTTATAGGCCGCCATCGCTATCATGCCTATGCTGAAGGAAACCACGCATACCGCCAGCAGCACATGAGCCACCCACTTTTCGGCAAAGCATACCGTCAGCAGCCCACAGGCCGCCGCCGCCGCTATGAACAGAGGTATAAACGCAATCTGCGGTTTTTTGTCCATAATACCTTCCCCCCAAGGAAAAAGCTTTTTCTCGGCTTATTTGTGCATTCGCTCCACATAGCTTCTGCGCATGCGAAAAAGCCTGTCCGCAGCGCCTATAATACAAAGCCCGTAAAGGCTGTAGGGAAAAAGCAGCACCATAGCTACCACCGAAAACACCGTGAACGCCGTGCCCCGGAGCTTCATCTTTACCATGAACGCCATCAGGCAGACGCCCATGAGCGCATACGGCCCCGCCACCGCGCATTCCACCGCCGTGACTATGGCGGAAGAATTGGTTATCTTCAGCGCGGATATGATTATGGCGCCTATTATCATCACAAGGCTGCCATAGGTAAAGCCCCGGGAAAGCTGCCACAGGTGGAACTTCGCCATGGGCTTGAGCTTTGCGCCCTTCGCCCTGCAAAGGGCCCTTGCCGCCACTACGTTCGCCAGACCTGCGCCCATGCCCATGCACATCATTGCCATTACCGCCATGTCGGGAGCCTTGTATTCCAGGTATGCCGCCATCTTGCGCAGCATCTCGGCCTTATCCCCGTCTATGCCCATCTGTGCCGCGGTCTTTTCCACCGCGTCGCCGAATGCGGCCATGTACTGTAAATAATAGGCGAAGGGGCCCTCCCCGTTGAGCAGCGCCGGAACGCAGGTGATTATGTATATGCCCAGCGCCGCAAAGAACGCCCCTGTGACCGCCGCCGACCGATAGGGCAGCTTATTTTTAAAGATGTAGGCCGACGCGACGCCCGCGGGTATGGACATGACGAGCAGGCCGATTATGCCCGCATCCACCGCGCCCGCAACGTATATTATGCCGCCTGCGGCCGTTATCGCAGCTATGGCCAGCCCTCCATAGCCCCATACCGTGCCGGCAAAGGCCAGCAGCGCAGGCATTATTATAAGGCCAATCGGGAAAATATACGCCAATGCCACAGCCCCGAGGCCCAGGCCCAGGGAGACCAGCACTGATTTTATGCTCAAAGGCTTCAAAGGTCACATTTCTCCTTGTATAGATAGTTTATTATACATCGGATTTGTTTTTTTAACAACTGCGGGATATGGGAGGCGGGGCCGCCAAAAAACCCTTTATTTTCTTAAAAAACCTATTGCGCAGGGCTTTTCCCGGTGATATAATACGAAAGCTAGCGTGCTTCTTGCTCTGCCCAAAGCGCGGCAGGGCCACAAGACCATAAGGAGGTGAAAAGCGTGAACAAGTATGAAGCTATGTACATCGTTACCCCTGAGATGGAGGACGAAGCCATCAAGGGCGTTATCGAAAAGTTCTCCGGTATCATAACCGCCAATGGCGGCGAGATCGAAAAGACCGATGAATGGGGCCGCAAAAAGCTGGCTTACCCCATCGATTATAAGACCGAGGGCTATTATGTGCTGGTGAATTTCGCAGCAGCTCCCGAGCTGCCCCGCGAGCTTGAGCGTAACTTCAGGAATGACGAAAGCATCCTGCGTTACATGGTAGTTCGCCAGAACGGCTGATTAAACCAAGATTTTAGCTGAAAGGATGGTACAAAAATGAACAAAGCAATCCTTATCGGCAACCTCACCCGCGACCCTGAAGTGAGGACCACCGGCAGCGGTACCACTGTGTGCACCTTCACCATCGCCGTGAACCGCCGCTTCCAGAATCAGGCCGGGGAGCGGGTATCCGACTTTTTCAACATCGTAGCATGGCGCCAGCTCGGCGAGCTCTGCGGCAAGTATCTTTCAAAGGGACGCAAGGTCTCCGTTATCGGCGAGATACAGAACCGCAGCTACGACGCGAAAGACGGCTCAAAGAGATATATTACTGAAATAATCGCAGATGAGATCGAATTCCTCACCCCCAAGGGCCAGGAGGGCGGCAGCGGCAGCGGCGGCTATGAGCGCAGCGGCTTTGAGCGCCAGAACACTCCTGCCCCCGAGGGCTTCTCTGAGATAGAGGACGACGAGCTGCCCTTCTAAGCAGGGGCCATCTAGCCAATGAAAGGAGATTCACCAAATGGAAGAGCGCAAAATGAAGCCCCGTCCCCGCAAGTCCAGGCGTAAGGTATGCGGTTTCTGTGTAGATAAGGTCGAGCATATCGATTATAAGGATACCGCACGTCTTCGCAAGTACGTAAGCGAGCGCGGCAAGATCATGCCCCGCCGCATGAGCGGAGTATGCGCAAAGCATCAGCGCGAGCTGGCCATCGCCATCAAGCGCGCCCGCATCGTTGCCCTTCTGCCCTACGTAGCAGACTGATAAAACAACGGCCATTTAACTCCGAAGAACGTTAGCTGAGCCCGCCATTTTCATGGCGGGCTTTTTCGATAGACATAGACGTATATGGATTACGGAAATCATATATAATTTATTTGCAATAAAAACCAACGATTCTCCGTTTACAGGATGAAAGGAGTAAGAGAATATGCTTATATGCCTGAATGCTGTTGCTGAATGTGGGCAGAGCCAGCGGGAAGAAATGGAGAACTGCATGATGGAACTGTCAGCGGGGAACACGGCTGCCATGGAGCCGCTGTACCGGATAGCCAATCCTTCAGTATACGCCTTCGCGCTGTCCCTGCTTAAAAGCTCCCACGACGCGGAGGAAATAGCTCAGGAATGCTTTGTGCGTGCTTACCTCGGCGCGGCGGGATACAGGCCCCAGGGCAAGCCGATGGCCTGGCTTATAACAATAACCAGAAATCTCTGCATGGAAAAACTGCGGGAGCGGGGAAAGCGTTCCGACATCCCGGAGGAGGACTGGGACAAATACCTTGAGCAGACGCCGGCCTCGCCGGAGGACAGGCTGGTTTTGGAGCAGTGCCTGAAGGCTCTGGACGACAGCGAACGGCAGATAGTGATACTCCATGCCGTAGGCGGCATGAAGCACAGGGAAACGGCTGAGCTTCTCGGCCTGCCGCTTGCGACGGTGCTTTCAAAATACAGCAGGGCAATAAAAAAGCTTAAATCAAAACTTGAAAAAAGGGAGGGCATTTAAAGTGAGCAACAGGCGTACGGAAGAAAGCGTAAGACGGGCATTTGGCAATGCCGCTCCGAATAATCTTAAAGAAGTAATGGGAAAATGCGAGGAGCAGAAAGGAAGGGTAATAATATTGGAAAATACGGCAAAAAAGAAAAGCGGCAGAGTATTCAGCAGGGTTATGGCAGCGGCAGCGGCGCTGGTTCTGATAGTAACTGGAACATACTTATACGGAGCCAATCACAGCGTAGCTTCCACCGTAGCGCTGGATGTTAACCCAAGCATAGAGCTTGGGGTGAATAAGAAGGAACAGGTAGTATTGGTAACCCCGAAAAACGAGGACGGAGTAAAGGTCATAGGCGATATGAAGCTTAAAGGAAGCGACCTCAAGGTGGCGGTAAACGCCATAATAGGTTCAATGCTTAGGGAAGGATATATATCCGAACTGGCCAACTCCATACTTATAAGCGTAGATAGCGACGATCCCATAAAGAGCGCGGAAATGCAAAACAGGCTGAGCGCAGAGGTAAAGGATATGCTGGATACAGGCAGCTTCAAGGGCGCGGTGCTGAGTCAGACTATAAGTAACGATCCTGACACAAAACGCCTTGCGGAGCAGTACGGCATAACCGAAGGAAAAGCTCAGCTGATAAAGCAAATAACCGAAAACAATGCCGCTCATACCTTTGACGAGCTGGCGGGGCTCAGCGTAAACGAACTGAACCTGATAGGGGAATCCGGCAGCAAGAGCATAGCCAACGTAACGGCAGAGGGTGCCGCCAGCGACAGCGCTTATATAGGCGAGGCAAAAGCAAAGGAAATAGCTCTTGCTCACGCCGGGGCAAAGGCCGAAGAAATACTCGGCTATGAGTTTGAAATGGACTATGAGCACGGGGCCATGATATACGAGCTGGAGTTTGACTGGAACGGCAGGGAGTATGAATACGACATAAACGCGAATACCGGAGAAATACTCAAATACGAAGGTGAGCCGGCGGAAAACACAAAGGACGGGAAAAAGCAGGAAAACCCAAAGGACAATAAAAAGGATGAGCAGCAGTCAGCCGACAGAGGCTATATAGGCGAGGCAAAGGCAAAATCCGCAGCTCTTTCACATGCCGGACTTGACAATGGCAGCATAACCGAATACGAATGCAAGCTGGATAGAGAGGATGGCCGCATGGTATATGAGATAGATTTCAAGTGCAACGGCTTTGAGTATGAATACGAAATAGACGCCGTTTCCGGAGCGATAGTCAAGCAGGACAAAGATATAGATGATTAGAGTTTAGCTGTCCCCGCAAAACCAAAAAAGCGGCTTAACGCCGCTTTTTTGATTTTTCTAATTATTTTTTACTTCGCCTCGGGGTTCTCCATTACGCCCGCAAAGAGGGGCACACCGGTCTCGGTATCCACTATGGCGTATACGAAGGGCTTGTCGAAGGTCAGCACTATGGGCTCATCCGCAGGGAGCGCGCAGCGCTCCGCCGTGGCGATCTCGGTAACGGCGGCGGCCTCGGTGCCCTCCTCGTCCACGTCCACCTTTACCTTCTGGAAGACATAGGATATGTACAGCGGCCCGTCAACGCCCCTGCCCGCGCCGGAAAGGTCGGCAAGGAAGGGATCGAAGGCGTCCGTCATTCCCATGGCCTTGAGGGCGTCGGTCAGGTATACCGAGTATTCGGTATCAAACTTGGGCATGTTGACGGTCACGAAGGTATCCGCCTTTGCGGCGGCGATGGTTTCCTTCAGCTTGGCCCCGGTGAGGGAGGCGGCATAGCCCCGTGCGTCGCCGCTGCCGGGCTTAAGGGCTATAAAGGCCAGCCTGCCGTCGTCATAGGGCAGCATTATACCCTCCGCGTCCTCGGTCTTTATGTAGCTCTCATAGGCCTCGAACATGTTCATGAAAGGCACGGTAACGATACTGCCGTCCGCTTTGGCGAACTCCCTGTCATATGTGTCGTTGCCTTCAAACTTATGTGCCCAGTCCGCCTTCATATAGAGGGCGTTGAGCAGCACCATTATGGTATCCTTGTCGTAATTGTCATCGTGGAGCTTGGGTATCATGCCGTTGGTCTTGTCGTTCACCCACTTGTTTATTGCCTTCAGAGCCCCGTCGCTGGGCAGGTCGGCGCTGTATATGTCGGGGCCGAAATACGCCTTTACGGTCTTTAGCCATTCCTCCTCTATAACGGCCTTGTCGTCGTCCGTCCAGATGGAATTGGCAAGGTCGAGCTTGGTGCTGCCGCCGGTCTTTTCAAGCTGTGCGGCTATATCGGCGGCGAGGGCGGAAACGTAGTCCCAGTCCGCTCCAAGTATCTTCTCGAATTCCGCCTTTGTGTTCTCATTTGCTCCGGGCATGAGCATGGCAAGGCAGAGATAGGCCGAAAGCGGGGAAAGCACGGGGTTTTCGGCTTCCTGCGCCGCCGCGTACTGCATCAGCCCCGCGCCGAGGTCGCCTATCATGGTATAGTCGGTCACTTCGGGCAGCGTCACATCTGCCGCATTTACGCCATCGGTAAGGTTCTTCACTCCGCCGGACGCGGCGCAGCCGGTAAGCATGGCGGCGCACATAACGAGGGCGATCAGCTTAATCAGTCTTTTCTTCATAGCAAAAATATCCTCCGTATTGCGGTTATCTGTATATTAGACGGACAGCGCCATAAAAAGGTTGCGCCCCGCTCCGTTATTTTATTATAATACACGAAAATATAATAGATCAAAACGCCTGCATGGGGGGATTTTATATGAACGTACTTGACGATGCACATCTCATCATAAAAGAAGCCATTGACCGGGCGATGCCGGACAACGCAGTAAAGGCAGCCCTCGGCTCCGTCAGTCTGCCCCATAAGGTAAGGCTGGTGGCCATAGGCAAGGCGGGTTATCAAATGGCCAGGACGGCATATGATCACCTTGGCAGCCGCATAGAAAAGGGCGTGATCATAACCAAGTATGGCCACTCCGCAGGCAGCTTTTCGGAGGATATCGCCATATATGAGGCGGGGCATCCTGTGCCTGACGACAACTCCGTGCGCGGGGCGGAGGCGGCCCTTTCCCTTGCCCATAGCCTGACCCCAAAGGATACGCTGATATTCCTGGTTTCCGGCGGCGGCAGCGCCCTGTTTGAAAGCCCGCTGGTATCGCTGGAGGAATTGCAGGACGTGAACAGGCAGCTGCTGGCCTCCGGCGCCGATATAACCGAAATGAATACCATTCGCAAGCGGCTCTCCGCAGTAAAGGGCGGCAGATTCGCCATGGCCTGCAGCGGCGCCCGCATAATCGCAATAATACTTTCCGATATAATAGGCGACCCTCTGGACATGATAGCCTCAGGCCCCGCCTGCCCCGACAGCTCTACCAATGCCGACGCCCATGCCATAATTTCCAAGTACGGCCTGAAGCTTTCCGACAAAGCTCTGTCCCTTATGGATGTCGAGACTCCCAAGGAGCTAAATAACGTTGAAACCATCGTCACCGGCAGCGTAACCCAGCTCTGCGCCTCCGCCTCGGAAACTGCCAGGCGGCTGGGCTACAGGCCCGTTGTTCTCACGGCCTCGCTCTGCTGCGAAGCAAAGGAGGCGGGAAGCTTCTTAGCCTCCGTCGCCCAGTATCACAGGGGCGCCGGGGAACCCCTCGCCTTCATTGCGGGCGGAGAAACTGTGGTGCGCATAACCGGCAAGGGCTCAGGCGGCCGCAATCAGGAGCTGGCCCTGTCCGGCGCTATGGGCATCGCGGGCATGAAGGACGTATGCCTCTTCTCCGTAGGCTCGGACGGCACCGACGGCCCTACCGACGCGGCGGGCGGCATAGTCACCGGAGAAACCAAGGGACAGCTTGAGGCGCTGGGCATTTCCATACCCGACGTGCTGAAGGACAACGACTCCTACAACGCCTTAAAACAGATAGACGGCCTTATATTCACAGGCCCCACAGGAACCAACGTGAATGACCTGTGCTGCTTATTGATAAAATAATATATTCCCCTCTTTTTGAGGGGCTTCTTTATTTTTAATCCTTATATGCTATAATACATCTATAATAAAAACTTTTGGAGGAGCTTATTCATGGAGCAGGATATCCGCTACTTAACCTTGCTTTCAAAGGAGTTCCCTTCGGTACAGTCCGCCTGTGCGGAGATAATAAAGCTGGAGGCCATACGCAGCCTTCCAAAGGGCACCGAGCACTTCATGAGCGACATACACGGCGAGCATGAGGCCTTCCTCCATATACTCAACAACGCCTCTGGGGCCATATGCGAAAAGATAGAAGAGCTGTTTGAAAGCACCCTGACTTCAGAGGAACGCCGCGGCCTTGCGGTGCTCATATACTATCCCGTGGAGACCCTCCACGGCATACACGAAAGGGCCTCCTTCGGCCTCAACGACTGGTACAGGGTAACGCTGCACAGGCTGATCGAGATGGCCCGCTACACCGCGTCAAAGTACTCCCGCTCCAAGGTGCGCAAGGCGCTGCCACAGGACTTTGCCTACATAATGGAGGAGCTTCTCAATCCACAGGACCAGCACAACAAACATACCTATTACGACAACATAATCCGCTCCGTAATAGACACCGGCATGGCGGATACTCTAATAACGGAGCTGTGCACCTTCATAAAGCGCATGGCCGTGGATACCCTGCACATAGTCGGCGACATATTCGACCGCGGCCCCCACGCCGACGTAATTCTGGACAACCTCATGGGCCACCACAGCGTGGACATACAGTGGGGCAACCACGACGTGCTGTGGATGGGCGCGGCCGCCGGCAGCCCGGTGTGCGTGGCCATCGCCGTAAAGAACTGCATACAGTATGACAACATGGATATGCTGGAAAACGCCTACGGCATAAACCTTCTGCCCCTGGCGGTGTTCAGCGACGTCACATACAGGGATGCGGCGGTATTCCGGCCCCGGGTCCTGCCGGCGGGACACAGCCTGCCCCGGGACAGTGAGCTGTTCTCCCGTATGCACAAGGCGATGTGCGTAATAATGTTCAAGCTGGAGGGGCAGATAATAGCCCGCCGGCCGGAGTACCAGATGTCTGACCGGGATATGCTCTCCCGCATAAACTATCAAAACGGCACCATAGAGATAGACGGCACGGTATACCCCCTCCGGGATACCGACTTTCCCACCATAGACCCCGCCGACCCCAACAAGCTCACCCCCGAGGAGCAGGATATAATAGACGGCCTTGTCTCCAGCTTCCGCCGCAGCGAAAAGCTCCAGATCCACACCCGGTTCCTCTATTCCGTAGGCTCCATATACCGCAGGCACAACGGCAACCTGCTCTATCACGGCTGCATACCCTGCGACGGCAATGGCGAGTTCATGGAGTTTTCCCTTTATTCCGATACCCCCCTCAAGGGACGGGCATTTCTGGACTGGGCGGACAGGCTGGCGCGGCAGGGCTACTTCGCTCCCGATGGCAGCATGGAGCGGCTGCGCGGGCTGGACTTTCTCTGGTTCCTCTGGTGCGGCAGGAATTCCCCGATTTGCGGCAGGACAAAGATAACCACCTTCGAGCGGGCTCTCATCGAGGATAAAGCCTCATATACGGAACCCAAAAACCCCTATTACGTCTACTACGGCAGCGAGGAATTCTGCCGCAGGATACTGGACGACTTCGACCTGCACAAGCCCTGGAGCCGCATCATAAACGGCCACATGCCAGTAAAGGTAAAAGAGGGGGAAGACCCCAGAAAGGGGGGCGGCCGCCTGGTAGTCATAGACGGCGGCTTCTGCAAGGCCTACCACAAGCAGACAGGCATAGCGGGCTACACAATGTTCTTCAGCTCCCACGGAATGCGCATCGCCGCCCACGAGCCCTTTACCACCCGGGAGGAGGCAATACACGGCAAGAAGGATATAACCTCACATTCCTTTATAGTGGAAAACCTTCCCCGCAGGCTCATGATATCCGATACCGACGCCGGAGAGGGCATAAAGCGCCGCATAGAGGATCTTAACGCCCTTCTCGACGCCTACCGCAGCGGCACCATAAAGACGGACTCCACCGGCAGGATATAAGGGCATCAAAAAAGTGGCTGAACGCCACTTTTTGGGTTTTTCCGGCTTTGATGCCGTTACTTCTTTCTCTTTATGGCAAGCGCGGCCTTTTCCGTCACCTTGCCCTTGAGCCACAGGAGGCTGTCCTGGGCCGCGGCATAGCGGTGGGTCTTATCCTCAGAGAGCAGCATCGAGAGGGACCTCTTGAGCACCTCCTTCGTCTCCTCGTCTTCGAACGCTCCGTTTATGGCGTTCATCAGGCCTATGGGATCCCGTTTCAGGTCGGTGAGGGTGCGGGCGTCAGTGCTCTTGCAGAATGAAAAGAGCTTGTTGACGAACTGCTCCCGAAGCTCCATATCCATATCGTCCACCCATGCCCTGAGGGTCTTGTCCTTGCGCTTGCTGCTGCTCTTTATATCCTCGCTGTATATGAATTTCGTGCCCATCAGCTCCCATGAGAAGCCATCGTGCTGCCATACCCCTACGGCGTTGCTCTTTACCGCATGGTACTGATCCTCGTGATCCAGAAGTATGCCCACTATGTCCGCCTCGGGCAGCAGGGTAGTCATGAGTCCGCGTATGCGGCCGTAATTTTCCAGGGTTATCTGGCTCGTCGGGAAGCCCGGGCCGTCGTTGTTGTATACGGCGGTTATGTGCTCCTGCGCCTCGGGCAGGCAGTATGCCGCCGCGTATACTGCAAGGTTGCCTCCCTTGGAGTGGCCGGTGATTATGAGGTCCTTATTCCAGTCCGCCGCCACCATGTTCAGGTAATTTGCCGCATCGCTCTGGGCCGGTACGGGGAACATGTAGCACATGTTGAAATTCTCCTTCCAGCCCACTATGGTGTCGTCGGTACCCCGGAAGGCTATGCAGCGTATCCTGTTTTCGATGGTGAAGGTGACCGCGCTGAACTGCTCCTCCTTCTCCTCGCTGGTCTCGGCGGTATAGCCGGATAATACCACGCTGCCAAACCTCTCGCTGTTCCCCGCCGCCCTGAGCAGGTCGTGTATGCTGTCCGGTACTACTATGCCAAGCCTGCCGCGGCTGTCGGGATACTTAAGAAAGTACTCCTCCGCCGCCCGCTTTAGGGTTATGCCCTCAACCACGGTATTGGGCACTATGTTGGAATAATCCACATACGACAGCTCCGCGAATATCAGTCCGTCCACCTCGTTGAAGGGCCTTTCCGAAAAGGTCAGGTCGCCGCGCCACTGTATGTAGTCCATCATGTTAGCCATATAATTCGCCTCCGTTTTTTATTTCCCGGAAAATATCCGCTATTTGCCGCTGCTGCCGAGGCTGCCCGTCATGCGCAGCGACTTCATCTCCATAAGCTCGTCATAGGGTATCTCGGTTATTTCCGTCTCCGGCACCGGCAGCAGCACCGCCTGGCACACCGCCTTAGTTATGTAGTATACGTTGAAGCGCTCGCCCCGCTCCTTCAGCCCCTCCAGGTATTCCCCTGCCGATTCCTTCGCAAAGTACAGCGGGACGGTGTTCAGGTTTGTCATGGGCACGAACCATTCCCCCCGGTAGCCGGAGTCTATCACGCCGCAGCGCTTGCCTATCCCCCTTGAGCCTGTGGAGCCCCGCTCCTGTATCTGAAAATAATACCCGGGCTCAAAGGCGCTGGCTATGCCGGTGGGCAACAGCTTTGTCTCGTGGGGCTCGAGGCGTATATACTCCCCGTCAAAGGCGAGGAATATATCGTATCCCGCGTCCTCGTCCCTCTTTGAGGGTATTATGCCGTCCGGCCTTACCTTCGCAAACCACAGCTTTACCATACCTATTCCCCCTAATTGTATGTACACATATTATAAAACATCCGGGTGTTGCAGCACAACACCCGGACAGTGAAGTTTTTTCGGCTTACTTCTTTTTCCTTATCAGCCCCACCGCTATGAGGGCGGCTAAGGCGGCGAGGCCGCCGCCGATTATCATGGGCGCGCCGCCGCCCTTGGGGGGCAGGTACGCAGGCGCGCCGGTGCTCACCGGGGCGGGCTGCTCCGCCGCGGGCGGAACCTCCACAGTCGGGTCGTCAAGGCTTATCCAGAGATTGCGGTAGCCGTACCAGTAGCCGATAAAGCCCCATCTGCGGCCCTCCCCGTCGGTATAGGTCGTGTCCACGGTTATCTTGTCGCTGCCAAATGCGCCGAGGCTTAGGTCAAAGGCCTTCCTCTCGGAGCCGGGGTAGTCGTAGAATATTATGGTATCCCCCGCCCCCTTGGCGGCGTCCACCTCTGCGTCCTCATGCTTTATCTCGTCCTTATGCTCCCCCGCAAACTCCACCCAGTCGTATTTTACCTTGAAGTCATAGAGGTTTATCCAGCCGCTGCCGTCGCTTATCAGCGCCCACTGAGCGCCGTTCCCATCGGTATAGAGCCACTGGCAGACGGTCTCCTCGCCGTTGCTCAGCCGGCGGAGCTCCCCCCTGTCCGGCGCGCCGTATACCGGGGCGGAGCCGCCCTCGCCCTCGGCTATGTAGGTCCTGCCGGCCTGATAGGTGCATTGGTCGCTGTACCTTTTGTAAAAGCTGTCCTCCGGCTCAAGTATCACGTCAGCAAGCGCCATACAGGGCAGGAGCAGCATTGCCGCCGCAAGCAGCGCGCAAAAGATCCTTTTCATATTATCCGTACCTCCTTAAAATATCAGCTTTATCACAAGCCCCGTCCCAAAGGAGAGGGCGTTCATGCACAGGGAAAAAAGCATGGGGCGGGCTATTTTGGCGGCGCGCCTTTTGTAGGCGTATCCCTCCGCCAGCACAGCTAAAAGCTCCGTCACGGCGGCCGCCGCCGGGTAAAGCCCCGGCCTCAGGGCCTTCGTCAGCAGCGAAAGGTATACCACCGCCGGGTTGGTCATAAGGTTTGCAAGGGCGATGAGCCCTATATCCTCCCTCTTCTTCAGCAGCAGGGCGGCGGAAAGCTCTATCAGCTCCGTAAGCAGCAGCGATAAGCCCATGGCGCGCAGCATCACCTTTTGCCCACCCCCACCCGTATCAGCATTATGGAGATCAGGCAGATCATGGCGTAATCCTGCCCGCTGCCGGAGGCCCCGGAAAAGGCGGGCAGCATGCCGAGGAAAAGCCCCAGGGTGAGCAGGCCGAAGGCGGTGGCCCTGCCCTCCCTCAGTATATCCCTTGCGGCGTACAGCGTTACCGGCATGGACATATTAAAAAGCAGCAGCCCCAGCGCGCCGGGCAGCGGGAATGCGGAAAATATCAGCGCGGCAGCGGCGGCGCTCAGCGTGACGGTGGCGGAGCGCACCTCCCCGAAGCGGTCCGAGGCAAAGCCGCCTATGCACTTTCCGCCCACCACGCACAGCGCGGCTATCCACGCCCAGGCCCCGGTCTTCCACGGGAAGGACATTATCACCCCGCCGTAGCTTCTCAGCACCACCACCGTCAGCAGGCTCATAAGCCGCAGCCACTGCTCCCGTCCCCGGGGCAGCTCGGGGCTCCCCGGCCCTGCCCCGTCTTTACAGCACGTCATGATCGCCACCGCGCAGGCGAGCATAAGGCAGGCGGCGAAAGCGGCAAGGCTCCGCCCCGCCCGCGAGGCCAGCGCGCCGAGGAATATGCCCATTGCCCCGGGTGAAACGTATATGCCAAGGTATTTTGCCCCCTCCGTCACCGCCATTACGTCCGCCCCGCCGCCTATATGGAAGGCCGCGTTGCCCAGCCCGCATACGACGGCGGTGAGCATGGGTGAGGGCAGCAGCCCGCCCAGGGCCACCATAAGGCAGCCTATGGCGGAAAAATATCTGCCGCCGCCATATCTGTCCGCCAGCACCCCTATTGGGAGCTGCATGGCGAAGGCGCAGAAGTTATATATGAGCAGCGCCATGGCCTTATCCGAGGCGGCCCGGGCCGCGGGAAGCACCAGCATTGCGCAGCACAGGTCCACGGCAAAATGCGCCGCCGAATACGCCGCCACAAGCCTTTTTTCGCCCTTTCCCAGCATAGCCCACCTCCGATATCCTTATATTTATAACGCAATTATACCAGAAAAGGTTGCGCCGCACAGCAAATGTTTCCATCCGTATTGACGGCGGTATTGCACGGAAGGTAAAATCATATGGGACAGCCGGTAAATAATTACAAAAAATAACAGGAATGAAAGGACGCACGCACTATGATAACCCTGCTCACAAGGCAAGATATGGCAAAGGTGTTCACAATGGCGGAGGCGGTACAGGCGGCTAAGGACGCCCTCGCGCTCTATTCCGCAGGGGACACGGACATACCCCTCCGCGCAAACCTGCCGGTACCGGTGCATAACGGCTCGGCATTGTACATGTACGGCTATGCCCCCGGCGCATCCGCCCTGGGCGTAAAGATAGTTTCAGTATATCCGGATAACCCAAAGCGGGGCCTTCCCAGCGTCCCCGCCACCATGGTTTTGATGGACGACTCCACCGGCGCCGTCTCCTCCCTCATGGACGGCACATACCTGACGCGGGTGCGCACAGGCGCTGTGGCCGGCGCGGCTACAGACCTTCTCGCCCGAAGGGACAGCAGGGTTTTCGCCCTCTTCGGAGCGGGAGGTCAGGCGGAGGGCCAGCTTGAGGCGGTACTGACCGTCCGCGATATAGAGCTTGCCAAGGTCTACTGCCGCACCTTTGAGAAGGCGGAGGCCTTTGCCAGAGCCATGAGCGAAAAGTTCGCGGGCAGGTTCAATACAAAGATAGTCGCCGTCCATTCCCCCGAGGAGGCCATAGCCGACGCGGACGTAATCACCGCCGCCACCACCGCCACCTCTCCCGTATTCGACGGCAGGCTCCTGAAGCCCGGTGCCCACGTGAACGGCATAGGCTCCTTTACCTACGACATGGTGGAGATAGACGCCTATACCCTCACCCACGCGGGAAAGGTCTATGCGGACACGCTGGACGGCGTTCTCGGCGAGGCGGGGGACATACTTCAGCCCATAGACCGGGGCGAATACAGTAGGGACCGCATCACCGGCGAGCTGGGCCAGCTCATAAACGGCGCTGCCCCCGGCCGGGAAAGCAACTCCGAGATAACCTTCTTCAAGTCCGTGGGCTCTGCGGTGCTGGACCTCGTCGCCGCCCGGCGCATATACGCCAAGGCGAAGGAGATGGGGATAGGATTAAAGGTCGAAATGTAACGCTTCGCAGAAGCGGCCCTTCGGCCACCTCTGCGGCATAAAAAAGGAACGGCGGATACCGTTCCTTTTTTTATCATATCTTTACCCTTATAGCTTTTCTTTATCGCTTTAGCACTACCTCAAAAAAACCTTTAAATCGCTCCCGGTACTGTGGAAAAGCCACAACCGCCATGTTAGAATTTGGCTGTAAGAAAATTCTTACAAAATTTAACGAAGTATTTCCTTTATCGCGGAAATCGCCGCGTCCACGTCACATTCGGTGTTGGCATAGCCAATGCTGAAGCGCACCGTCCCCTGAGGGAAGGTGCCTAGGGTTTTATGGGCGCTGGGAGCGCAGTGCAGCCCGCAGCGGGTCATGATGCCCCGCTTGTCCAGCTCGTACGCTACCTCCGCGTTGTCGCGGCCGGTAAAGTCTATTGATATTACGCCTACCCGTTTATTTATTTCTTTGGTACCCGCAAGGCGCAGCGGCAGCCCCTCGAGGCCGTCGATAAAGCTTTCGGTAAGCTTCTCCTCATGGGCGCGGAAGGCTTGGACGCCCTTATCCAGTATGAAGCCCAGCGCTGCGTTGAGGCCGAATATCCCGGGGATGTTCAGCGTGCCGGACTCGAACCTGTCGGGCATATAGGGCGGAAGCAGCTCGCTGTCCGATGCGCTGCCTGTGCCACCGGATATCAGCGGCTCGACCCGCTTTGCGAACTCCTCATCAAGCATCAGCGCACCTATGCCCTGGGGGCCCAGAAGCCCCTTATGGCCGGGAACGCACAGCGCCGATAAGCCCAGCTCCTTCATGTTTACCGGGTAATGCCCGGCGGTCTGGGCCGCGTCCAGTATTACCGGCAGCCCCCGCTCTCTGCATATATCGCTTATTTCCTTCACGGGAAGCAGCGTACCGCAGACGTTTGAGGCGTGCATTATGGCTACAAGCCTTGTATTGGGCCTGATAAGGGGCAGGATATCCTTTGGGTCGGTGATGCCGCGGCTGTCGGCAGGTATCCTTGAGAACTCCACCCCCTGAGCCTCAAGCTGGCGTATGGGCCGCATCATGGCGTTGTGCTCAAGGCTGCTGACTATGACGTGGTCGCCGGGGCTGAGGAAGCCCTTGAGCAGCATGTTCAGCCCCGCCGTCATGCCGGGGGTGAACACCGCGTGGGTGATGTCCTCTGTTCCAAAGAGCGTGCAAAGCCGCTCGCGGCACTCTATCAGCACCATCTCCGCCTCGCTTGAGGCCTCGTAGGTGGAGCGGTTTACATTGGCGCCTATGTTGTTTACATAGTCCAGCATGGCTTCCCCCACGCCTGGTGCCTTTGGGAAGGAGGTCGCTCCGTTGTCGAGATATATGGACATAGGCAATTACCTCATACTTTTATTTTGCTGATAAGGGGGACAGTCCCTTTTCAGATACAGTTTATCACACCTATGGCTTTTGTCCACAGGTGAAAAAGCAAAAGGAGTTATTATTTATTATGAAAAAGAATCTTCCCGTATTGCTTACCGGCGTAATCGTCGGTATCGCGGCGCTGGTACTCACAGCCTTCGGCAACCCTGCCAACATGGGCTTCTGCATCGCCTGCTTCCTGCGCGATATAGCCGGCGCCCTTAAGCTTCATTCCGCCGGAATCGTACAGTATGTGCGCCCTGAGATCGTGGGTATCATCGCCGGTGCTGCCGGAGCCGCCCTCATCAAGAAGGAATGGAAGGCCGTCGGCGGTTCTTCCCCCTTCACCCGCTTCGTTCTGGCCATCTGCGTAATGATAGGCGCTCTGGTATTCCTGGGCTGCCCCCTGCGCATGGTCATCCGCATCGGCGGCGGCGACCTGAACGCCGTTGTCGGCCTCGTGGGCTTCATCGCGGGCATCTTTGCAGGTACCATAGCCCTCAAGAAGGGCTTCTCCCTCAAGCGCAACTACGCTGAGCCCTGCATCGACGGCGCCTGGATGCCTGTACTGATGGTCATCCTGCTGGTGCTGGCCGGCCTCGCCCCTGCCCTGTTTGCCCAGAGCACCGAGGGCCCCGGCTCCATGCACGCCCCTATAATACTTGCTCTTGCAGCCGGTATCGTAGTGGGTATTCTGGCACAGCGCAGCCGTTTCTGCATGGCAGGCGGCATACGCGATACCATCATGTTCAACCAGTGGAACCTCACCCTCGGCTTCGTGGCGGTCATAGTTACCGTGCTCATCGGCAACCTGATCCTCAATAAGTTCAACCTCGGCTTTGCCGATCAGCCTGTTGCCCATAACGACGGCATCATGAACTTCCTCGGCATGGGCATCGTAGGCTGGGGTTCCGTGCTTCTGGGCGGCTGCCCCCTCCGTCAGCTGATCCTTACCGGCGAAGGCAATTCCGACTCCGCAGTCACCGTTACCGGCTTTGTATTCGGCGCTGCCCTTGCACATAACTTCGGCACCGCCTCCTCCGCCAAGGGCCCCGGCGCAAACGGCGTTGTAGCCGTCATCGCCTGCTATGCGGTTCTCCTCATAGTGACCCTTGCCAACGTAAAGGCCAGCAAGGAATAACCCTTAGAAACCTGACAAGAAAAGAAGAAGCGGCGCCAATCCGCTTCTTCGGCAGCAGAGAAACCCTTTGGGGTTGTTAAGGGGCCGCAGCCCCTTAAAGTTAATTCCGGCTTTGACGGCGGGTACGTCAAAACGGATGAAAACCGTAGGTTTTCGCACTCTGCGTGTTTTGCCGCCCGGGAGCGTAAGCGAGAGGCAAAACACGAAAAAAGCTCGCATAAATGGATGCAATCCATTTATGCGAAAGTAGTATTGTACTTTTACAGGAGGAAATGATATGATAGACGCCAGAGGTCTCGCATGCCCAATGCCGGTGCTAATGACCCAGAAGGAGATAGCCAAGAACTCCCCCGCCAAGCTTGAAGTCATGGTAGATAACCACTCCGCACGGGAAAACGTAAAGCGTTTTGCCGAGAGCGCAGGCTATGCCGTGGCAGTGGCCGAGGAGGGCGACGACTACCGTCTCACCCTAACCAAATAGTTATCAGGAGCGTTTTCATGCCCAGCTACATAGCCACCTTCCATACCCACCTTGCCGCCATGCGCAGCCTGAAGAATGTAAAAGGGCACGCCGCCTCGGCAGCCCTTTCCCCCGTTCCCCGGAGCCTCAGCTCTTCCTGCGGCACCTGTATGCGGTATGATGCGGAGGACACGCTCCTTGAGCTGATGGATAAGGATCTGGAGTCCATAGCCGAAGCGCTGGGCAGCGAAAAATACAGCGTAGTATACAGGGCAGAGGAATGACAATACCAAAAAAGCGGCTTAACGCCGCTTTTTTAGTATTTCCAAACCCCCTTGGGGTTGTTAAGGGGCCACAGCCCCTTAATTTCAATCCGGCTTTGACGGCGTGTACGTCAAAACGGATGAAAACCGCAGGTTTTCGCACTCTGCGTGTTTTGCCGCCCGGGAGCGCAGCGAGAGGCAAAACGCGAAAAGAACTCGCGGAAGCGACCAAAGGTCACTTCCGCGAAAGGTTAGAATTTCCTTCCCCCGCCTCCGTGATACATGCCGCCGGAGGACATATGCACAGTGCTGGTGCTATGGCCGCCTCCGCCGGAGCGGGGTCCGCTGTCGTTGTTGCGGGGTATTACCCGAGTGGTGACAAACTTATTCACCAGCTTTGAATCGTTTACCCGGAGGTTGAGCTTTGACTTTGCCCGCCAGTTATATTCCGAAGGCACGTACTTTCTGGCATAGCTCTTCTGTATGGAGCTCTTGGCTATCAGCCCCGCAAGAAGGCCTATAAGGCCGCCGATTCCGCCCAGCATTGCCGCGCTTGCCGCACGCTCCGCGGGAGTCGCCGCCCTGTCTGGGCCGTAGGTGCTGCCGTATTCCGAGGGATCCATCACCTCGCCGGTCTCGGCGTTTATGCCGGTGTGGTTATCCGCAACGCCCATGACGATAAACCTCTCGGTGTAATCCAGAGCCTCTGAAAACGCGCCCATGTAATCGCCATTTGCAAGGCGGTCCATCTGTGCGTCGAATATCTCCTCACGCCGCTGGTCGTCTATTATGTCTATCATGTCGCCGGTGGTGGTGAGATAGGTCTCCCGGTTATACATGTCTATGCAGAACAGCACACCGGTACGGTTTTCGCCTATCCCCATGCCGCTGTTTTCGTAGAACTCATCGGCAAACTCCTGCGTACTCATAACGCTTTCGTCCTCTACCGTGACTATGCCTATATCCTGGCCGTCCTTCGCCACAAGCTCGTTTATACGGCTTTGCAGCTCCGCCTCCTCGTCGTCTGTCAGCAGCTCCGCAAGGTCAAATACCCTTTGCACCTTCCCGGCTTCCTCCGGATCGCACACGGCGGATTCCTCGCCGGGAGCCGCGGTGGGCTGGGCTGGGCCGTTGAACTCATCGGCGGATATCACATTCTCCCCCTCAGCCAAGGCCCCAGAGCAAAGCCCAAGGCACAGTGCGGATATAACGATTGCCGTCAAAAGCTTTTTCATATGGCAAGCCCTCCTATAAGCGCGCCTATCACAAGGCAGGCGGCGGTGATCGTCCTACATGAGCCGGTTGGTCTTCTTCCTGCTCACCGGCACTCGGCCGGCGATCTTGCCGGTCTGGCCGTTCATGGCAAAGTAGTAAAGCTCACCCTTGTAGCGGTATGTCATGGTCCACGCAGGCATGAGGGCGTACTTCCAGTCAGACTTGACCTCGTCCACCGCCATGTTCTGGCCGGTAACGGTGCCATAGCCGGAAAGGGTGCCTTCAAGCTGACCCTCCGCAGCAGAGCGTATTATCTCGTTTGCCTGAGGCTCGGCGGCGTTCTTCTCAATGTTGCGCTTTTCTGCCATGAAGCCCGAAAGAAAGCTCATGTTAAAGTCCTTAAGGCCGGACATATCATAGGGGTATACGCCGTTGAGCAGTTCCGCATCCTTCCGGTCCAGCGCCTTTACGGTGATCTCGCTGAGCTTTATGTCGCCGCTCCTTGTCAGGGCGTAAACGCTGGTCTCGGTGTATTCTATATCGCCCACCACCCATACTTTAAGGGAGTTGGACTTGGCGGTCATGGTGGCCCTTACGTCGCTGTCCACCAGCCAGAATGGAAAGTATACGCCGGTGAGCTTTTCCAGCTGCATCTCGCTGAAGAAGCCGTCGTCTATGTACTTTTTTGACTTGCACCAGCTTATGAGCTGTTCCTTTACCTTTTCCTTTGGAATGGAGAAGGGTATCACCTTATCCGGGGCCATACCGCCGGAAAGCCGGCCCTTTAATATTACGGGATTATGGCAGTAAAAGCAGAAGGTAGCTGCCGTTGTGTCGTCGGTTATTACCTCCGCGCCGCAGTTGGGGCAGGTATATACCACCGCGTGCTCGTCAAAGGCGGTGCCTTCGCTCTCCTTCTGTTCATCTATTATCTTCTGGTTTTTGATAAGCTCATTAAGCTGCTCCCCGGTGTAGCTGCTGCCGCAGTACTCACAGCCGAAGTCTCCTGTAGCGGGGCGATACGTGAGGTCTGCGTCGCAATTTGGGCATTTATAGGTAATAGTGGACATGTTTCACCTCCTGATGAGTGTATCGGATATATTTTATTACATAATGTAAATACGGGCAAGTGCCGAAAAGCCATATATGCCGCTAAGTGATTTCGACAAAACATTAAAATATTTTAATTATTCTGCCTTAGCCGCTATTATTTCACAAATTTGTATGATATAATCCATAGGTAAATTTATACCGAATTAATGCTTCTACTTTACGGGAGGAATAATTTAGATGGCTGAAAGGATAAAAAGGGGCGACCGCAAGGACGGCGTATGGCTTAAAGACCTTGACCCCCTGCACGGCTTCATGCCGTACCTCTACCCCAACAGGGCGGACAACGAGGCCTTTATTCAGGAGCAGATAGATATAACCGCCCTGAACGAATACCTTAAGAAAAAGACAGAGGGCGACCCGGAGTTCAAGTATACCTACCTCCACGCCATAGTTGCAGCGCTGGTACGCACCATAACCCTCAGGCCAAAGATGAACCGCTTCATCTCAGGCAGCAGGATATACCAGCGGAGATGGATCACCGCAGCCTTCATGGTAAAGCGCCAGTTCGCGGACGAGTCCTCGGAATCTATATTCTACAAGGCCTTTGGGGACGATGACAACATCGACACCATTCACCGGAGCATAAAGGAGAGGGTGACCTCCTTCCGCAAGGGCTCGGCAGAGGACAACTCCACCGACAAGATGGGGCTTTTGCTCCGCCTGCCCCCCTTTATGATGCGCCTCGTGATGAAAATACTCTTTTCCCTGGACCGCAAAGGCAAGGTGCCTGATTTCCTCATAAAGGAGGATCCGAATCAGGCGTCGGTATTCGTAACCAATCTTGGCAGCATAGGGCTGCACGCCGGATATCATCACCTTACAAACTGGGGTACCAACTCCATATTCGTGGTAATAGGCGAAAAGCACATGGCTCCCTTCTATCAGGAGGACGGCTCCGTGGAGATGCGGGAAGTAATTGACCTTGGCGTTACGCTGGACGAGCGTATCGCCGACGGCTACTATTACTCAAAGACAATAAAGCTCCTGAAGTACCTGCTTACTCACCCGGAGCTTTTGGATCAGAAATCTAATGAGGAAGTTGAATTTTAATATGGGCAACACAGCATACGCACACAGCTACATCGATGAAAGCCGCGTCACCGCCAAGGCTCCCTGGCTTAAAAGCTATGACCCCGAGTGCCCCGCACATCTGGATTACTTCATGGGTACGCTGGAGGAAGCCTTCGAACGTATGGCGGAAAAGTACCCGGACTATATCGCCTACGACTTCATGGGCAAGTCTACCACCTATAAGAAGGCCATAGCGGACATACACGCCTGCGCAAAGGCACTGAAGGCAATGGGGATAAAGGAAGGGGACAAGATCACCATTTGCATGCCCAACGCCCCCCAGACAGTCACCATATTCTATGCGGTAAACATGGTGGGCGCAATAGCCAACATGGTACACCCCCTTTCCGCCGTAAAGGAGATAGCCTTTTGCCTGAGGGACTCCGAAAGCGTAGCGGCCATAACGCTGGATCAGTTCTATGATAAGTTTGTTGAGGTGCGCCGCGAGGTTGAGCTTCCCCATCTAATCATAACCTCCGTAGCGGACGCCCTTTCCCCCATAATGAAGCTGGGCTACAAGCTCACAGAGGGCAGGAAAATAAAGAAGCCCGAAGGTGATGACTTTATATGGTGGAAGGACTTCCTCAAACAGGGCGAAAACGTCACCGATTACCGCTGCCACAGGGACGCCGGTGCTCCCGCCGCAATACTTTACAGCGGCGGCACCACCGGCACCATGAAGGGCATAAGCCTGTCAAACCTCAACTTTAACGCTCTGGCGGCCCAGATAATCGCCACCAACAGCTTCTTCCGTCCCGGCGACAAGATGCTGGCCATAATGCCCATGTTCCACGGCTTCGGCCTCGGCGTAAGCATTCACTCCATGCTGGCAAACGGCGGCCACTGCATACTGATACCCCGTTTCACCCCCAAGAGCTACGCGCAGCTCTTAAAAAAGCACCGCCCCAACCTGATTGCAGGCGTACCCTCGCTGTTTGAGGCGCTTCTGCGCGTGCCCGAGGCGGACGCTCTGGAGCTTTCCTGCCTGAAGGGCGTATTCTCAGGTGGCGACTCTCTCTCAGTGGAGCTGAAGAAGCGCTTTGATGCGTTCCTTGGTTCCCACGGCGCAACTATCAAAGTCCGCGAAGGCTACGGAACCACCGAGTGCGTCACCGCCAGCTGCCTTACCCCCATGCACAAGGCAAAGGAGGGCAGCATTGGCCTGCCCTTCCCGGATACCTACTATAAGATAGTAAAGCCCGGCACCACCCAGGAGGTACCATACGGCGAGGAGGGCGAGATATGTCTTGCGGGCCCCACGGTGATGCTGTGCTACGTGAACCATCCCAAGGAGACCGCAGACACCATGAAGGACCACGGCGACGGCCTCATATGGGTACATACCGGCGATCTGGGCAAGATGGACGAGGAAGGCTTCATATACTTCCGCCAGCGCATCAAGCGCATGATAGTCACCAACGGCTATAACGTATACCCATCCCAGATAGAAAACGTGCTGGAAGCCCATGAGGCGGTACACCTTGCCTGCGTCATAGGCGTAAAGGATCCCATAAGGGTCCAGCGGGTAAAGGCCTTCATAATGCTCAAGCCGGGCTATGAGGGCAGCGAGGAGCTGAAAAAGAGCATACTGGAGCACTGTACCAAGTACGTGGCCAAGTACGCAATGCCCCGTGAGCTGGAATTCCGTCCCGAGCTCCCCAAGACGCTTGTGGGCAAGGTAGCCTACAGAGTGCTGGAGGAGGAAGAGGCGGCGAAGGAGCGGTAAGGGCAGAAAAGCCCGACAAAAACAAATAAAAAACATAATACTAAAAAGGAACGGCGCCGCCGTTCCTTTTTGTTATGGTGCTTCAGTTTTCAAGGGCTTCTGTCCAGTATTCCGCGCCGTATATATCCGTGAGCCGGAAGGTGGAAAGGGCCTTCTCCTGCGCTATGCTCACGTTGGTTATGGTGAGCTCCCCTTCAACGGTCATCCGGTTGCCCAGCATGTAGCTGTCCAGATACTCCCCGTCATAGCTATAGTAGTCGCAGAGGAAGTCCAGAGTGTCGCCGGGCTTTATGTCTATAAGGCCTTTCATTACGGTATCCGTCTCATCGCCGTATACTATGCGGGCTCCGGCCACAGTACCGTAAGGATTCTCATCGGTAAAGACCAGTATAAGGTCTACCCGCTCCCCGTTGAGAAGGGCCGGTACCCTGCCGGTTATGACGTAGGAGTCGCCGTCCACGTCGTTGGACATCAGCTCATAATGCACTACCTGGCCGTTGAGGGCGATCCAGGTCTTGTCGTAGTCCAGTATCAGGTCAAGGTCGTCGTCGAACTCGTAGGTATTGTCTATGCCAAGGTCTATGTAGCCCTCCCCGTCGTCTATGAATACGTTGAGCGCCGTATCCTGCACCAGATCCCACTCGGCGTCGGTGAGCTTCAGCACCTTTTTGCCGCCCTTGTCGGTAGCTATGAGGCGCGAGGCGTCAAGCCGGTTGTTCGCGTAGAAGTCCTCCGCCGCGGTCATGGCGTCCCTGTCCAGCCACCTTGCCTTTTTGTTCTTTACCGAGCGCATGCCCGCGAACATATCGAACAGGTCGGAATAGCTGGAGCCGCCGGAAGAGTAGCTGCTGCCGGAGGAGTAGCTGCCGCTGCCGGAAAGCGCCGCGGAGAGCAGCTCGGAAAGCATATCGGCGCTGTTGCCGCTGCCGCTCATATCCCCGAAGAGGGAGGTGAGGGGGGAGCCGGAGGAGCTGGAGGTGAGCTGGCCGCCCGCCGCCACCGAAGCAAAGCTCCTTATACAGTTGGTATATGCGTCGTCCATGCCTATCTCGTCGTATATATCCACCATGCTGTTCATGGAGGAAAGCTTCCGGTAGGGGAAGTAGATGGAAATGCCGTTGGCATTGGCAAGGGACTTGGATACCCTGTTGTACTTTATGCAGCCGCGGAGGGCCTCGGCAAGCGCCTTCGCCTCAGGCGTTCCCATATTGTCCGCGAAGTTTATCAGGTCTATCTGGTTTATGCCCGACGAGAATTCCTTTGCCCTGCTGCGGGCGTTGGATACCACGGTATAGCTGTCGGAATCTATCAGCTCTATGGTGGAGGAGGCGAACTTATTGAAGGCCTCGGGCACGGTTCCCGAAAGCTCCGCAAGGTCTATCAATGACAGCGTGGTCTGGTTGGAGGAGGACTGCTGGCGGCAGGCCGCCGTGTAGTCGTCTATTATGGTCTTGCCTATGGATACGGTATCCATGGAGGTGTTTTTGCTGAGCTCTGTCAGCCAGTTGGTATAGTACCAGCCGCAGCCCGGCTCAGTTTCCTCGCTGGCGATGAAGTAATCCGAATACTGCTCGGCCACTATGGCGGTCTCGAGGGTGGCCATGAGGCAGGCGTCAAAGCCTATGAAGTCGAAGGTGCAGCCCGCGTCCTTCAATGCCTTGTTGAACACGTCCAGCGTCATGGAGCCGTTGGGGAATTTCTGGTCGTAGCCGTAGCCGGTGTTGGACCCTCCGCCGTGATCCCACATTATCAGCGCATAGCGGTCGGCGGGGAAATTTGTCTCGCAGTATTGTATGAACTCGGTAAGCGTTTCGGCCTTTGTCATGGCCTTTTTGCCGAAATCGGCCTCAAGGCGCAGTATGCCCTCGTTCTTTATCTGATATATCTGGTTGACCTTGCTGCTTATTACGGTGTTCTGCCACTTATCCGCGCCGCCGGTCTCCACGATTATGTTGACCTTATCCGAAAGGTCGGCATGGAGCATCTCGTTTATGTCCGATGTGGCCATGCCGTAGTTGCTCTCAAGGTCGGTGCCGCACATATATACCATTATGGTATACACGTCCTGCCCGCCGCCCCTTATTTGGGTGCGCTTTTCCCTTGCGAGATTTGATACCGTGGTATCCGCCGCCACCGCCTGGGTCTGGGCGAGCTGGGGCTTGGGCGTGGGGGTGGGCTCCGCCTCGATAAGCTGTATGTCGCTGCTGCCGTCGTAGCCGCCGGTACCGTCCATATCTCCCGCGACGCACTGCACCACCATATATCCCAGGGCAAGTATCACAAGAAGCAGTATTATTCGGGAAAGGCAGCCGCCCTTGCGCTTGCCGTTTCCGCCGCTGCCTCCCCGGCCTAAGAGATATGCTATGAGCAGGGCGATAAGGCCCATGCTGCCGCCGCCTCTGCCGTCCCTGTCCCCAGAGCTGCCGGAGCTGCCCCCGAAGCCGCCGCCCGAGCCTACAGGCCCTGTGCCGAGGCCGCTGCCCCGCCTGAATACGCTGCCGCTGCCGGATATGCGCTTCTGCCGTCCTCCGCTTCCGGGTTTTCTTTGCATTTGTTTATTCCTCCAAATTATATGTGTATATTTGCTATGCCTGTTTTCCCGCGTCCTTCCTGAAGAAGGCGTAAAGCTTCGGGAAGGCGGGGGAGAAGTCTATGTATCTGTGCATTACCTTTGTATAAAGGCCTATGAGAGTACCGGAAAACAGCGCACACACCACCGTCCCCACACCTATTGCCCTGAGCTTCCCGAAGAATACCAGGGAAAGTATTACGGAGGACAGGCAGCAGCACATGTCGAAGCAGGTCTTTACCCTATGCAGCCGCCAGCCGGTGCGCTCCACGATGCCCGTCACGAACAGCTCATACACCTGCAGTGGCAGGTAGGTCTGGAAAAATAAGGCCACGCCCAGCGAGTTTATCAGCATCCCCATTGCGAAGAAGAGTATGCGCTGTACAAGGGTTGCCGCCTGAAGGTCCCGCATCACCCACATTATGCCGTCCAGCACCACGCCGAAGATAAAGGCGGAGAAGAAGGAGAGTATGTTTTTCCAGTCGAACCTGCGTACTATTATATAGTACCCTATGAGCAGCACCCCTTGAAGCAGGTAGTCCGCCATGCCGAATGTGAAAAAAGGCACGGCAAGGGATATTATGTAGGACTGTGACGTTACCATTGACATGCCAAGGCCCCCCTTCTCCATGAGGGCCACCCCCAGGGCTATGAAGAACGTGCCCAGCACGAATGCGAATTCGCCCCACCTATGGAATGGCTTTTTATCCTGCGGTTCACGCTCCACGCTATATTTCCCTCGTATATTCCTTCAGCCATACCAGCTCTTCCTCACCCATATGAGGGGCAAGCTTGGCGTAGACCTCCTTATGGTAGGCGTTGAGCTGCCGCCTTGTCGCTTCGGTCAGCGTCTCCTCATCTATGGCGTCAAGGTCTATGGGCGCGAAGGTTATGGGCCTGAACTCCAGATACCTTGAGCCGGGCTCAGCCTCCACGCACTCCACCAGGTTCTCGTGGCGGACGCCGTATTTGCCCTCGATATATATGCCCGGTTCGTCCGAGGTTATCATGCCCGGAACGAACTCCGCATCCTCGGACTTTACCCGGCGCTGCCCGCGTATGCCGTTGGGGCCCTCGTGTACCGAAAGCATATAGCCTACGCCGTGACCTGTGCCGTGGTTGTAGTCCATGCCCCTGCTCCAGAATGGAGCCCGGGCTATGGCGTCCAGGTTAAAGCCCGCGCAGCCCTTTGGGAACCTGAAGGTGAGCAGCGCAAGCATACTTTCAAGGACTATGGTAAAGGACTGCTTTTCTTCTTTTGTCAGAGGCCCCAGGGCTATGGTGCGGGTTATGTCGGTGGTGCCGCCCATGTACTGCCCGCCGGAATCCACCAGCAGCAGCCCCTCCGGCTTTACGGGTATATCCGTCTCAGGGGTAGCGGAATAGTGTACTATGGCTCCGTGGGGGCCGTAGCCCGCGATAGTCTCAAAGCTGGGGTACATATACCCTTCCTGCTCTTTGCGGAAGCCCTCAAGCGCGTCGGCGGCCTGCATTTCGGTATATCCCTCTTTTGCGTGGGTCTTTGCCCAGTGCATGAAGCGGGTAACGGCCACGCCGTCCTTTATGTGGGTCTTGCGCATGTTCTCAAGCTCTATGGGGTTCTTTACCGCCTTCATAAGCTGCACCGGATCCATATCCACCACCCTGCACCGCGCTATGCCCTGATACAGCTTATAGTTCAGTATCGACAGCGCGCACATTACGGCGTCCTTCTCGCCGTAGCGGCCTATGAACTCATATATGGCGTCATATGGCAGTATCTCTGTATCCAGAGCCTTGAGGTGGGCCGCTATGGGGGCCGCCTTGGCAGCATCCATGAATACATATGCCTTCTGCTTTTCAACTATGGCGTAGGACAGGGCCACGGGAAGATACTTTACGTCGTTGCCCCGTATATTGAACAGCCACGCTATATCCGTAAGATCCGTAAATATGCATGCATTGGCATCGCACTTTGCCATCTCGGCGCGGACAGCGGCGAGCTTATCACCGGCGGATACACCCGCAAGCTCCATAGGCAGCACATACGCCGGCTCCCTTGAAAGCTCCGGCCTTCCCTCCCAGCAGCCGTCTATCAGGCTGCGGCAGTCCTTTAATATGGCTCCGCCCTTTTCAATCTCCATGCCCTCGCTGGCGGATATGGTGCGGAGGTCGGCGCCCAATACGCCTCCCTTTATGTTTTTCGCTATGAACTCATCCACCGTGGGAACGCCCGGCTCCCGCATCTTGAACAGGTCTATGCCGCTGCCCTCAAGCTGCCTCTCCGCCTGAATGAAATACCGTCCGTCGGTCCAGAGCCCGGCGCCCCCCTGCCATATGAGCAGAGTTCCGGCGCTGCCCGTAAAGCCCGAAAAGTGCTTGCGTGCCTTGAAGTATTCCTCCGGGTACTCCGAACCGTGGGGGTCTGCCGAGGGTATCAGCAGCATGTCTATATCGGCAGTCTTCATAGCCTTCCTGAGTTTTTCCAGCATATATTTAAGCCTCCTGTCGCTTTTTTAATCATATATAGTTTACACTACGCCGCGGTTTTTTTCCAGACGCTATGATGATATTGGGACGGATATGTGTTATTATAGGTGCTGAAATAGTATGGCATGAGATGCCCTTGGAGTAAATTGACATGAGAATTTCCGTAAACGCAGACAACCGGGAATACAGCGTACAGATAGGTCCCGGCATGATAAAGGAAGAGGGCCTGTTCACCGGCTTCCGCAGGGCAGCGGTGGTGACGGACGAGACTGTGGCAAAGCTGCACCTCGATACCATCATGGCCACGCTGGAGCGGGCAAAGGTCAGAGCCGGCAGCATCATACTGCCCCCCGGCGAGGAGATAAAGAGCCGCGACAGGCTTTTCGACATATATTCCGGCCTTATGGACAACCTGATAGGCCGCTCGGACGCGGTGATAGCCTTTGGCGGCGGCACCGTAGGGGACGCGGCGGGGTTTGCCGCAGCCACGTACAGGCGGGGCGTGCCACTCGTACACTGTCCCACCACGCTGCTGGCCCAGGCGGATTCCTCCATCGGGGGAAAGGTGGCCATAGACCATCCCCGGGGCAAAAACCTCATAGGCACATTCTACCAGCCCGTACTGGTGGTGACAGATACAGCCCTCCTTTCCACACTGCCCAGGGAGCACCTCGCCTCCGGCATGGCTGAGGTCATAAAGTGCGGCGCCATATCCTCGGGCGACCTTAACTCAGGGGAGGACGACCTCACCCGAACCGTATACCGCACCGCCATGATAAAGGCGGGCTACGTTCAGACTGACCCCAAGGATACCGGCATTCGCCGGGAGCTGAACTTCGGCCACACCATAGGCCACGCGCTGGAGCGGGCAAGCGGCTTTGAGCTGCTGCACGGCTGCGGCGTATCCATAGGCATGGTAGCCATGGCAAAAATAGGCGAGAGCATGGGGCTGACCGAGCCGGGCACGGCGGAGCAGATCATATCCGCCCTTTCCGCCGCCGGGCTGCCCACAGAGATGGAGAATATAGACAAAGATGCCTTCCGCTCCGCCATGCTGCTGGATAAGAAGGGGGACGGCGAAACCGTCAACGCCGTGTTCCTGAAAAAGATCGGACAGGCTGCCGTGATCGCCATGCCCATAGGGGAGCTTTGCGACAGGGCGCTGAGTCTGGCCCGATGACGCGGTTTTCCGGGCGGCCCCATGGCTCCGTGACAGCCATACCCTCAAAGAGCGCCGCACACAGATACATGATATGCGCCGCCCTGGCCCAAGGCAGAAGCGTCATACGGGGTCTGCCGGGGGAGCTGCCGGACGACCTGACCGCTACCCTCGACTGCATACGCGCCCTCGGGGCCGCAGCCGTATTCCGGGACGACGCCCTTGAAATAACAGGCATAAATGCAAAGCCGGACGTCCTCCGCCTTGACTGCCGGGATTCCGGCGCCACATACAGGCTGCTTTACCCCGTTGCTCCCCTCATTGGGGGGAGGGCGGAGTTTATGCTGTCACCGTCGCTGGCCGCCCGGCCAATGGAGCCCGTAACAGAGCTTCTCAAAAGCAAGGGTGTAGCAGCGGAGAAGCTCAGCGTCTCCGGGAGCTTCGGCCCCGGGGAGTTTCCCATAAGGGGAGACGTTTCTTCCCAATATATAAGCGGGCTGCTGCTGGCGCTGTCGCTGCTGGAGGGGGAAAGCCGCATACGGCTCACCACTCCCCTACAGAGCAAAAGCTACGTCGAATTGACCCGCGCTTCGCTCTCCGCATTCGGCGGCGAGAGCCAATGGATGGGCCAGGACACCATACTGGTAAAGCCCCGGCGGCTCAAGGCCGCGGACGTGACCGTTGAAGGGGACTATACCCACGCATCGCTGTTTTTAGCGGCGGGCGCGGTATACGGTCCCGTAACCGTGAAGGGCCTGGACCCCGGTTCCATACAGGGAGACAGGGCAATGCTCAGCATACTGGACCGCATGGGGGCAAGGGTGGATATGGGCGGCGGCAGCGTCACGGTATCCCCCGGCCGGCTTCGCGGTATAGACGTAGACGTATCCGACACTCCGGATCTTGCCCCCGCCATAGCGCTGGCGGCTCTGGCGGCAGAAGGCAGCACCGTGGTCAAAAACGGCGGGCGGCTGCGCTTCAAGGAGTGCGACAGGATAAGCGCCATCGCAACCGAGCTTAAAAGGCTGGGGGCGGATATAGATGAGGCTCCCGACGGATTCACCATAAGGGGCGGCGGGAAGCTGCACAGCGCGGCCTGCCTCTGCCATAACGACCACCGCATAGCCATGCTTTTGATAATGGCGGCGGGCCTTTGCGGCGGGATAGAGCTTAATGGGGCGGAGTGCGTCAGCAAATCCGCGCCGGGGTTCTTTGGTGAATACAGACAGCTGGGAGGCAGCATATCATGAGGCCATGGGGAAGCATAAAGCTTGATATCTACGGCGGCTCACACGAAAAGCGGGTGGGCCTTACCATGGAGCTGCCAAAGGGGCTGAGGCTGGACGGGGAAATCATTTCCCGGGACATTGAAAGGCGCAGGGGCGGAAGCAAAAAAAGCGTTACCTCCCGGACGGAGGCCGACGTTCCAATATACATTTCCGGCGTGCGCGGCGGCGTGACCACGGGAGATACGCTTCGTGTGGAATTTGAAAATTCGGACTTCAGACCGAAGGATTACGCGGACATATCCTCACTGCCCCGTCCCTCCCACTGCGACTACCCGGCGTACATAAAATACGGCGGCATACCCTCCGGCGGCGGTATATTCTCCGGCCGCATGACGCTGCCTCTGGTATTCGCAGGGGCCGTGGCCCGGCAGCTGCTGATGCAAAGGGGCATGACCGCAGGCGGGCATTATTACGATATCGGCGGAGCCTGGGACTCTCCCTTCGACCCGCTGCAGGTGGACAGACATACGCTGGACAGGTTGAGAGGATCCGACTTTCCCGTTTTGGACGTAAGCGCCCGCAGGGCCATGGAGGACAGGATAGGCGAGGCGGCGGAGCGGGGCGATTCCGTGGGCGGCAGCGTGGAGCTTTGCGCGCTGGGATTGCCCGTAGGGACCGGCGGCCCTCTATGGGAGGGGCTGGAAAGCTCAATAGCTTCAATAATGTACGCCGTTCCCGGGGTGAAGGGCGTCGAATTCGGCGCGGGCTTCCGCATGGCGGATATGCATGGCAGCGACGCCAACGACGGCATAAGGATAAAAGACGGCAAAATAGCCTTCGAGAGCAATAATTCCGGCGGCATAAACGGCGGCATGGCCAACGGCGCGCCTGTGCTTCTCAGGGTGGCTTTCCGGCCTACCCCTTCCATAACTCAGCCCCAGCACACGGTAAACCTTCGGGAGCTGCAAAACGCCCGGATAACTGTAGGGGGCAGGCATGACAGCTGCATAGCCCTCCGGGGCCTGGCTGCGGCGGAGGCGGCGCTGTGTTTGGGAATATTGAACTGCATGGAGGGGCTATGATATACCTCATTGGCATGATGGGCTGCGGCAAGACCACCAAGGGCCGCGCCGCGGCGGAGGCGCTGAAGCTGCCCTTTTACGATATCGACGAAATCATTCAGCGTAGTTCCGGAATGACGATACCCGAAATTTTTAAGGAATACGGCGAGGCGCATTTTAGAAAGATGGAGCAAAAAGCCCTGTTTTCCTTGGGAAACCAGCCCTGCGGCATAGTCTCCACGGGGGGCGGCATAGTGTGCCAAGGTGAGAATATACAATTCATGCGCCGCACCGGTGATATAATCTGGATATTCCGCGATATCGAAGAAACCGCGGCGGATATCGACATAACGGGCAGGCCGCTCCTTTCGGGCGGGGCAGGCAGGCTCCGGGAGATATTCGCACAGCGGCGGCAGCTCTATGAGGACGCCGGGGAACTGTTTTCCGGCAGCGCGGAGGATCTTGCCCGGCTTATTTCTTTAAAACTGAGGAGATAACACTTACCGTATGACTACAAAACGCATGACACGCATCGCCCTCTGCGCGGCCCTTCTCGCCCCCTGCGCATGGCTGTCGATACCCACTCAGCCCCCCTTCACCATGCAGACCTTCGGCGTTTTCCTGACGCTCCTGCTTCTGGGCGCAAGGGACGGGGCCATAGCCATAGCGCTGTACATACTGCTGGGCGCTATGGGCGCGCCGGTGTTTTCCGGCTTCAATGGCGGCATGGGGGCGCTTCTCGGGCCCACCGGCGGCTACATAGTTGGCTTTCTGCTCATATGCCCCATCTATGGCCTGCTCTGCCGCAATAAGGCGGGGCTTTGGGCTAAGGCGCTGGCGCTGTTCCTCGGCCTGCTGGCCTGCTATGCCTTCGGCACCCTCTGGTTCGTAAAGGTTTACGGCGACACGAAGGGGCCCATAAGCGTGCTTGCCGCCCTCTCCAAGTGCGTATTCCCCTTCATACTGCCCGACCTCGCCAAGCTGGCGCTGGCTCTGTGGGCAGGGAAAAGGCTGGAAAAATATAGGCAATAAAATAATAAATATCCCACGGCTGCGCCGTGGGATATTTATTTTGTACTTCATCAATAAAACGTGGCGACCTCCTGCTCGGGCTTTTCGGCGGGCTCCACTGAGATTATGTTGAGTACCGGGCCCTTGCGCCCGTAAAACTTGCTGAAGCGCAGCTCTATCTTTGCAGTCACCGTGCCCCAGGTGCGGTTCTTCAGCTTGTTTGCGTCCAGCCACTTGCATACCAGGCCGCTGTACTGTATGTCCTGCACGCAGCAGGTCATGACGTGACGGCCCGCCACGAACATGTTGTCGGGCATTTTGGCGTTTTTGGCTATGAGGGCCTTGAAGCGCACCGTCTTGCCCGAATACTTTTCCATCTCCTCGGACATGTCCCTGTACCAGAGGGCATAGTCGCTGTCCTCTATGACTATGGGGTCGGCGTTCACGTCGAAGGGCAGGGGGTCTTCTATCTCGTCGTACTCTACCCTCCCGTCAGGGTACTCGTAGGCGATGTTCACACGGCGGGACACGCCGCGGATTACCTTGTGTATCTCCATCTTGTCAAGGTCCGGCGTGGCGCGGTTTAGCACTATGAGCTCGGCTGTCATCAGCTTGTCCACCATAAGGCTCCTCATGTTGGCGTTGTAGCTGAGGAAGCACCGGGCATCCGCAAACATGAATTCCTGATAAACTATCCAGTTTTCCGGCATGGCCTGAGCAAGGTCGTTCAGGTTCCACATGCCGTTGTACTCTATGAGCACCCGCTCTGCCTTTGCTTTTTTCGCCAGCTCGTTCAGGTAAGCGGCGTTTATCTGCTCCGGGGAATCTATCTCCTGTATCAGTATGTTCTTTCCGCCGCCAGGGAACCTTGAGGGGTCCAGCTCCTCAATGCCCTCCTCGCACTGCAAAAGCAGCGTCTTTTCGCCGGAATTGAACCTTTCGTCCTCCAACGTCTCCTGCATAAAGCGGGTCTTGCCCCCCTCCAGGAAGCCGGTGAACATGTATACTGGGATCTCCTTCATAAAGCGCTTACGTTCCCTTCATCAGACGCCGAACAGCTCGGAAAGCTCATGCTCGTTGAGCTTGGAGCCTATGACGCAGAGGCGGCCCATAACGGAAGCGGAGCCTGTGCGTATATTGCTCTCGCCGGGCACGTAGTCGAAGTGTATCCAGCAGCCCTCGCCCTTTACTATGCCCTTGGCGCGCAGCACGGCGCCGTACTTCTCCCCATCGTCCAGCGCCGCAAGGTCTGCCTTGAGTTCGTCCATGGTAAAGGTCTTGGGAGTCTCCACTCCCCAGCTGGTAAACACCTCATCGGCATGGTGATGGTGGTGATGGCACTCGCATTCGGGATCGTCGCACTCCCCGCCGTCGTGATGGTGATGATGCTCATGCTCTTCGCCGTCATCGCCGTCATCGCCGTCATGATGGTGATGCCCGCAGCACTCGTGCTCATCGTCGTCATCGTCGTGATGGTGATGTCCGCAACACTCGTGCTCATCGTCGTCATCGTCGTGGTGGTGATGCTCATGCCGGCTCTCCTCCTTGAGAAGCTCAAGCTCTGCCTCAAGGGTGTTGCGCTTTTCCATGGCCTCCAGTATCTGGGCGCCTGTCAGCTCGCTCCAGGGGGTGACTATGAGGGAGGCATTCGGGTTGTGCTCCCGGAGAAGGGCTATATCGGTATTCAGCTTATCCGGGCTTATCTCGCCGGTGCGGCTGAGTATAATTGCATTGGCGTGCTCTACCTGGTCGTTGAAGAACTCCCCGAAGTTCTTCATGTACATCTTGCACTTGTTTGCATCCACAACGGCCGTGAAGCTGTTGAGCTGCAGGGCGTCAGAGCCTACGTTCTGCACCGCCCGTATAACGTCGCTGAGCTTGCCCACGCCGGAGGGCTCTATAAGTATGCGGTCGGGGGCGTACTCGTCCACAACCTTCCTGAGCGCCTTGCCGAAGTCGCCTACCAGGCTGCAGCAGATGCAGCCGGAGTTCATCTCGGTAACTTCTATCCCGGCGTCCTGCATGAAGCCGCCGTCTATGCCTATCTCGCCGAATTCGTTCTCTATGAGCACCAGCCTTTCGCCCTTGTAGGCCTCGGCTATGAGCTTCTTTATAAGGGTGGTCTTGCCAGCGCCCAGAAAGCCGGAAAAAATATCAACCTTGGTCATTTGCTTTTACATCTCTTTCCCATAGTTTTTTCTTATTGAAAAGGCAAAGCCTTCACAACTTTGTATTATAGACCAGCCCACGCCGATTATTCAAGCCGTTTTGCCCAACTTCACAGCCTGTTGACAATGTTTGGCGGATGTAGGTATTATAATTTGTGTAAACACGCGAAAGGAGCCCCTGCCATGGATACCCCTCTGGAAGAAGTCACTCATACAGATAACATAAAGCTGTCCGACGACGGGCGCTCGGTGGTGATAATCGATCAGACGCTGCTGCCCAACAGGCTGGAATACATAGCGCTTACCACAAGAGAGGAGATGTTCGAGGCGATAGCCATGCTCCGCGTGCGCGGCGCTCCGGCAATAGGCATATGCGCGGGCTACTGCGCCTACTGCCTGGCCCTTCAGGCCCCCCACGATTCCTTCGACGATTTCTACGACCACTGGGTGGAGGACTGCCGCTATCTCAACGGCTCCCGCCCTACGGCGGTAAACCTCAGCTGGGCGCTGAACCGCATGCTGGACGCCGCTGAGGATCACCGGGATATGCCTGTGGAGGCGGTGCTTTCGGCGCTGAAGCGGGAGTGCCTTGCCATACACAGCGAGGATATGGAGATGTGCCGCAAAATATCCGAATACGGCCTTTCCCTCCTTCACGATGGGGACGGGGTGCTGACCCACTGCAACGCCGGGCCCCTGGCCACCTCCCGCTACGGCACGGGGCAGGGGCCGCTGTTCCTTGCAAGGGAGCGGGGCATGGATATAAGGGTATTCGCGGACGAGACCAGGCCCCTCCTGCAAGGCGCCCGGCTTACGAGCTTTGAGCTGTACAACGCCGGCGTGGACGTCACCCTTATATGCGACAGCATGGCGTCAATAGTCATGAAAAACGGCTGGGTGCAGTGCTGCATGGTGGGCTGCGACAGGGTAGCCGCCAACGGCGACACAGCAAACAAAATAGGCACCAGCGGCGTAGCCATACTTGCAAAGCACTACGGCATACCCTTCTACGTGCTGGGCCCTACCTCCACCATAGATATGAGCTGCACCACAGGGGAGGACATAAATATCGAGCTTCGGGACGGGGAAGAGATAAGGAGCAGATTCTTCGCGGAGCCTGTGGCGCTGCCCGATGTCAAGTGCTACAACCCCGCCTTCGATGTGACGGACAATTCGCTTATCTCCGCCATTATCACGGAAAAGGGCATATGCCGCCCGCCCTACTCCGAGAGCCTTAAAAAGCTTTTCGAATAAAAATAAAAAAGAAGGAGCTAAAGCTCCTTCTTTTGCTTTTACAGGTTACAGGCCCATCTCTTCCTTGACTTCCCTGAAGCACTTGACCGCGAAGTCAAGATCCTCCTTGGTATGGCCGGCGGAGATCTGGGTACGTATGCGGTCCCTGCCCTTGGGCACCACGGGATAGCAGAAGCCTACCACGTATACGCCCTTCTTGAGCATTCGGGCGGCGAACTCGTTGGCTACCTTGGGGTCATAGAGCATTACGGGCACTATGGGATGCTCGCCGGGCAGCAGGTCGAAGCCGCACTTTTCCATCTCGGCGCGGAAGTAGCGGGCATTTTCGTGTACCTTGTCCCGGAGGGCGGTGCTCTCGGTCAGCATATCGATGGTCTTGCAGGCCGCGGCGCAGATAGCGGGGGCAACGGTATTTGAAAAGAGGTATGGACGGCTGCGCTGGCGGAGCAGGTCCACTATCTCCTGCCTTGCGGCGGTGTAGCCGCCGGAAGCCCCGCCCAGAGCCTTGCCCAGGGTACCGGTGATGATATCCACCCGGCCCTCCACGCCGCAGTATTCGGGGGTGCCGCGGCCATGCTCGCCCATGAAGCCTACTGCGTGGCTGTCGTCCACCATTACCAGCGCGTCAAACTCGTCGGCCAGGTCGCATATGCCCTTAAGGTTGGCTATGTAGCCGTCCATGGAGAACACGCCGTCGGTGGCGATGAGCTTTATCTTGCAGCCGGAATCCTTTGCGTCCTGAAGCTGGGCGCGAAGGTCTTCCATATTGTTGTTCTTATAGCGGTACCTCTTGGCCTTGCAGAGGCGCACGCCGTCTATTATGGAGGCGTGGTTCAGCTCGTCGGATATCACGGCATCCTCGGGGCCCAGCAGGGTCTCGAACAGGCCTCCGTTTGCATCGAAGCAGGAGGAGTACAGTATGCAGTCGTCCATCTTTACAAAGTTGGCTATCTTATGCTCCAGCTCCTTGTGCAGCCCCTGGGTGCCGCAGATGAAGCGCACGGAGGAGAGGCCGAAGCCCCATTTGTCATAGCTGGCCTTTGCGGCCTCGATAAGCTCCTTGCTGTCGGAAAGGCCAAGGTAGTTGTTCGCGCACATATTCAGCACATTCTTCGCCTCGGTGGTGTCTATGCGCGCCTTCTGTGGGGTAGTGATTATGCGTTCGTTCTTATAGGTGCCGGATTCCCTGATGCTTTGGAGCATCTCGCCGTAATGTTCAAGTGCGGATTTCATATGCTGTTCCTTTCTATGTTATTTTTTATTGCGGGATTCCCTTACTTTGTCCAGTCAAGCACTACCTTGCCGCTCCTGCCGCTGTTCATGGCCTCGAAGCCCTTGTCGAAATCGCGATAGTTGAAGCGGTGGGTGATCATGGGAGTCATGTCAAGGCCGCCCTCCACCATGGTTATCATCTTGTACCAGGTCTCGTACATCTTGCGGCCGTATACGCCCTGAAGGGTCAGGCTGTTCCAGATGACCTTGTTTATGTTTATCTCTATGTTGCCGGGGTGTATGCCCAGAAGGGCGATCTTGCCGCCGTTGCGCATGTTGTCTATCATGGTGTTCAGGGCCGCTACGCTGCCGCTCATCTCCAGGCCTACGTCAAAGCCCTCTACCATGTGCTGGGGCCCGAATATGCTCTCCAGCTTGTCGTGCGCTACGTTCACCGTGGCTGTGGCGCCCATCTTCCTTGCCATCTCCAGCCGGTAGTCGTTCACGTCGGTGACCACTACGCTGCGTGCGCCGTTGCGCCTGCAGATGGCGGTGGCCATCATTCCTATGGGGCCTGCGCCGGTGATGAGCACGTCCTCGCCTATCACATCGAACATGAGGGCGGTATGTGTGGCATTGCCCAGCGCGTCAAAGAAGGATACCACGTCCTCCGGGATACCATCTGGTATGGGCACTACATTGCTTGCCGGTATGCAGAGGTATTCCGCAAACGCGCCGTCACGGTTCACGCCCACACCCTTTGTGTGGCGGCAGTACTGACCGTTGCCGGCACGGCAGTTGCGGCAGTGGCCGCATACAATATGGCCTTCGCCGGATACTATCTGGCCTACGTGGTAGGCCGTTACGCCGGGGCCCAGCTCCGCTATCTCGCCCACGTACTCGTGGCCTATGACCATAGGGGGCTTTATGGTCTCCTGCGCCCACTGGTTCCAGTTGTAGATGTGTACGTCAGTGCCGCATATAGCGGTCTTGTGGATCTTGATAAGCACTTCGCCCATGCCGGGCACAGGCTTTGGTACCTGAGTCAGAACAAGCCCTTTTTCCGGTGCCGCTTTTACCAATGCGTCCATCATTTCCATTTTTTTGCCGCTCCTGTTTTATAAAATAAGATTTGCCGGGGAATTGACCTTCTCTGTGTCCGTACTCAAAGGACATCTAATAATAGTATATATCAAATTTTGCCGTTGTAAAGAGCTTATATCATGTTTTTCCATGTTCGCGTCCTGCGGACTGTTGTCTTTTTCGCGGCCACCTCAGGTTTACAAAGTCTTAATAGCGCAAAACGGCGACATGTGATATAATAGCCTTAAATATGGATACTCATTTCATTTCCCTACATTCTGAAAGGAGATATATAACAACATGGGTCTTTTACAGGCAGGAATAGGCGCGCTGAGCGGCGTACTGGCCGATCAGTGGCGCGAATACTTCTACTGCGACTCCATGCCGGAGAACGTCCTGATGACCAAGGGCGTAAAGCGCACGGGCAGCCGCAACGCCAACACCAAGGGCGAGGACAACATCATCACCAACGGCTCCATAATCGCCGTAAACGAGGGCCAGTGCATGATGATCGTAGAGCAGGGCGCCATAGTGGAGTTCTCTGCGCAGGCAGGAGATTTCGTGTGGGACAATTCCACCGAGCCCTCCATATTCTACGGCAACCTTGGCGACAACCTCAAGTCCACCTGGGAGATATTGAAGAAGCGCTTCACCTTCGGCGCTAACCCGGCGAAGGACCAGCGTATCTATTACTTCAACACCAAGGAGATAATTGGCAACAAGTACGGCACCGCCAACCCCGTCCCCTTCCGGGTGGTATATAACAACATAGGCGCGGGGCTGGAGCTTGAGGTATCCGTAAAGTGCTTCGGCGAATATTCCTATAAGATAACCAACCCCATGCTGTTCTACAAGAACGTATGCAGCAACGTCACCGACAGCTACACCCGGGACCGCATAGACTCCCAGATGCGCTCCGAGATGATGACCGCGCTCCAGCCCGCCTTCGCCCGCATCAGCGACATGGGCATAAAGTACAGCTCCCTCCCCGGCCACACCACAGAGCTGGCCCAGTGCCTGAACGAAGAGCTTTCCGCAAAGTGGCGCGACCTGCGCGGCATAGAGATGGTCTCCCTTGGCATCAGCTCCATCAAGGCCAGCGACGAGGACGAGCAGCGCATCAAAGAATTGCAGCAGAGCGCAGCCCTCAGGGATCCCACTATGGCGGCTGCATATCTGGCAAGCTCCCAGGGCGCGGCAATGCAGAATGCTGCCAAAAACGAGGGTGCAGGCGCATTCGCAGCCTTCGCCGGCATCAACATGGCTCAGGGCATGGGCGGCAACGTAGGAAACCTGTTCCAGATGGGTCAGCAGCAACAGCAGTATCAGCAGCCCGTTCAGCAGCCCGCCCAGCAGGCGGCCCCCGCTGCCAACAGCTGGAAGTGCGAGTGCGGCGCGGTGAACACCGGCAAGTTCTGCATGGAGTGCGGCAAGCCCCAGCCCAAGGCTGAAGGCTGGACCTGCACCAACTGCGGCGCGGTGAACAAGGGCAAGTTCTGCATGGAGTGCGGCGCAAAGAAGCCCGACTCCGCACCTCTTTACAAGTGCGACAAGTGCGGCTGGGAGCCCAATGACCCCAAGAACCCGCCCAAGTTCTGCCCCCAGTGCGGCGACCCATTCAACGATAACGACGTAAAGAAGTAAAACGATGCTTTTTTTCCACAGGGGGTGAGCCAGCTCGCTCCCTGTGTTTTGAATTTAAGCGAAAAACCGGCATAATAAAAATATACGGAGGAACAGGCAATGCGCCGCAAGGACAGAGAGATAACCGACATATGCGCAATATTGGAGCTTGTATCCGAGTGTAAGGTCTGCCGCCTCGCCATGACAGACGGCGGCGTCCCCTACATAGTACCGCTGAACTACGGCTATGAGTACGCGGACGGCGCACTGACCTTCTACTTTCACAGCGCCAAAGAGGGCCGCAAGCTGGAAATACTAAAAAAGAACCCCACGGTATGCCTCGAGCTGGACGGCCGGGGCGAGCTTGTTGAAGACGCGAACCCCTGCGCCTATGGCTACACCTTCGCCAGCGTCATAGGTACCGGCAATGTGGAGTTCATAGAGTATACGGAAGAAAAAATATACGCCCTGAACAGGATAATGAAGCATCAGGCGGGCATAGAGGCGCCCTTCACCGCCAGTATGGCGGATGCCGTATGCCTGTATAAGCTGACCACCAATGATTTCACCTGCAAGATAAGAGCAAAGTAATGTAACATACCATATACGCACATACAGATGAATTAACCGGCAGAAATGCTGTATAAATACTGATTTTATAAAATACACTCACGAAAGGCGCCATAAATGATACGCTGCGGCTTTGAGCAGAGTGCGGCCCTGATGGGCTGTACCTCTGTGCAGAACATCTTCATACTGGAGTACATGCCCAAGGCACCCGAGCTATACTGCAAGGTATACCTTTTCGGCCTTATGCAGTGCGGCTGCCGGAGGCTGGAAAACGCCGACCTCTGCGCGTCCCTCGGCATCGACAGCGCCAAGGCGGTGGAGGCCTTCTTATACTGGCAGGACATGGGCCTGCTGCGCATAGTGGAGCAGGAGCCGTTAAGCGTTGAATATTTATCCGTTCAGGCAGGGCCCGTCACCGGCGGCACCCGCAAGTACGCCCCGCTCGTTTCGGCGCTTCGTCAGGTATGCGGCGCGCGGGTGCTCACCCCCGGCGAGCTTTCAAAGATATACGATTGGATAGAGGTATTCGGCCTGGAGGAGGCGGCGGCAGTAATGCTTGTACGCCGCTGCATGGAGCTGAAGGGGCCCTCCGTCAAGATACAGTTCATGGACAAGATGGCCCGGGAATGGGCCAAAGAAGGGGTGCTTACCGCCGCAGACGCGGAGCAGCGCATAAAGCTGGACACCGAGCTTCAGGGCGGCGCAAAGGCCATACTTGCCCGCTGGCGCAAGGGACGCATGGCCACTGAGGACGAGCTTGCCCTGTATAAAAAATGGACAGAGGAATGGGGCATGACGCTGGACGAGATACTTTCCGCCTGCCCCGCCATGACCTCTTCAGATAAGCCCACCTTCGCATACCTGAACGCCATACTGGAGGGCATGCGCATGGAGGGAGGGGTGCAGGAGGCCATTAAGTCCGCCGCCCTCACCGAGGAGCTTGCCCGGGAGATTTATTCCCGCGCCGGGCTAAAGGGCGCGCCGGGGCGCAGGGAAAAGGAAGCGGTAAGCACATGGACGGTATCCTGGCACATGCAGCCGGAGGCGGTGCTGCTGGCAGCTGAACGCTCAGCAGGCTACAGCCACCCCTTCGACAGGACCCGCCGGCTCATAGAGCAGCTGCACGAAAAGGGCGTTACCACTCTGCAGCAGGCCAGGAAGGCCATAGAGGAGCTGGAAAAGCAGCCCGCCGCAGAGGGTGGCAAAAAGCAGCAATCCTCTTACTTTATGAACTACGGCCAGCGCAAATACTCCGACGAGGATCTAAAGAGCATCGGAATAACCCTCTTGGAGGACGAGGAGGACAAAAAATGAAGCCTACGCCGGAGCTGATATACGAATACAGAATGAGCCGCGAAAGGGCGGAGCGGGAGGCCAGGGAGCGCCGGGAGGCCGCATGTACGGCCATACCGAGGCTCAGGGAAATAGCCGACCAGCGCCGCCGTCTGGCCTTCGACACAGGCCTTATGATAATGCGGGGGGAGGACTCGTCTGAGCTGCGCAATAAAGTTGAGCAGCTGGACAAAGAAGAGCTTAATTTGCTGCTTTCGGCCGGTTTGCCGCCAGACCATATGTTGCCACACTATCGCTGTAAAGCCTGTAACGATACCGGTTATGTGGGGGATACGGTGAAAAAGCTCTGTCCCTGCATGAAAGCCCGCATTCTGGAAGAAATGTACGCTACGTCGGGTATCGATACGCAACAGAGTTTCGCATTGTTTCGCTCCGACATATACCCGTGCGACCGCCAGAAGCGCATCGCCCTGAAGGCAAAGGAGCTGTGCGAGGGGTACGCAATGGCCTTCCCAAAGTGCGACCCCATGGGGATACTGCTCATGGGCGGCACAGGCCTCGGCAAGAGCTACCTGCTAAACGCCATAGCTTTGGAGGTATCCTCCAGGGGCTACGACGTATACAAGGCCTCCGCCTACAACCTCATCAACGCCTTTATGGAGAGCATACGGGGCAGGGGCGAAAGTCCGGACATCCTCGGCCCTGATCTCATGATAATAGACGACCTGGGCACAGAGCCCATGATAAACTCCGTCACCCGAGAGACGCTGTTCTCCATCCTCAACGAGCGGCAGAGCGCCAGGAAGGCCACCCTTTGGGCCACCAACAGGAGCCTTGACGACATTCTCGCAAGCTACGGAGACAGATTCTTTTCCCGCCTCGTAGCGCCCCGGGAGACCATGGTGCTGCGGCTGGAGGGAGACGACCTCCGGCTCAGGCTCAAATAAAGCTTATTGCATTACGCTTATATATACCAGTCTGTCGAAAATCCCGGGGTTGATAAGGGGCCGCAGCCCCTTATATTCAATCCGGCTCTGACGACATGTGCGTCAGAACGGATGAAAACCCAGAGGTTTTCGTACTTTGCGGGTTTTGCCGCCCGGGAGCTAATGCGAGAGGCAAAACCCGTAAAAGCTCGAAAAAGTGGCGTTCAGCCACTTTTTCGAAAGTCTCATATATTTTAAGGAGTGACTTTTTTGATGTTTAGGCTAAGACGCTTACTGGCCCCATTTGTGCTGTGCATTGCGCTTTTGTTTTCAGAAGCACAGGCCTTCACCATAGCATGGCTCAGCGATACTCAGAACTATCATAATGCCTACAAGCCCATCTTCGACGGCATGACCCAGTGGATAGCCGACAACAGGGCGGCTCTGGATATACGCTTTGTTTTCCATACCGGCGACGTGGTAGGCAGCTGGAGCTCCGAGGACCAGTGGCGGCAGGCCAGGGAATCCATGGGCATACTCAGCAGCGCGTCGATCCCCTTCCTTGCGGCATGCGGCAACCACGATATAGGCTATAGGATGAACTACGCCAACTTCCTGAAATACGTGCTCAGCCTCCGCCCCGCCTCCATGTCTCAGGAATACGGCGATACCGGCAGCCGCTACGAGCTGTTTTCAGCAAACGGCCGGGACTACATATTCATGGGCATAGCCTTCTCCAACAAGGGACCCAGTGAAGACGAGGTAAACTGGATAAACGGAGTATTGCGGCAATACAGCAGCAGGGACGCCATAATAATCACCCACAGCTACCTTAAAAAGAGCGCTTCCTATACCACCCAGGGAAAGGCCATATTCGAAAAGATAGTAAAGGCCAACCCCAACGTTTTTCTGGTGCTGTGCGGCCACTGCCGGGATATATCCGAAAAGAGCGTGCCGCTGGACGACGACGGCGACGGCAATCCGGACAGGACGGTATACGCCATTCTCTCCAACTTCCAGGGCAGCAAGGCCGGCGGAGGCGGGTACATGCGCATACTGGACTTCAGGGACAGCGATATATACATCTACACCTACTCCCCCTATTACGATTCCTGCGAATACCCCAAGGGCAAAACCGAGGCTACCGTGCCCCTGCCCTGATTGCGGTATATGGCGAAATAGGGTATAATACCGCCATGGAAGAAGAAAAAAACATCTTAACTGAAGAAAATAACGAGTCGGAAATACCCGTGGAAGCCGAAATGATAGATCAGGCGGTTGAAGAGGCGGCGGAGCACGCCGGCGGTGGGGACGACGGCTTTTTCGGCAAGTACATATGGGATGAGGAAACGGGCAGGCTGTACGAGATAACCGAGGATCCAAAAAAGAAATGGGACAGGCTGCTCCCGCTGCTGCTGATTGCGCTGCCGGTAACAGCCCTTGCCTTTGGCATCGCCAAGGGTTCCTCGCTTCTGCCGCCGGAATGCTACAACGGCACCTCCATACTGTCCGAAAGCAATGTGGGGGAACAGCTTGCCCAGCCTAAAGCTTACGGAGTAAGCGACGCTGAAGAGGCAACGGCCGGGAACAGCCCCGGCACAGAGCAGGCCATGGCGCCGGAACAGTATACGCCCTGCGCCATAGTCATAGACGGCAGGACAAGGGCGGTGCTGGCCAGCACCGAGGCTGCGGAATCGCTGCTGGAGGAAGTCAGGAGCTACTTCGACGGCAAGGTGACGGAATCCGGCGACCGTACCACCGAGCTTTACAGTGGGGTAGAGATGCAGCCCCAGCCCGATGCAAAGCCCGAAGACATTTCCAGCTACGACCAGGTATACGAAAAGTTCACCTCCTCAAGCAGTCCTCTGAAGGTCATTACCACTGTGACGAGCAGCGAAACGAAGGAGCTGCCCTTCGACTCAAAGGTGGAGAAAGACCCCACACTGGTGGCCGGCACCGGCATTACCCTTTTTCTGGGCAGGGCGGGCAGCAGAACCACCGTGAACCATACGGTATACATAAACGGCGAAAAGAGCTCCAGCCGCAGCAAGAGCGAAACAGTTACGGTGGAACCCCAGGATACGGTAATACTTCAGGGCACCGATAAAAAGAGCGGCGGCGAGCCGGGCAGGCACGAGGGCAAGGAGGGCAGAAAGCCCGAGGCGCTCAGCTTTGCTTCCCCCGTAGCGGAGGGAGAGATAATTTCAAACTACGGGCAAAGGGACGGCGTGCTGCATCTCGGCCTGGACTACGAGGCCAAGGCCGGAGACCCGGTGCTGTCCAGCGAGGGAGGCACCGTGGTCTGCGCCATAAATCGGGGCGGCTACGGCAACATCATAGAGATAGACCACGGCGAAGGGTTCGTCACCCGCTACGCCCACCTGAGCCAGTTCTCCGTGGCTCCCGGCGATAAGGTAGCCAAGGGCCAGAGCATAGGCAAGGCCGGTGACTCAGGCAGCTGTACCGAAGCACATCTGCACTTTGAGCTCAGGATTGACGGCATAGCCTACAATCCAAGATATTACTTAGAAAAGTAACTCCCGGCGGGAGCGGCTGCGCCGCTCCTTTTTGCCGTCCTGTTTGTCTTGCCAAAAACACCGCAGGCATAGTATAATTATCAGGTTAGAGAGGGATTATCCCCTCGTTGGATAAAGAATGATTTTTTTCGGGAGCATAAATGGCGTATTACAGAATAAACGGCGGAAAACGCCTTGAGGGCGCGTTGACTATAAGCGGGGCGAAAAACGCCGCTCTCGCCATAATACCCGCCGTCATACTCTCAGGCGAAAGCTGCCTCTTGGAAAACCTGCCCGAGATAGAGGATGTGCGCATAGTGGAGGAGATACTCACCAGCATGGGCGCGGATATTTCCCGCACGCCGGACGGCAGTATGCGCATAGACCCCTCCGGCATAAGTACCTTCAGCGTAACGGGGGAAATGGTCAGCTCCATGCGCGCCTCATACTATCTTTTAGGGGCGCTGCTGGGCCGGTATAAGAAGGCGGAGATAGCCCTTCCCGGCGGCTGCGCCATAGGCCAGCGGCCCATAGACCAGCATATTAAGGGCATGCGGGCGCTGGGCGCGGATATAGTGATACAGGGCGGCTCCGTAAAGGCAAGGGCGGATAGGCTCAGGGGCGCGGAGATATATCTGGACGTGGTGAGCGTGGGCGCCACCATAAACATAATGCTGGCGGCGGTGGCCGCCGAGGGGCAGACCATAATCGCCAACGCCGCAAAGGAGCCCCATGTGGTGGACGTGGCCAACTTCCTCAACATGATGGGGGCGAACGTAAAGGGCGCGGGCACCGACGTTATCCGCATACAGGGCGGGCGCAGACTCCATGGCTGCACCTACGCCGTAATACCCGACCAGATAGAGGCGGGTACATTTATGATAGCCGCCGCCGCCACCCGGGGCGACGTGATAATCAACAACGTCATCCCCACCCACCTTGAGGCCATATCCGCCAAGCTCATGGAGTGCGGCGTGACCGTCACGGAAGGGGACGACGGGCGGGACTTCTTCATACGCGTATCCGCAGACAAGCGGCCCCGGGCGGTAAACATAAAGACGCTGCCCTATCCCGGCTTCCCCACAGACCTTCAGCAGCCCATGATGGCGCTTCTGGCCACGGCGGAGGGCAACAGCTTCATAATGGAAAACATATTCGAGAACCGCTTCAACCACGTGCCGGAGCTTGCCAAGATGGGAGCCAGCATTTCAATAAGCTCCCGCACGGCCACGGTGGAGGGAGTGGAAAAGCTCTACGGCGCGCCCCTTTGCGCAAGCGACCTCAGGGCGGGCGCCGCCCTGGTCATAGCCGCCCTTGCCGCCGAGGGCGAGAGCACCATAAGCCAGATACACTTTATCGACCGGGGCTACGAGTTCCTGGAGCAGAAGCTCCGCGCGCTGGGCGCCGACATAATGCGAATAGAAGAATAGCTAAAAAAGAAAATCACAGGAGAATTCACATAATGGAAAACAAGCAGCGCATTGCCGCCGCAATAGCGGCACAGACCGGACTGGAAGCGGATCAGCTCAGGGACTGGCTGGAAACTCCTCCCGACCCCGCCATGGGCGACTACGCCTTCCCCTGCTTCCGCCTCGCAAAGACCATGCGCAAGGCCCCTCCCGCCATAGCCGCAGAGCTTGCAGGGAGCATAGGCCACATAGACGGCATAGCCTCCATGGAGGCCAAGGGGGGCTACCTCAACTTCTTCGCGGATAAGACCGCCTTCGTGCGGGATACGCTCAACAAGGTGCTTGCTCAGGGCGACAGCTACGGCGACAGCGACCTTGGCGGCGGCAGGAACGTCTGCGTGGAGTATTCCTCCATAAACATCGCCAAGCCCTTCCATATAGGCCACCTGCCCAGCACCGCCATAGGCAACTCCCTTTACAGGATATACAAGGCGCTGGGCTACAACGCCATAGGCATAAACCACCTGGGGGACTGGGGAACCCAGTTCGGCAAGATGATAGTGGCCTATAAAAAATGGGGAGACAAGCCGGTGCCTCAATGCACCGTGCGGGAGCTTGTAAAGCTCTATGTCCGCTTCCACGAGGAGGCGGAAAAGCACCCCGAGATGAACGACGAGGCCCGGGCCTGGTTCAAAAAGATCGAAAGCGGCGACAAGGAGGCCGTTACCCTCTGGCAGCAGTTCAAGGACCTTACCCTCAAGGAGGTCGGCAAGGTATACGACCGGCTGGGGGTACGCTTCGACAGCTACGCGGGCGAGAGCTTCTATGAGGACAAGATGGGCGCAGTCATAGACGAGCTGAGGGAAAAGGGTCTGCTCACCGTTGACAAGGGCGCGACCTTGGTTGACCTTTCCGCATACGATATGCCCCCCTGCATAATACTCCGCTCCGATGGCGCAACCCTTTACGCCACCCGCGACCTTGCGGCGGCAATATACAGGAAAAAAACCTACGACTTTGTAAAGTCCCTCTACGTTGTGGCCTACCAGCAGAACCTGCACTTTAAGCAGTTCTTCAAGGTGCTGGAGCTCATGGGCAATGATTGGGTGAAGGACTGCGAGCACGTCAACTTCGGCATGGTATCCATGGAGGAGGGGACCCTCTCCACCCGCCACGGCAACGTGGTATACCTTGAGGACGTGCTGGACGCGGCGGTGGAAAAGACCGGCAAAATAATCGAGGAAAAGAGCCCCGACCTTCCCGATAAGGATGAGGTAGCAGCGGCCGTAGGCGTTGGCGCGGTGGTGTGGAGCATGCTCTACAACAGCCGCATAAAGGACGTGACCTTCTCATGGAAAAAGGTGCTGAACTTTGACGGCGAAACCGGCCCTTACGCCCAGTACACCCACGCCCGCTGCTGCTCGGTGCTGCGCAAGGCGGGGAGCTATGACGTTAACGCCATAGACCCCTCCTGCTTCGCCGACGACGCCACGGCGGCTCTCGCCAAGGCCATAGCGGCCTTCCCGGCGGCGGTGCTGGCGGCGGCGGAAAAGAACGAGCCTTATATCGTCTCCCGCGCCACGATGGAGGTCTGCACGGCCTTCAACAAATTCTATTTCTGCAACCAGATAATCACGGAGGATGCAGGCGTATCCGCCGCCCGATTGGCCCTTACGGACGCCGCGAGGATCACCATAAAGAAGGGCCTTTACCTCGTGGGCCTTCAGGCGCCGGAACGTATGTAAGGCGCCGATACTGCCTTTTTGCCCCCGAAAGCCCCAAGGGTTGTTAAGGGGCCGCAGCCCCTTAAATTTATTCCGGCTTTGACGGCGTGTACGTCAAAACGGATGAAAACCGGAGGTTTTCGCACTCTGCGGGTTTTGCCGCCCGGGAGCGCAGCGAGAGGCAAAACGCGAATAAAGCTCGCAAAGGTGGCCTTTAGCCACTTTTGCGAAATTAGCATTTAGGAGGAAAGAAAAATGCTGGATATAAAACGCATTCGTCAGAATCCCGAGGCACTGGTGGAAGCCATGCGCAAGCGCCGCAATAAGGGCGCGGACGTCACCGCCCTTTTGGAGCTTGACGCAAAGCGCCGCGAGGTGATGCAGGAGGTGGAGCAGCTCAAGGCAAAGCGCAACGAGGGCTCCGCCAAAGTCCCCGCCATGAAGAAGGCGGGCGAAGACACCACCGCCCTGATGGCGGAAATGAAGGAGCTGGGCGCAAGGGTAAAAGAGCTGGACGACCAGATAGCAAAGATGGACGAGGAGCTCCAGTCCATGCTCATGAGCGTGCCGAATATACCTCACGAGTCCGTGCCCGAGGGGGCGGACGACAAGGCCAACGTGGAGGTGCGCCGCTGGTCAGAGCCCACGAGGTTCGACTTCGAGCCCAAGGCGCATTGGGACATCGGCGAGGACTTGGGCATACTGGATTTCGCCACCGCAGGCAAGATCACCGGCGCCCGCTTCACGGTATACAGGGGCCTGGGCTCCCGCCTGGAGCGCGCCATAATAAACTACTATCTGGATACCCATACCGCCAACGGCTATACCGAGATATTTCCTCCCTATATGGTAAACCGGGCTTCCATGACCGGCACCGGCCAGCTTCCCAAATTCGAGGAGGACGCCTTCAAGGTAGCCAATACCGATTACTTCCTTATCCCTACCGCCGAGGTTCCCGTCACCAACATGCTGCGGGGGGAGATAGTGGACGGCGATAAGCTGCCCATCAAGTATTGCGCATACAGCGCCTGCTTCCGCAGCGAGGCCGGCTCCGCAGGCCGGGATACCCGCGGGCTTATCCGCCAGCATCAGTTCAACAAGGTGGAGCTTGTTAAGTTCACAAAGCCCGAGGACAGCTACAACGAGCTGGAGTCCCTGACCCGGGACGCCGAAAAGGTGCTGCAGGGCCTGGGCCTGCCCTATCATGTAGTAGTGCTCTCCACAGGCGATCTGGGCTTCTCCAGCGCCAAGACCTACGACATAGAGGTATGGATGCCCAGCTACGGCAGGTATGTGGAGATAAGCTCCTGCTCCAACTTTGAGGACTTCCAGGCACGCCGCGCCCAGATACGCTTCCGCCGGGAAAAGGGCGCCAAGCCAGAGCTTGTGCACACCCTCAACGGCTCCGGCGTAGCCGTAGGCCGCACCGTAGCCGCCATACTGGAGAATTACCAGCAGCCCGACGGCACCGTGAAGGTACCCGATGTGCTGGTAAAGTACATGGGCTGCGAATATATCGGAAAGTAATTGATTTAAGCAGGAAGCGGCTCAACGCCGCTTCTTTTTTATTTTCTTATGAGCCTTCTGTATTCCGTCGGCGGCATGCCGTATGCCCTTTTGAACTGCGCAGTGAACTTGCTCTGGCTCCCGTAGCCCACCCCATTGGCTATTTCCGCCATGCTTTGGTCGGTATCCTTTAATAATTCCGCCGCCCTTTCCATACGGTGTTCCTTTATGTGGGCGGCTATTGAGCTTCCGTATACCGCCCTGAAAAGCTCCTTCATGGTAGATGGGTTCATGAGGAACCGCTTGGAAAGCTCCTCGATGGTGATCCTGCTGGAAAGATCCTCGGTAAGCAGGTCGTGTACCCTGTGTATGGTCTCTATCTGCTCCAGGGGGTAGCCGCCGTAGTCCTGCCCGGCTTTTTCGTCCGGGTTCAGGGAACGGGGCGCCGCTGCTTCCGCCGCATCCTCCTCCGGGCAGGCTATCTCCATGGTGCGCTCTATCATAATGTGCAGCAGCCTCGCCTGCTCCGTATCCGCCGCCCTATAGCATACCTCCTTGCCCTCTCTGCGGCTGACTATCAGGCCGCTGGTCTTGAGCTGCTTCAGGTGGTGGGATACCGCAGGGCTGGACATATCCATAAGCGCCGATATGTTCAGCACGCACTCCTCGCAGTGGCATAAAAGCCAGAATATGCGTATCCTGCTGCTGTCTGAAAGCTGGCGGAAAAGCTCGGATACCGTCTGGAAATGCTCTACCCTTTGCAGGCAGGCCTCAAGGTGCTCCGTCTTGTCGTCGTCGCGGTGATGGTGGGGAAGCTGCAACATATTATATTGTCCTCCTTGCGCCGCCTGTTCCGTTTGGAAGGACTTTTCGCCCAAAAAGAAGGTAGGCCGGCGGCTGTGTTGACTTTAAGCCTTGATGAGATTATACTTTTCTCATAACGATTAAACAAGTACTTAATTGTTAGATTAGGATATGGATTTTGAGAGGAGAATGAGTACCGTGAAGAAGACCTACCGCATCGAGGTGGACTGCGCCAACTGCGCCAACCTCATGGAGGAAGCCGCCAACAGGACCGAGGGCGTCCAAAAGGCCGTAGTAAATTTCATGACCCAGAAGATAATAGTGGAATTCGCAGAAGGCAGCGATGTCAATGCCGTCATGAAGAACGTGCTCAATAACTGCAAAAAGGTGGAAGAGGACTGCGAGATATATCTGTAATGCTCACAATATCTCTGCGCTCCTTAAAATAAAGGGGCGCTGTTTTCCGAAGGGAGCGTCATATGAACAGGAAACAGAAAAAAATGCTTATCCGCATAGCCATAGCGGCCCTGCTGCTTGGGGCGGTGAAGCTGTTCAAAATAGGCGGCTGGGCAGGGACCGCGCTCTACGCCGCAAGCTATATAACCATAGGCTACGATATACTGCGCAAGGCCTTCCGGGGCATAATCAACCATCAGGTCTTCGATGAAAACTTCCTCATGGCCGTAGCCACCGTAGGCGCCATAGCTCTGGCCATATACGAGAAAACCGGCGACTTTGCCGAGGCGGTATCCGTAATGCTGTTCTACCAGATAGGAGAGCTGTTCCAGAGCTACGCCGTAGGCAAGAGCCGCAGGAACATCGCGGCATTGATGGATATCCGTCCAGACTACGCCAATATCGAAAGGGACGGCTCTCTTGAGCAGGTAGATCCGGACCAGATCCCTGCCGGCAGCGTGATAGTAGTGCAGCCCGGTGAAAAGGTGCCCATAGACGGCCAAGTCATAGAGGGCGCCTCCTCCCTCGATACCGCGGCCCTCACCGGCGAGAGCCGCCCGCGGGATGTAAAGGCGGGGGACGATATAATAAGCGGCTGCATCAACCTGACCGGCGTGCTGAAGGTTCGCACCACCAAGGCCTTCGGCGAATCCACCGTATCCAAAATACTGGAGCTTATGGAGAATTCCAGCTCACATAAATCCCGCTCCGAGAACTTCATATCCAGGTTCGCCCGGGCGTATACCCCTGCCGTATGCTGCAGCGCATTGGCCCTCGCCATACTGCCCCCCGTTATAAACCTCATGATGGGCATGCCGGGCGGCTGGGAAATATGGGTATACCGGGCATTGACCTTCCTGGTAATCAGCTGCCCCTGCGCGCTGGTGATAAGCATTCCGCTGAGCTTCTTCGCCGGATTGGGCGGTGCCAGCAAGGAGGGGGTGCTGATAAAGGGTTCCAACTACCTTGAGGCCCTGTCCCAGACCAGCATAGTGGTATTCGACAAGACCGGCACGCTCACCCGGGGCGTGTTCGAGGTGAGCGGGATACACCACAACACTATACCGGAGGAAAAGCTTATTGAGCTCGCGGCGCTTGCGGAGTGCGCCTCCTCCCATCCCATCAGCAAGAGCCTGCAAAAGGCCTACGGCAAGGAAATAGAGCGCGACCGGGTCACCGGCATACAGGAGATAAGCGGCAGCGGCGTCATCGCAAGGGTGGACGGCGCAGAGGTGGCCGCGGGCAACGGCAAGCTCATGAAGCGCATGGGCGTAGATTACATGGACTGCCACAGCTCAGGCACCATAATACACATCGCCATAGACGGCAAGTACGCCGGCCACGTAGTTATATCCGACGTTGAAAAGCCCACCTCCAGGGCGGCCATAGCCGAGCTGAAGAAGATAGGCGTGAAAAAGACCGTCATGCTCACGGGCGATATTGGCCGCGTTGCGGAGTACATGGCCAAAAAGCTTGGGGTAGACCAGTACCGCAGCGACCTGCTGCCGGCAGATAAGGTTGCAGAGGTAGAAAAGCTGCTTGCAGAAACCGGCAGGAAAGGCAAGCTGGCCTTCGTGGGGGACGGCATAAACGACGCCCCTGTACTCTCCCGGGCGGATATAGGCATAGCCATGGGCGCTATGGGTTCAGACGCCGCCATAGAGGCCGCCGACATAGTCCTTATGGACGACGACCCCATGAAGATATCCAAGGCCATAAAGATATCCAGAAAATGCATCGGCATAGTCTACCAGAATATAGCGTTTGCCCTTGGCGTAAAGGCGCTCTGCCTGATACTTGGCGCGCTGGGCAAAGCAAACATGTGGGCGGCAATATTCGCCGATGTGGGCGTAATGGTCCTTGCCGTGCTCAACGCCATACGGGCGCTGTATGTACACAAGCTGTAAGCGGCAAAATAAGTTAATGCCCCCGGAAAAGGGGGTTGATAAGGGGCCGTAGCCCCTTATTTTTAATCCGGCTCTGACGACACAAGGTGAATTGCCCCGCTGGAGCAAGAGAAGGCCCCCTGGGGGGGTGTGCGTCAGAACGGATGAAAACCCAGAGGTTTTCGTACTTTGCGGGTTTTGCCGCCCGGAGGCCCGCCGCAGCGGGTCAGTTCCGGCCCGTTTCCCGGGGCGGAACCTCATGTTTTTTGCGAGAGGCAAAACCCGTAAAACTCAAAAAAGTGGCATTCAGCCACTTTTTCGATTGGTTCGGCTTTATCGGTGGGAAAACTCCACATACACCGGGTTGTCCGTGTCACTGCCAATGTAACCGGTCAGAACGCCGGGGGCGTAGTCGAAATAGTCGAACTCGCCGAAGCTTCCGCCGTCCATGGCGTATATGCGGTATATGCCATCGGAGATGGCGCAGTATTCCTTGGCGCACAGCTCCCCGCCGTTTTCACTGAGGGTCAGTGTCTCGCCGTCTATTGCCACAGCGTAGCCCTCATCGCTGCCCCAGGGGGCGCAAAGGTCTTCCGCCTGCTCCGCCATGTCGTAGCTCAGGCCGTCAAGCTGCTGCACATAGTTCGGGTTCTCCATACCGCCCTTGTCCATTATCCGGTCGGTCACGAAATGGCGGTAGGCCAGCGCGCCGCCCCATATTACCATGGCTATGGCGGCGAGTATTATTATCCATTTGAGCATGGGCCGCTTCCGCTTTGCCATATCGCCCCTACTTTACCGGGCTTCCGCAGTATTCGCAGCAGCCCGAGGCGTCCGGGAAGGTGCTCGCGCCGCAGCAGGGGCATATCACCGCCTGCCTGGGGGCCTTTGCGGCGGCTATGTTATCGCGCACGGTCTGGCGCACGCTGGTAAGCGCCTCCACTATCTCCTGGCCGAGCTTTTCGTATGAGAGGTACTCCATGTTGGTGCGGGGATCCACCGCCTTGGAGGAGAAGCCCGGCCCGCCCTGGCTGTGCAGCTCTATGGAGCTGTCGTTGAGGCGGAACTTCATCTCGCTGAAGTAGGGGTGGTTGACGCTTATTATGACGTCGAAGTCATAGCTGTACTCGTAGCGGGGCGGGTTGTAGCTTACCTTTTTACCGTCCGGGCCCTCCCGCTCTATCTCTATGCGGCTCTCGTCCACATTGATGCGGCAGCCCGTTACCTGTGAGTAATCCAGCACGTCGGGGTTGGCGTCCTGAATGTTGCGGGCATAGGTAACCATGAATTTCTGCGCGTCCTCGTCGAGGAGTATCCGTGTGCTGCTGCCCAGCGTCCTCGTGGTGTGGAAGCGGGCGACGTCCTCCTTGTTGCGCTCCCGGTATTCAAGCTGCTCCTTTATCTCGGCCACGGTGCTGTTGCGCCTGTCGGAAAACCATGGTGACAGCTTCTTGGCGCAGTCCTTGCAGAGGTTGCCGTCTTCCAGCTTGCGGTTGCCCAAGAGTCCTATCTTTTCGCCGCATATATCGCAGTATTTCTTGTCAAAAAGTCCCATATAATAGCTCCTTTCTGAATTTTTGCATTTGTCCCCGGCTTGGGTCTGTCTCCTTACAGGGGCGTTTTTTTATTACGGTACGTATAGCTGCTCAAGCCCCGTGACCATTCCGGATAAGGTGGTCACGCTTGCCAGCAGGGAATTGCCGTCCTCCTCCATCATACGCATATAGGCGAGGAACTTCTCCGCCGTCAGGAGTATATGCTCATTCCAGGGCTCATCGCTTTCCCAGTCTAACAGCGCGAACACCGCGTTGGAATCCTTGAGCACCGTGGCGGTGTGGAAAACCTCCTCGTTCGGGCATACCACAATGCCCTCGCTTGCGAAAAAGTCATCATAAGTAAGGCCGTAAAGCTCCATGCTCTCCTCGATGTCCTCATCGGAAAGGCTGAACACGGGGCGCAGCTTGAGCTCAAAGGCGTCCTCGTCCTCACCGTAAAGGCTTACGAGATACAGCGCCCCCTCCTCGGTATAAGCCTCCGGCTCCGGCTCGGATTCGGGTTCTGTTGCCGGCTTTGGCTCCGCCGTGGGTTTACCGAGGGGCCGTATGGTGGGGCGGGGGGTGGATACGCTTATGCTGCTTGCTATCGCATCCGCAAGGTCGTTGTTCCTCGCGCAGCCGCAAAGAAGCAGCGCGCACAGCGCAAGCAGCACTACCCGCCTCATGCCCAGGGATCCTCTTGGGCGGGGACGCGAATGCCTGTGAGTATGCTGGAATACTCCCAGAGATACCAGTTGTCCCCCTTCTGCCTGAGCTTGATGGGCCGGGCAGCGTCTGCGCCCGCCGTCTTTAAAAACAGCCTCATGTACCCCTCCTCGCAGTCCTGGGGCCGCTGGTCGGGGTAGAAGTTTAAAACATACGGCTGGGTTGGCCCGTAGCCGTTCTCCGGGGTGGCCCCGTCGAAGTAGGCCAGAGGCAGGTATTTTTTATCTCTCAGCCTGTCCCGTATGAACTGTGAGTCTATGCCTGTCATGGGCCGGGGGCCCCGCAGCATGTCTATGGCCTTTTCTCCCGCCGCCTTGTCCTTTGTGTAAAGGTTCAGCGCCAGCAAAAACAGGGCGCAGGTATTCTCGGGCTTTGTAAGGTCATTGCACAGCGCGCTGAACTCCTCCAGCGTGTCGGGCAGTCTGTCAAAGGTTATCTGCATATCTTTTCCCTCCATGGTTATGGGGTCTTCCGCCGGCGGCTCGGCCTGCTCTGCCGCGGCAGCCCCGGTCTGATCCGGTTCCGGCTCGGCCTGATCGGTCACAACGGGCTGATTCTGCCGGGTCTGAGCCTCCGGCAGGGCTATCTCGTCCAGCCTTTTGCCGCTTTCCGGCAGGACCTGTTCAGCCGGGCTCTGGATTTTTGACGGCATATCAAGCGCCTCCGGAGCCTTGGAGCAGCCCGCGGCGCTTAGCGTCAGCGCCGCCAGCAGCAGTGAAACTATTCTTTTCATTTATTTTTTATTGGGTATATAGGGTATTATCTGCCGCGCCAGCTTGCCTATGGTCATGGTCTGAAGGTGTACCTTGCCGGGGCCGGTTATTACGGTATCGAACAGGCTCTCGCCGCCGAATATCACGTTCTTCACACCCTTGACCATCTGCACGTCCATGGAGCAGGTCTCGTCCATTACCGCCAGCACGCCGGTGTCACATACCAGCCTTTCGCCGGGGGCGAGGTCGTAATCCTGGCAGTAGCCGTCCACCTCGAGGAACACGAGGCCGGGGCCCGTTACCTTCTGCATTATAAAGCCCTCGCCGCCCACAAGGCCCGCGCCCAGCTTCTTCTGGAAGAACATGGAAAGCTCAACGCCGTATGTGGCGCAGAGGAAGGCGTGCTTCTGGCAGATTATGCTCTGGCCGGGGCCAAGCTCGCGCACGACTATCCTGCCGGGGAAGCAGGAGGAGAAGGCTATTTCCGCCGGCTCCTGAGCGGTGTAGAGGTTCATAAAGAGGCTTTCGCCCATGAGCATCCTCCCGAGCGCCTTGCCCGCACCGCCGAGGGTGGTGACCGTGGAATCCACAGCGCCCCTCGACCACGTCCTGCCGCCCGCCTCGCTTATCATGGTCTCGCCGGGGTTGAGGTTGATTATTACGGCGGGTAAGCTGCCGCCTTCCAGTCTGTACTGCATATATTTTTCCTCCCTGTTTTTTTGATTTATTTGGTTTTACCTTTGCCTATTGCGCGTTAAGGTCCACCTTTAACAGCTTGGCTATCTCCTCGAGGCTCTTGCCCTTGTAGAATTCTACGCCGTCCTTGTCGATGTAGGGGTAGTCGTTTTCATAGTCCCACTTCGCGCCCGGCCTCCTGAGGCAGCCCAGCATCTTGAGAACGTTGCCCTCGCCGTCGTCGGCTATGCCTATCACCCAGAGCCTGTCATACTCCGCCTCGTACTCCACAAGGCTGCCCTCCGCCAGGGGCTGATCCATGAACCTGCCGCCTATCTTGAAGTAGCGGTAGCTGTCGTCCTGATATTCCGTTGCGGAGGTTATCTTGAAGTTGTACTGGTTTGCCCCGTCAAAGGCCGCGCCCACGAAGGGCTTCAGCTCGCCCGCGTCCTCGTCATAGGTTATCCTCGCCAGTATCTCGCACTGGTTGCGGTTGTTCGCCTCGTATACGCCGGTGCAGTCATAGTATTCCGCCATGCCGTGCCAGTCCCCGAGGAAGTCGTTTATAAACTCCATATCGGGCTGGCTGTCGGGGGCGGCCGCCTGCTCCTCGCCCTTTTTGCCGAAGGAGGCGAAATCGCCCTTGCTTTTGCCCTCCTCCTCAGCGGCCTCGCTCTCATATACCATTATCAGCGAATTGCCGGGGAAGGTGAGGGTTATCCTGCCGCCCTCCAGCGCGTAGTCCAGCTCCGCGCCGCCCTCTATATTTACCTTGCCCGCCTTTTCGTCCACCTTTATGGCGTTGGTCTGGGAGCCGGTATAGTTTATCTCGCCCGTGCCGTCAGCGTTGATCTTCAGGAACATGCCCTCCGCCATGCCGCCCGCTTCAAGCTGGCTGCGTGTGAGGGTGGTCCCCGCCGTGGTCATGGAGTATACCTCGTACTCTCCGGCCGCCGCGCAGGAGGCGGGGGAGGCTTCCCCGCCGTCCTTGGGCTTGCCCTTGCCGCAGCCAGCCATGGGAAGTACCATGGCTGCCGCCAGCAGGAGCGCCGTAAACAGCTTTATCCTTTTCATAGGCCCGCGCTCCGTTTTGTTACTTGAAGGAGATGCTGTTGAGGACGGCGTCGCCCTCGCTGCCCGCTCCTATGTCCACCTTGGATATCTTTATGGAGATCCAGCCGCCGCCCGGTACCTCGCCGTAGTACTCCGTCCACTGCATTCCCACGTTCTTGTAGGAGCGCGCCTTGAGCTCCACGCCGCCTATGGTGCGGGTGCCCTCGTCCTTGAGGTTCTCATAGTTCTTCTCGTAGTAATTGAGCTTGTCGCTGCTGGGGTAGATGTCAAACTGTATGCGGGGGTCGCCGGAGAACAGATGCTCCGGATCGTCCACGTTGTAGAGGTACATGGTGGTGAGCTCGTGGCTGAGCTTCCAGCCGCTCTCGGGGAGCGTCACGGAAACGTCAATCGATGCATCCTTGGAGTAGTCGCTTACGGTCTCCGTGATGGTGCCGCTGTCAAAGCCCTCGGCGGGGGCGGCGCTCTGCGCCGGAGTCTCGGTGGTATTTTCTACGGGGGCCTCTGCCGTGGCGCCCTGCGCCTCTGCGCCTAAGTAGCCTATCGGGGCCTCGCCCACGGGCGGCATTTCGCCCTCGGCTATGAGGTCGTTATAATTGTCCATGGCGGGGGGCAGGAGGTTGTAGCCGTCAGCTATCTCCTTATCCCAGCTCGCGCCCCAGGGCTTCATGAATACCATGAACTCCATGTAGTATTCGTCCTGCTCGAAGGTGTCGCCCATGCAGTACTGGTCGGTGTAATCCTGCCGGGGCAGAAGCATCCAGTTGTATACGCTGTCCAGATCCTGGCCGAGCATCTCGACGGAGGTGGCGGTGAGGCTCGTCTCCGTAGCCTCGCACTCGCCCGCCGCCGCAGGCGCATCGTAGTCGTTGAATACATAGAGGTCGAAGGTACCCTTGTTGTCGGTGCCCAGGTCTATGACCATCAGCGCATCGTATACCGCGCCGTCGGAGAGGTAATCGAAGTTCTTCTGCTCCACCACCTGGAAGCTGCCGTACCATGCGCCGTTCCACTTCCTCTGGGCCGCAGTGTATCCGTCCTCGCCTATCTCGCCGTCGCTGCCGGTCATGCCGTCGCCGTCCAGCATATTATCGCTGAAGCCGCCCTCCTTCTGGAAGGTGAGGTTGACGCCCATGCCCAGCACGTCCTCAAGCACCAGGGTGCCCTGATTAAGAGTGCCGTCGCAGTTGAGGCCCTTGCCTTTGACGTTTATATCGGTGCCGTCCAGCGTCCACTTTATATTATACTTATCGCCGTCTATGTTGAAAACGCATTTATCCTTGGCCTTCAGCTCTATGGATACGCCGCCCTCCCATACGTCCGTAACGTCCATCTCTATGCCGTACATCTCGGCGGTTGTGGCGTTGTATACGCCCAGGTTGGGATCAAAGGCATCCTTTACAGCGCCGGTGCAGCCCCTTATAAGCAGCACTATGAGCAGCACGAACACCAGCACCGCGCCGCCGATTATAAAGGGAGCCTTGCTCCTGCCGGACTTTGCCCTGGGCGCCCTTGGGGCCTTGGGGGCCTTATTGGCCTTTGCGCCGGGGGTATAGGCGGTGTTGGCGGTGTTGGCGTTATAGCTGTATCCGCCGCCCCGCTGTGCGTTGGGGGTATAGCCGCCCTGTGTGGGGGGAGTATAGCCGCCCTGCGTTGGGGGAGTGTAGCCGCCCTGTGTGGGGGGAGTGTAGCCGCCCTGTGTGGGGGGAGTGTAGCTGCCCTGTGTGGGGGGAGTATAGCTGCCCTGTGCAGGCGGGGTGTAGCTCTGCTGTGTGGGTCGGTCGGGTGCGGTGTATTCCATGGGCGCATCCACCGAGTCGGGGTGTATCGCGGGCTTCGCCGGCGCTTCGGGGGTGTACTTCTTTTCCGGCTCCGCCGGCGTTGCCGGCGCGCTCGCCGCAATAGCCGCTCCGCACTCTGTGCAGAATCTGGAACCGTCGGGCAGCTTGGCGCCGCAGTTGGTGCAAAATGCCATTTTATTTTCCCTCCTTGAATAGATTGTCGAAAATGTCCTGAGTCTTACTTCACGCAAAAAATGGGACATTGATTTGTATCTGTATATTGTCGCACAGCCGCGCAAAAAAAGCCCCGTACAAAAGTACGGGGTTCAGACCCTGTTCATAATTATTTTATTATTTTTCGTTAAGCTCCACCACCAGCTTGGCCTCGCTTGCGGTTATGGCGAGCTGGAGCTTGTTTTCCAGATTGGTCTTTTGCAGCATGTTGGAGACATGGTACTTCACCGTCGTCACCTCTATACCCAGCGCCCCGGCGATAGCCCCATACGACATACCTCTCACCAGGCAGCGCAGCACCTTCATCTCGGCGTTGGTAAATTCCGTGCTCCTGGCCGTGCCCACCTCCACCACCGGCGGCGCGTCCGGGAATATATGCTCCCCCGCCATGGTGCGGCGCACCGCCTCCATCAAAAGCTCCTCGTCGGTATCCTTGTACCATAGGCTGTCCGCCCCGGCCTCGCGGGCGCGCCGCAGCACCTCGCAGTCCACAAGGGATGTCACCACCACTATTTTTATCTCCGGGTGGCCGGCCTTTATCTTCTCCACGGCGGCGAGGCCGTTTTCCCGCCGCTCGGTCTGCACGTCCATGAGTATCAAATCAATCCTGCAGGCGTCGCATATGTCCGCCGCCCTGTCCGCCCCGGGTATGGAGGACAGCAGCTCATAGCCCTCCTCTTTTTTAATGTAGCTTTCCAGAATGCTGCGCACCAGCTTCTGATCCTCCACTATCATTACGTTTACCATTTGTTTTCCTCCCCGTATGGCAGCAACGCGCTCAGCGCGAAGTTGGGCCTGCTCTTTATCCTCATGATGCCCCCGGCGTTCTCTATGCGCCGCCTGAGGGCCGACAGCCCGCCGCCCTCGGTTATTTCGTCATCCGGTACCTTGCCGTCGTTGGTTATGTGTATCGCCCAGCCTCCCCTGTACGGCGCGAAGCGGGCGAATATCCGCTTACCCCCGGCGTGGCGTATGCAGTTTGAGGTACATTCCCGCATGGCAAGGGCAAATATGTGCCGCATTTCTGCATCCTTTGGCGCGCTTCCCTCCACTATGACCTCCGCCCCAAGCTCCGCCGCCCGGGCCTTGGCGTACTCTATTGCGTCCTCCGGCTCCCCCATGCTGTTGGCTCGGCAGAGCAGCTCTATGGTGCTTTCCCATGCCTCCGCGCTCTCACGTATGGCCTCCATGCTCTCCCCCTGCCTCAATGCCCGGCGGGCCGAAAGTATGGTATGGCCTATGTCGTCGTGTACCCGCAGCTTCATGGCGAGGGTCTCTTCCTCCCGCACTATCTCCGGCATCCTGTCGTACAGCCGCTTTAATCTCAGATTGGCGTCCTCAAGGCGGGCGTTTTCTTTTCTAAGCTCCTGCTGGAGGGTTACAAGCCTCGTCACGTCCGAGGCGGTGACCTCCGTATAGCTGCCGCCGCTTTTGTCGGTTATCTGCCGCTCAACGAAGCGCAGCACCGTACCGCTTGGAAATTTATATACCCCCATCTCTGCATCCAGCCGCTCTATGGACTCCGGCGGGGTATCAAGGGCCCGGTGCAGCTCTTCCAAGGTCTGCACACCGCTGCCCAACAGCTCCGCGCCCACGCTCAACATGCGCCGGTTCATGAGCCGCACAACGCCCCTCTTATCGAAAAAGCACACCGCCACGGGCAGGTTGTCAAAGCTCTCCTTTATGGAATTCATTCCCCGCCCTCCTTTGGTATGCTGAGAGTAAGGTATTGTATGCCGTCCTCGTCTTTTTCTATTATAACATTCGGGAATTCACAACAGAGCGTCCCCATGTCCTCATCGCAGCAGAGAGCCGCCTTGGCGGTGACAGTGCCCTCTCTTTCCCCTGCGTAGAACAGCAGGGAGGAGAGGGAGGTGAGGCTCATTTCCACCGCCGCCTCGAAAAAATCGTATATCATGTTGCCACATTCAGCCGGGAGCAGCCCCTCCATGTCCGCCCTTACGGTGCATTTTATATTGCATAAGCCCAGCCCCGCAGCGGACTCGTTCAGGCACAGGCTCAGCTCCGCCGCCTCCAGGGTGCCTGTCTGCCGCTCCACGAACATGAGGTTGCTGCGCCGCTTTACATATGTGCCTATCACCACAATGTGGCCCAGCAGCCGCCGTGCCTCCTCGGTATCCTCCGTGGCACGGAGCCGGGAGAGAAGCTTCCGAAGCAGCGCGACCTGCCTTTGAGTCTTCCGCTCCACCATGTCGTATAGCCGGTTTTCCTCGGTGATCTTAAGCCAGTAGGAGCGCTGCTCCGCCTCGGCCTTTAGTACGTCCCCGGTGTCCCGCAATTCGTCCTGCACCGTCTGAAATTGGTCCAGCACGCCCTGCAATTCCGATATGTCCTCCTGCCAGAAAACATAGCCGGAGCTTATTTCCTGCCCCTTGAGCAGGGTGTTTTTATCCAGCTGCACCGGGCCCTCCAACGCCTGCTCCATTTTCTCGAGGCTTATGGGCAATGCGGAGTGGGAGGCGGATTTTACCCGGAACCCGTGGTCGGTTATCTGAGCACCTATGGTGGTGGCGCTGAAGAGCTCATCATAGCCGGTGTTGGACTGTATCAGCCCGCAGCGAATGCAGCCTTCCAACGCTGCCATAATAGCCAGACACTGGAACACAGTCATATCCCCGGCTATAAGGCGAAGCCATTTCACATCGCTTACATAAAGGGCGGTGTATACAAACGACAGCGCCACAGGCAGTATGGGCAGCCACTGGATACGGCTTTTTGGCCTGCGGCATTTTTCAATCATCACAATAATAGTCCCTGCGGCGCAGACCGCCGTCCAGGCCACTACGGCAAAGTACCCAATAGAGTGCGCCGCATTGCCGCCAGTCCATATCTCGGCGTCGGCCGGAAACGCAAAAACCAGCTGGTGCCGGTCGTTGGTCAGCACCATCGCCATAAACGCGAATGTGGGTATATACAGAAGCCGCGTCCAGCCCGGCAGCTTGTAGTTTTCCGGCTTGCCCAGCGACATTGCTGTGAACACCGTTATCAGGGGTATCAGCAGTATGGGTATATAATAGCTGTACCACAGCCTCCGCGCCGAGGCGGCGGATAAGTTAAATTCATATTTGATAGCCCGCTCCGTAAGCCAGAGCAGCATCAGCAGGGCGATAGCTATAAGGTACCGCCGGGTCTGGGCCTGAATAATGCGCCTCTGCACCGACACGCCCCATGCCGCCGTCAGCCCCATGTATATACCGTTCCTTATCATGGAGCTCAGGCCCGGGGCCCCCTCGGGGCTGCCCAGGATGCGGGCGGCCATGGCGCAGAGTATCAGCAGCGCCACTATGCAGCATATGAGGATATCCCTTTTTTTCGCCGCAGATAAGCTCATTGGAACAGCTCCCCGTTATATATTATTAAGTTAAGTATATTTGCTGCTTTGCTCATGGGAATATCATACTATGGGACTTGAAAGGTTGCAAGCGGGGGAAGAGGGAGGGGACTCAGGCTGCGCTGCTCTGTGGCGTGGTGCATACATTTTCCATACCATCAGTTGACAAGGACACACAAGGTTTTAGAAGCCAAACAGCACGGCATAACTGTGTCGTCCTCATTTGAAATACAACCAGTATTTCTGCACTCGTCCTCCTTGTTCTGCCATACTCTTTGACTTCTAAAACTCAAAGACCCTAAAGAGTTTGCTTTGAGGGCGATCCAAGGCCGAGGAGCGCAGTACTACTGGAGGTAATTCAAGCGACGAGAACGCAGGAGCGCCCCAAAACAAACCTTTAGGGCTTGTGTGCTCTTGTCAACTGATGGTAACGATTATAAAAACTCCCCCAAAAACACCGCGTGCACAACACATTGTGTTGTGCACTGGAGTGTCGAAAAAGTGGCTGAGCGCCACTTTTTCGAGTTTTCTCATTTTTTATAGGCCCAGCAGCCAGCGCCAAACCGGCATATCCCCCGTCTTGGGCAGCACCATCACAGGGTAATCCACCACTATGCGTGCTCCTGCGGAAACAGTATACCAGCCGTCCGCGTCGGGCTTCACCACCTTGCCGTTCTCCGTTACGATCACATCGCCGCTGCCCGCAAGCCGGAAGGTGAGAAGGCCGCCGCCCAGCCCGGGGAACTAAAAAACCATTCACTGGATGGTTTTTTTCCCGCCACAGGCGGGCCGTTCCCTTCTCATCCCTCCTTCTTTTATGCAGCACGAAAAAGAGACCGCAAATGCGATCTCTTTTTCGTGGCGGAGAAGGAGGGATTCGAACCCTCGCGCCAGTCACCCCAGCCTACTCCCTTAGCAGGGGAGCCCCTTACAGCCACTTGGGTACTTCTCCACGGATATATTGCCGGCGCTATGTTGAATTATCTGGCGGAGAGAGAGGGATTCGAACCCCCGGTGCCTTGCGGCATCACTGGTTTTCAAGACCAGCTCCATAAACCACTCGGACATCTCTCCATATTCAAGCTTTATAATTATAGCAAAGGTTTTTCCCACTGTCAAGCGGGGAGATTTTCCCCAGGCAGGTATATTACGCCGCGGTGCAGGGAATTACTACCTTATAGCACGATAATGCGGGCGGCAAGGCCGCCAATTTGCGCAAAAGGAGCGATTTCCATGACTGACGAAAACAGAAGCCTAAAGGATAAGATCAGGGATTTTTTAGAGGAAAAGGGCGTTTATGTCGTGCTGCTTTCCTCGGTGGCCATAGTCGGCATCGCTGCGGCGGCAGCCTATTGGCCAAGGCAGCAGCCTCAGCCCTCCATAGAGCCTTCTCCCGCCCCCGTTTCTCAAAACGAGGACCAGACCCTCAGTGAGGCCCTGCTCTCCACGCCTGTCCCTACGCCCACCGCTTCACCCTCGGCGCTGCCCGACATAACTCCCAATCCTTCCCCCGGGCCATCGGCTACCCATGCCCCCGCCTATGACAAGGCCCCCGCGCCGCTCAAGGGCAAGGTGCAGTGGCGCTTTGCCGTGGATGAGCTGATCTACTCCCGCACTCTGGATCACTGGACCACACACCGGGGCATCGACATATCCTGCGCAAAGGGGGCGGAGGTGCATTGCCCATGGAACGGCAAGGTGGAGGAGATATACGAGGACGACAGCCTCGGCATCACCGTTCGGGTAAGTCACAGCGACGGCCTTGAATCCCTCTACTCAAACCTGCGCACCGGCTGCCCCGTAAAAGCCGGGCAGAGGCTCAACGCCGGCGACCTTATTGGCTATGTTGGCGAAACCGCCGTTGCGGAGTGCGGCGACGGAGCCCACCTTCACTTTGAGGTGCGCAAGGACGGCAGATCCGTAGATCCCGCGGAGTATGTGACGGTGACGGAGTAGGGAAACGGCTTCACTTTCCGTTCGAAAAAGAGAATCACCACAGAAATACCGGGAGAGTCGCAAGGCTCTCTTTTTGCGTGCTTGTTTTTTATGGCGTTTAACGTTACCATCAGTTTACAAGAACGCAGGAGTGTCCCAAAACAAGCCTTTAGGGCTTGTGTGCTCTTGTCAACTGATGGTACTATATACCCATGAAAGTCACTGAAGATCTGCAATGCAACGGCCTCTCCATAGTAGTGGACAAGGGGGGCTTCACATACGGCAGCGACGCGGTGCTGCTGGCTAACTTTGCAAATCCCAGACGGGGGGACAGCTGTCTCGACCTGGGGGCGGGCACGGGCATTTTATCCATACTGGTAAACGGCAAGACCGGCGCCCGCTTCACCGCCGTCGAGATACAGCAGGCCGCCTGCCAGCTTATGGAGGAATCCATCGCGCTCAACGGCCAGGGCGGGGACATAACCGTGCTGCATGCCGACATACGCAAGCTGGGTGAGCTTTTGCCGGCCGGCAGCTTCGACGGGGCAGTTTGCAACCCGCCCTACTTTTCCGGCGGCACGCGAAGCGAAAATCCCGCCGTGGCCCTTTGTGTCCATCAGGACGAATGCGGCATTTACGACGTGGCCCGGTGCGCGGGGCGGCTGCTGAAAAACGGCGGCAGGCTATGGCTGTGCTATCCCGCCTCCCGCCTTGCGGAGTGCTTCCACGCCATGGTGGAAAGCAGGCTTCAGCCAAAGCGGCTGCGGCTCATCGATGGAAAAAACGGCCCCTACCTCGCCCTTATGGAATGCGTAAAGGGCGGCAAGACAGGCCTTATTATAGAAAGGAATTGACGAAAAACCCACATGCTTCAGCCCAAGCTTTACCTTTGCCCAACCCCCATAGGAAACATGGAGGACATGACGCTGCGCGCCCTCAGGGTACTGAGGGAGTGCCATAGGATATACTGCGAGGACACCCGCAACACCGGGGCCATGCTGTCAAGGCTGGGGATATCCAAGCCCCTCATATCCTGCCACGAGCACAACGAGGAGGGCAGGGCGGAGGAGATCGCAGGGCGGGTGGCGGAGGGCGAGGCTATCGCCTTCGTATCCGACGCCGGGCTGCCCGGCATATCCGACCCCGGGGAGCGGCTGGTGGCCGCCTTCATACAAAGGGGGCTGCCCTTTGAGGTGCTGCCCGGGCCCTCGGCCTCCCTTACCGCCTTAGTGCTGAGCGGCCTGCCTGCTAAGGAGGCCTGCTTCGTGGGCTTTTTGCCCCGATCCGGCAAGGAGCGCCGGGAGGCGGTGGCCCGCCTTGCCCGGCACAGGGGTACACTGATAGTGTACGAAAGTCCTCTGAGGGTTGCCGAAACCGCCGCCGAGCTCGCCGCCGCCTGGGGGGATAGGGAGGCGGTGCTGTGCCGGGAGCTTACAAAGCTCTATGAGGAGGCGGTGCGCTCCACCCTTTGCAGCCTTGCCGAAATGTATGCGGAAAAGCCGCCCAAGGGCGAGACGGTGCTGGTCATCGCAGGGGCGGAGGATGAAAGCTCCGGAGCGAGCCTTGAAGATACGCTGAAGCGGCTGCTGGGGGAGGGGGTCAGCGCCAAGGACGCGGCAAAGCAGGCCAGCGCCCTGCTGGACGTTCCCCGGAACGAGGCGTACAGGATGGCGATGGAGCTGAAGGAAACAGGGGTATGATATTAAACTCCGGTGATTGAGCAGATAAGAATGTTTGTGGAAATGTGGGGATTCCAGCTTTCGCTGTTAAGCTCCATCTCTGTTATCATCTCCGGCTTTTCTTTTTGCCTGCGGCGCGGTACTTTCGTGGGCCGAAAGTACCCAAAGGCCTCCGCTTTCTTAAAAGAAAGCTCTCAAAGAACTAAAAACATCTTCCCCTGTTGCCCATCTCCGGTATCTCTTTCCCGTCGCTGCTCAGAATTCAGCATGGTCGTTCTTCCTCGCTTACGCCGCCCCATGTGCGCCTTCGCTCCTCGAACTCCCTGCTTTATTCTGCTTGCGCCGTTCTATCAAAGAATCCATCTGGCGGGAATCCGGCGGCGGCAATTAAAATCAGAAGATAGAATCAACTCCCGCCGGAATCGCTCCGGCGGGAGCTGGGTAAAAGTATTTTTATTTTTCTCTTCAGGCTTTTCTTTTCTCTTTGCTTCTTTTCTCTTTTCTCCCGAAAAGAAAAGAGAAAGAAGAGAAACGTCACTCCCGATTCGCCAGCATCTCTTTGGTCTTCATAAGGCGGGTGGTGTTGCCCCTGTCGTTTTCGTCCAGCTTCATCTTGATCTCCCTGATAGCCTCGTCAAACTGGGGTATCATGACGTACTCCAGGGCGTTGACCCGGCGGCGGGTCTTTTCTATCTCGTCCGCCAGGGAGTTGCATATCTTTTCCACCTCTGCAAGCTCTATGAGCATGGGCAGCACCTCTGCGAAGGCGGATACGGCGGAGTCCAGCTCCGCAGAGGTATTCATGAAGCCATAGGGATAGTCAAAGGTATCGGAAGTCTCAAGGGACAGCTTTGGCATCTTCAGCGACAGCACGTGCTGGGTATCCACGGATACCGTGGCGGGGCGGGCGGGGTAGGCGAGGGCTTCTTCTATTGCCTCTCCGCTCATCTCGGCCCTTGCCAGCACGAACTGCCCCATGGCGGCGGAAAGCTTTTGCTCCACCTGCTCCCGCAGTTCCTTATTGCGGCGGGCGTAGGCTATGAAGCGGCGAACCATCTCGTCCCGCTTGTCTTTCATAAGCTTATGACCCCTGGCTGCCACCTTGCGTTTCTTCTTAAGGTTGGTCAGCTCCATGCGGGTCGGCTTTACTTGAAGCTGTGCCATAGGCTATTCCTCCGCTTTGGGCAGGTACTTATCCAGATATTCGTCCCTTATGCGCTTAAGCTCGGCGCGGGGCAGTATGGAGAGCAGCTTCCAGCCCAGATCCAGAGTTTCCTCTATAGAGCGGTTGGTATAGAAGCCCTGTGACACATACTCCTCCTCGAAGGCGTCCGCAAACTTGGCGTACAGCTTATCCGTATCGGACAGGGCCGCGTCGCCCAGTATTACCGCAAGCTCCTTTGCGTCCTTGCCCCGTGAGTATGCGGCAAAGAGCTGGTTCATGGTGTCGGCGTGATCCTCCCGGGTCTTGCCCCGGCCTATGCCCTTATCCTTCAGGCGGGACAGGGAGGGCAAAACGTTTATAGGCGGCGTGACGCCCTTTCTGTGCAGCTCACGCCCCAGAATTATCTGTCCCTCGGTTATGTAGCCGGTAAGGTCGGGTATGGGGTGGGTGATGTCGTCCTCCGGCATGGACAGTATGGGTATCATGGTGATGGAGCCGGGGTTGCCCTTTATGCGGCCTGCCCGCTCGTACATGGTGGCAAGGTCGGTATACAGGTAGCCGGGGTAGCCGCGGCGGCCGGGAACCTCCTTGCGGGCGGCGGATACCTCACGGAGGGCCTCCGCGTAGTTGGTTATATCCGTGATTATTACCAGCACGTGCATGCCAAGGTCGTATGCAAGATACTCCGCGGCGGTGAGCGCCATGCGGGGAGTGGCTATGCGCTCTATGGCGGGGTCGTTGGCAAGGTTTATGAAGGTGACGGTACGGTCTATGGCGCCGGTGGCCCTGAAGTCGGAGGTGAAAAAGTCCGCCTCCTCAAAGGTTATGCCTACGGCGGCGAATACTACCGCGAAGCCCTCGCCGGTGCCCCGCACCTTAGCCTGACGGGCTATCTGGGCCGCAAGGTTTGCGTGGGGCAGGCCGGAGCCTGAGAACACCGGCAGCTTCTGGCCGCGTACCAGCGTGTTCAGGCCGTCTATTGCGGAAATGCCGGTCTGTATGAACTCGTTGGGGTAGTCCCTCGCGGCGGGGTTTATGGGCGCGCCGTTGATGTCCAGCCGCTTTTCGGGTATTAGCTCGGCGCCGCCGTCTATGGGCCTGCCCATGCCGTCGAATACCCTTCCCAGCATATCCGGCGCAACTGCCAGCTCTATGGAGTGGCCAAGGAATTTCGCGCTGGAATCGGTTATGCGCAGTCCCTGGCTGCCCTCGAAGAGCTGCAGCAGCGCCTTATCCTGATTTATCTCAAGCACCTTGCCCCGGCGTATCCTTCCGTCGGACTGCTCTATCTCCACCAGCTCGTCGTACTTTACGCCTTCTACCTGATCCACCAGCATAAGGGGGCCGGCAACTTCCCTGATGGTCTTGTATTCCTTGCGCATTATGCTTCGCCTCCTTCCGTAAGCTCCCGGATCTCCTCGTTGAGCTTTGCGGTTATCTCCTCATACCTCTCGGCGCACTTATCCTCCTCGGTATACTTGAAGCGGCCTATGTCCTCCCGGACGGGCAGCGCCGCAAGCTTATTGAAGGAAGCGTCCTTTGAAAGGGCGTCCAAGCTCTTTTCGTAGTAGCCTATTATAAGCCGCAGCAGCATGGCCTGCTTTGCGGGAGAGGTGTAGGTATCCACCTCATGGAAGGCGTTCTGATGGAGGTAGTCCTCTCTTATGGAGCGGGTGGCCTCCAGGGTGAGCCTGTCTTTGTAGCTCAGGGCGTCTATGCCCACCAGACGGACTATCTCCTCCAGCTCGCTCTCCTCCTGCAGCATGTTCATGACCTTCTGCACCATGGCGGTCCAGTCGGGGTCTACTTCCTTATTGAACCAGGGCTCCAGACGGTCCAGATACAGGGAATATGAGGTCAGCCAGTCTATGGCGGGGAAGTGGCGGGCGTATGCCAGCTTTGCGCTCAAGCCCCAGAACACCTTTACGGTGCGGAGGGTCGCCTGGGATACCGGCTCTGAAATATCGCCGCCCGGAGGGGAAACGGCGCCTATGGCCGTGACCGCGCCAGTGCGGCCCTCCGTACCTAACGTCACAACGGAGCCTGCCCTCTCGTAGAACTCCGCCAGACGGCTGCTCAGGTATGCGGGGTAGCCCTCCTCGCCGGGCATTTCCTCCAGACGGCCGGACATCTCCCGCAGCGCCTCTGCCCAGCGGCTGGTGGAGTCGGCCATTATGGCCACCTTATAGCCCATATCGCGGAAGTACTCCGCTATGGTGATGCCGGTATATATACTGGCTTCACGGGCCGCAACCGGCATATCCGAGGTGTTTGCTATAAGCACCGTGCGCTTCATAAGGGAAAGACCTGTGCGGGGGTCCTTCAGCTCCGGGAACTCCATCAGAACGTCGGTCATCTCGTTGCCCCGCTCGCCGCAGCCCACGTATACGATTATGTCCGCGTCGGCCCACTTTGCAAGCTGGTGCTGAACCACCGTCTTGCCGCTGCCGAAGGGCCCCGGAACTGCCGCCACGCCGCCCTTGGCTACCGGGAACAGGGTGTCTATAACCCGCTGTCCGGTTATCATGGGCTCGGTAGGGGCCATCTTCCTTGCGTAGGGCCTGCCTATACGCACCGGCCACTTCTGCAGCATGGGCAGCTCTACCGTCTCCCCCTTACTGGTGACGAGCTTGGCTATGGTCTGTACTACGTTGGCCTCGCCGGAGTGTATCCATGTGAGCTGGCCCTCCACATTTGGAGGCACCATTATCTTATGGAGCACCGCTTCCGTCTCCTGTACGGTGCCCAGTATATCGCCGGGCTTCAGTATATCGCCTATCTGTGCCGCAGGCCGGAAATCCCAGAGCCTTTCGTGGTCTATGGAGTCCACCCGGATACCGCGGGTTATCCTGTCGCCCGCCAGCTCCTGAATTTTATTGAGCGGGCGCTGAATGCCGTCGTATATGGATTCTATAAGCCCGGGGGCAAGCTCTACCGACAGGGGAGCGCCGGTGGATTCCACAGGCTCCCCGGGGCCTATGCCGCCGGTCTCCTCGTATACCTGTATGGAGGCCTTATCCCCGCGAAGCTCTATTACTTCGCCTATGAGGTGCTTTTCGGATACGCGGACCACGTCGTACATGTTTACGTCCGCCATGCCGGAAGCCACTATCAGGGGGCCCGATACCTTAACTATGGTTCCTTTAACTGCCATATTTATTTATCCTCCGAGAATAGTATATCCGCGCCTATAGCCTTTTCCACGTTGGCCTTTATGGCTGCCATGGCCACGCCGGAAGGGCCGTGGGAATCCGGAATGGGTATTATTGCGGGGAATGTCTCCGTCTTGAATTTGTTTATGGCCTCGCTGCACTGGGCGTATACCGGCTCGGTCAGGAAAATGACCTTGCAGCCCTCCCTGGCAAGCCTGTATATAAGCCTGTTTGCCCTTTCGCCGTCCGTCTCGTCAAACACGCCGAGGCCTACGGCCTTGCCTATGAGCACCGAGTCCCTGTCGCCTATCATGGCGATATCCGTGCGTTTATCCATACAGTTCACCCAGCCTTTCGGTTATCACCTTATCCGGCAGGTTATTGCGCTTTGCGGTGATTATGAGCCTCAGGCACTTTGCCTCCTGCTCCCGGCCCAAAAGATAGCCTATCAGCGGCTCTATGCCGCCCTCGGCGAACTTTGCCCCTTTAAAAAGGGATATGAGGTAATTGTCCCGCTGGCGCTCCAGCTCTGTGAGCCTGCCGCTCCTGCCGTATTCCTCAAGGCCCTTGAGCATACGCTCCCTTGCGGGGCCTGCGGCAGCCCTTGCCATGCCCTCCTCCGCTCCGTCGAAGCACTGTATGAGCAGCCTGTGGGATACGTATCCCTCCGGCATGAGAGAGTTTTTCAGCTTATCCGCCCCCGCGCCCATATTGCGCAGGCGAAGCATCGTCAGTATGTTGGTAAAATCCGCCAGGCTCTTGAAGTACTCAAGGGAAACCCCCTTTGCGTTGTTCAGGCAATGCTCAAGGTATGCCCGGTCTATCTCGGTGGATATCCTGCCCGGGTCTATCTCCCCGGAGAAGGACTGCTCAAGGGCGTTGAGCCGCTTGGTAAATTCCTCCGGCAGCTCCCTGTAATCTGCGTTGTGTACCATGCGGATAATGTCGTCCTTGGGGTATACTCCCTTCATGAGGGCGGGGGAGTCCGCTGTGCCGGTAAGCCGCTGCTTTATGAGCAGCTTCAGGTTGTTGGCGTCCCCCTTGAGTATGAACAGGTCGGTCTGCTCCGGGCTGAAGGTAACTTCGTTTATGAGGGCGTAGGCGTCGGAAAGCTCCTTTGCGATCATCCTGTCCCCGTCGGAAAGCTGAGGGTCGGAAATCCCGCCGTAGCCTATGTCCCCCAATGCCCTCATCACCTCGGCGGGGCTGGCCTCGGCCATTCTCGCCATGCGTTCGGGCTTTACCATGTCCTTTTCGTGCACCCTTATGCGGGTAACTGCGTAAACAGGGCTTTTCTGTGGCATACAGGCCCTCCTTTACTCGAACAGCACGCGGGCCGCTTCGCTTTCGCGCCTTTCACGGAAGTCGCGGAGCATGGCCTCAAAGGTGCAGTCCGTCTCGTATCCGCAGCCCAGCAGCCTGAAGCCGCCCCCCGCCTCTATATCCTCGCCCAGCTCCACGGGGCAGGGGAGGGAGGGGTTCTGCTTTTCTATAAGCGAGGCGAGCCTTGCCCTGTCTGACTTTGCCGGGCGCAAGGTTTCTCCGCCCTTTACGTTTTCCCTTATCATAAGGCTGAGCAGCGCTTCCCGCTTTTCGCCCTCCAGGGCGCAAAGCTCCTTTTCAGCCAGCTCGAAGGCCGCGTCCAGCACCCGGCGCTTTTCCCTGAGGGCGGTCTTGCGGCTGTCTAGCGCGCCGTTGGTACGGCTGCGCTCTATTATATCCGCCGCTGCCTTTTCAGCCTTTTTCGCGTATTCTATATTGAGCCTCTCAGCCTCGGCCTCGGCCTGAGAGCTTATGGCCCCCGCCTTCGCCTCCGCCTCCACTATGATGCGGCCGGCCTCGGCTTCCGCCTCCTCCACTATGCGGGAGGTGAGCTTTTCAGCCCCGAAATTAGTTTCCTGTGCCATAAGCCGCTCCGGTTTAGACCTGCACGCCGTTTACAAGCAGGAAGGAGAACAGCAAGGCCAGCACCGCGTAGGTCTCGACCATGACCGTGAAGATTATCGCCTTGCCCGCCTCGGAGGGGCGCTTGCCCACCATGGCTATGCCGGAGGCCGCAACCTTGCCCTGCGCTATGGCGGAGAGCAGGCCGCCGAAGGCTATGGGCAGGGCCGCAAGGAAGAGCGACATGCCCGCCTCGGGGGATATCGCGGAGCCCGCGCCCAGAAGGTTAGCCTTGCTGGCGATAACGAAGCCTATGAGCAGGCCGTATATGCCCTGGGTGCCGGGGAGGAGCTGGAGCACCAGCACCGAGCCGAACTGGTCGGGATCCTCGGCTATCACCGCCGCGCCAGCCTGGCCGGCGTGGCCCACGCCCACCGCGGAGCCTATGCCCGCGAACAGCGCCGCAAATACCGCGCCCAGCCCCGCGAGGAGCTGACCGTTCTGGTTCAGTGAAGCGAAAAATTCAGAAAGACTCATTGTGTTTAACCTCCGAAAAAATGTTGATTGTTATTCTTTTTTTATTATAAGCGGCCTCCCGCTTTATTTGACGTTGACGTACTTTGTCTCGTACCTCAGCGGCTTGAACGCCTTGCCCCCCGCCTCGTAGAACTTGCCGAAGAACTCCACGTACTGGAGCCTCGCGGTATGCACGAAGCAGCCCAGGGTGCTTATGAGCATCATAAACACGTGGAGCGCCACGGACAGCACCGTGACTATTATAAAGCCCACGAGCATCAGCGCCGGGTTCCCCTTAAAGGAAGCGAAGAGCATATCCCAGCAGAGGGTGTTCAGCACCATGCCTATGACGCCGGTGGAAAGGCCAAGGGCGAATATACGGGCGTAGGAGAGCACGTCCCCCAGCCACGAGGTCACGTCGTACAGCTTGCCCGCGCCGGATATGAGCCTTCCGGCGATGTTCTTCTTTGACCGCCCTGCGAACAGGAACACCAGCACCGCAGACACTATGGCCAGCCACTTGCCGAACTCCGCAACGCCCTGGGGCAGCCCTGCCATGGGCGCCGCCTGCATGATGAGTCCGGAGACTATGAATATCCAGCACATATTGTCTATGAGCGCGCCCATGTAGTCCTTGTGCTTTAGGCAGTTCCAGGTGGCTATGAGCACGGCGTAGAACATGTGTATTATGCCAAAGGCGGCGCACACCATGAGCATGCCCATGGGGTTCGTCGAGGAATCTATGAGGGGGAAGGTATTTTCAAGGGCGGTGCCCCTGAATATCACCGGCCAGCCCACGCCCGCGCAGGTTCCGAACAGCAGCCCCATGAATATCGTGGATATGCCGCCCTGCATGAGCACGCCGGCAAGGTTCTTCATCATGCCGGTGGGCTTTAGGTATTTCAGAAACGCCCAGGCGCCAAGTGCCAGCACCGCGCCGTAAACCGTATCCGAAAGCATCATGCCAAAGAAGATGAAGTAAAAGGGTGCCATCAGCGGCGTGCCGTCTATCGTGCCGTAGGCCGGCAGGGAATAGAGGTTTGTAACCGCCTCATAGGGGGTGATCAGCCTGCTGTTTTTGAGCACAGTAGGCACCGCGTCTCCCTCGGAGGGATCCTCAAAGACGAGATAATAAACGTCCGTGATCTTTTCGATCTCCCGGCGCACCTTTTCCGTCATGTCCTCCCGGACCCAGCCTGTGAGCAGAAACGCGGTATTGGTATGAGCCAGCGCTTCCTTGCTCTGCTCCCTGTCCCGGTCTATGGCCGCGCCGTCCAGCGCCCTGCGTATTTCCTCCCGCTTGGGTGCGAAGGCTGCAAGCCGGGCTTCCAGCTGTGCCCTTTCCGCCTCCAGCGCTTCTATCTCCGTCCTGAGCCTCTGTATATTCTCCGAGGCGGTGCCCCTGATATCCCCGAAGCACTTCTCCTGAAAGCCGGTGGCCCTTATGGAGGGCGCTATTCCAGCATACTCCTCATTGGGGCATATCACCAGAGCCGCCCGCTCCTTATCGCCGCCGTAAAGCTGCACCAGCGCGCCGGTTTCCATGAGCGCCTTAACGCCCTCTGCCGGAACCGTGCCGGTCATCACCTTTATGCTTGCGGTGGAATGTACCTTCTCCAGCGGGTCTGTCATATCCGCCCAGGGAAGCAGTGAGCCGAGCTGTAATCTGCGCTTCTCGGTATCGCTGCCGTTCTGGGCTATGCGCCTTTGCAGCCCCTCCAGCTCGGCACAGATCTCCAGTGCCGGCTGTATATCCTCCTCAAGCTCCTGCCGCGTAGCCTCGGGCTTGGGGCCGAAGCCTGCCTTCCCGGCGTAGGGCTTGAGCAGCTCCTCGGCGCTTTGCAGCCGCTGAACCCTTCCCTCGGCCGCGGCCGAGGACTGTTCCCCTTCGCCTATGGAAATGAGCTGTACCGCGCAAATTGACTGGAGGGCCTGCAATATGGCCTCCCGGTGCTCCAGAAGGGCAGCCAGAGTCAATTTCTTCATTGGTACTATCATGCCTTGATTACCTCTCTGACAATGTATTCCGCGGCGGCGCGCAGCCTGGCCTCGGCCCTTGCGCATTCCTCCGCCGCCTCTTTATCCGCCCGGGCGGTCAGCTCCGCCGCCAGCGCGGCTCCCTGCTTCTCCGCCTCGTCCTTTGCCCTCTGTATCATGGCGCGCCCCGCGTCATGGGCCTCCTTTATGGTCCTCCCACGGCGCGCCTCCGCGTCGTCCGTTATTTCCTTTGCCCTTGCGGCAGCCTGTTTTTTCAGCTCCGCACCCTTCGCCTCAGCCTGGGTTATACATTCAATAATGGTCGGCAATGTACCTTACCTCCTTCTTATAATGTGTATGTTAAAAAGCTCAAGCTTTAATATATTTTCTTATAAAACCGCGTTTAACGGCAAATTTTTGACTTAAAATGCAAATGACAGGTTTTATATTTTTTTGTTTTACATAATTTTATCCCATTGATGAAGAATCTGCAATAGACAATTTTAAAATTTTGTTATAAAAATAACAAATGAAATTTATAAGAGAGGGTACTGTTCATTTTTTGAAATATATAAATAAATATGTAGAGTAGTGGACGACCCTTGATGAATAATTCCAGCATTAAAGTCCAAAAAACGCCCGGCGGAACCGGGCGTGTCAGATATACCTTTTTTTGAATCAGCTGCGGGCTTTCAGCAGCACGTACAGCTTACTGGTGGCATTGCTGTTGTTTTCGTATTTGTCGCCGCAGGTGATGAGCATGGCGTACTTGCCGCCGTCGCTGTAGCTGACGTTGGGATTGATCCAGCCCTTGTTGGCCTTATCCGCGGCGTAGCTCAGCTGGGTGCTGACATAGCTCGAGGCGCTGGTTCCCCAGGGCCTTGCGTTATAGGCGAGTATGCCGGTGCTCTGGTTGGGGCCGATTTCGTAAAGGCACATTATGTCCCATTTACTATACCCGTCCAGCTTCATGGTTATGCTGGTGGTATTGAATTTGCTGCCGCAGGAGCCGCCGCAGCCCTCGCACCTGCTCTTGCCTATGAGGGCGTTCTGCACGTGATGCAGGTTGTGAAAATACTTGCCCTTGCCGCCCCGGACGTTGTGCCCCAGTATGGAATGTACCTGCGAGCCCTTAGCGGTGAGGGTATGGACGTATTCATAGTGTCCCTTGCGGTTCTCGGCGGCGTAGTAGTATTTGGTACCCGCGCTGTTGGTATAGTTGCCGTAGATGGTATAGGTTTTCGCGCCGGGTATCTTTATGCTGCCCCACTTTTCGCTCGCCGCGCCGTGGCCTGTCTCGGTGGCGCCGCTGGTGGCTCTGTTCAGCTTGCCGGCGCTGTCGGTGCTGCCTGCGCCGGTATCAGCGCTGGAGTTGGGAGCCTGTATGGTAAAATCGGCCTTCTTTACAAAGCCCTTTACGCCGTCACGCTCCGCATAGTACCAGTCGCCTGACTCGCCTAACAGCGAAAACGCCGCGCCCTTTGCGTGCTTTACCTTCCTTGATACGTTGGAATCGCTATCGGCGGGCTTTTCGGGTATATTGGGCGAGGTGCGCATATATATGGCGCTGTCCTTGGATATGCCGGTCTTGGGGGCGCTGAAGTATTGTACGTTGTTGGCGTTGGCGCTGGGGGCCGGGGTGGCTGCCGGGGTCTTGTCCGTCAGCTCAAAGTCCTTGGCACGGACAAAGCCCTTCTTGCCCTCGTATTCTATATAGAAGTACTTGCCCGTAGCGTCCTCTCCCAGCACGCTCACGGTTTTGCCTTCCATATGCCTGAGCTGTACCGCACCGTCGGTATCCTTTGCAGGGGTGCCCCGCAGGTATATTGTGCTGTCCTCGGATACCCCAGTCCTTGGTGTGGGGTAGGGGGTGTAACCTGCCTCCGCAAGGGCATGGGAAAGGGACAGCACTGTAAACAGCGCCATTGCCAGCGACGCGAGCCTGAGTGATGTTCTTTTCATCGTTTTTCTTCCTTCCGTATAAAAATTTCTCCCGAGTTGATTTTAAAGGCCGATTGTCGGTCGGCCCTTAAAAATACATTATTTTGCTTTATTTTGTTCCGAACAGCCTGTCGCCTGCGTCGCCGAGGCCCGGCACTATATAACCGTGGTCGTTAAGGTGATCGTCCACGTGAGCTACGAATATATCCACATCGGGGTGAGCCTTCTGTACCGCCTCGATTCCCTCGGGGGCGGCTATGAGGTTGACCAGCTTTACATTCTTGCCCCCTGCGCGCTTAACTACGTCAATGCCCGCGTTGGCGCTGCCGCCGGTAGCCAGCATGGGGTCTACTATAATGATATCCCTCTCGGAAATATCGGAGGGCAGCTTGCAGTAGTAGTCCACGGGCAGAAGCGTCTCGGGGTCCCGGTAAAGGCCTATGTGGCCTACCTTGGCGGCGGGTATGAGGTTCATCATGCCGTCTACCATTCCCAAGCCTGCGCGCAGTATGGGAACTATTGCCAGCTTCTTGCCGGCCAGTACCTTGGTATGGGCTGTAGCTACGGGAGTTTCTACCGTAGCGTCCTCCAGCTGAAGGTCACGGGTCGCTTCATAGGCCAGCAGGGTAGCCAGCTCCTCTACCAGAGCGCGGAACTCCTTGGTGCCTGTGGTCTTATCCCTGAGCAGGGTCAGCTTATGCTGTACCAGAGGGTGGTCGATTACGACGAGTTTACCCATTTTTGTGTATTGCTCCTTTCGGTTTATAGGTTAGTATATTGAATCAAAAATCCAACGCGATTTTATTTCGCTCTTTCCAATTCCGTTATTTTGTTTATCCTGTCAATGTGTCTTTTTCCGTTGGAAAAGTCAGTCTCAAGAAATGCCTTTACTATTCCCCTGGCAAGCTCGCCGCCTATGATGCGCGCGCCCATCGCCAGCATGTTTGCGTCATTGTGCTCCCTGGTCAGCCGGGCCATTACCGGGTCGGTGCAAAGGGCGCACCGCACGCCCTTTATCTTGTTTGCGGCAATGGAGATGCCTATGCCGGTGCCGCATATCACTATGCCCCTGTCCGCCTCTCCCGAAACCACTGCCCTTGCGCAGGGGGCGGCGTAATCCGGATAATCCACGCTGTCCTCCGAATAGGTGCCGAAGTCGGTCACGGTGTGGCCGAGGCTTTCGATGTATGGCTTTATTTCTTCCTTGAGCTTGTACCCGCCGTGGTCGGCGGCAATGGCGATCTTCATGGCAACTCCTTTGGTCATATAGTTTTAAATCCCGCGCTCCTCAATAACCTGTTCATGTACGCAAGGCCCATGTCCGTCTCCGGCAGCGCCTCGCAGAGTATTACGTCCGCTTTGTCCTCCTGGGCGCGGAACTGTGCAAAAAGGCTCTCGCAGAGGGTAAGGGGATTTTTTCTCTCGCCTATTATAACATACCTTTTCCCCCTGTAGAAACAGCGAGTTTCCTCGGTGGCGAAAATTATGCAGGTCAGGCCCTCCGCCTCCCGCCTGTCGTACTCGGCTATGAGCTTTGCCGCCATATCCGGCAATGAGCCTGTGCCTACGATAACCTGGGCGTCGGGGGCGTAATGCTTGTACTTCATGCCGGGTGAGGCCGCGGCTTCCCCCTGCTTCAGGGGGGCTAAAACGGCGGGGGAAAGGTTTACCGGGCCTATTACGGCTTCCAGCATTTCCCGGGTAATACCGCCGGGACGGAGTATGGTGACGGCGCCTCCCATGAGGGACACCACGGTGGACTCCACGCCTATATTGCAGGGGCCGCCGTCTATTATTACGTCTATTTTCCCGTTCATGTCCGCCTTGACGTGATCGGCGGTGGTGGGGGAGGGCTTGCCGGATAAATTCGCGCTGGGTGCGGCTATGGGCACCCCCGCAGCGCGTATGAGGGCCAGCGCCGTCCTGTTGTCGGGCATTCGCACGGCAACGGTGTCCAGCCCCGCGCTTACCTCGTTGGGAACCTTGCTGCTTTTAAGGTAGATCATAGTCAGCGGCCCGGGCCAGAATTCGTCCATCAGCAGCCTTGCCCTTTCCGGAACCGACTTCCACAGCTCCTTCAGGTCGCTCTTTTTTGCGATATGCAGTATCAGCGGGTTGTCGTTGGGCCGGCCCTTGGCCTCGAATATCTTATTTACCGCCTCACCGTCAAGGCCGTTGGCGCCGAGGCCGTATACCGTCTCGGTAGGGAAGGCCACCAGGCCCCCTGAGCGTATTACGCCGCCGCCCAGCTTTGTGCCTGCCTCGGGCTGTTTGACGGCATTGAAGTACCGAGTCTCCAATTATTCCGCCTCCCCGGTGAGCTGGGCTGTGCGCTCCGCCAATATCAGCGCGTCTATCATCTCGTCCATGTCCCCGTCAAGGAAGGCCTCCAGCCGGTACAGCGTCATGTTTATCCTGTGATCCGTCACCCGCCCCTGGGGGAAGTTGTAGGTGCGTATGCGCTCGCTGCGGTCGCCGCTGCCCACCATGCTGCGGCGGGCGGAGGCCTCCGCGCTCTCCTTTTCCTTGAGGAAATGCTCGTATATGCGGGACTTGAGCACCTTCATGGCCTTGTCCTTGTTCTTATGCTGGCTGCGCTCGTCCTGGCACTGGACCACTATGCCGGTGGGTATATGGGTGATGCGTATGGCGGATTCCGTCTTGTTTACGTGCTGCCCCCCCGCGCCGCCTGAGCGGTAGGTGTCTATCTGAAGATCCTTGGGGTCTATCTCCACCTCCACATCCTCAGCCTCCGGCATTACAGCGACTGTGGCCGCGCTGGTGTGTATGCGCCCCTGGGATTCAGTCTCCGGCACGCGCTGCACCCGGTGAACGCCGCTCTCGAACTTCAGCCGGGAATAGGCTCCCTTGCCTATGATGTTGAGCACCACTTCCTTTACGCCCCCTGCCTCGGTGGTGTTTTCGTTCATGTATTCCATTTTATAGCCGTGGCGCTCGGCGTAGCGCTGGTACATGCGCAATAGGTCCGCGCCGAAGAGCGCCGCCTCGTCGCCGCCTATGCCTGCGCGTATTTCCAATATTACGTTTTTCTCGTCGTTGGGGTCCTTGGGCAGCAGCATTATCTTCATATCCTCTATGAGCTTCCGCTGCTTTTCCGCAAGCTCAGCCATCTCCATGTGCACCATTTCCTTCATCTCGGGGTCAAGGTGCTCCTCCAGCATAGCCTTGCAGTCCGCTTCGGACTGCACTGCGGCGGTATACTCGTCAAAGGCGTTGACTATCTCCTCAAGCTGGCTGTGCTCCTTTACCATCTCCCGCCAGGCGGCCTGATCGTTCATTGCGTCCGGGGCTGAGAGGGCTGCTGTCAGCTCCTCGTAGCGTCTTTTCAGTGCGTTAAGCTTGTTTATCATATTCCTCCGTCCATTCTATAAGCTTTGCGTCCTCAAGGCCGCATATTTTCACAACGTGGTCGAATGCCCTTCGGGTCTTTTTAAGCTCGCCCTCGCTCAGCGGCTCGACGCCGGTGCGCTTTGCTTCCTCCGCCCAGCAGGATATCGCCTGATGCAGCCGCCTGCCGCCGGCCTTCTGTATTATGCAGGCGGTGGGCAGGTAGCTCATCCCGATGCTTACGCCGTTCTCGTCCTTTTTCACATCCAGCCGCAGAAACAGCCCGTACTCGGTATTCTGCCCCGCCATGTTGGATATGAAGTTGCTCATGGAGTAGGCGACAGGCACTCTGCGCCCGTCCTCCGCCGTTATCCATTCAAAGGGCTCGGCGCAGTGGGGGTGGCTGCCTATCACAGCGTCCGCGCCCCAGTCCGCAAGCGTTTGGGCGTACTCCCGCTGCCGCCTGACCGGCTTATCCATATACTGCTCGCCCCAGTGGGGGAAGGCTATAACCACCTCCGCGCCGGCGCTCCTGCAGGCCCTTATCTCACCTTGTATGCGCTCCCGCTGGGATACCCGCCCCACGGCCCAGCTGTCTCCCCCCAGCCTTGCGTCATAGCTGTTCACGCTCTCGGTCATGGCCACAAAGCCGAAGGTGATGCCGCCCGCCGTCATTATGCAGGGGGCGTCCCGCTCCTCCTCGCTTAAATACGTCCCGGTCTGCATAAGCCCGGCGGCTTTAAGCGTCTCTATCGTGCGGAAAAGCCCCTCCTTGCCCCTGTCCAGGCAGTGGTTGTTGGCGGTGGTCAAAAGGTCGAAGCCCACGGCTTTAAGGTTTTCCGCAAGCTCGTCCGGCGCATTGAAGGTCTGGTAGGGCTGCCTGGGGTTGGGGTTATCCTCGGTTGGGGGCGGCGCGGCGGGCCGCCTCTGGGTATAACCCGCTGCCTCCCCCGCAAGGGTGCATTCAAAGTTGCCCGCCATTATATCCACGGAGGAGAACAGGGGCTCCATGGCGTAAAAGCTGGGCCTGAAGTCGTACCCTTCGGCGGTTTTCGCCCCCTGTATCTGGCTCGTCATCATCAGTATGTCCCCCACTATGCCCACGCTGGCCCGGTATACCTCCGGCTCCGGCGAGGGGGAGGGGGTTGGCGCGCTTTGCGCTTCGCTTATGGGAGGCTCCGGCTGGGTATCCAAGCCATCCGGCAAGGCCGCGCCCACGGCGCAGCCCGCCATGAAAAGCAGCGGCAGCATGAGGAATATCAGCCTTTTCATCCTCTCACAGCCACCACCCTTTCTATTCCGCAAATATCCTTTATTATCTCCGCTTTCGGGAACATCGCCGCCACGTCCTCCGCCTGCCCCGCGCCCACCTCCATGAGCAGCGCGCCGCCGGGGGAGAGATGCGCGGCATGATCGCGGGCTATGGAGCGGTAAAAGTCCAGCCCGTCCGCGCCGCCGTCCAGCGCAAGCACCGGCTCCCGCTTCACCTCGGCCTGCAATGAGGCAAGCTCCGAGGTGGGTATATAGGGCGGGTTTACGCAGATAAGGTCGAAGCTATCGGATATATCAGAGAACATGTCCGTCAGCAGGAATTTGCCCGGTACGCCGTTGAGGGCGGCGTTTTCCCGGGCAAGCGCAAGGCAGTCCGGGCTTATATCGGCAAAGGTCACCTCAAAGCCCCCCAGCTTACCAAGGGACACCCCTATGCAGCCCGTGCCGCAGCAGAGGTCAAGAAGCGTCTTGCCGCCTATCGACAGCGCCTCCTCGCACAGCGTCTCGGTATCCTGCCTCGGTATCAGCGCGCAGGGCCGCGTGTAAAAGGGCAGCCCCATAAACTCCCATTTGCCCAGTATGTACTGCAGGGGCTCGCCGGATTTCCTGCGGGAAACCAGCTCCTCCAGCCTTGGCATAAGGGCGGCGGGAAAGGTTGAGGCCTTATATTTATTCAGCCTGTTGTACGGTATTTCCGCCATATCCGACACCGCCAGCCTTGCCTCGGTAAGGTGCTCATCGGTGACGGGGGAGAGCCCGGCGCTGAGATATTCTATTGCCCCGGCAATATTCATGCCTGCCCCGCGAGGGCTTCGGCTGTCTCCGCCTTATCCGCCGTCTCTTCCCGGTTCCTTCGCACCGCCTCCATCGCCTCCTTTGGCTCTGACATGGCAAGGTTAAAGGAGGCTATGGCCACCTCCAGCATGTCCGCCGTAGGCTCCTTGGTGGTGATGTACTGGAGCGCCATGCCGGGGGCGCGGATTATCTTTGTGAATATGTTTTCGTACTTCGCGGCCAATTTCAGAACCTCGTAGCTTATGCCCGCCACAAGGGGAAGAAAGACTATGCGGGAAAGCAGCCTGAGCCAGAAGCTTTCATTCCAGCCCACCACGGCGAAGAACACTATGGATACCGCCATCACGAGGAAGAGGTAGTTTGTGCCGCAGCGGGGGTGGAGGCGGCTGTGCTTCATGGCGTTTTCCGGGGTGAGTGGGTCGTCCGCCTCATAGCAGGCGATGGTCTTATGCTCCGCCCCGTGGTACATGAAAACCCGCTTTATATCCTTCACGCTTGCGCAGAAGAATATGTAGCATATAAAAATGCATAGCCGCACAAGTCCCTCCACCAGGCACTTTGTGGCGGAGGCGGCGGCGCTGCCGCGAAAAATAAGGCTGCTTATAAACTGGGGCAGCAGGAAGAACAGGCCCACGGACAGCGCCACGGCCAGTATCACCGCAAGGCCCATCACAACCTTTTCCACCGACTTGCCCAGCTTTTCCGACAGCCACTTCTCGAATTTTGTGGGCTCCTCGTCTATGGGGTCGCCTATGAGCTCCGCGGATCTGGTGAGGGTATTCATGCCTATGGTGAGGCTCTCCACGAAGGCCACCACGCCCCGCACTATGGGCAGGCCGTAGAAGGTACCCTTCTGAGCCTTTGTCTGATATTCTTTATAATCCAATATTATGCGGCCCTTTGCGTCCCTGACCGCCATGGCGATGCCGCCGGGGGCCTTCATCATCACGCCCTCCATAACGGCCTGACCGCCGACAGAACATTTCTTCATTAAATTACTCCTTCCGGCGCCTATTCCACGCCAAGATACATTATAACATAAGAATTATTTTAGTGGATACAAAAAAAGCGGCTTTTAAGCCGCTTTATTTGTATTTGCGCCGTTTAGCCTACCGCCTTGAGCAGCATGTACAGCTTTGCGATGCTGTCGTTGTCGCCGCTGTCGCCGCAGGTGACGAGCATCATGTACTTGCCGTTATCGGTAAGGGCGGAGGTGTTCGCCCAACTCTTGCTGGAGAAGGTGTTCACATAGGACTTCACGTTGGAGAGGTACTGGGCGGTGGTGTAGTTCCAGGGCTGAGCCATCTGGGGCAGTATGTTCTTATACGCCTTGTTCTTGGGTACCTCGAAGAAGGCCACTACCTCCCAGCTGCTGCTGCCCTCCCAGCTTGCGGAAATGGTCTTTCCGTAGCCTGAGCAGCTCGCCTTGCACTTTTCGCAGCTGGACTTGCCCAGTATGGCGTTCTGGATGTGGTGCAGGTTGTGGAAGTAGGAATTTGAGGTGCCTACCTTCTTGCGGTTGTTGTGGCCCATTACCACCGCTACCTGAGAGCCCTGGGCCGTGGTGGTGTGTACGTAGTAGTAGCTCTTGCGGAGCACATAGTCATAGTAATAGTATGTCTTGCCCTTCTTTTCGCCGATATAATTGCCGTAGATGGGGTAGGTGCCTGCGCCGGGTATGGTTATGCTGCCCCACTTTTCGGAGCTGGAGCCGGTGCCCTTGCCTGCGGGGGTGCCTATGGCGGCCATGCCGGTGTTGTTGGAGGTCACGCCGCCGTTTGTGCCGGTGTTGTTGTTGGGCTTCTGCTCAACCACGTTGCCGCTGGTGAAGGTGAAGTCCTGAGCCCGGACGAAGCCCCGGGTGCCGTTGTAGTCCACATACAGGAAGCTGCCGGTGCTGTCGGTGCCCAGCACGGTGAAGGTCTTGCCCCGCATATTGCGCAGCTTGGTAGCACCCTTGGTGGAGCTGGTGGCGGTAGAGCGGACGTATATGTTCTTGTCCTTGGATACGGCGCTCTTGGCCTTGTCGTATGCCCTTACCTCGGAGCCGGTATTGCCGCCTATGGTGCCGCCGCTGGTGGGCAGGTTGGCTACGTTGATGGAGCCGGAGCTTGTGCTCCTGAGGTTGGAGATGGCGCTTGCGGGTACCCAGCCCGCAACGCTGCCTATGGTGACGTATACCTGGGAGCCGGAGGCGTCGCGGTAGTTGACGGTGACGTTGCCCGCGTTCTGCACGATGCCTACCGTCTTGCCGTTATTGGTAATAGCAGTGCCCGCAGCGAGGTTGGCTGAGAAGGTGCCGCTGGCGGTGTTCTGGTTCTGGTTCTGGTTTACATAGGGGGTGGGGGCGGGGGTGGTAGTGCCGCCGATGGTACCGCCGATGGTTCCGCCGCTGGTGGGCAGGTCAGAAAGGCTTATGGAGGAGCCGTTCCTTCTAAAGCCGGAGAGGGAGGAGGCGGCTACCCAGCCGGTGACGTTGCCTACGGTCACGTTTACCTGAGTGCCGGCCGCGTCGCGGTAGTTGACGTTGATGCTGCCGCCTACGCTTACGGGGTAGTTGGTGCCGTTGACGTTTATGGCCGCCCCGGTGGCGATGGTGGCGGTATAGGTGCCGGTGATGCCGGAGGTCGTGCCACCGGTGGTGCCGGAGGTGGAGCCGGAGGCAGAGCCGCCGGTGCTCTTGTCATAGCCTATGCCGGAGATGGCGGAGGGGTATACCCAGCCGGTGTAGGTCTTGCCGTCATAGCTGACGGTGACGTTGTACATGCCGGATTTGTTGTCCTGCCTGTTTATGGTGACGGGGCCGCTGACATACAGCTCGACCTTCCTGCCCTTGGTGTCCTTGTAGACGGGGGTCTGTGCCGCCGCCGTGCCGACGATATTATAAGCGAAGGCGGGAAGTGCGGTCAGCACCATCAGTGCCAGCATGGCCACTGCTACGATGCGGATAATAGTCTTTTTCATAAACGCTTTCCTTTCAGAGTGATTTCTTATTTTTCTTTCTTTTGGGATACGTCCTCATCATCGTCGAACACGAAGGCGGCGCGAAGAGGATCGTAGTCCTTTTTTTCGGCGGACGCGGCGGTCTTATGCCCCGCCGCCGCAGCCTTTCTGTCGGTCTTTTTCGAGGAGTACACCATCATGACTATCAGGCTTGCAAAGCCCAGCGCCCAAAGCGCGATGGCTATGGGGGAGCCGTAGGCTATGACGCCAAGATACTCCAGAAGGTTGGATACCGTCAGCAGCACGCCTGATATGGCAGCCAGTATGCGCAGGCCCTTGACGTATTGCTCCCTCGGACAGTTCAGGTACTCGTTCTCATACAGCTTGCCGCGGCCGACTATGGCGGCATATATGAGGTACACGCCTATTATAAGGCTAAAGAGCGAAAGCATATCGCTTCCCAATGATTATTTCCTCCTGATTTTATCAACCAATATCCCTTATTTCAAGGCATATGGCAATGATTTAAAATATTGTTCAAAAATGTATTGGCTGAATCCGTGGATTTTTTAGCGGGCGCGCCCTTTACAGCCTCTTCAGCTTTGCGCCCTCCTTGCTGTCCTCCACCGCAAAGCCCATGGCCTTCAGCTCCTCGCGGATCTGGTCTGCCCGGGCCCAGTTTTTGGCCTTGCGGGCTTCTGCGCGCTCGTTTAGCAGAGCGACCGCCTCTTTGGGGAATTCCTCCGACTTACTGTGCTGGAGTATGCCCAGCACGTTGGTCATATCGTCAAAGAGCTTTGCCGCCCTTTCCAGCGCTTCCTTACTTCTGGGCTCTGTTACGAAGGTGTTGACAGCCCGGGCGTAGTCGAACATTGCGCCCAGCGCGTCTGCGGTGTTCAGGTCGTCGTCCATGGCGTCGCAGAACCTCTTTTCATGCTCCGCAAGGGAGGCGAGGAAGCTTTCGTCCTCTGCGGTAGCGGGGCCTTCCTTAGCTTCGGCAAGGCGTTCCCGGGCGGTGCGGATACGGGTGAGGGCGGTGTTGGCCTGCTCGATAAGCTCACGGGTGAAATTGATGGGGTTCCTGTACTGGGCGGAGAGCAGGAACAGGCGGACGGCCTCAAGGTCGAATTCCTGAGCTATGTCCCGCACCAGGCGGAAGTTGCCAAGGGACTTGGACATCTTCTGATTATCTACATTTATATAGCCGTTATGCATCCAGTACCTTGCGAAGGGCTTGCCTGTGGCGGCCTCGCTCTGGGCTATCTCGTTTTCATGGTGCGGGAATATAAGATCCTGCCCGCCCGCGTGAATGTCAAAGGTGGGGCCCAGCAGCTCCATGCTCATGGCGCTGCACTCTATATGCCAGCCCGGGCGGCCTTTGCCCCAGGGGCAGTCCCATGCGGGCTCGCCGGGCTTGGCGCCCTTCCAGAGGGCGAAGTCCAGAGGATCCCTCTTCAGGTCTCCCGGCTCTATGCGGGCGCCGGACTCAAGGTCGTCTATGGACTGACCTGAAAGCTTGCCGTAGCCCGGGAAGGAGCGGACGGAGAAATATACATCGCCGTTTGCTACGGGATATGCATGGCCCTTTTCTATGAGGGTCTCCACCAGCTTGATTATCTGGGGTATGTGCTCGGTAGCGCGGGGATTGCAGGTGGCAGGCTCGGCGCAGAGGCCCTCCGCATCCTGCCTGTATTCCTTTATATACTTATCCGCAAGCTCCGGCACCGTGGTGTGCTCCTCGTTGGCCCGGCGTATGAGCTTGTCGTCTATATCCGTAAAGTTGGATATGAACCTTACCTTATAGCCCTTGTATTCAAGATACCGCCTGAGGGTATCGAACACCACCAGCGGCCTTGCGTTGCCTATGTGAATAAAGTTGTATACCGTTGGGCCGCATACGTACATGCTTATCTCGCCCGGCACCAGCGGCACCAGCTCTTCCTTTTTGCGGGTCATGGTGTTGTATATCTTCATAAGTATCCCTCCTTGAAAAATTGCGTTCAAACTTTACCAAATTACATTTTAGCATAGAGTTTGTAATATGGCAAAGAGTTTTGAGGTGAAAAAGCCGCCCCGCCGGGGCAGTGGTTTTTCACCCTCCTTCTTTCTCTTTTCTTTTCGGGAGAAAAGACACCATCAGTTGACAAGAGCGCACAAGCCCTAAAGGCTTGTTTTGGGACGCTCCTGCGTTCTCGTCGCTTGTATTACATCCAGTAGTACTGCGCTCCTCGGCCTTGGATCGCCCTCAAAACAAGCTCTTTAGGGTCTTTGAGTTTTAGAAGCCAAGGAGTATGGCAGAACAAGGAGGACGAGTGCAGGAATACTGGTTGTATTTCAAATGAGGACGACGCAGTTATGCCGTGCTATTTGGCTCCTAAAACCTTGTGTGCCTTTGTCAACTGATGGTGGGAAAGAAGCAAAGAGAAAAGAAAAGCCAACGGGAAATATATAAATAAAAAATTAGAAAACGATAAAAAAGAGCGGTTTTTATGCCGCTCTTTTGTGTATTGTGTCTTATTTCTTTCCGAGGTAGGCCTCTTTTATGCTCTCGTCGTTGAGCAGCTCCATGCCGGTGCCGGTCATGGTCACATTGCCGGTCTGGAGGACGTAGCCCCGGTCGGCTATCTTCAACGCCGCGTTGGCGTTCTGCTCTATGAGGAGGACGGTCACGCCGTCGTCATTGATGCGGCGGATTATGGAGAATATATCCTTTACCACCAGAGGCGCCAGGCCAAGGCTGGGTTCGTCCATCATCATAACCTTTGGCTTTGCCATGAGCGCGCGGCCAACGGCCAGCATCTGCTGCTCGCCGCCGGAGAGGGTGCCGGCCTGCTGCCAGTGGCGCTCATTCAGTCTTGGGAACAGGCTGTACACGTGTTCTATGTCGTGCTCTATGGCGTCCTTGTCCTCCCGGAGATAGGCTCCTATGCGCAGGTTTTCAAGGACGGTAAGGTTCGGGAACACCCGCCTTCCCTCAGGCACCAGCACTATGCCGCGCTGAACTATATCGTGGGTAGCGGCGTGGGTGATGTCCTTGCCCTCGTAGCTGATGGTTCCGGAGGCGGGGTTGACGACGCTCATTATGGCCCGCAGCGTGGTGGATTTGCCCGCGCCGTTCGCGCCTATGAGGGTGACTATCTCCCCCTCTTTCACGTCGAAGGAAACGCCCTTCAGCGCCTCTATGCCGCCGTAGTTTACTTTAAGATCGCGTATTTCAAGCAGGCTACTCATCTTCATCCACCCCCAGGTAAGCGTTTATGACGTCGGGATTGTCCTGTACCTCGGCGGCGGTGCCGGAGGCGATCAGCCGGCCGAAATCCAGCACGTATATGCGCTCGGCTATGGCCATAACAAGATCCATGTGATGCTCTATCATCAGTATGGGTATGTTGTATTCGTGCCTTATCTGGCTGATGAACTCGGTGAGCTCCTTTGTCTCCTGCGGGTTCATGCCCGCAGCGGGCTCGTCGAGGAGCAATAGCTTTGGATCGGTAGCAAGAGCGCGGGCTATCTCCAATCGGCGCTGGAGGCCGTAAGGCAGGCTGCCCGCTATGTCGTCCTTCAGGTGCTCCAGATGCTGCTCCTTCAGCAGAGCCATTGCCTCATCCCTCATGCGCTTCTCTTCCTTGGCGTTGAGGCGCAGCGTGGCGGTGAATACGTTCTGCTTTGCCCTCATATGCTTTGCGATAAGCACGTTATCGAATACCGTAAGGCTCCTGAACAGGCGGATATTCTGGAAGGTACGGGCTATGCCCAGCTTGGTTATCTGGTCCGGAGTTGGGCTGACCACATGGCTGAACTCTGGATAAAGGTCGCCCGTGTACAGCTTTTTCATCTTGCCCTGGGGATGGTTGCATACCATGGTCTTACCCATGAAGCTCACCATGCCGTTGGTAGGCTCATATACGCCGGTTATGCAGTTGAAAGCCGTAGTCTTTCCTGCGCCGTTGGGACCTATGAGGGCAACTATCTCCTTGTCGTTTACCTCCATTGAGAGGTCGTTCACGGCGACTACGCCGCCGAACTGCATGGTAACATGGTCAAGGCGAAGTACGTTTTCTGACATATTACTTGCCCCCCCTCTGCGTTTTTTCGATGAATTTCTGGCGTTTCCTCAGTATCCTGTCAAAGTTCAGCTCCCGGTCGCCCATTATGCCCTGACGGTAGAACAGCACGACAGCCATTATGATGATGGAGAATACCACCTTGCGGAAGCCGGCGCGAAGGAGAGGCACCTTGAACGCGCCTATGTAGGTTTCGGCATCCAGGAAGCGGAGCCACCATTCGGAGCAGGCAATGAACAGGAAGGAGGCCAGCACCGAGCCGGTAACGGAGCCTATGCCGCCTATGACGACTATGAGCAGTATCTCATAGGTCATGGCCGACTTGAAGGCCATTGCCTGAACTGTTGTCTGGAACATGGCCAGCAGCGCGCCGCCTACGCCGGCGAAGAAGGAGCTTATCACGAAGGACATCTCCTTATGCTTAAACAGGTTTATGCCCATTGCCTCCGCCGCTATCTCGTCATCCCTTATTGCCTTGAAGGCGCGGCCGTAGGAGGAGTTGATAAGCAGCACTATGAGCAGTATGCAAATTCCGGCTACTGTGAAGGGGAACAAAGTGGAATCGAAAGTAGGGAATTTTCTAAGCAGGTTTGAGCCGTTGGTGACGGGGCCAAGAGTATCCCACTGGAAGAAGGCGCGGATAATCTCTGCAAAGCCCAGTGTTGCTATCGCGAGATAGTCGCTCTTGAGGCGCAGCACCGGAAGGCCTATCAAAAAGGCGAAGAGCGCCGCCGCGAGGCCCGCAAGTATAAGCGCAGGTATTACGGGTATTGAGAACTGGACTATGCCGCCGTCAAAGTACTGATATACGGCGTCCCTGTACTCCACGGGTATAGTGAATATTGCGTAAGCGTATGCGCCTATGAGCATGAAGCCCGCCTGGCCAAGGCTGAAAAGGCCGGTAAAGCCGTTAAGCAGGTTCATGGAAACCGCCACCAGGGCGTATATGGCGCCCTTTTTGAGCACTATGAACAGCATGGAGTTGGAATCTATTACCTTTTCCAGCACGAACACAATGGCGTATATGGCTATTATAAGGGCGATGGTGATTATGTTGTTTTTGCTGAGCTTTTTCATTATACTCTCCCCCTCCCTTATACCTTTTCGTTGGCCTTCTCACCGAAGAGGCCGGTAGGCTTGACGATGAGTATGATTATGAGCAGGGCGAAGGTAAAGGCGTCTGAGAAGGTGGTCCAGCCCAGGCCCTTTATTATGTTTTCGCAAATACCTATTATAAACGCGCCTATTACCGCGCCGGGTATGCTGCCTATGCCGCCGAACACCGCCGCCACGAAGGCCTTAAGGCCGGGCATGGCGCCGGAGGTGGGTATTACCGCCGCGTAGTTTGTAAAATACAGCAGCGAGCCTACGGCAGCCAGGAAGGAGCCGATTATAAAGGTAGCGCTGATTACGTTGTTTATCTTTATGCCCATAAGCTGGCTGGTCTCAAAGTCCTTGGACACGGCGCGCATGGCCATGCCGATCTTTGTCTTCTGAATGAAGGTTACCAGAGCTATTACGAGCACAAGGGTAAGTATAGGAGTGATTATGGTGACTACCTTGGTGGTAGCGGTGCCTATGGTCACCGTATTGCTTATCCAGGGTATGGTGGGGTACATCTTGGCCAGGCCGCCGGTAACGTACAGCGCCACGTTCTGGAGAAGGTAGCTCACGCCTATGGCGCTTATCATGACGGACATTCTGGGAGCGGTGCGCAGAGGCTTATACGCTACACGCTCGATGAGGAAGCCTATGAGCACCGTCACAAGCAGCGTGAAGGGGATGGCAATATACAGCGGCATCCACGTTACAGCGTATATCATTATGAGGCCGGCGCACATGAAAACGTCGCCGTGTGCAAAGTTGATCAGGCGCAGTATGCCGTAAACCATGGTATAGCCTATAGCTATAAGGGCGTACTGTCCGCCTACGGATATGCCTGCCAGCAGATACGGCAGGTTAGTATTGATAAAATCCATTTAAGATACCTCCGGGGGTGGTGGAGTTTTGCGGAATGAAAAGAGAAATGTTTTTATACTATCCGGGCGGCGGTTACCCGCCGCCCGGTGCTTACGCTTTGGTTTAGTCCTTTAATTTAGTTTACGCCCTGGATAGCCACGAACTTCCACTCGCCGGTGGCGGTGTCAACTTCCTTAACGAAGGCCGAGTCGCGGATGGCGTCGCCGATCTCGTCGAAGGCGATGGCGCCGGTCACGCCCTCATAGGTGGTGGTGGGCAGAGCCTTGAGCACGTCGGCGGGGTTGGTGGAGCCGGCGTTCTTGAGCGCCTCGAGGGCGGTGAAGTAGGAGTCATAGCCCATGGCGGTCACGGCGGAGATCATGTCGTTGCCGCCGTTGTTGGCCTTGGCGGTAGCGTCGCTGTTGATCCACTCCTTGATGCCGGATACGAAGGCCTTTGCGGCTTCGCTCTCTGCGCCCTCATCGAAGAAGGTGGTAACGCAGACCTTTACGTTCTTGCCCTTGGCAGCGCCGGTTATGACGTTGGAATCCCAGGTGTCGCCGGCCAGGATAGGCATGGTCATGCCGTTGCCCGCAGCCTGGTCGATTATCAGCGCCGCAGCCTCGGTGGATACGGGGGAGAAGAATACCTCAGCGCCGCTGTTCTGGGCGGTGGTGATGTAGGAGGTGAAGTCGGAGTTGCCCTCGGGGAAGGTCTCCTCAACTACTTCGCCGCCGAGAGCCTTGAAGGCCTCTACGAAGTAATGGCACAGGCCGCCGGAGTAATCGTCGCCCAGCTTGGAGAGGCAGTATGCCTTCTTCGCGCCGAACTCCTTGCTTGCGAAGTTAGCGAGAACGGTGCCCTGGAAGGGATCGAGGAAGCAGATGCGGAAGTAGCAGTCCACGCCGTTGGTGACCTGGGGGTTGGTGCAGGTGATGCCCATGGCGGGGATGCCGGCCTTGTTGAATACGTCGCCCGCGGCGATGGATACGCCGGAGCCGTAGGAGCCGAGGACTATGGATACGTTCTGAGCAACCAGGTTGGCGGCCGCGGTGGGGGCCTTGTCGTTGGAGCTCTCGTTATCCACTATTACCAGCTCTACGTTGTAGGTCTCGCCGCCGATCTCGACGGTGGGCTGTACCTTATTGGCGTACTGAACGCCAAGGGTCTCCTGCTTGCCGCCTGCGCCGTTGTCGCCGGAAGCGGGCTCGAATACGCCTATCTTTACGACCTTTGCGCCGTCTGCGGGCGCGGCGGCCTCGGTACCCTCAGCGGGCGCCTGGGTGTCGGCGGGCTGGGAAGAACATGCTGCTGCGGAAAGTGCCAGCACTGCGATAAGGAGCAGGGCTATGAGCTTCTTCATGATTTTTTCCTCCATTTATATTTCTTTTTTGTTTATGGCATATATGCTATATGCCTGAACCATCGGTTTTTTGCCGACGGCACGAAACGATAGAAAGATTATAAGGTAGCTTCTTGCCTTTTGCAAGATAAAAAGTTTGTTATCCGGAAACAAATGTCCGCGCTTTGCGGACAGCAGTGGTTTATATCGATGTTTTTAAAGAAAATAAAAATATTTTATTTTTTATATGTCCTTAAAATACGGACATATGTTTTTTACCGGACAGATGGCTAATAAGTTATTTCAATGCCTTAATGTTACTACACAAATTATGCTTTTGCAACACTTTTGTCAAATATATTAAGTTCATCCTTTCTTTTTAAGTCCGTAATAAGCGGACAGGCAAATTTTTTTTGAGTGTTTTTCGCTGTAAAAGATTTTTTGCGATAAAAAATTGTGTAAATAAACCGGGAAGCGGCCCCCGCGTTTTGCTGCGGGCGCCGCTTCGAGAAAACTCAGGGTTGTTAAGGGGCCGCAGCCCCTTAAGTTAATTCCGGCTTTGACGGCGTGTACGTCAAAACGGATAAAAACCGGAGGTTTTTCTTCTCTGCGGGTTTTGCCGCC
>ERZ857965.63-NODE-63-length-161991-cov-5.722835_pt1 | contig 161991 bp, 182 predicted proteins | sample MGYA00519758_ERZ857965 | MGnify/ENA primary metagenome ERZ857965 (study PRJEB31778, sample SAMEA3449381) | human gut metagenome | biome: human gut; feature: human-associated habitat; material: faeces | place: United Kingdom | collected 2010/2012 ...
GAGCTCGTGTTGGCCAACTCGCCGCTATTGTTGTTGCGCAGGCCCGCAGCAGGGAGAAACAGCGAGCCCTTGTGGTCCGAGTTGTGATTACCCCCGAACCAACGGCCCTTTAACTCGTCGTCCCAAGTCGAGCCGAGATCGCATAATGCTTTCCATTCCTGCCAGGTCGGCAAGCGCTTCCCGACGGACCTCGCGGCTTCCATCGCTTCACGCCATGTGTAGTAATGATGGCCGTCCTTCTCGTAACCGCCGATGGCCAAATTCTCTGTGTCCCACAATAGGCCGCAGAGCTCGATAGATTGTGGATATTCTTTTTTATATTGTATACCAGATATAAAACCATCTATCCATGTTTCACGATTAATAATTTTATTTGCATATTTTAAATATGCTTCTTCTGCTGTTTTACGTAACGTTTTCATAGTTTAGTTTTAATAAAAGTGTACCGTAAGCAAGATTCGAACTTACATTACTTGACTGAGAATCAAGTTTCCTATTCCAATTAGAAGATTACGGCAAACATAATTTTATTTAGCAAAATATGCAGGATTATATTTAACCTTACGCCAAACAGTTTTAGTTATATCTTCGCCTTTTTCGTTTTTTACTTTTTCAACAAACTTCATGTCTAAAGCTTTAAAATGAATCTTTTTCATAGTAAATTAAGTTTAAGGTTTTATAATATCTTTCTTTCTAAAAGGTAAATTATATTTTTTTACACCACTTCCTAACTGCATTATCTGTAACTCCATACGTTTCTCCAATTTTTGTAAAAGATTTTATTAAAAGTAATTCTTTTAAAGTTTCTCTTGAAGGAATTTCTAAATTATTATTTCTATATTTTGCTGCACAACTTTTACAGTAAGTAGAATTTCGCCCTATTTGTTTTCCACACGATAAACATACATTCTTAGGTTTGTTTATACTTTCTTTTCGAGCATAATTTTCTGTTTGAGAATGACAATTAGGACACAACATTTGTAAATTTTCAATCCTATTATCTGTAGGATTACCATTAATATGATGGAGTTGAATTACAATAGGTTTTTCTTGTCACGTTGTAATTCCGCATATCTCACATTTGTTTTCCTTCAAACGATTTATAAGTAATTTTTCTTTTAACTTTGCACTTTTAATATTACTATTTTTTACTAAATATTGATCTATTGAAGCGCTGGTATAAGATTTAGCTCTTCCTGTAAAATGAGATATATCTATTTGATACTTCTTAATTTTATTTTTAAGTGTTTGAGAATTACTGCCATGTATTGGAATATGCATTAACCTTAACACTTCACAGTAACTTGTAGCATTCCTACAACATTCTCGAATTATTTTTTCGTCTCAACAATATTTTGGCATAAAACTTTGATTTATAAGTTGGGATACAAAGATTCGAACTTTGGTTACTTGCGTCAAAGGCAAGTGTGTTAGACCACTACACTATATCCCAATAGTAATTGCTCTAGCGCAATTTAACTGTACTAGGGCAAACTGGAACCATCTTTAAAGTTACATCCTCTGCATCTTTATTTACTTTCTTTATATAAAGATGATCTTCTGTAGAATGAATCTCAAATGTAGTACCATCGTTAGCTACTACAACAAAGCTATCACCTTCTTTAATTGTCATAGCTTTTCCATAATCTGTGATAATTTTCATATATTTGGTTATTTAAAGAAAGTTCAAATAAGTAGGAGAGGGAATATACTTTTAAAAACGCTAGCAAATCTATCAATCTCCTACTTTAATAATCCTATACGTTATCCCTTCAAAGCTTTATACACGTAAAGCTTCTCCCCTAAATAAGAATCGTGTATTATTCCTATATCCTCTACCCTCGGATTATATAAACTGGTGGGCCTAACAGAGCATGATTCTGTAACCTACTGATTATGAGTCAGTTGCTCTAACCAATTGAGCTATAGGCCCTAAATAAAGAACATTGATTACGGGTTCAAAACCTCTATAGACTTCCTACCAAAGGTAGAAGCAAAATTATAAAAGAGGATCACGGATTTTGATCCTCCGTCTAGCTACAAAGTAGACTTTGACAACTGCTGCAACAGTCTGCCTGTTTCGCATTGAAAATTTGCAGATTTTCGCACTTATCAGGACTGACTATAACACTATATTTACGATCGATTAGTATTATGTTATAGTCTTATTTTCTTTTTAAAATACATAATTTAAAAATTTATAGTAGAGTGTGTCAGATTCGAACTGCGACTCCGCATCCCAAATGCGGTATGTTACCATTACAATACACACTCTATCATAAGTTAATTGTACTCGGAGCGGGACTCGGACCCGCAAGAGCCTTTCGGCTCAAAGGATTTTCTGCTAACTGATTGATTATCAGTTAGTTGGACTATGTCTTCTCCATGCATTTCTGTTTAGGAGGTGGGTATATAGTCTCTACACATTTAAAATAGAAGTTGCCGCGTCAGTGATAACATGTTTACTCCGTTGGACGACATATTAAGAATTTACGAACAAAAACGAAAACTCCTTCTATTTATTTAGCTCGGCGTTATTGTGTCGTGCTCACACCTTCGCCGAATTAGCCCACATTCACATCAAAAGTTTCCTTCTGAGTGCTCAAAGCTTTTCCACGATAATTATCAGTAAAAGAATGACAATTAGGACAGAGAATTTGTAAATTCTCAAGTCTTAAATCGTCTTTAATCCCATTAATATGATGTAATTCAAGAGCAATAGGTTTCCCTAATCATTCAGTTCTTCCACAACATTCACATTTATGTTCTTTTATTCCTTCTTTGAGTAGTCGTTCTTTAAGGTGATGAGTACTAACTCAAGTAGAATCTTTTACTAAAATTTCTTTTAATGACTTGGCTACTTTTACAGGCGTAAATCTCTTACCTTAATTTCAAGCCTTTCCAGTCATGTGAGATGTATCTAAATTTAATTCTTTTATCTTTCGTTTTACTGTATCATAATTACTTCCAGCAGGCTTTAAACCAAGTTCTCTAAGAACTCCAGCGTAAGATAAATTTGATTTTACAGCTTCAATGAACTGCTCATCGTTTCACTTTCTTTTACTCATATAAATTATATTTTGATATTAAAACACAAATATACGAAATAAAATTAAGTTTACAAAATTAAAATTAGATAGAAAAGCTATTTCTAAGTCCTTCGTGTCTGCCTAATTCCACCATCCGAGCAACATATTATTAATTACTCTCGAAAATCATCGTAAATTTCAATTTCATTTTCATCTATAAGAATGATTTCACATCCGCAAGTTTTCTGAAATTCAATTAACTCTTCTAAAGATTTAGTTACTTTAAATTTCATAGCTATTCAAAAACTAAAGCGTTCATAATAGTTTTTTTCTCCGAGAGGGTCAACTACTTGTTTTACAGCATTACTAGATTTAAAATATACTAATCTATCAAAAGTAGATAATGCAGTTGTTCCTGCGGTTTGCAGTATATTTTGACCCATACTACGTACAATTGTAATAAAATATTTATATTGAAATTCATTATTCCAATCTGGAGTCTAACCTTCATTAACTATTTCTGCTGCCTTAAGTAGCTTTTCAATTGATTGAATTCTACGATGTATTTTGGTTGAAAGATCTTCTATAGAGTTATTTTCAACTGCATTATTTTCGATTTTAATAGTTATTTCTATTTTGTATAAAGTGTGACAAATATATATAAATTATTAGATATGCAACTATTTTAAAGAAAAAATTAAGATAATTATAATCGATACAATTAAGCTAACTATTATTGCAACTCCCTCATACTTAAAGAGTTTTGATGGAAATCGTATCATTATTTCTTCCAAATTTAGTACATGATAAGAGTATAAAATACTAAAATTGTAATATTTTTCCTATTCTATCCATATATCTATAATAAACCAAATACCTAAACTTACTACAAATAAAAGAATAAAGAAATAGAATCCAGGTAGCCATAAACAAGCAAATAATGCGCTAAGAACTATTGAACTTATTCCAATAGATTCTATGATTTTTAGTATTTTATCTACTTTCATCTTTAGAATCATTTTTCTCTTCTTTACAAATAGAGTCTAAAATTCTATTAAATGCGTTAAGAGATTTTTCTGGAAGTTGCTGTAAAGCTTCACTATTTTGATATAGTTCTACAGCAGTATTTACTGCAAATATTTGATAACAAGTAGTTCGATTAGGAACTATAGTATAAATTAATCCAAAACTAATTGCAGTAATAATAGATATTTTTGCAGTTTTCTTAATAGTTTCATCGGTAGGAGTATCGTCTGTTGCGTTCATCCATATTGCAAAAAGTACTCCGCCTGCAATAATACCTGATACTATTGTAATAACAGATGCAATAGTAGATATTTTACTAAATATATCAATTAGATATACTGTCCAACCTAACTCACTCATATTAGTATTGATAATAACGATAATGATTTAGATATTCTTTAACAACTTTACGTTCTGATTTTGTAGGAATAGAATCTGTAATTTCATAAAAAGCTTTTCCTGGAATCATATTGTAAAGTTCATTAACTCTTTTATGCGGAATATAAACTCCGCAAGAGGAGAATAAAATAATGAAGCATATAATAAATAGTTTCATTATTCTTTTTGTTTTAGACGATAGTAATAGGTAGTATCACTATTAATGATTTCCGTTTTATATATTTCATATTTATTGTTACGAAAATCATTAATAACTTGAGTAGCAACAGAATCGCTTTTTGGAGCTACTGAAATTAGGAGCCACATATAGAACTAATTAATAGAATAGCTACAAAGAGCGATACATATTCTTTTTCTGTATTTGATGTTATAGTAAACACTAGTAAATTTATTGTAATTACAAGTAAAATTACTACACAAAAAATTATTCCCATAGTTTAATCCTCTAATTCAAGATTTATTACAAGTCCCCCAAACATTTCCTCTGTCATCTAGATTACATTCAAATGTAGCAGGAGTCATCAATAAGAAAATCAATTTCGGCATCTCCACATTTATTTTCGTAATCCTCTAGAGAGCTTTTAGATATGTTTCAGTTTCATAAATAATATTCATTAAAATGTGTTGCAATATTGTATCAATAAACCGATTATAATCAGTATCAGAGTTAACTGTTACACAAAATTGTGCAAATATTTCCTTTACTTGGTTCTCCTCTATCTTATATATGTTTACAGACAGTTGAAACCACGTAACAGGAAATATAGAGATATATATTTTATGTGTATTCCTAAGCCAATCTATTAGCTCATATGTATAAGGTACAGTGTACAAATCCTCAAAATCACTATTTTGGATTCCAGGTTCATCAGGAATTATACATTCAATTTTTGGATTATTGTTTTGATCTAAACAATAATAGACTTCATTATAACCTGCTTTTGCTGCTAATTTAGCAGTTTCATATGATATTCTTTTCATAATATTTAAAATAAAAGTTACTCCATAGATTCATGCCTTTGAATACAGTAACTTTAATTATTATAAATAGTAAGCATCTCTACTATTCGCATCTTAACTTGATATTATGGAATATCAAAAGTAAAGTTATTCAATAAGACGCTTCTTGAATTTTTAATCACATTTGTAAATCTTTGAGTTGATATAACTAAATGCAACAACATTAAAAATTCTCAATCCATTTCGTTACTCTTCTACAAAACTTATAAGTAGACTTACTCGAACGAACAAGAGTAATTATCTATTTAGATTGGATTAGTCTAAATAAACTTGGAGCTTTTTACACTAAAGATTTAACTTTAATTAACACAAGCAGCTCTGACGATGCGATTTGATTTACGAATCAAATGAAACGATTCAGTTAAATATAAACAGCACTGATTTTACAATATAAGAAGATCATCTATATTGACTGCTTTGTGAATCCATTTCTTGCAGTATATTAGAGTCTAATCCCGATACACGGTTTAACCATTTATATTTAATTTATGTAATTATAAGTTATATTTTCCTGTAGTATTTAAAAATACACAAGATTTAATTAGTTTATTATCCTTTTTACTGTATATAGTTATATTTGGCTTAGGATACGTGTGTACGTCTTTTATATAGTATCCTGGATTTTTTTCTTCGAAATCTTTTATAAGGATTTCTTTATTCTTCCTTATTGTTTCTGTTGCAGTAAAAAATTCATTTTCTGCTTTAGCATAATTACTAAGTAATTCTTGAGCGGTCATCTTATTAAGGTTTAAGTTGTTTTGCTAAGTATTGTAGAAATTCTTCTACAGTCATTCCAGATTCAAATTCTGGAGTTTCTTTCCAATCTTCTTGGATTTCTTCTTTAGTATGACTAGCAATTGTAGTCTTTCAGTTCTTCAAACATATAAATAAGATAAAATTAGGAACTACGGAAGGACTCAAACCTTCAACTCCAAATATAATTGCGCGCGGTGTTTTATCAACTTTAATTAAATTACGTAGTTCTGGAAGTAAGCTTTTAAATGCAGTGTTGATATGCTGCCATCCACTGTCTCATACTCTCATTATCAGGTGCAACAAAATTTCGAAGGTTTTTCAAAAATTTTGAAGTCGAATTGATTTTAGAGTATACTCTATAGAAACCAAGTATACAATCTCGTCTAAAAACACGTTTGTCTTTGACAATATCATATACTTGATTGAGAAGTTCTGCTTTATCAATAGCCATTTCTTCTTCTTCAATAGTGATTGATAAAGCACCTCTTTGAAATGTTTCTACAGAACGAGAACCTTTGATCAATTGAATTCCAGCTTTAATATCCAATAAAGGATATTTTTTTAAAAATCCATTTAATACTATATATGAAGGCAGTTTTTGTCGAACATATGATCTCAGATAATCCTTAGTAGTCCAATTCTTTCGAAACGCATTAAAAATTATTGCGAGTTCTATAGGACTTTTGTTGGAGTTTATAACAATTGTTCTGAGAAAATACTTTCCTGGTTCTTCTTCAGCAAGATTTCTGAATGCTTTGAGTCGGTGTTGTCCATCTATAACTGCACCAGATTCAGTAATATAGATAGGAAAAATATATTCATTTTGACGCATAGCGTTCATAATCTGTGAAACAAGTTTCTGATCAGTATCTCTATTCTCAGGAATAAAGGATAAGTCCCAAGGATCTGTTACATGATAGATTTGTTCTGTTTCACAGTTTTTCAGTGATTTTAACATGGTACTAGAATATGTTTTGAGGCACGTCTTGAATACCATGAGAAAGGATAAAAGATTGTGCTGAAGTTACTGAAATGTTTTTATTATTGAGGAAATAACCTCTTTGTGTGCGAACAAGACGATTTCCTTCGATGTCTTTTCTAGACCAGAAACCAGGTTTATGTTCTTTGATTGATTTCCAATCTTTCTGACGAATGATTTTATTGGAAATTATAGGATAGAGATCAAGTTCGAGATTCATAATTTTTAAAGTTAAATTATTAATAACTAGGTGAGAAATAAAATAATTGCAATGAAAAGAGAGAAAAAGTTAGGTATAAGAAGAAAAAATAAAGAGTAATATTTGTGAGTTTAGAATGAAAATTGAGAGATTGGGGAAAATGATTGAGAGTGGGATAGGGATGATCTAAATCCACTCTCAATCATTTTTCAACCTCCTTAAAACCCAATCATTACTAAACTACGACCTTAACTTTCATTTTTTCGTATCACCTTCAAAGAAGTTCCAAGCCCAGATAACCGCAACGATTGTGATCATGATAAGGATGACACCTTGTAAAGAAATTACACTTAAAGGTAACATAGTAAGTATTTTTAGATGTTTAAAAATTTGTTTAGTATCAAAAATTACTCATATTCATTCACAAAACAAACAGAACGAAAAACAAAATTTATTAAAATTAAGAATGAATATGAGCTTTAATTGATGTTATTTCTCATCTTTCTTAGAGAATGACGCATAAACAAACATTGCGAATAACATAAGACCAAGAATGATGAAATAATTCGTAATATCTTCACCAAGTGTTTCACCTATTCGAGCTAATGGTAACATGATTGAAAATTTATTTTTGTGAATTTTTATTTGTTTTTATGCAAAATTTTGTTATTACGCACTATATATAATATATGTACAATGTACTTAACTGATAATCAATACGTTAATTACTATCTTATTGATAATCAAATAGTTAAACTGTAGGATTTGTGTCCAACAGCATGTAGATTTAAACTTATGTTGAAAATGGACAATAATGATGTCATTCAGAACACAAAGTGGGTGCGTGTTAAGGTCCACACGAAGTGGGGACATTAAGTCTAGTTCCCACTCCGACAGGAGTGGAGGTATTAAGTATAGTTCTGTATGCATTTTTGCAATCGAGTGTATGCATTTTTGCAATCGAGTGTATGCATTTTTGCAATCGCTGAAAAAATGTACAGAAATTTTTGGAAAGGTCAAAATTTTCTGTACATTTGCATTAAATAAAAAATAATAGTATGAATAAAAAACAAACTATACAACATTGTCAAACGCCAAATAATATGACGGCTGAACAAAATTTAGATCCAATAGATGTGCTAGTATATACATATTTAAAAGCACATATGAATCAACAGACTAAACAAGCGTTTCCATCTGTAAGATTACTCGCTAATGAAACTAAATTAGATGTCCGAACAGTTCAAAAGTGTTTAAATCATTTGGAAAATGCAGGAGATATTATAGTACACAGATCTAAAGGTAGACCAAACGTATATGAGTTTAATCCTAAATCCAAAAATTTTGAAATGTTTAGTTATAAATTCTTATATGAAAATGATAACTTAACAGCGGATGAACGAGCTTATTTAATTGTAACTCAACAATATATGTATAAAAATGATAATTCAGGTTATGGTAAATTATCTTTAACCAATAAAGAATTATCTGAGAAAATCAATTTAAGTGAATCTGCAATTAGTCGGAGACATAAAACACTACAAGAAAAAGGCGTATTAACTATTTCTGACGAATTTCAAAAAGATTGTAATTCAGGTTTATCATTGCAGTTAAAAATATTTGATTTAACAGCAATAAAACAAGATATGTTATTTGTAAAAGAAAAGGTAGCCGAACACGATCTTCAATTAAAAGAACATAATAAACGACTACTAAAATTAGAAAAAGAAAATGATGAATTACGTAAAACTATTAAAGTACTTATAAATGACAGCAAATCTAAAACCAGTCAAAATACCTCAGAGTTTACTTTTGAATAAAGACTTAACACTTGGTTTAAAGTGTCTTTATATTTATTTATTAACTTGTGCAATGAAGTGTAATGGTTATCCGATTGTACAAATATCCATTAGAAAAATTGCAGTTGATTTAGATATGAGTGAAAGATCAATTCGAAGAAAAATAATAGAATTAAAAGATAAAAAAATTCTATTTCAATTAAATGAACAATATTTCACAAGTTATACTACAGGAGATCAAGGAACAAATCTTTATCTGATTAACTATAATTTAACTGAAGATCTTCCTCCTGCATCAGAAATATTACAACAAGTTGATTATGATAGAATACAAGATTACATATCTAAATTAAATAATTAAAAAGGAAGGTGTAAAAGCCTTCCTTTTTAATTTTTAGACTATTTAAAAACAATAAAATGAAAAAAATCAGTATTCCTCTATTTCACAACAGTAGAATCTCTGACACCTTTAGCGGACTCTACTTACACGAAGTAGAGTTTCGATGTTTTGTTTAACGACTCTCATCAGCGCTATACGTCGTAAGTAGCAATAATCCACCATTCTTGTTTACTTTCATCCATAGGTAATACTACATAATACCTTTCTTTATATGTAAACCAACTGCGATAATTACGTATTAGATAATCACCACAGTTGGTTTCAAGAATGTTTACTGCTCATTTAAACTTACCTTTTATAGTAAGTGTTGAATTACGCATTTGCGATTTCGATGACAGGAACTCGGATGTCACGATACTGATCTGCAACACGAACACCATCTGGAGTAAACTGGTTTACTTTACCGCTGATGATGTCGGCCACTCGAATCGCTTTGTTTGCGAGATATTCCAGTTTCGTATAGTTGTTATCCATGTTGTTGAGCTTTTCAGACAGCTCGCAGGCACGTCTCGGTTGACTTTCAGGAGACTCACGATAAGTCCTCTGCAAAGAACCGAGAGAGATCCATGATGGTTTGTTGTTTCGCAGACAGGCTACGTAATATGCTTCAGCATCAGCATTCTTCCGAATCTTGATTGCTTTCACCATTGTGTCCATGTTTGCTTTATAGGTTTCGAAGTCGTAGAATTCTACTACTTCACCTTTTTCGGACAGACCGAAAACGCCGATAAACGGCAGACCACTGTTCTTCAGCTTATCAGCGGTTACGGGAACGAGTGTCTGCTCTCCACGAAGAGGCAACACAGGTTGATTCTGTGCATCAAATGCTTTCATATTAAAAATCTTTTAAAAATTTGGTTAATATACCACGAATTTGTTACTACATATCTATGTAAGTCTTAGTTATCTATGTAAGTCTTAGTTGCAAGAAGTAAAAAGAGTGCAAGGACGAATCCCTGCACTCCTATAACGTTTAGATACGTTCAAAAATCGCAAAAGGTCTCTTACGCAATATCGGCTGCCCATTGTCGGTATAGGCGACTTTTCCACCTATAAAAGCAGTAGTGTCGACAGCTACTGTTTCGACGACTTTGATTTCGCCAAGTGGCATTAACAGTTTAACTCGTTCACAGTCATCGCCTACTTCCATAAGCTCATAATTGAGCTTATGATTCTTGTATACCTCTCGCCACTCTTCTGCCATTTGTCTGGCAAAGATTCGAACAGGTACCCAAGTAGGTTTGCCGTTGATCCCGATTTTCATATACGGAACAGGCTTGTTGTTATATATACTTTTCTGAAAGCACTCGTCACAAAATTCGCTTGGGAGTGTAATAACATCACCAACAATAAAGTTGATACCACCAAACGACTTGCCTGTTTCTTTCAAGTCGTCAATACTTTTAAACGATGTTGCATTGGCAACAACATTTACAGCCGTAGCCATTTTCAATTCACTAGTTTTCATAATCGCTAAAGGTTTAAAGTTTGTAATTACATAATACATTTAGTCTTAGTAATATATACAATTAAAGAGAATGTACCGAAGCACATTCTCTTATATGCTATAAACTGATAGTTGCAGTTACAGTGTAACCACGTCGTCGCAACTCTTCAACCAACTCCTTATCGGAATGCTTATCGAGAACGTTATCGATAACTTTCTCAACAATTTCAGCATTTTTAATAAGTTTTTGGCGTGATGGAGATTCACGTGCAGCTTCCGCTTGAAGTACACGAGCTTCTTTGATCATAAATTCTGCTAATTTATGATTTGGAGCTGTCTTACATGCATTCCATATAAGACGATCTTTTACGGAATGTAAAAGTCCGTGTTTCAACAGAACTCGCTTCAGATATGTAGGAGCTACTTTAACTCCACAATCTCGACATAAACCTCCGAAAGATCTAGGCTTGTCGATACTCTGAGCGATTCGAGAATCAGACCATGCGTGAATAGTTTGCAGTACTTCTAATACTGCATTAATTTCTGTTTGTGATATCATAACGTTATGACGGTTCACCTAAGCACCGAAAGGTTCAAGTTATAGAAGTATTTCTGTCTTAGAACATTTGATCCCAATCTTCCTTTGTAATACACGTAGTGCATATTACAATAGTGATAATAACAATGAAAACGGATATTACAAGATACCCGTTTTCATTTAAACTATCAACACTCATCAAGAAGAGTAGAACTATTGTCATTGTAATGTAGAACATTACTTTTTTGCAAAATAGTTTCATCCTTTAATGAGTTCAAAGATTGGAGCTGTTGCTCCGTTTGATAAAATTGTTTTCGCAACAACTTTAATTGTTTTGCCTTGTAACAACTGATGCAATTCAATAAAGTTTTGTGTACGATAGACTCTCTTCGTGAAGCTGTTAAAATCAGATAGTTCACGATAGTTACTGAGTCTTCGAAAATATCGTAAAGGTATTCGATCGATTAAACAATCATTAACGATACAAGACATCAATAACTTGTTATTCTTAACAACGATAGGTTCATTAAGGATTTTGATAACCGTTCCGACAGAACGATCAAAAGGTTTTGTATTCATGATCTTGTTCAAAGTCTTTAATGAATTGTTTACGTGCGATGCGCAGTTCCTTACGAGTAACTTTACGATGAGAAAAGTTTACTCTCGTAATTGTTACATTCGCTTCGATAATAGTGTAAGAATTGTCACACGACTCATTACCGAAACGAATTGCACTGCGAAGTCGAGGACACTCTTGCCAGAGTTCAAGGAAGTCAGTAGCTTCTCGATATAGATTTGTAGTAGCACACATGGCACTATAGCACTTTACCTAAGGAGTGCGAGGTTCAAATTCAAACTGAGAAAAAATTTTGGTCTTAGTGAATTTTAATTTGACTTTCCATTTTATTAGGCCAGGGGGACTTTTTATGATGTGTCCTATCGCATACATCACATATATTATATTGCATATACTATACACTATATAATACCGCTCAACATTTTGTAAAATCAATAATTTATTTTATTTTTGCAAAAAGCTAAAATTTATGAATAATTGATTAAAACAACAGTTAATATATCAACCTGTTATTAGAGAATCTAAAATCAATATAATTCCCGAACAGGAAACAATAATCTTACCTAAAAAGAAAATAAAGACTACCTCATTAGAAGGTTATACTCCAACTTTATTAAAAGAACCTCAAGAAAAAGTAATTATAGAAATACCTCAAGAAGAAACAAAGTATCCAAAAGTTTTTCAAAATAAATCGGAATTTATCAAAGTTATGACTCCTTTATATGAAAAGATATTAGCTTCTAAAGGTATTGATACTTCTTTTGCTAAAGCGTTAGTACAACAATCTGGATTAGAATCAAACTGAGGTAAATCACAATCTGGTAAATTTAATTTAGGAGGAATTAAAGGAAAAGAAACAAAAAGGCGTACAAGAGAAGTTATAAATGGAAAAGATCAATATATATATGACAGTTTTAGAGATTTTAACTCTTTAGAAGATTATGCTAATTATCATGTAAATCTATTAAATAATAATAGATATAAAGCATTTTCAGGTACAGTAGATGAATTTGCAGATAAAGTAGCTAAAGGCGGATATGCTACTGATCCTAGATACAAAAATATTTTAAATAAAATGATAGCTAGTGCTAAATTTGGAATGAAAGTTCCAAAATACCAGTATTCAGGAAAAATACCTAGCACAGACATCCCAATTATTCGATATAAAACAGATTTAGATAAAGAAATTGAGAAAAAAAATAACGAATATGCTGCTACTAAAGATATCGAAAATTTTGCTAAAAGTAGAGACTATAGTGAAAATCATCTTAAAGAGTTAGCAGATAGTGTTAAAAATACAGAATTTAATTATCCAACTGTATTGCATTTAATTAACGGAGAAACAAGTTTTGAAATATTTCCTAATAATAATGCATCATCAGCACAAGGTCCTTTTCAATTACTTGAATCTACAATAAAACGCCTTTATCCTAAAAATTATGCTCAAATTATAAATGAGTATAGAAATAAATCTAGAAATTTTTCAGATATATTACATGATGGAATGGTAATGTTTAGAGAACACGCTAAAAGAATCAAAGATGGAGATCGCTCTTACGGTAGGTTAAAAGTAAACCATTTAGCCCCATATAGTTCTCAAACAGATACTATATCTGCAACTGCATGAAAGAGTATTAAAAATGATATTAAAAAGAAATTAATCTTTGGAAAATCTACGTATCAGGATTTAACAGATGCTTACAATGAAGAGTATGAACGTATATTCAATAATAATGAAGCTTACGATCATTCTAAACAAAAATTTAAATAAAATATGACAACTAAAGAAAAATGAATTTTAGCTGCTATTATAATGGTTGTAATAGTAGCAATCTTAGCGGCAATCAAATTGCTTCCATTTTATGTAACAATTATTGCGTTAGTAACGTATGTATTTGGAATTGGATCTGGTTGGTTCCTTAAAAGAATTAAAGATAAATATTTTGTAAAGTCCTAAAACAACAAAAGGCAGTCGAATTAACGGCTGCCTTTTTCATTTCTTAAATATATGTAAGTTCCTGTTGCACCTAATCCTCCACTAATTCCGAATGAATTACGTATTCTATTAGCTACAGATTCTCAATTGTACATAGGTATATTCTTTAAAACATCTTCAGATAATTTATATGGATGTGCTCTATTAATAAATGAATAACTTGTAGGTAATATAGATGCTACTAAATCTACTTGTCCATCTGGATAAACATCGTGTTCAAGAACTCTAACTTTCTTAGCTGGTAATTTATAATGTTCTACTACTGTTCTTTTTAAATCTTTTGGATTAACTGAGCTAACTGCTGTATCATAACTTCCTACATACTTTTCAGTTTCAGGAATTTCGTAAACGTTCTCACCTGTACGTTTATATTGTAAATCAGGTTTATTCTTTCCTTTAGGTAAAGCAATAGCCCTGTGTACAACCATCTTATCTTTTACTAATCCATCTCTTGCAAACATTGCAGCTCTTTTCTGAACTCCTGGAAGTTTACTAAATCTGCTGCCTATTGCTCCAGCTAGAAAGAGTCTTTAATATCTTTAATTTCCCAAATGGAAGTAATAATCCTAACGCAAAAGAACCAGTTGTTAGTAAATCATTACCAGCTTTCTTAACTAATTGTCCTTTTTGCTGAATCTCAAAATGGAATGTCTTTAGGACGTTTTGTTCCATATCCGTCTATATAGTATTTATCCTTGTCTGACATGATCTATTGCTAAACATATAACTCCAGCTATGAATATAAATACACAACATGGACTAAGTGTTATAAACGTTGTTATTAATGTAAATAATATTACAAATATTCAACCTAATGCTCTAAGTCAATTCTTCATTTTCTTTTGTTGTAAAAGTATCTATTCTATATAATAAAGCGTCTATTAATATTAATCCCACAGGAATAGCCATAGGAATGATAGATAACATTCCTAAAATCAATGTAATTACCATAATACATTAAGCTTTAAAAAAGTAAATATTATTATTTTTATAATTATTTGTATCTATATGTAATCAAGTAGTCTCTCTGCCATTTTGATCTCATTTTTCAATACGAATTGGAATAGTTAATTCTAATTTATGTTTTTCTAATTCGTATCTCATATTAGATGCTGACATCTTATTGCTAATTAAATCAAAAGCATTACCTTTTTTATGTTGCGAATTTTTAGCTCCGATTTTACAATCTGGCTGTCTGTATCCACAATAATTTCTACTACCTCCAGATGCTCAATTATTACATATTAAAGGAATTCCTAATATTTCTCTAACTTCTTCTAATGCTTTTAAAGCTCTAGAGTCAAGTAAAGCTAATGATTTTTCCTCTCCTAATTCTTCATATACCTCTTTGGGAACTAGTTCTTTTATATCAAAATATTTATTTGCTTTCATTTCTTTTAACTCCTCCTAATTTATCTGCTCAGGCTTCAACAAAAAATTTGTAATAATTATAAGGAATACCTTTTTTACGCTTTCGCCTACAATTTAAATTATGTAATCCACTTAATAGCCCTACAAAAGGTAAATATAAAGGACCTAATCATTTAGATTGAATGCCATGTCCAGCCTCATGTTTAATAGAATTTTTTAAACTAATTCGTATATTATTGTTGTTCCAATCGTATCTATTATAATCTAATAATACATAATAACCTAAAGAAATTCCTCCAGGAAATTTATCATAAATGTAAACCTCCTGATCTTTATATGTAAACGTTTTTAATCTAGTTCTATTATAAAACGGAAGAAGTATTGCTCCTAGTAACGATTGAGGAAATTCTCAAGTTCATCTACGAATTTTGATAATTGTTTTCATTTTTCTTTCTATTAAATATTTTTACTACAGAATCTGCACCTAATAGAGTAGTACTACATATAAATAGAGTATCTACAATAACTGGAGCTTGTATCCCATGAAAAGTACATCATAAACATATAATAAGACATGCCACTCATCCTAAAACTCCACAAACTCGTTTACTACTTAAACCACTTTGTGCAGTGAATAATCTAATAAAGAAATCTTTCATTATTTTATTATATAGATAAATAGTCAACTACTGCTTTACAAAAACTTAGGAATTCTTCATCTGATAGATTAGAACGCATTGTATTTATACTATTACATACTAAACGAATGTTAGATAAAGAATATGCTCTCCCTGGTTTAATTCTATCGATAGAAACATTAAAAGGATTTTTGCCTGCTTTAATAACAGTTTGCATCTCTAAATTAGATAATGCGCACTTTCCATTTTGTTTTTCAAACAATTCGATTAATTGCTCTTTTGTTAAATCGAAAGGAATATTGTTTTTTAAAGCTCTAGTTTTACATCCAGATAACAATCGTGATAAAAATCGATCTCGATCGTTAATTTCCTGAGTAGCTCTTTTAATTTTCTTCCTTTCTTTTTCACAATCTTTACATTCTCTAGAATATCCTTGTCGGCAAATATATTTCTCTCCTTTATAAAATTCTGAAACATCTTTATAAGTTTTACAAACATGACAATATAGTTCTCCATTTTCATTAAAACTTGGAATTCTTATACGCTTAGATTCTTTTTCCTTTTCACATTCTTTACAATGAGATCCATATCCACATTTTACATTATTGCGTCTAGGAAAAAATTTAGATGTCATTGGTTTATATTTCTTACATTTAGTACAAAGTTTATAAATAACATCATTAATTAATTTAAAATTAGGCAAACCTAATGTATAATTCATTTGTTTTCCAAGTTTCTCAAATAAGATTTTTTGATCTTCTGAAGTCATGGTTATTTATTGTGATGTCATTTAGCAGCATTTCGAGCAAAATTAGCTCTCTTCTTTTGTAACGGAGTTGCATTGGGATCATTAAGTACAGATCTAGCATGTTCTTGCACAGTTTGTCCAGCTCTTTTAGCACTAGCCGTAAACTTACCACGATTAGCCTTCTTTATATAGATTTTCCCACCCTTCTTTAAATGTTCAATCATATCGATAAATAAATTAGGTAAATCTATTGTGCTTGAGTTAGATAACTTTTGTATTTGTTTTTGTAAAGTTTTAAAATCTAAATTAAAATCATTCATATTAAATATATTTAGCAAGTTATTAGTTTAAATATTTTTATTTTGTATTTCACAAAAATAATAAATAAATTTGCAAAGTAAAAATAAAAAATTTAAAACTAAGTAATAAAATGTGAAATACTTTTCTAGATTGATTCTCATTTATAGTCGATAAAATTAAAAACTGGAAGGATGTTTGAAGAACATTGTTTATACTGTTAATTGTCTTTGCATTAAATATAATTACTAAAGAATATACCGAACGTTTAGTTATAAATTCTAAAACAGAAGTAGTAAATGAAATAAACCAAAGACATGATAGTATATTAAATCATGTTATTGAAAAATCTCCCGAAGTAGATAGAGTTATTAATTCTATTTTAGATAATTTAAATATTACCTATGGATTTAATCGTGCATCTCTAATGATTTATCATGATAATGTCACAATGACTAATGGGATGCCGTATTTAAGAATGTCTATTTCTCATGAAAGAATAAGAGAAATAAAAATGAAAGTAACTGCTAAAAAAACTGAAATGCAAAATGTTCCATCATCTATGTACTCAGATTTAAATGCAGAATTATTAAAACATGGCCAAGTAATAAGAACTTTAAAATCTTTAGAAACAATTGATAAAAATTCCTATACTAGATGTTTAAATGAAAATATTAAAGGATATATTGTAATTCTTATACGTAATACAGATAATTCCCCATTAGCTGCATTGTGGTGTTTTAGTTGTGATGACGAAGTTCCAACTAGTCCAAATGTAGTACACGATTTAATGGGACAAGGACACGTTATTAGAGATGTATTAAAATACTAGTGATTTATGACAATGATTTTAGAAAAAGATAAGTTTTATAATGACTTATCTATTGATAAAGAAAATGACAATGTAATTTATAATGATCAGCAACACGTTTATATAGATAAAACAGATGGATCCTATTATATATCTGTTACGACATTAATTCATAATTATACTAATATATTTGATTCTGCTTTTTGATCAGCATATAAAGCATTAGAATCATTAACAGACGATGTAACGTTTGCAGCTTTAAAGAAAGTGTTACTTGCAACTAAAAAATTTGATCCATCTATTTTACATAAACTTAGTATTGATGAATCTCAATTTAATACTAAACGAGAAGAAATCTTACAAAGTTACGAAGATGAAAAAAATAAATCCTGTGAACGTGGCACTAAAATACATGCTAAGTTTGAAAACGCAATGTATCAAAATCCAGAAAAAGAACTAAAAAGATACGGATTAGGTGGGAAATTTAGTGTTAAAAAAGGACATTATCGACTTGATACAGAAAAAGCAGTATATCCAGAATTTCTTATTAGTGTAAAATCAAGAGATGGCGTATTGAGAGTTGCAGGACAAATTGATTTATTAATTAAAGATGGGAACGATATAATAATTATAGATTTTAAAACTAATAAAAAAATCGATCGCAAATCTTATTATAATAAATCAACAAAACGATACGAATGTCTAAAATATCCTTTAAATACAATTCAGGATTGTAATTTAATGCACTATACACTTCAATTATCAATGTATGCTTATTTGCTTCAACAAATTAATCCAGATTTAAATATTAAAATGTTAAAGTTAATTCACATTGATCATTCAAATAAAGTTGAAGAAATTGAAGTAGAATATATGAAAAAAGAAGTAGAAGTACTTCTTAAACACTACAAAAAACAACTACTTATAAAAGAAGAATTATCAAAAGATACTCCAATCGTATATTAGTAATCGTTACAATTGCAAGTTAAAAGGTTATAAATATAATTGGAGTATCTTTTTTAAATAAAATATTATGGGATTTATAGATATATTAGATGGGCATATTAAAGAATTATTTGGAGCTAATGAGAATTTAAGTAATAAACGTTTAAGGATATGTATGAAGTGTCCATTATATAAAAAGACTCCAGTAGGTCCTATTTGTAATAGTTCTTTATATATTAGTAAAGATGGAAAAGATGTGGTAAATTACGGAAAAGAAGGATACGTTAAAGGGTGCGGTTGTAATTTAAGTAAAAAAGTCCGTCTATCAAATGCAAAATGTATTATAAGAAAATGATAATATGCAGATTAATATAAAACATATATTAATAGGTTGATACAATAAAATCTTTTTAAAAGAACAAGATTTAGCAAATTATCGATTAGATATTTGTAAGCACTGTCAGCATAATGTAAAATTTTTAGGTCAAGATAGTTGTGATTTATGTGGATGTATATTAGATGCTAAAGTCCGAGTAAGAGAAGAAAAATGTTTAAAAAATAAGTGATAAAATGGATTTAGGAAATAGAAAAATGGAATTAACAGGCATACATTATATGCCAGGACTCGATCAATCAGAAGATTTAACTACAACAGATAAAGAAGTGATGAAAAAATTGCAAGAACAAGCTCAACTTGAAATGGCAGATAATTTATGTAAACAAAATGAAGGAGTTAAATCTGCAGCTAACAAAGAAATTGTAGCTTGTAATAGTAATGTAATCATTAAACTTTATGATAGAAATCCCTATCGTAGTATTAAGACTAGTGCTTCAGGGATTATCTATGGTTTAGATGGACATGAAATGTATTTTAGTCACGAATCTGGAGAAATGGAAGAATCTCATCAGGAAATTATTTGTGCAGAAGTAATTGCTATTGGACCTGAATGTAAAAATGTAAAAGTTGGAGAGGATGTATATTGTAGAAATATTCCTGCTCCAATACCTTTTGATAATCGAGGATATTATGCTATTACGGAACAAAATATTATATGTAGAATTGTAAATAAAAATTAATGATGCTAGAAGATAAAATATTTTTTAATCCTGGAGATTTGGTAATATTAAGACATCCAATTCCAAATCGTCCAGCTATGTATGTAGTAGGAAGAGTAATGCAAACGATAAAGAAAGGAGCGAATCTTGAATCCTTATTTAAAGGAATTAGATGTAGATGATATGATAATAATGCTACTTTACAGGAAGCAATCTTTTCTACTAAAGATTTAAAGTTTTATGAAAATGAAGATTTATCTGAATAATCTTTATATTAAATATATAGAATGTAGTGTAGATGAATTTGAGAAAATTAAAGACTTTCTTGACAATTCTAATACATATGTTCCTTATATTAAAAATATTCCTATAGAACCATATTATAAATATAACACGACTATTTGTTAAATAAAATGGACGAAAAGAAAATACAAAAATTTTTAGAATGACTTCCAACAAAATTTGAAGAATTTAAAGGCAAATCTTTAGAAGAAGTTGCAGAAGATTTAAATCGATTATATGAAACAGACGAAGGTAAACAAACTATTCAGACTCTAATGAATACGTTCTTAGAAGAACAAGATAAAGACCCTTCTAAATTTGCTAATGGAGGAATTCTTCCTACAAGTAAATTAGATTACATTGTTTCTTTGCATAAAAAAGGTGGCAAACTAAAAACTAAGAAATGTTCCTGTGGATGTGAAATGCACAAAGTATTCGAAAATGGAGGAGTTGTTGAAAAATGTGCCTGCGGATGTGATACTAAGAAAATCGTAAAAGCTGAAAATGGCACAAAAACTAAATCTAAATCGAAATCTAAAGTTGAAACTTACCAAAAAGGTTATTTAACTCCTTGAACTTTTGCATTCAACTCTGCTAAAACAACAGTTTTACCAAACATTGACGGAGGGGGCCAAAGAACAATACAACGTGTTGCTTCTCCATCAGGTAAAGTTATTGACCGTATATATGCTCCAGGTCAAGGTTATACAGAGAGAGTAATAACTCCAACTGATACAACGTTTACAAGAGTCATCTCAAATGGAGGAAGTGGAGCGCCAGATATACAAACATTTAGTAAAGGTATGCCAGATTTTAATTGATTCCAACAAAGATGGAAACAATATGGAGTTTACAAAAAAGGCGGAAAGGTATAAGAGATATCTTTTTGCTTTATAAGAAATAATATGGATTTATTTATATTTAATAATGATTTACAGAGATTAGAGATTAATGAATATTCTATTTTGCTAATTAAAGAATTTGCAGCTCTATGAAACGAAGACAGAAATAAATGTAAAGAAGATCCTAAAGGTATTAAACGTTTACGTGCTTATAGAGAATTTGCATATATTTATTTAGCTTTAGACTATAAATCTCCATATTTTGAATACTTAGAACAAGAGAAACATCAAGCAGCTATGGAAGATAGCGGACTTACTGAAAAAGAGTTTAATGATGAAACTTTTAGAGCTGCTTGTAGAAAATATATAGAACTTAAAGATTCATCAAGAATTCTAAGTTTGATTAAAACTGCATTTAGAACTTTAGAAAAGATGAGAGTATTTTTAGATTCAATCGATTTTAACGAAAGAGATGAATTAAATGGAGGTAAATATATTAACGATCCTAAAAAAATTATGGAAAGTTTAACTCAAATTGGAAAAATGGATGCTTATTTAAAGGAACTCGAACTTACATATAAGAAAGGTTTAAAAGCACAATCCAAATTAAGAGCAGATAACGAGCCAGGTTTTGGAGATATGGATCAACTCCAAAGATAAAAATATAAATAATGGAACAAGAAGTAAAACGAAAACGAGGTAGACCAAGAAAAAATCCTCCTGCAACTTTACCTACATTTGCAGACAGGTATGAAGAAGAATTAAAAAAGAAATTATTTCAAGATGTAACTATATCAAAAACAGAAGACGAAGAGGAAAGTCCATATTATGAGTTTCCTAAGGAAGGACATAGAAAACGCAATGGTGCGTGAGATGTTCCTCTTGATGAAGAAATATTATATTTTGATCCAGAATTATCTTATGAATTAACTGGTTATAGACCTATAAATGAAACTCAAGGTTTAGATTTTGATCCAACTCCATTTACTGAGGCAGGTAGATTGTTTATGGAAAGAGGACATTATACAGAATATCCTAAAAATAGCAAACCTTATCGTGATTATTGAACAGAACAGTATAAACGTTGTGTAGATGGTTATACTGTTGGAAAATATAGGATAACTGGAGATCATTATTTCTTTTTGAATTTCTATCGAATGAAAACTGTTGATGGAGAGAAAAAAGCTGGTGCGGGACGTACCGAAGCATTTCCAACTTTTTTTGCAAAACAATATGAATATTTTCACTATCTAGAAATGTGCGAATATCTTTATAAAGATTGTGTTGCATTAAAATCTCGTGGGGTAAACTAATACCTGCCCTCTTTTATAGTAATATAAAAGTAATAAATTTCGCTATATCGCAGAAGACTAAGGTGATTAAAATCACTATGTTAACAGCGAGATAAGTCAATTAATCACTGACCATCGTAACGCATAGAAAGGAATCACAGAGATAAACTTTCCACGAGAGCGAAACATCCTAATATTTAGTTAAGGATGAAAATATATGCTGAACTTATAAGAAATTATAAGAGTCTAGGGATAAAAAGCCTTAGAGATAACAAAAATTGAGGTTTTTCAGAAATTGGAGCTTGTTTAGGTGTTCGTCCTTTTATTACTACTAAAGGTTTTACTACTATTTATACAGCATATACTGAGAGTTATGTTGATACCGTATTAGGTAAATGCTGAGTACAATTAAACTGATTAAATCAAAATACTGACGGAGGTATGAAACGACTTCGTCAGAAAATCGATAATATAAAACACAAACGTGCATCTCTTGTTGATAGTGAAGGCATAGAATTTGGGCGAATGGCTGATATAGAAGGAATAACAGCAGATCACCCAAGAAAAATTAGAGGTGAACGTGTAGATAGACTCTTATTTGAAGAGGCTGGATCTAATCCAATACTTTCAACATCGTGAACGCAAGGTACTGCTCTAGTTGAACTAGGAGGAGCTAGAGTCGGGATTAAGATCGCATGAGGGACGGGAGGTGATATGGGGCCTGCTCTAGCTGGTTTAGCTAAAATGTTTGAAGATCCATTAAGCGCAGGAGTACTTCCATATAAAAACTTCTATTCAGATGATGGTACTGCACAGTATACTGGGTTCTTTATTCCAGCATATGAATTTATGATGCGTCCTGGATATGTTGATAATCGAGGAGTAACCGATACTAAACGAGCTAAAGCTTTTTATGAAGAACAACGCAAATTAAAATCAGGAGAACGGTTATTAGAGTATTGTTCAGAATATTGTTTTACTCCTAAAGAAGCATTATTACGACAAGGTGAAAATATATTTGATTCCGTATTAATTGCAGATAGAATTACTCAGATTCGAGTACATAAAATGGGAACTTCTCCTCAACATATAGCGTTATTATGAGATAGAGAAGATAACGATAATTCTCGAAATAAAGTTAAAGCAGTATCTAGTCCTAATAGTAAAATATTAGTTTACGAAGAACCAAAACGAGATAGCGAAGGTAATATATATAATAATTTATATGTTGCAGGAATAGACTCTATCGATCAGGGTACTGGGGATTCTGCAACACAATACAATGTATCAGATTTTTGTATTGTTGTAAAAAGAAGAGTATTTGGTTTAAACGAACCTAAATATGTTTGTATTTATAAAGATCGCCCAAGAGACATACGAGAAGCTTATGAAAACGCAATGAAGATTTTAGTATGGTACAATTGTAAGGCGTTACTTGAACATACAAAAATCAGTATATTAACTTACTTTAGAGAAAAAAAGAAAGATTCTCTATTTATGCGACGTCCAAAATCTAGTTTAGGAGATATAAAAAAAGGAAATTCGGCCATGATAGGAGTACCTGCAACAGAAACTATTATTAAACACGGATTAGAATTGATTAATAACTTTGTAAATGATTACTGTTATGGAATTGATTCTGATGAAATGCTTGAACAGTTACTAAACTATTCATACGAAAATAAAAGAAAATTTGATATTGTAGCTGCTCTTGGGATGTGTGAAATGGCGGATGAAGAATTAACTGGAATTAATCCTAAAGTTAAAAACGAAGTTACTAAAACTTGAAAAGATATTGGATGATATATTGACGACAGAGGATATAAACGATATGGTATAATTCCAACAACATGACACAATTAGAAAAAGAGGTTTTAGATATTATTGAAAAAGTTACATGTTGTAAGTATATTGGACACTTAAAAGTAATCGAAAGTGAAGATGATTTTACATTAAACTTATATCTAAACCAAGAAATGTCTCCTATGGTTATTAATTATCAAGGAGATAAAGAATCATTTCTAAAGTTTATTGCTAAGGACTTACGTAAACGCCAAATAGAACGAGCACATCATTTCCGAGCAATTAAACATGAATGATATGAGTCACAATGTATCGATACAGACGATTATTGTAATAACGATATATTATAATGAATAATACAGATATTGAAAAAATTAAAAAGACAATTGCTGAACTGGTCTACGATAAAGTTAAGCTTAGAAAAGCATATAACTATTATCATTGTACTAGAGATGCAGAACAGTTTAGACATTTAGAAGATAATTTTGGAATAGGTACTCCTACCTCTATTAATTTTACTCCTTTAATTAAAAAACATATCGATGTATTAATTGGAGAGTATTTAGGATTAGAACCTGATTTAAAAATATCTTGTAAAGATTCTAAAACTGTTTCTAATATTATGCGAGAAAAGCAATTAAAAATTAACGAAACTGTCTATAAGTATTTAAAATCATATTTACAAAATTCTATTATTCCGATACTATTAGATAACAGAGAACTTGCAAATAATGATCCATTTATTCAGGCAGAATTAGATAAATTAATCGCAGATACAGAAGAATCTTTCACTTCTGAATATGAAATTGCAGCACAAAATATACTAATATATTTACGTCAATCTCGCAACATAGATTTAAAAAATAAGATGCGAGAGTTATTTTTAGATCTCTTAATTACAGGAACATGTTATTATCGAGTGATTCCAACTGAAAATGGAGAAAATGTATCATTAGAAATATTAAATCCTCTAAATACCTTTATTGAACGTAATACTAATTCTTATTATTTAAAAGATTCTTATCGAGCAGTTATTCGTAAGTACATGACTAAAGAGGAAATAATTAATCGATATCACGATGAATTAACTTCAGAAGCTCTAGAATCTTTAGATAATGATTTTCATAAGAATCAAGCATATTTTAACAGTGTATTTGTAAGAGTTCCAGCAGCTAATACAGAAATTAGAACTGATACAGGAACTATCTTAGAAGGAACAAGTACAGGTATATTAGGAGGATTAGAAGTAACTCCAATGTTGCCATTTGATGAAACAATAAATGGACATAGATTGCTTAATACAATTCCAGTTTATGAAGTTGAATGACTTGAAGTTAATAAAAAAACAGGGTATTTAACTAGACACGAAGGTGTAAAAATTGGAAATGATATTTATATTACTAGAGGTGAATCTAAATATGTAGTGCGCTCTTCTGATTATCCAAGTAAATGTACATTATCAGTTAACGGAACATTCTTTTTAGATAAAAACGGACAGCCGTTCTCTCTTATTTTAGCTACTTCTGATCTACAGGATTAACATTAGTATGAGTCCTGTCTAAATTCCGTGAATTGCTGGAAACCCCTAACGTAAAGTCGAGGGCAATCAGCAGCCAAGCCATATAAAAATGGAAGGTTCAACGACTATTATGTAGGATCAAGTGATCCGAAGCGCGGAAGTATAAATTAAAGATAATTGTTAATAAATTAATAAGTAGTTATGAAATATAACGAAGAAAATTATAAACAAAAAGTAATGTGTTTTATCTAATTAAATTATCAAATTCAACAGAAAAATTTTATAAATTAGGAATCACATATAAGAAAACTGATGGAAACTTAAGAAGATTTGATGACTACAAAAAGTTAAATTATAACATCGATGTTCTTAAAATTATTGAATTTAATGAATTTGAAGCATGTGTAAATTTTGAAGCGGAATTAAAAAAGATTATTAAAAATAATTTGTATGTTCCTCAAAATTGGCCAAATAAAACATCTACTGAATGTTTTCAAGAAGATTTATTAACAATTATATTACAAAACATTAATTTATATATGATATAGTCTGATCTACATAGAAATATGTAGCAGTCTAAATAGACGGCATAAGAGTAACGAACTTATGTGAACACAAATGAAATACGATATGCTATTGTTCTATAGAGACAACTTAATTGCTTCTAGTGGAACTGTTGGTGAATGGTTAGACTTAGCTAACGTTCCTGAAGCATTAGGAGTTGAAATGCCTGAAAGAATTCAAAAGTGATTAGCTTGAAAAAAGAATGGAGTAGCTATTTTAGATAGTTCTCAAGAAGGGCAATCGTTAAATACTATTTTTAACGGATTTGATGATACAGTAAAAGTTCAAGCAATACAAGCAATACAACTTGCAATTCAATCTGTTGAACAACAAGCATCATCTATTACAGGAGTATTCCAAGAAAAACTAGGTCAAATAGAGCAACGAGACGCTGTTTCAAACGTACAAGTTGGAATTAAACAATCTACTCTATTAACTAAACAGTACTTTGACGCAATGGATTTAATGTATAAAGAAGTTAACTATGATATGTTAAATCTAGCTAAAATAGTATTTAAAAAGGGATTAAGAGGTACAATAATTTTAGGAGATAAATATGCTAAATTGTTTACTGCATTGCCTGAACACTATACTATAACTGATTTTGATATTCATATCGAAGATAGTACTCGAACATATAGAGATATGGAGGCTTTAAAATCTGTTAGTCCTGAATTAATTAAAGCAGGATTGGCTGATTCTGAGTTAGTAGTTAATATCTTCAAAGCTAAAAATATGAATGACTTAGAACGTTATATAACACGTTCAATGAAATCTAAAAAGCTTGAAAACGATCAATTAATGCAATTACAACAACGTATACAACAATATGAAGCTCAAATTCAAGAAAATCAAAGACAGCTAGAACAACTTAGTTCAGAAAACAAAAAACTATTAAATCAGATTGATAAAAATAGTAAAGAAAAACTTGATCTAGAGCGTAAACGTATTTCTTTAGAAGAGCAAAAAATCCGAGATAATAAGGATTATAATGATAGAGTAATTGATACAAAGGAAAAACAAATCCAAGTTGAACAAATGCAGCTATATGACTCAAATCCATATAACAATAAAATAAAAACAAATATTTAAACAGATGAGTGCATCACGTCCAATTGAAGTAGAAATAACTATGACGTCTGGATGTTATTTACAGGTAACAGATATTACAGGAACGTCTAATTTTAAGCATAGTTATGAAAAATGGCAAGAAGAAAATAGTGATTGAAAACAGCATGTATTTATTGATTTCCTAGAAAATAATTCCTATAGTACAGATGATTTAACTGTTCTCGAAGATTCTATAAGATGTTTAGATTTAGAAACAAATGATATTCGAACTCCTTATCTGTATAAGTTACCTAAAGATGGTTTATATATATATAACAAATATTGTATTGAAAAATTAGAACATCTTAAATCTTCAGATGCAGATACATATAATGCGAGTGGGAAATTGTTTTATTATAGTAACGGAAACACTTGAGATATTTATATAGGAACAACTGACGGGCAAAATGAAACGTTAACCGTAGAATCTGCAAAGAAAGTTGAAGATTATTCTGAATTATCTAGTTTAATAACTGATGAAATTGAATATTGAACGAATAAACAAATTGTATCTATTTGTTATTTAAATAAATGTTTAATTTCGTTACAAAAGAAGATGATTTATGATAATCTTAATAGTAAGTGTACATATGATAATTGCTCATCTGATGAATCTATAAGAAATATGCGAAATTTTCTATTTGATTCTGTATATATCTTAAGTTATTTAATTGAACAAGGAAGTTATTTAGAAGCACAACGTATAATTGAAGATTTGACTTCGTGTAATTATATATGTAAAGATATATTGGGAGAGACAAATTATAATAAATGTGATTGTGGAGCAACTATATAATATCTTTTTAAATGTGTATCTATCAGAATTAGAAAAATTAAAATTCGGATATACATATGATAAACAAACTTTAAAATTTCTAGATGATCTTATGAACACAATAGATTATATAGAAAACGGAGATATATCTAGAAACGATTATTTTAAAATAATTCAATATTATGAAGAGAACAGGAAATTTAAATGCTTCTAATATCGAAAATAATATTTCACGTCAAACATTTGCTTACAATAATACTATTGATTTCTATCGTGGATTATCGTTTAGATATGAGGAGTGAAATCCAAACAGTCATTACTTTAATGATGAATATACTGTCGATTTTGTTTCTCACGATAATGCTCTTTTTGCTTGTAAAAAAACACATTGATCTAATGATGTTAGTATTGACTCTGAACCATTAGTTAGTAAAGTAAATAATGAATATTGAACTCTAGTAATGCAAGGTCAACCTGGAGCACAAGGCGAAAAAGGTGCTGTTTTTATTCCTCACTTTGATCCTAGTTCAGGAATGTTAAGTTGAGAGAATAACGGAAACTTACCTAATCCAGATCCTGCTCTAATCAAAGGAGATAAAGGAGATCCAGGGCAAAAAGGAGAAGACGGAGAAGACGGAATTGGATTGCAATTTAAATGGGATGGGACAAATTTAGGAGTTAAAAGAGAAAATGAGGAAACGTGAATCTACGTAAATCTAATAGGACCTAAAGGAGATCCTGGACAAAAAGGAGATCCTGGACAAAAAGGAGATCCTGGACAAAAAGGAGATCCTGGTCCTAAAGGAGAGAAAGGAGATAATGTAAATTTAAGAGTTGCTAGTAATTATATACAGTTTTCTTATGACTCTGTTTATTGATACAATCTACTTCCATTGTCAGACATTACTGGAAAAAATGGAGTTCCTGTAATAATTAGAAACAATGGAATAGAACTTCAATGAAAATATGAAAATTTAGACGATTGGTATTCATTAGTTCCATTAAGTGAACTAATTGGTCCTAAAGGAGATACAATAGAAGATGTTTTTATTGATGAACGTTTTCATTTATGAGTTCGATTATCTTCTGAAAACCAAGCTAGAGATTTAGGAAATGTAAGAGGTCCTCAAGGAAATGATGGCAAAGATGGCAGAGAAGTATTATTACGAAGAGCAGATGGACACATACAATGGAAATATTATGGTTCTGAGGGAGGATGAACGAATATTTGTAGTCTTGAAGAAATTAGAGGAGTTGGAATTAAAACTTTACTAATTAATGAAAATGCTCATTTAATAGTTACTCTAACTAATAACGAAATACAAGACGCGGGTAGAGTATATGGAGAAAAGGGAGATAATGCTACTGTTACTGTTAATAAAACTACTACAGTAGAATATACTGAACCTGCTAATGTAAAAAATATTAGTTCTGACCCTACTAATGCAGTATTTGATTTTTATATTCCTCAAGGAGCTCCTGGAGATCAAAACATTCATGTTGGACCAGAATCACCTTGTGAATATAAGGAAATGCATCCTGAAAATCCTGCCTATGATGATTGTCAGAATATGATCTGATATGATCCAACGAATGCAGATGATGAACAATATAGAGGGCCGAGAGGTTATTCAGCTTATGAACAATATGTTCAAGGTGGAGGAACTTTGACAGAAGAACAATTTATTGAAACTTTAGGACAAATTGCTACATGGGATAATGTTAGTTTTAAAATAGTTCAATCTTTACCTGAATCTGGAGAAACTAATGTTATATATTTAGTTCCTAATCATCTTTCAAGTGGAAATGATTTGTTTGATGAATATGTTTGAATAGATAACGGGCAAGGTACACATAGATGAGAACTATGAGGATCAGGCAAAACCGTAACAGATTTAACTAATTATTATACTAAAACCGAAATAGATCAGCAAGTTGATGTTTTAGAACAAAAAATTATTGCTGCAGGCACACTTACATGAATCGATATTAATTAAAACAATAATTAAATGGCAGTTCCAGTATTATTTTATAGAGGTCCAAAAAGTTCGTACGACGTTAGTCAACACGGCAATGGAATATACTTTTGTACCGATACCTATGAAATATTTATGAATAATCATTCATATGGGGGAGGTAAGGTACAAGATGTTACATTAAATTCTACAAATAATAATTGTTTAACTATACATTATACTAGTGGAGATACTACTGATGTAGCTTTAGCGAAAGCGTCAAAAGTATTAGACGGTTTGATGTCTAAAGAAGATAAAGTCAAATTAGATAGTTTAAGTGGAACTATTGATCTTTCAGGTTATTATACAAAATCTCAAGTTGATGGTGCTATTTCTGAAGTTAAAACAGAACTTGAAGCTACTGATACAGATTTACAAGAACAGGTTACTACAGTTACTAATCAACTTAATAATAAAGTTGATAAAGTAGAAGGTTCTGGTTTAATTTCTGATACAGATCTTAATCAAATTAGAACTAATAAGTCTAATATTGAATCTTTACAAACTTCTGTTGAAGATAAACAAGATTCACTTACTGCAGGTGAGGCGATTACAATTTCAGAAGAAAATACAATCGATCTTAAACTTGACGCTGCTACAGATTCAGCATTATCTAAATCAGCAGATGGTTTAAAACTTGATTTAACAGGTTTAAAAGGTTCAACAATTAAGATTGGTACTGCTATTACTGGTGGAGTTGATGTTGGAGCAGATCAAACAATTGTAGCTGGAATGCAAGCTCTTAGTAATAGTATTCAAACAGCAGTATCAGGAGGTATTACATCTCTAACTAGTCCTAATGAAACATTAACTATAAGTGGTTCTGGTACTTCTAGAAGTTTAGTAGTGAATGTAGCAAAAATTGTTTCTGCTAATTCTGCAATTCAAGTAGGAACGGATGGAAAGTTAGATATATTTTGAAATAAAATTTCATAAGTAATCTTTTATTAAAATGGCAAATACAACTAATTTAAGTTTTTCTAAGTTAACAACGGTACCTTCACTAAATTTAATACCTGGACGTATTTATTTTGAAACTTCGACTGGATTAATTAAAATAGCAAAAAGTGAAACCGCAATTGATGTTTTTGGTGGAGTTAGAGATGCTCATTGAGATGAAGAAACAAAACATCTAACTATTACTAACGCTAACGGTACAGTTATTGATTTAGATTTATCAGATGTAGCTTCTGCAACAGAAGTTGCCTCTGCTCTTAGTCAAAAAGCAGATACATCTTACGTTAATACAGAGTTAAATAAAAAAGTAGATAAAGTTGTTGGTAAACAATTATCTACAGAAGATTATACTACTACTGAGAAAACAAAACTCAGTGGTATTGCGGCTGGTGCACAAGTAAACGTTATTGAAACTATTAAGGTTAATGGAGAACCTGTATCTCCTGGAAGTAATAAAGACGTTAATATTACAGTCCCCACAGTAACTGTAACTGGTGTAGCTTCTGAAGATAAAATATTAAAGTTAAGTGGTGGTACATTAAGTTCAGAATTATCTTTATCTTATAGTACTGAAACAAAAAAGATTATATTATCTGGGCAAGATAGTGTAGAAATTGCAAGTATAGATGCTACCCAGTTTGTTAAAGATGGAATGGTACAAAATGTATCATTTGATACTAAAACTAAAGTTCTTACAATTGCATTTAATACTGATGCAGGTATAGAAAATATTGAAGTAGATCTTGCATCATTGGTAGATGCTTATACTGCTGGCTCAGGCATTACCATTAGTAAAAATGTAATTTCAGTTGACACCTCTACAATTGCTACTAAGCAATCTGTTACAGATATTGATACTAAACTTGGAAGTGGATTTAGTTCAGAATCAACAGTATCTCAACAATTAGCAGCAGTTAAAACAACTGCTGAAGCAGCAACTACAGTATCAGAAGTTGATAATCAAATAGATGTTAAATTAGCTGAATTAACGGTAGCAGATAAAGATAGTGGATTTGTAAGGTCTGTTACACAAACAAACGGGTTAATTGAAGTAACAAAGTTACCTATACTTGAGACAGATATTCCAAATCTTTCAATTAGTAAAATTAATAATCTGCAATCTGAACTTAATAATAAAGTTCCAACTACAAGAAAGGTAAATGGATTATCTCTAAATCAAGATATAACTTTAAAAGGAAGTGATATAGCTCTAACTGGATATGAAAAAGGAACTGAGAGTAGTTCTATTGTTGCAACAGATACAATTAATAAAGCTATATCTAAACTAGAAAATAAAATTGATGTTGCTGCAAGTACAGGTGTCCAGTCTATTGGTGGAGCAGTAGGAGTAATTACATTACGTAATGGACAAGCTGCAACGTCTCCAGCAGTTAATTTAACGATTGCAGAAAAAGAACTACGTGCTGATGTTATTGGAGTAGCTACTGCAGCACAAGGAAACAAAGCAGATACTGCTTTACAAAGTGTTACTGCAAGTGGTTCTAATTATTTAACATTAACTGCTAATAGTAAAAGTGGAACAACTCAAAATCTAACTGGATCAATTACTATACAAAGTATAACTACAGCTAGTTCTGAACAAAACGGATTAGTTGAAGCTAATGATGTGAAAGAATATGTAACTTCAATGTTTCAGTGAGTTGATTTTGTATAAAATTAAAATATAAATAAATGGCATTAGATATAAGTTTTTTACATTTTACAACTAAAGCCTCTTATGATGCTGAAAAGAGTCGTAATGAAACAGACGGAACTTTAGAAGAATTCGAAAGTTGTATTTCATTTATTGACGAAGGTCCAACTATTTGTACTAGAGGTAAAGAATATAAATGTAGTGTAGATCAAAACTTAGTAGAAGAACTGATTAATTCTGCAGGACATGCCACAGTTTCACAGCTAGCGGATTATTTACCGCTAGCTGGCGGAACTATGACAGGAACTCTTAATTTTGTAAAAGATATAAATAATATAATAACCATTTCGACAATAAATGGAGAAAAAAATTTATTAAATATTGTTGATTCTAAGGTACATGTAGGTCAAAATACTGATAATATAAACGGAACTGTAATCAATGTTGCAGATGCAGGATTAGAAGTATCACGTCCATATAGTGCTAGTAACGCAATTGTATATGATACAGAAAATTTAACAAGCTTATCACAATTAGAAAACGATTTAAATTTAGATTTTATTCCAAATAATAAAATTGGAGTAGCTAATGGAGTAGCATCATTAGATAGTAGTGGTTTAGTTCCTTCTAGCCAGCTACCATCTTTTGTCGATGATGTATTAGAATATGATTCGTTTAGCGATTTTCCACCTACAGGAGAATCGGGAAAAATATATGTTGCGAAAGATACTAATAAAACCTATCGATGAGGAGGAACTCAGTATGTAGAAATTTCTGCATCTATTGCTCTAGCTAACACAGTAACTGGAAATGATACAGCATCTACTGCATCTAGATCAGATCATAATCATAACAATACTTATGTAACCCTAGCTACAGAGCAAACAATTTCGGGTAAGAAAACATTTTCAACAGGTGATAAAGCAATTACTTTAACTGGCAATACTAGTACTCTTATAAATGGAAGAGATCATTATACTATTGCTCTAGCAGCTCCGTTAATAGAATCTAATTATACTAGTTTATTTGGAATAAAATTAGCTAACGGTAATACTGCTGTTTTTGGAGGCACAAATAATAATATTGGATTAAATTTTTATAAATCTGATAGAGTTGAAAATGGAGTTGATTGATTTTGAAATTATACACAGGAAGATAATATTGCATACTTAAATACTAATTTTGAAATTCGTTCAAGAGATATAACTATTAATAGTACTCAAACTAATGGATTAACTATTAATAGAGATACCGCAGCATCTGCTGGAATAAAATTTAGTAATATTAGTAAGGGAAATCTTGGATCAATAGAGTTTGCTGATAATTTTAATTTCTATATTAAAGATGCTGATGGATCACAATTAGCAGTACTAGATTCTACAGGAAATATAACTTTTGTAGGAAGCGTAACCGCTACTTCTTTCAGTGGAAATGCTAGTAGTGCAACTAAATTATCTTCTGCTAAAACACTTTGAGGACAATCTTTTGATGGTTCAAATAATGTTAGTGGAAATCTCTCAAATGTAGGAGATATCGTTCCTCAAGGCACTGTTTATATTGGAACTTCTACTAATAGATTTTCCTATGGTTATATAAAACAAATATCAACTGGAACTAGAACTACTCTAACCTCAACTGGAGACGGAATAGTTCTTGGTTCAGATGGAACAATATCGATATCTGCATCGACCGCTAATCCTACTATTTATTTCAGTAAAGGAACAACATACAATGCGGATAATTTCTTAAGATGAGACGGAACCGCAATCGTGTCCACAAGTTTGTTAAGTACTACCGCTAGAATGAAAGCGGCTGAAGGCTTTTGTGTTTCGCAAACTTCTCCTGAAGGATATGGTATTAGTTTAATAGAAAGTAGTATCGCTTTAGCGCCTGCTTACGGAATGTACTTTGGACCAACTGCAACATATGGTACTCATGGAACAGTAACTGGAGATCACGCTATATATTTTAGCATTAATAATAATGCAGGCAGAGGTTTCATATTCAAAAATAGTGAAGTTGGATGTATAGCATCTATTGATAATAAAGGTAATTTTACTGCGAATCAAATATATAAAGGAGTTAATTTTACAACATCTGACATTCGATTAAAAACAAACATTAAAGACGTACAACGTAATTATATATATAAATCACTTAATATAAGTCCACTTCGTTCTTGAAATTATAAGAAAGATGGGACTTTTGCAATAGGTAGAATTGCTCAAGATGTTCAAAAAGTATTTCCTGAGCTAGTAACTAAGAAAAATGGATTATTATATATTGATAAAGAATCCTTATTAGAATTAGAAGTTGAAGCTCTTAATTTAAAAGTTCAACAGTTAACTACTAAGTTAAATGAACTGACTAATGAGAAATTTGAATGACAATAATATTGTAGTGGGTAATTATGCCCACTACAATTCTAATACATATAAAATATGACAGGAGATTTAATTGTAGATTATAGAACCCAAATAACTTCTGCTCAATATGGATTTGGAGGACAAGTTTTAGGAAAGCTAAAGGAAGGTCAAACATATACGTTTATAGCATGTGGATATTGTAGTCAAGAACAATTAGATGGCTATGGTCAGTTAATGATATCTATGTATTCTTCAAATCAATCTAAACAGTGTGAATTGTATTTTAATTCTACAACGCCTGTTGTAAAACAAGGTACGTTTGTTCCAAATCCTTCTAATTTAGATACTTGAATAACAGCATACTCTTTTCCTAGTGAAACTAACGGAGGTCCAGCTCAAAATGTAACTTTACTTTGATATAAAGTAGTTGAGGGAGAATATGATTTTGATATTTATGATGCATATGGATTAAATGGACCAGGTTTTAATATACTTAGAAATCAATCTCGGGGCGGTAGTGTAGAATATTGAGCTAGTCCAGGTGCTGCTAATGATATATTAGAACTTGATACTACCACGTTTGAAATTTCATGTATTAAAACTAATGGTGCATGAATGAATATTAGAGATGCTTTAGAATTTAATGGATTAGAATTTAAACCTAATACACCATATACTATTTGTTGAGAAGCATATGTACCTGAGAGTAATGGAACAACTAGTTTTAAAGTTCCAATGGAAAACTCTACAATGTTAGCAGGTGATCTTACAGTTAGTGAGGATCGTTTAAATCGTTGAGTTAAATATTGAGCTGTTTGCCAGCATTCTTCTAGAAGTAATATAGTTTTTTACGTAAATAATCTGAATACGTTTTATTATTTAAGAAATGCTAAGTGAGTTGAAGGTGATTGTAGATATTTTTTAAATTGAACAGGAACTGCTCAAAATGTTTTGCCGTTTACAGATAATTTTGTAAATTTGCAAGGTTTATGTAGAAATATTCCTTATTTTTGTGGATCAAGTTTAGTATATAAACCAGATGGTTGTGCTCAATTAATGTCTGAAGAATTTAATACTAATTGAAAAAGTGGCACTCAAGGTAACTGATCTATTGTGAACGATGACTCTATGGGTAAAGTTGTACAATACGAACGTATTAATGGCACAGGAAATTATCAATGAAGTATTAGCGAAGGTGTATATACTAATTTAGCTAGTTTAAATGATAAAACCACTTCAATGTGGATAGTTGTAAAAGATAACGGAAATAATTGAATATTTAGTCAGTGAACAGCTACAAATGCTACACTATCTCCTACAATTAACGATAAGAAAATTGATTTAGGAAACGGATGATATTTGTATTATAATGTCAGAAACGATCGTGTATTCAAAGATAATTATGCAGCTGGAATTAATAGCATTTTAGGTACAGTACAATTTTATTCTTGCGGAATTTGTGAAGGAGATATATCTCCATTATTTGATTTAGCTGCATGAAACGGATTTTATTATAAAATATCAGAAGAAGAAAAAACAGAAACTAGTGAAGATTGAGTTACTACTTCTATAAATATTACTAAATCACCTACAACAAATATAGCTAATACAGGAGGTACTGTAGCTTTATCTGCTACTGCTACTCAAACTAAAGGAAGTATTACATATAAAAGAGCTATTTTTTCTAATGGAACTTGTAGTGATTGATATCAAACAAATTCTTCTAGTGAAACTCAAACAATAGACATTAATTCATTAGCTACATTTAGTAAAATAAGTGGAATTGGTTCATTATCTGAAAGAGTTATAACTTTTGATGAGAATAAAACTACAACAACTAGATCTGGAATATATAAAGTTAGTTATGATGGAAAAGAAGCTCAAGTTACTATAACTCAATCTGCTGGAACAGTTCGATACGAATTAGTATTAAGTGGAATTACAACAATTCCTGCTTCTGGCGGAAGTGTTACAATAGGCGGTACTTATAATACCTATTGAAACGGATCTTCTACAGCAACAAGTAGTATTTCTGTTACTCCTATATTATCTGCTACTTCTACTCCAAACGGATGAACATTATCTGGTAATAAGATTACTGCTCCTTCTAGAGGAACTACAGTAGGAACCATTTTAACTGCTACAGGAACTGCTTCTTATGGAAATGCAAGTTTAGCTTATTCAATTCAACAACAAGCCAATAATGCTACGTATTCTACACCTAGTGTATTTGCTCGATATACTAAAGTTGTTCCTGCTAATGGTGGAGATTCTGGAGTACCAACAGTTAGTTATTCGCAATCTACTACATATACATCTGGAGCAACTAACAATATTACATCTGGAGCAACTATTACATATAAACAGTCTTTAGTTGTTTCGCCTGTTGCTAGGTTATCTCAACCGTGATTAGCTAATCCTGCATTTACAGTAGATGTAAAAAATGTATTCGTATATGATAATGCTAATTCTGGCAAGTGTACTTTAACAAGAGTTGCTGCAACAAATCCCGTTTCAGTAAACGGAGGATATATAATGCGTTGGCAAAACAAAGGTTCTGGAACAAATCCTAATTTAGGAGGATTTGGTATGTCTTATACTGGACTTGCCAGCAACACCTATTATTGTACATTTGTTGCAAAAGTACCTAAAGGTTATAGATTTCAATTAGGTTATAATTCTTTAGGTACAGGAGGCACTATTGAATGATTAACATCCTCACAGGGTACTGGAGATTGACAGAATTATACTGCAAAAGTTACTTATGGTACAGGAACTGTAAGTTCTGTATTCTTTTTTAGTTTACGTGATGGAAACCCAGGAACAGAAGTAAATCCACTCACAGTTGATTTAGCATATATAACAGTATTAGAAGCAGGTACAAGTAGTACTGGACTTAATACTTCTACGGGGGCTTGAACACTTCCTAATATGACTATTAATATAGATAATTTATGTGCTCTTAGTACTGCAGATCATAGAGGAAGAGTAACAGAAATAAATCTTACTTTAAATGGGAAAACAGTTAAAGTATTTGCTCAACCACCACAAGCAGCTAATTATGTAACAAATATAGCAGTAGCTCAAGGTACTGAAACAATTACCTATCCTACAATTCCAGCTAAAGGTGGCACGTACGCTGCACAGGGAGGAGGACAATATGCTCAAACTTTTACATTTACATCTGGATCTACATCTTCTGCAACTCCAGCTTCTACATATGGTACATTAAACGGAAATGCTGTTTATTCAATGACTCCGACAGGTACTTTTACAGGTATGGCTAGTAGTCAAGTAGTTGTATCATCTAAGGGCTATACAATATCTGCTGCAACTCAGTCAAATCCTATAACTCGAACGTTTACTCTTACTTGAACACATTCTGCTAATTATACGCTAGGTGGTACTAAAACAGGGTCATATAGTAGAAGTGATATTAAAGCAACTCAAGCACTAAATAAAGTAGAATCAATTACAGCTCAACCACAATCAGGTTATACAACGAATTTAACATATCCTGCAGGTGATATTCCAGCTAAAGGTGGTACTAAGAATCCTGAAGGTAGAGGAGCATGTAAATATGTATTTTCATCGGAAACTGTAAAAACCTCTGCTGATTCAGAAGTTAATAGTCTCTGAGCACAAACAGTAGTGAGTAGAACATATAGTGGTTCTGCAACAGGAATGTCTGTAAATTCTAGCGGTATAGTTACTGGAGATAACAGAACTACAGTGATTGGGGCACGTAGAAGTATTAGCGTAAACACTAGTTTAACTTTAAAATTTACTAATCCAAGTTCAGTTGGAGGAGATACTCTTACAAGTACAGACACAGATACAATAGTAGTTTATCAACAAGCTAATGCAGTAACTGCAACTAGTATTACTAACGCAAATTCTACAAACCAAACAACAACGTTTGCAGTTGGAGGACAAACTATTGACGGGTATTATGCTCATCTAACTTATACATCTGAAAGTACTAATTTTGATACAACTGTTGCACCAGGTAATATATGAACAATATCTGGAACTGGATTTAGTATAGCTCAGTCTTCTTATCATAATTATGCAGTAAAAGTTACTGCAGCAGATAGAACTACAGTAGCTGGAGCAGCTAGAACTGCTACATTAAGATATTCAAATTCTAGTATTTCTGCCAATGCTACACTAACTTTAACTCAAGCTGCTAACGAAATAGTAAGTTATAATTATGGAAATTGAACTGGAACGTTAACCGTTCCATCTGGAGATTTACCCGCTGGAGCTGGATCTAAAACAATTACTTGAGGTTCTATTAGAAGAACAAAAACTCCTGTATATAGTACAGGTGATGTTGGAACAGCAACTACAGAGTATTGAACTGGAACTGCATATTTAACTTTAAGTGGAACAGATTATTTATCATTAAGTAAAAGTAACTATACAAATAGTTCTAGTACAACTACTAGTACATTAAATAAAACTTCTTACAATAATGTAATTAGAGATCGAAAAAGTTATACAATATATTTAAGACAGAGTTCTGCAACTGGTACAGTTATAGCTCAGGCAACGTTTTATACCGCAGCTAATGCTAAAACATCTATTACTTATGGTAAACCTACTATTAGTACTTTAACTTATAGTGATATAAATGCAGCAGGAACAGGAGTAAGTCCTACATTATCTTATACACAGAGTAGAACACAAAATTATACATCTGGTTACACCGAAGCGCTATCTAATTTAACATCAGGAGCTACAGCTAAATGAACTAGTACAAATTCGGTTAATGGTGGCGCTATTAATGCTTCAACAGGGGTAGTTACAGCAAATTCTTGTGGTACAACGTATACTACAAGGAGAGTAGTACTTAAGGCAAATTTAGTAATAACAATGAATGGAGTATCATCTGATACTAAATCTGTAGATATATATCAACAAGCGAATTATGTAACAAAAGTAGCATTTAGTAAAACAGAAAACTTAACGTATACTCAGATTGGGGCAGGTGGAGGAAATTCTAGTCCATCTACGAATAGTAATAATGTTATAACTTTTACATTTACATCAGGGGGAATAACAACTACAATTCCTGCTACAACATACGGAGCAGGCAGTATGGCAAGAACATATTCTTGACCTGGATCTTCAGGAACATTTGCGACGCTTAATACTTCTACTGGAGTAGTAACTGCAAATTCAAAAGGTGCTACAGTTTCGGGTGTAACAACATCGCCTGTAATTACGAAAACTCTTAAATATACATGAACTCCTAAGAGTCCATATTCAGGAAATACATTAACTATTAATTCAACGACTACAGGTACAGTTCAACAACAAGCTAATAGTAAGTCTTATGGAGATATAGATATAACATATCAAACATCTGCTATTTCTGTAGCTGGCGGCGGAGGGCAAGTATATTTATCAAATTATATAACTGGTATAACGCAAGAAGTAACTTATACTTCAGGATATAGTGCTGGAAATGAAAATATACTTGATTCTGCAGTATGTACTTATACTACAGATGTTTCAGGGTGAACTATAAACGGTTCAATTCTTACTGTTTCTGCTAATAATACGTCTACGGTAAAAACAGGTACTGTTAAATTTACAGCAAATCATCAAGGAAAAACTAAAACTGTTAATTTAACAATTCAACAGAGTGCAGGGACTAAAACTTATGGTCCTATAACAATTACTAACTTTACTTATCCAATTGCACCTGCTGGAGGTGGTTCAGTATCTCCAAACTTATCATATTCTCAAACTTATGGATATAACGGAGCTACTACTGGAGGTGGTACAATAACGTCAGGAGCATCGATTACATATTCTGGTACAAATGTTGATGCTAGAACTGGCACTGTTACTGCTCCTAGTTTAGGAGCTAATGCTACAAATGGAGATACATTATTAACTACAAGTAATGTGTCTGTAATTATGAATGGAAAACAACAGGCAGCTACTATAAAAGTTTATCAAGAAGAAAATTATCTTATGATGCCATCCTTTAGTTCAGGATTTTTTATTCCTACGATAGGAGATAAAAATGGAGGTACTTGTTCTATGACAGTAATGACTACAGGAACTTCTAAAATGAAATCTGGATATACTATATACTCAGGTACTTATGTACAGGATTATTTGTTCTTTTCTGTTAATGTTGCTTGAGCTACTGTTCAGGGAACTGGACCTGGTAATAATTCATTCGTTTATTATGCTAATTTAGGCCCAAATAGAAATCTTAAATTTTCTTTTGTATGGCACGATATGAGTGGGGTAGAAAAAACTCAATCATACACTTGAAATCAAAATGCGGGGGGATAATTTAAATAACAAAATGGCAGTAAAGTATTTTAATAAACAAACTCAAAAATGGGAGATATTTCCTGGCACTGCAGGAATATCTGCTTATGAAGCTGCACAAGAAGGAGGATATAAAGGAACTGAAGAAGAATTTAATGCTCAAATAGCTAATTTTGAAACAATATTAAGAAAAGAAGTAGAAATTACAAATAGTGCAGATGATGTACATTATCCAAGTTCTAAAGCAGTAAAAAATTACGTAGATAGTAATATAAAATCTGTTGAAGTAGTAGATAACTTAACTACAGAAGATGCAAGTAAAGCACTGTCTGCTAATCAAGGAAAGATATTAAATGATACTAAGTTAAATAAAAATACTTATGAAGTAGATAAGGTAACTTTTGTTACTAAAAATGATTTAAAAAATACTATTGTAAATATTCCATTAGGTGTAATAAATCTTATTTCAATTTCATCTGCATCTGATATTGTTACTGCATTTGGAGGAGAAGCAAGTTTTAAAAACATATATACAAAAGCATTAGCTGGAAATTTACTTGCGATTAGAAATATAACAGAATCTAACACAAGCGCATATATTTTATATTCTGTTGATATAACATCTGGTTTATTTAAATATTACTATGTAGTTGATTCAACACATTATTTACACGAAATTACAATTGATCCATCTACTAATTTACCAACAAGTATTACGGTACAAAAAAGTCAATTAGAATTTTTAACAGAATAAAAATTGTTTATGATAATATTAATTTTATTAATTTTATTTTTATGAATTATCATAACCATTTTAGGATGACTATTAAATAAAAGAATAGAAGAACAATTAACTATCTATGAACAAAATACGATTGAACAGAAATCTAATGAAAACATTTTAATTATATATTTTGTAACAGAAATAGTTATATTTGTTTGAATGATTTGTATATTTATATAATGAGTATATTATTAAATAAAGATGATTTTCCTCATACTTTTAAAAAAGCGGTTGATATTTGTAGTCAGTTATTAAATATTTCTAAAGATGAAATATTAAGTAAAAGTGCTAAACGTAATATCACAGATATAAAAAAATTAATTGTATATAAATTTTATAGTTTAAAACAACACGATAAAGATAATTTAGTAAACTTGATTTCTAAAGAATTTAATTGTGGACATTCGAATGTAGTATATTGATACAATAAAGCTAAGGAATTATATTCTAGTGATCCTGCCTTTAGAAGTAATTACGGTGTATTTTCAACTGAATTAGATTTGTATATAAAAAATTCTAAAAAATCATAATATAATTTTTGACTTTAAGTGAAAGGTTAATAAATTTATTTCTGTATTTGTAGTGCAATTGTAACATTACATATATGTAATAATATTTATTAACCTTTTAACTTTTTATATTATGATGGAAAACGTAATTGAAAAGCACTATGTTCCTACATCTGGAGGCGGACTTGATGCTAATTTAGTTGCTGCATTGATGAATAATAACAACAAAAGTCTTGATCCAGCAACCGTAGCGTTACTTAGAGATAACGATAAAGGTTTAGAAACAGCTGCTTTAGCTAATGGCGGTGGAATGTTTGGCGGAGCAGCTATGTGAAACAATCCGTTTATGTATCTTGTTTGAATGTGGATGATGAGATGGATGAACGGCAATGGAGAATGAGGGAACGGACAAGGTTTAGCTAATCAATTAAACAATGATGCAAATACTAATTTAACGATTCGTGCAATTGATGGAAACCGAGACGCTTTAAGAGAACTAGCAACTAATCTTAATTGTGACTTTAATACTTTGAATTCCGCTATTTGTGGAATTAAAGGTGCTATTGATAAAGTGGGTTGCGATGTTGGTTTTTCAGCAGAACGAGTAATTAATGCTATCCAAATGGGAGATAGTAATATAATTAGTAAAATGCAAGATTGTTGCTGTACTACACAGAGATCAATAGATGCAGTTAATCTTAATTTAACTAAAATGAGTTATGAAGATCAATTAGCTGTTCAGGCACAAACTAATCAGCTAATGACTGCAATTAATAACGGTTTCTGTAATGTTGGACAGCAAATTGGTAATCAAACTGTTGCAATGCAAGCTGGATTCCAAGGTATTAAGGATCTATTTACGCAACAGAAAATCGATACCCTTCAAAATCTTAATTTACAATATAGTAATCAATTATCACAATTGGCTCAAACTGCAGCTATTCGTGAATTGATTGATCCGATTAAGAAAGAGCTTTCGGATATTCAATGTGGATTACCTAAACAACCAGTGCCTGCAATTCCTGTAAGTTGTGCTTATCCTTATGCTGGATATGGCGCAGGTTATGCTGGATATTCTGGTTGTGGTAGTTGTGCGTAATTAATATTATCTTAATGTTATTCACGAAATATGGCAACAACTAGTTCTAATCCAACAGTTACAGGGACTCCAGTTTCAAATCCTAACAACGAAAGTCCCGCCACACTTCAGCGAAAGCTAATAGTTTTAGCTTTCAATTTACCAGATAATATTGTTACTACTTCACCAATTGAAGATCAGATTACAGTAACAGTCGATTCAGTAGATACCGCTACATTTACAAATCCTGATGGAACAACCAATACTGATTATCTTGTTATAGTTAAAGTAGTACAAAATCTCAGTTACTGTACTAGAAGTTTAGTAGGTTATAGAGAAGTTACTCGTACTAAAACTACGTATGAGTGTTTTATTATGCCTCAAGAAGAAGGCGCTTCTGCACCTCAGATAAGCGCAACTTACGATTATGATGTATTTATTAATCATTGTAATTATGTTGTTCCAAATATAGCAAGAACAAGAAATCACGCAATTGTTGTAAGTATAAGAAATAGTGCATCAGCTTAAAATTACTATAAATATGATATTACATCCTGAACTCATTAAGAAATATTTTAGTCATCCAAAACAACTTCTAATGGTTTGTAAAGATCACTTAGCAGATGCTTGCAAAATTTTAGAAGGAGAAGATGAGTATAATTCATATAAATCTTCAAGCCGTTTAAGTAAGAGTGAAGAAATGGATTATAATTTTCATTTAGCTAAAGTATGTTGCATTTTATGTGATTACTTTAAAACTGAAGGTTTAAATCCAGAATCTTATTTGAATGAAGTTACAAGATATAAAAGAGAAGAACGCTAGAATTTAGATTTCATAAGAGAGAGATATATGTAAATGTATTCCTCTCTTTTTACTTTAAAATATTTTATGGTTATGTTTGCTAATTCAAAAGTTAATGATAAGTTATACTTCTTAAATATTAACAGTATAACAAAAAATCCTGAATTATATATAGGAACAATTCTAACTGCGGGAAATCCTAATATACCTGTAGAAAAGATAATGTCTATTCGTGTAGAAGTGTTTGGAAATGTATTAGAATATACAGTTCCAGCAAATGCGACATCTGTAAAAGATGGAGATACAGAAATATATTTAAGACGAGATGATTTAGAAACTAAATTAAAATCTCAAGTAGATTCTTATCGAATAATGTTTGAATCAGTAAACAAACAGAAACAATTGTATGAAAAATACAACGATTTATTTCAATCTGTAAAAGGAAACTCCCAAGAAAATGTTACAGAAGAGAAATATAAAGAATTAATAGCTAGAATAGCAGAACTGGAAGAGCAGTTAAAAGAAAAGGAACAGCCTAAAGAATAATTATTTGAAAAGTTAAGAATTCGTTCTTAACTTTTTTTTTATTTAAATATTTTGTATTTTTGTACAAAATTTATAAATAAAAATTCTATGGCAGATGCTTTACATAAAAATGCAGAAACAGTAGGTTCAATAAGTAAAGATTTAGTATTAAATACTTTTGGCCGAATTTATATAAGAGTTAGAGATAAATATTATGAATTAAACTACGATAATACTGGATTAGACAATACATCAAATGATTCAAAAAATGATCCTGATATTATTATTTTAGAAAGTAGCGATGATCTTACTTCTATAACATATCCTGGAGATAGTAAAGTGATACTTACACTAGATGGGGGATTCTATATTACAGTCAATGGAGAGTATAGACCTTATACCGTAAAACAAACTGGTAGTTCTTGAGAAATTGAAGATTTAACTGTAAAAAATCCAATTAAAATTCTAACTACTACTGAACCTCCATTTATTATTAACTCTAAACAATTAGTAGAAAATTTAAATGCGCAGTATTTAAACGGATATACTGATGATAAATTTGCTAAAAAAGCAGAAAACGAATCTATCTCTGGAAATTGAACTATTAAAAATATCTTATTTATTGATAATGTTTTAAAGAGTACAAATAATAAAAATACTTTAAATGATACAATATTAGATTTTGCTAATAGTACATTAGATATTGATTATATCAACGTACGTAAAGCAATGCGTGTTTATGAGTATATTATTAATCGAATTAAATGTACTAATGGATCTTTTTGAGTCTCAGACAGTGCTATAGTAGAATATAAATTTTCTCCTACAATTAATTCAGGCGATGATGCAAACACTTGATCCTATACAATTGTTGATTCTATACAAAATGATTATAACTTTGGAACATTAGATAATGAGTGACATACATTAGAAGAATGATATAATATATTTATACCTGATTATTCAAATCAGCCATATATACCAATTGATATTAACAATAAAACACAGGTTGATAATGCTACAACATTATTAACAGGAAGAACTCCTGAAGGAATTATTACAAATGAAACTTTATGAAACAAAACTAAAGAATTATATCCTACACAATATGGAGAATTAAGTATACTTAATTTTTTAGATACATTGTATAATAGTTTTTACAATATTGATGGAGTAATTGAAAACTTTGATGATAACATTGTTAGATGTACTATGAAAGATGAGACTTCTTCAAATTTAACTGTATTTTGAGTTAACGATGTTATTAGATTACAAAAAACTGTAGGATATAATATTTATAATATCGAAGGAGTCGTTACTCGTGTAGAGAATAAAACTGTATTTATTAAATTATCTAGTAAAAGTAATGGAGTAATTGAAGAAGGAGATACTTTTGTTCGAATTGATAATGTTATTCATCCTGATCGGCGTGGAGCAGTTTATATGACTTCAGCAGATTATAAGGCTCCTTACATTGATGTAATTGATAATACTAATTATTCTTATAGTAAAAACGATTATAACGAAGATATTACTGATGAACCCTATGTAAATAATTCTAATATAAAAATACGTTTAGGTAGATTAGATGGGTTAGCTTATGATGAGGTATTTGGTAGAATGTCTGGAATGGGAATTTTTATTAAAGGAGATTATAATCCAGATTATGTTTCAGAAGCTACAACAATATTAGGTCAAATCGAGGAGTTTGCTCAAAATAATAGTGGCGGTTTATATATTAAGGATGGGTGTATTGCTCTTGGTTCATATGCAAATTCTAATAGAAAAGTTGGAATATTATTAAATAATGATGGATCTGGATACTTAGCGCAAGGACATATTTATTGAAATAAAGAAGGTACACTTTATTTAGATGGAGGAAGTAATGAAGGTTTAATTATTCTTAACGGAGATATTAAACTTGGCCCAAACAGCGACGGTTCATATAGAATTGAACTAAATAATATTGGTTCTGCTAAATTTGGAAACGGATCGACCAAATTTTATGAAGATGGAGGAGGTTCATTAGCAAATGGGCATATTACATGAACAATGTCTGGAGCTGTTATTTCAAATATATCTATGCATATAGGAAATAGATCAGCATGACTATTTTCTAAAGATCGAAATAATTGATCTGATCGATTTCCTACAGTAGGAGCTTCAGATTTATGTTATGCTATTGGGAACGAAATGGAAGTAATTCCAATATATGGAGTAGAAATATATAGTAAAACTACTTGAAATTCAGGTATTCCTTCTACACTTTATTATAGTTTTACATATCAAAGTCAATACAGTATTGATGGAGGGTTGACATTTAAAGATTGGAAATCAAATGTACTAGATTATATGCCTGCTCAAGAAGTTCAAATAAAAGTAACTAAAAAAAGTGGGCCTGCTGCATCCCAATCTACTGTATATACAAAAACTTATACGAGTAATTATATCTATGGTATTCAAAGTGATGATGAAGGAGTAGGTTCAATTGGATTTGGAAATTTATATTGAAATAGCGCTGGCAGTATTAAATCGAGAACTGCTTTGTTTGAGGATATTACTATATTAGATGAAACATCTCAAATATATTATATAGATGAAAAAATAAATTTAATTGCAAAACCTACTAGTTCTGAGTTAAATATTGTATTACCTGCTGCTAACGATAAATATATTGGGAAAAACATTACTATATATAAACCAGTTAGCACAGGTTCTGTATCTATCTATGTAGGGACATTTACTGTTAATTCTCCTACTTTAACTATTCCCGCAAACTCAGCGCAATTATTAATATATACATATAATCCATTAGCAAATTTAACTACCCGTCCATGATCATTAAGTAACGGAGAAACTAACACAAGTGCTGTATTATATTCAGGACATATTTCTATACCTACAAGTATATCAGATCCTTTTAGTTGTACTCTAACAAAATATAGTTCGGCTCCTAATATAGAAGTACAGAGTGTACAGTATCAATATGCATCAAATCCTGACGTTAATCAAACTAATAACTGATTTGGATATATATATCACAATATAGGACATACTAATTATGCTATTAGTTTAACTCCTGTTCCTTATGAGTATTGAGTTACTGATCCAAATAGAGGTATGAATATTAATGATGTAATTTGTCGGGTAGTAAAAAAATATAACAATACGTGTATATTTCAAATTAATAAAACAGATGGAGCTAGAATATATCAAGAGTTAGATTTTGTAATATACGGCTCTATTTAAAATAATAAGGACTAATATGAAATTTAATATAGTAGAAAGAATTCTTTTACCTCAAATGATTAAAACAGCAATTAAACAAGGTAATTTAATTGAGATGATGTCTGTTGAACATATAATTAAGAAGATGAGTTTTGATGAAGATGAGATTAGTAAATTTGAGTTAAAAACCCTAGATAACGGAAACATATCGTGAAATACTAAAACCGCTATCGATAAAGAAATAACGTTCACTAAAGAACAAATTGATATATTAAATAAAACAATCAATTATTATGATGAAAATAAATTGATTGAACTAAGTATGATCTCATTAATTGTTAAAATTAAAGATTTGAGTGAAAAAAATTCTGATTAATATAGGTATTTATACTATACTAATTCTTATAATTGTTTGATTATATCATAGTAATCAAAAAAATAAAGAAGCTTATAGTATTGCTGAAAGTAATTATAAAACTGAGTTACTTGCTAAAAATGGAGAGAATAGAATTTTACAATTAACTTTAGATCAATTTGAATACCAACAAGATTCTATTATGAAAAAAATGGATAGTATCATTCAAGATAACAAAATCAAGGCAAAAACTATTCAATTTTTAGCATATCAAAAAGTAGAAATAACAAAAACTGATACTATTAGACTTGTTGATACTGTATTTCAAAAAGGAGTAAATATTGATACCACTTTAATTGATCCATATTATTCTCTTAATCTAAAATTAAAGTATCCTTCGGAAATAATAGTTTCTCCTAAATTTATAAACGAGAATTATATTATTTCTCATTATAAAAAAGAAACAATTAAACCTAGGAAGTGTTGACCGCTAAGGTGATTTCAAAGAAAACATATTGTAGGCGAAATTACAGTAGTAAATTCCAATATATATAGTTCACAAAAAGAATCAAAATTTATAGAGATTATAGATACAAAAAACAAGAAGTAATTTCATAAAATCTTTTTTAAAATTAATGTCAAAAAAAACAATAATATTTACTTTTGATTTTAGTTTTTAAAAGTCTAATTTTGTGAAATTAATAATAAGAAACAATAAGTTAATGGCAGAATTACCAAATTTATTTGATAGTTTACTAGAAGATAATAAAACTACTACAACTGAGGAAGTTGAGGTAGAAGGATCTAGTACAACTGAGACAGGAGAGATTAGTCAACCTGAATTAGAGAATCAAAGTAATAGTGATTCAAATGAAGAAGTAGATATTAATCCCATTGAGGAATTCTTAAAAGAGAAAGGTATTGAAGATGTTTCAAAGATTAAATATGAAACAGAAGATGGAGAAATTCAAGAAGTAGATTTTAATTCTTTAAGCGGAAAAGAACAGTTAACAATTCTCAAAGAACTTTCTACTCCTGATTTATCTGAATCAGAAATAAACACTGTACAGTGGCTTAGAAATAATGGAGTTACACTAGAACAAGCAATAGATTATTTTAAACAGACTGCTGTTGAAGAATATAAAGCTTCATTAAATAATAAGGCTCCAGAACAACACTACGATGTAGATTCATATTCTGATGATGAATTATACTTTGCAGATTTAAAAGCAAGATATACTAGTATGTCAGATGAAGAATTAAAGTATGAATTAGATAAAGCAAAGGAGAATGAAGATTTATTTAAAAAGAAAGTTGAGATTATTCGAAATGACTATAAGGAAAAAGAGAAAGAAGCTGCCTTAGAAGCACAAAGAAGAGAAGAAGAGGAATATAATCAACTTCGTTCTGCTTTAACTGAATCTGTTTCTAATTTTAAAGAAATATCTTTTGATTATAAAGATCCAGAAAGTGATGTTTTAGTTATTGAAGATGATGAAAAATCTAAAATATTATCATATTTACTAGAACAAGATACTAATGGATATAGTCAGTTTTTTAAAGATTTAAATGATCCAAAAGTTTTAGTTGAACTAGCATGGTATAGACTTTTTGGACAAGATGCTATTTCAAATATTAGCGAATATTGGAAAGATATTTTAAAACAGGAACGTCGTACAGCAAAAAGTAATAAAAATTCTTCTGCTAGTCAAACAGTAGTAGATAAAACTAATGCTAACGATAAATCTGAAAAACCTAAAACACTTTCTGATCTATACGATAAATATTATAGATAAGAATAAAAGTTATATTTTTTAAACAAAATTTTTAATAAGTAATTATGAGAATATCTAATTTTACAACAGTACGTCCCGAAATGGCTTCGACTCGTACTGCAGAGGACTTTATGAAGTTCTTGGGTGGATGAGCGCCCCTTTAGGTAGAAATACTTATTGAAAAATTGCGTAAAATCGGCGAAACCGTCCTAATTCTCAGCGGCAACACCGAGGTAAAATATATAATAATATATATATTCACCGTAGAGCATAGAGATTGAAACTTTATTTATAAAGAATATAATATCTCCAAGAGTACGCAACATCTATTAGATGAAAACGTATGCCGACCTTACAAGATGGTAAATTGTAAGAACTATAAGATAAAAAACTTATAGGATAACAAAAGCATGGCAAATCCTGCTCGTTTAGGTATTGTATCTTCATTATATGATCAGTATACTGCTACGCATCTTACTGAAGCATTAATGAATGTATATACTCTAGACAAAGGTAGACCTAATGCTTTTCAAAGTATTAACTCGTTCATGGTTGAATGGGATATTAATGTAAACCGTATTAAAAGAGTACACTTCCTAACTGTACCTGAAGGTAATGGCGCAAATGGATCAGATATTATCTTCCATTTCCCTGAAAACTACTATCAGAAAAACGATACCTTTATTATTGAAGGTTCTCGTCAACAGGTTATTGTTCTAAATCGTCCGATTAGACGTCGCGACAACGATTGGGAAGTAGTTGGTAAATTACAAGGTGACGATTATAGTGAAGTACTTGATCTTTCTGCTTGTCAGCCTGGTATGAATACGCGTTTCTTAACGAACTATCAACCTGAGATGCATGAAGAGGGTTTGGTTTGTGTAGCTCTCTTCCGCTAATATTATAACTATAATATAGTGTAAAATTAAAAAAATATTCTTAATTGCTGGAAACTCCCTTGGGACAATCAGCAGCGAAGCTAGAGATAAAGTAAGCTCAAGGAGAAACACTCTAGAACGTTCAACGACTAGTCTGAATAGACGTAGGAGAAAAGTAACTCCGAAATGGAATAAATCTAAAAATAAATACATATGAATTATATATATATAGTTTATCAAACACTTTGTACAGTCAATAATAAAATTTACATTGGAGTACATAAAACTTTAACTGAAGAATTTGATGGATATTTAGGTTGTGGAGTTTATATAAATAGACCTGCAACTTACAAAAACGCCAATACTCCGTTTAAACATGCTGTAGCAAAATATGGAGTTAAGTCATTTAAACGAACTATATTAAAAACATTTACTTCTGAAACAGATGCATATAAATTAGAAGCCGAGTTAGTAAATGAAGAATTTGTACGTCGAGAAGATACTTATAATCTAGCGTTAGGAGGTAGAGATACTTCTATGGGAAACGATAAAGTTAAAGTTTATATGTATGATTTAGATGGTAAATTTGAGATGGAATTTGAAAGTTTACATGATGCAGCAAGATATTTAAAACCAAGTGATGGAAGACCTGGACATTTACCTAGAGCAATTCGTTTAGGTCATCAATATCTTGGGCATCAGTTCTCCTATGAAAAGTTACCATACATGAAAAAATTAAAACACCGAAATATTACAACAGTTGAAAAACCATACGTTGGGTCATCTGTTGGGCGTTTTGACGATAATGGAAATTTATTAGAAACTTATTCTACAATGACAGAGTGCGTAAAAGCTGGGTACGCAAACGCTAAATCTGTTGCGCAAGGAAAACGTAAAAAATGCAAAGGATATGTATTTAAATATTTAGATTAAGATATAGTCTGAACATTATAGCAATATAATGATTAACAATAAAGTACACAAAATATCAGAGTAATACCGAAAAGCATCGGACCTAGGCGAAATATGGGTCCCATATTGGTGACAGTATGTAAAAAATCCTTTTAATTGCTGGAAACTCCCTCTGGGACAATCAGCAGCTAAGATTTAGATTACGTAGGAACGATTGTTCAACGCTAAATAAAGTTCAACGACTATACGAAAGTAGTAGTATAAAAATTATACGAAATGGAGGATAACTTTAAATATATAGTATATTGCACAGTCAATATAAAAAATAAACACATTTATGTTGGGTATCATAAAACAATAAACCCTTATGGTTTTGATTCATATATAGGAAACGGAGTTAAAATAAATCAACCCTCAACTTATAAGAAATCAAAAACTCACTTTCAAAATGCAGTAAATAAATATGGAGTTGATTCTTTTAAACGAATTACTTTAAAAGTGTGTGATACACTTAAAGAAGCTCAAGATTTAGAAGCAGAAATCGTTAATGACGATTTTTTAAAAAGGTCTGATGTATATAATATGATTCCAGAAGGTGGTAATTTACCTTCTGCTGATGAATTATTTTCAATTGAAGTACATCAGTATAGTTTAACTGGAGAGTATATTAAAACTTGAAAATCAGCTACAGAAGCTGCAAAATATTTCAATATATCTCAGACTAATATTAGAACAGCGTGTAAAATTAATTGTACATCTTGTGGATATTTTTGAAGTGATGTTTTGTTTGATAAATTAGATCTGAATGACTATAAAGTTCATTTAAATCACGATCGAGTTTATCAATTTGATCAAAATGGACAGTTAGTTAATTGTTATAAAACTGTGCGAGAAGCAGCTAAATTAAATAATTCAACTCCGAGATTAATTCTAAGAGCTATTGCAGAAAAAACAAAAAGCAAAGGAAACTATTATAGTTATAATGAAAATTTTCAAATAGATCTATCAGTATACAATAAAATTGGTAAGGTGTATTTATATAATCTGGACGGAAGTTTTTATAAGGAATTTAATTCTCCAAAAGAATGTTGCACGTTTTTAGGAGATAAAAAAACATCTAGATTATATTCTGCAATAAGAACTGGAGGTTTGTATAAAAATTTTCAAGTATCAAAAGAGAAAGTTCCTTATATGAAAGTACTATCTAATCCTATAGAAAAACGTAAAGTAGATCAGTTTGATTTAGAAGGAAATTTAATCAAAACTTGAGATTCAGTACAATCTGCATATGAAACTTATGGAGCTGGAGTTAAAAAATGTTTACGTGGAGTTCAAAACAAAACTAAAGGATATGTGTTTAAATATAGTAAAGTTAAAGATATAGTCTAATCTTATATGAAAATATAAGTTAATACAAATGTTATTTCAACCCATCGTGCAGATGTAAGCTGGTCTGCTAAGTATGCCGCAATGGAAGATGTATTCATCCAAATCGGTAAAGGTCAGCAAGACGATCCTGTTTACAAACTTAATCCTGCACAAAAAGATTGCTTAGATACCTACATGTTTGCTCGTAATAATGCATTACTTTGGGGTAAAACTAATGTAGATAAATTTGGCAAACCTAAGATTTTTGACCCTAAGTGTTTTGGGGTCGCACATAGTAATATGTGGCAATAAAACTCCTTTAATTGCTGGAAACTCCCTCTGGGACAATCAGCAGCCAAGACTTAGATAATTTTTATCTATGTAAGGTTCAACGACTATCGAAAGTATAGCTATAGAGAAATACTATAGTGAATAAATGAGTAGAGTACATTCAATATTGAATGGAAATGGGGAGTAACCTTATAACGGTAATAGAAATAAGGTTAAAGATATAGTCTAGACAATAAAGTAATTTATTGATATAACTAGGAAACACAACAACCTATTATTTCTGGCGATGGTATCATCAGCCAAATTGAACGTTTTGCTGGAAAATATGTATTTAGTGGACATCTAAATGTTCGTATCTTTAATAAGGTACTTGCTCAAATGACTACTAAATCGGAAAGACCAACGGGTAACAAATATATCTTTATTTGCAACACGTTGATGTGGCATGAAGTTCAAAATGCACTTTCATCTTGGATTCGTGATTGGAAGACTGTTGGAACATTCTTATTCTCGAAAGCTTCTAATGGATATCTTGATTTAGGTGCAACATATCAATCTTATGAATTTGCGGGTAAATAATTGCTCCTTTATATTTTAATTATAAAGAAAACTCCTTTAATTGCTGGAAGGCTAAATGTAAATATTACACATGCTAATCAGCAGCGAAGTTCTAATTATTAGAAAACGTTCAACGACTATCGAAAGGATGTACAATAAGAAAGATATTGTAAAATAACCAAGTAGAGTAGGATTTATTCCGAAACGGGGAGAATTTAATATATGGTAATAGTATATTAGATTAAGATATAGTCTGATCTTATATGAAAATATAAGTTAACATAAATGAATCAAATTACATTTAAGATTGATCGTTCGTTTGATTTTGAATATCCTGATAAGAAATACGGTATATTTCTTGATCTAACGGCAGATTCAGCAACTGGTAAACCAGCACTTCAAATGTTTACATTTAAAGGTTGTGATATTGTTCATAACTGGATTAATGGTGTTGGTGGACAAAACGGAACGTCAAGCGGTCAAGTTTCGTCTCCTGTAGCAGCTTCTAAATATATTAACTGGGGCTTAAATTACGCAGCGTAGGTCCCCTATATTGGTAACAATATTGTAAAATACTCCTTTAATTGCTGGGAAGTCTTATTAAGATAATCAGCAGCCAAGACTGTTATAACAGTAAGGTTCAACGACTATCGAAAAGATAATTTACGAGAAAAACGTAAATGAATAACTGAGTAGAGTAAAGATATTTATCTTGAAACGGGGAGGATCCTTTAAACGGTAACAGAATAAAGGATTAAGATATAGTCTGTACATTATAGCAATATAATGATTAACAATAACATAGACGCAGGCGTAGGCGTATTCAATCCTTATCGTTCATTTATTTTAATTAGCTCTGACTAATTAATATAATATAAATTGTAACTTCCTCTATAATTGTGTAGGGGAAGTTACAATTAATTTATAGATTAAGACTATTTTAGATAAATTTTTAAATAAGAACAAGTTTAATAAGAATAAATATGGCAAATACAATAACTCTAAGAAGTGCTTTTGGCAAGGTAAAATCTGTATGGTTTAATCCAGTAAAAGATAAGAATGGAATGTATCCTCCATTTGTAAAAGAAGTTCGTATGAATCCTAATGGAGAATCTGAAATGATTCTTAGTGAAAAAGACCTTAATGACCCAGATCGTGCTGGTTTTATACCCGCTGATATGGAAATTTTAGTTGAAGATGGAACTACATTTAACCTTGATAATATTCTAGAAAGGCACAAATGGGAAGCTATTAAAAATAGTGAGTTGATTGTTGAAGAGAGAGGCGCTAGAGATGAAAAAGGAAATCTAATTATAGATGGAGATAAAAATCGCTATGGTCGAGCAGAATTTTGGGTAGAAAAACCTGGAGAAGAATCTGCACGACGTATTAAAAGAAAACAACTTATTACTAAAGCTAACGTTTTTATCGAGCAAGACTCTGCAGAAGGTCGCGCAACTAAAGTTAAGCTTTTAGGTAAACGTATGTATAATGCTCCTGATTCAGATATTCAGGATTTCTTATATCAAAAAGCAGAAGCTAATCCTAACTTAATTATCGATTTGTATACAGGACAGGATCAGCAATTACGTTTATTATTCATTGAAGCTACTGATAAAAACATAATTAAGAAAGTAAGTGGTATATTTATGTACGGAGATGTTCGCTTAGGCGTAAATGATGAAGCCGTTATCTTCTTCTTTAAAGATCCTGCTAATAAGCAAATACTAGATGAGATTAAGATTCAAACATTCCCTGAATATAAACCACTAATTAATAACTCAGAACCTAATAGTTCTAAAAAATAGAAAATTATATGACGGCTAAACAAGTATATGAATCTGTGCTTATAGAGATAAACAAATTAGGCGCTCCAAGCTTATTGTTGGAGGATTATAATTACTTTGTAAAAAAAGCCGTCCAACAATATATAAATAAAGTTTACAACCACTATGATATTAATCAACAAAGTACAGATGATTTAAAAGTCTTGACAAGACATATTAGTATTGAATTACAACCAAATACAGTAAGTAATTTTAGTAAACGTTATGTAGGAAATCTTCCTGATAATTATTTACATTTATTAAATTGTGTTGTAGAATATGAATCACAAGGTACAAAACCATGTACTACAAAAGGTACATCGATTTATTATGGTGCGCGTAGAGCTACAGCAGATATGTTAGGACAAATTATTAATAATGCTTATATGAAGCCAACTATTAAACGTCCATATTATTATATTAATAATTTTTCTAATAGCTCTAATTCTTCTATTGAAATATTATGTGGAGATAAAGTTGATTATTATGAACCAAATAATGTACATATAGATTATATTAAAAAACCTGAAAATATAACTTTATCTTATACCGAAATAGAAGGTATAAGCGAATCTGCTGAATTAGAATTCCCAGAATACGTCTGCTATGAAATTATTAATGATACAGTGAAGTTAGTTTTAGAAAACGCTAGTGATCCTAGGTTACAAACTAATTTACCAATTAATCAAACAATAGCAACGGGAGTTCCAATAACTAAGTAAATAACATTTTAAATTTTTAAAACTATGTTTGATTACACAAAAGAGACTATTTTAAATAGCGTAACAGACAAAAATGTACAAGCAATTACTGGTTTACTAAGAATTTTCCGTGTTGGTGAATATAAAGTAGACTACAAAAGTACAAATATTGCTGACGGAAAAGTTTATAAAGCTAAAGGTACAGAAGGTACTAAAGCCACTGCAACAATTACTGCAGTAGCTGGCAATTCTGGTTCAAATAGAGGTAAATATCGCGTTACGGTTAATATGAAAAATAATTCTAAATTTTATGCCGATTACGCAACTGCAGTTTGGAAGTTTCAAAAGCCTATTTATGCTGAATTTACAGTAGTTGGAGATAGCACCGACAATACGGCAGCTTTAATGGCTACAAAAATTGCTAACGCAATTAAATTAGCACTTCCTGAAAATAATAAGTACATTACAGTTACTGTAGATGACGATGATGTAATTATTACAGCAACTGATGCTACTGATATGTTTGAATCAGTTGTAATTGAAAAATATGAACCAAATTCTGTACTTCCATCAGAAGGTCAATATGTAGTATCGACTGTAGTTGGTACTATAGCAAAAACTGATAATAAAGTACCATTTGCAACTGGTGACTGGTTAATTGAAAATCTTCGTTTCCCAAGCTATCCAAATACTCGATACAATTCCATCAACGGAGACGAAAAGCCTGTTCCTGGACAACTTTATACACAATATTCTTTCCGTTATATCGCTGAAAGAAAGAATTTGAGCGGTATTGGTTCAGTAGGACAAAGATTAGTTTCAATTACTAATCATGTATTCTATATTCCTAGTACATTAGAAGCAACATTTGAAGCTAAACTTAAAACTGCATTTGGAGAAAATGTTATGGCACAAGAGAAATTTATAGAAATTATAGGAAACGATAGCATTGCTAAAGGTAGTACTGTTACTCTGATAGCTAATGCATACAATATAGAGGGCGGAGAAGTTGCTCCTGTAGATATTACATGGTCTCTACCTGACGGTAATGACAGTGGTAATCTTGTACTAAATGGAGATCAATTAGAAGTTAAATCTTCAGCTACAGGAAGCAGTGTTAAAGTTAAAGCTACTGCAACTGGGTTTACAGAAGCAACCAAAACTATTACTCTTACAGGAGAATAAGTTTCACAATAAATGCACTTATTTTAAAGGCAGGACGGGATTCTTTCCTGTCTTGCCTTTATTTTTTAATATCATCGTAATATGACAATAAATGAAATTGCTAGTGCAATATATAATGATGTAGTTTCAGGTTTAAGAGGAATTACTTCAACTCCAACAATGTCTATTGAACAATTAGAAGATGAAGTAATTGAAGAGCGTTTAGTTGTAATTAAAGAATTATATCTAAGAAACTTAATTTCTTTAAAAGATATGATGCTAGCAATTAACTGTATTGAGGTAGACTGTAAAGATTTAGCCAGATGTTGTAATTTTTCAGCAGGAGAAAAAGCATTACACTTTGAAATTCCTCAAATCGTTAATGATTTAGGAACAAAAGCTCTTGAATTTGTAGGAAGTATCGATAGACAAAAGCAATATGTAATATATACCGATACATCTTATCAGTTTCATAAATATAAGAAACGTGGAGCAGATGAGCCTTATGTTTATATAGAAACAACTCCTAATGAAAATGGAATGTATGATGGATTCATTTTTAATGTACCTTTTGTCAAATACATTTCTGTTATAGGTATATTTAAAGACCCTAGACAACTTGAACAATACAGTTGTTGTAATTCCGAACATTATTTAAATCTATCTTCTATTTCTAATGAAGTTAAAAAACGTCTTACTGAAAAGAAATTAAGATATTATAAAGCTTTCTTAACTCCTGTAACTCCAAATACTCAAGAACCTAAATAATGAAACTACATAATTTTAATTCAGTTTATTCTTTAGCTCAAACTTTATATGGAACAAATTTAACTCCAACTGCTTTTGAAGATATAGCTTTAAATGGTTGAGAAAAAATTGGAAATAAACACACTCGTTTATACCGTTATAAAGCAGATGCTATTGATAAAAAAATAGAATTACCTTGTAATTGCGATATAATTGAATCAGTTCATCTACCATTGTTAGATGCACAAATGACAACTAATCAAACAGTATTTAATCAAATCACAACATTATTTATTGAAAATTATGTTGAAGCTTGAAAATGCTTAAATAATCCTTATTATCATCCTGGAAAATTAGTTAAATACCATCAAGAAGATAATTCTTTAAGATTTGATAGAGATTATAAAGGAGTTATAATTATATATCATGGTATAATAGTGGATGACGAAGGACTACCATTACTAAACGATAAAGAAGTAACTGCGTTAGCTGCATATATTGGATATTGTGATTTATATAAACAAGGTATTGCATTAAGAGATAAAAATTTAATTGAATTATCTGAATTAACGAGAAGAGAATGACTTCGAGCATGTAGTGCAGCAAGAATCCCTATTAAATTTACGCAAAACGATATGGATGCTATATTAGATGTTAAAACTAGATGAGATCGAAAAAGTTATATGAAGTCTTTCAAACCAATATTATAATCAATGTTTTACAAAACAGGATACTGCTTTACTTCAAAAGATTTATTTGATAATTTTAATATTTCTAGATTAACTACTAAAAAGAAATTTTGAGGTAAAGATTGTAAAGGTGATAGCAAACTAGACTTAGTTGCTAAGGTTTTAACATACTGTTTCTATTTGATTATTTTGGATATTATTAATAATAATATTACATTTGTATTACCAACTGTACATAAAGAAGCAATGATACACGTAAAGCAATTTACGGGAGAAACGTTTAGACATATGTACAATATGGGGAAATTTAATGATATTGATTATTTGATGTCTAATTTCAAAGGATATCAAATTTATTATCGATATCAATATAAAGGCGGATATAGAGAAAAACCAATTTATATAAATTCTGCCTTAAAGAAAATATTTATTGATAATATTAATAAAGGTAAACAGTATTACTAATGGAAATCAAATATGTTGATGATTATGTAGATAAAGTATGAGAAAAATTCCCTTCATTAACTAGAAAGGAAATCGAATATATTTTAAAATTTGGATTAAGATCTTTTTATACACATAACGTATATGGGGGAGATGTGTTACTCAAATCCCCCTATTTTACTCTTTACTGTGGTAAATTCTTTAGAGATAATTTAATATTTTATCATTATTGAAGAATTAAGAATAAAATTAAGCTACGTATTAAGTATAAAAGAGCTAAAAAAATATTTAATGGAGAATACTATTTCGGACTAACTGATAAAGAATTTGAGAATTATAAAGCTCAGTTTAAGTCTCGCGGAAGAAGAAGACAAAGAGTTAAGTTCGATTATATATATGCCTACAAAATCTTAGAAGAGTGTATGTTAGATAGAGGAAGAAAACACTTCTTTGTGCTATACTTTCCTACAGATGTAGGATGAACCTTATATCAAAAAAATTATGAAACTAGAAATATTAAATATATTTATAGAAGAACAAAAGATGGTTTTAAACAAATATAATAGAATGGATTATGTCTAGACAAGAAGCTACAAATACTTTTAATGATGGAATGATTAAAGATATGAATCCATTAACTACTCCAAATACAGTATTAACTGATTGTATTAATGGAACTTTAATCACATATAATGGAAACGAGTTTGTTCTTCAAAACGATATGGGCAATTATAAACTCCCATTAGCTAGTTTAGGATCTGATTTTATTCCTGTTGGAATAAGAGAATATGGAAATATAATATATATTATTTCCTATAATCCTATCAAAGATTTATGTCAAATCGGATCATATCCGTCTCCTCAACGTATATTTATATCTGAAAATGATTCTGATGGAAAAGAAACTAATATTGAGATACTTCCAACATTTGAATACAATTATAAATTATATACAGAATTTGAAAAATCTTTAAAAACCTGGATATATAGTAATGATGACAATTATAAATTATACTCAGGTGATTTATTTCATTTATATAATGAAAATATTGCACAATTAATTGGGAATAATAATTGATATGAATTATCTCATTACGTTTTTACTGAAGAATCTAAGCTTATACCAATTACTATATCCTTAAGCGATATTACAACAGGTAAAATTTCAACAACAGATACAAAATTATGAAACGTTGTTAACTGAACTACTCCTGGGTGAATTTGTTGCAAATCTAGAGTATTAAATATCTCTAAATTGAGCTTTTATATAACAAATTTAAAATATAACCAATTTGAAGGAAAAACATTAACATGTACATTAATTTTAGAAGTTTGAACTGATGACTATTTATATACTACAGACCTTTTAAAGAATATAAATTTTAGAATTCGCTATGATGGTGATGAGGTTACCTATAAAACAACAGGTCAAGTTATATCATACGGTTCAGAAAATATTACATATAAAGATAATACTCAAGAAGATCCTGAAAAAACATACGGTACACTTTTAAGTGAGGATGTTACTTACTCAACACTAGAATATCCAGAAATTCAAACCAAAGTTAAGACTGTTAAATTAGATTTAACTGTTACAAAAAATGCACAAACTGAACAAGATATAAAGATTATAAAAACTTCTCTATATGTAACTCCTGTAGTTACAAAGATACCATATAAAGATGTTAACGAAGAAATAGAACTTAAAGAGATTATTTATGATCAATTTACAACTAAAATAGATATATCTTCTGAAAATATCTTTAATAAAAATATAATATCATTATTAAGCACATATAAATATCTAATTAACGATAACGGAATTACTTTAAATTATTTTATTTCTGGGCCTTTTAATTCTAATAGTAACATTATAGCTAAATATGATATTAAAAAACTTAGCGATGATGGCGAGTTAGTTTCAGTTTTTGAAGAAAAACAAGAAATTATTGATATAAATCTATATGGACAAAATACGCTTAGTATAGAATGGAATAGTAAGTTCGTTGAAAATGATATATATACTTTCACGATATATTTATATAATAAAGATTCAAATGAAGAAATTACTTCTGAATCAAAACTATTAATAACTTCAAGGTTATTAAATACGTTCTACTCAACAAGAGATGATTTTAATGAAATTTATTTAAATGAATGAATCTCAAATTTAGCTACATATGGATCAGGTTATAATGTTTCTAAGACTGAAATTACTAATCTTCAACTTGATCCAATGACACAGCTAGATTCTACAAAATTTCCAAATACTCTTGCTCCAGAATATTCAACTTATATCTCTAGTTCATATATTAAAAACTTTACAGCTTCTATAACATTAAGTTGTGACTATACTGCTACTCTTGATAATTTTGAAAAGTTTTTGCCAAATTATAATAGAGGCAGATTATTTAAGAATATTGAAGTTTCCAGAACATTATCATATAAATATAATGAAAGTTCTGGAGCAATAACAGATCTTGTTGTAAACAATAAAACTGCAAATTATCCTGATCCATCAAGAACTTTTAATATTGATGAAAATCTTACCTATAAAACAATATTTAGTAGAACGCAAATTCAAACGTGTACTTTTGAAGCTATTAATCAATCAGAACCAATAATACAAAAAATAGAAGTTCCATTAATACATTATATGTCAGGAAATTATGTATTTGAAAATAGTAGTGATCAAAAATTAGCTAGTTCTGATTTAGGAATAAAACTTTATGGAACAGGAGACAAAATTGGTTGTTCATTAAATAGAATAAAGGAATATAATAGTGATAAAACATGAATCAATCCTCCTGGATGAAATGTAAGTTCTGGTGAAACTAACGAAAGTGTAGAAAACATAGCTGAGACGTGAACTAAAGCATCGGAAGATTGAGATATGTTAATAAATAGTGATACAATTGGAAAAAAGTATTGTATATTTGTAGTTTATATAGAAGCTGTTATTCCTATGAAGTTTAACATGCGATATAATTCAATATATAATAACATACCATATACTGGAGGGTATGCTATTCTTGTTAGAACTAAACAAGGTAATCAAAATACCTTTGTATTTATTCCGTGTGAAATAGCTGATAAGCAATATGATTGAAATTTTAATATTAATGGAACTGTAGAAGAACAATTAACTGAAATTAATAAAGCAGTACAGTTATTAGGAAAATATCTAGTCTTAATTAAAGAAGGTGGGACTACAACTTATGCAAATGTAAATGTTAAAAGTGATTTAGTAGAACCTGGCGATTGGCAATTTGTTTGAAAGTCTCTAAATGTATCACATAAATATAATAAAATCTTATATAAATTTGGAGATAGTTCGTATGATTTAATTAACGATACAAGTAATTTAAGCGATTTATTAAGTAAATTTGGAGTTGAATCAAATAATTTAAGAAAATTAAATGAATCTATAATTAACATTGAAAGTTTATATACTGTGAAAGTTCCAGATACTATTACATTAGATTGGAATATTGATTCAAAAATACAAACAAAATATAACGAGTGAATATCGGATAACGAAAACACTATAAGCGAATATATAAAAAATCATGAAAATGACTATTCTGATATTTTAAAAAATGCATCTTCTGAAAATTGAAATACTATTAAGTGAATTGGAGATGATTATGTAGATGTAAATAATAGTTCTATAAATAGATTAGTCAGTATGTTAAAATGAGATAAAAATAATGATGTTATATATTGTGATTATGATGGAGAGTTAGCCGAAACTTGATTTTACAATAATGGAAGCAGAGGTTGTTGAAGAGTATATTCAAATACCAGTACGTGTCCAATTATTCCTAAACTAATTAAAAAATAATATGACAAAAATAGGTATACAGTGTATTAAATTTAATCAAGAAGGAGATTTAGCACATGAGTATCAACCATTACATAATATTATCGATCGTACTGATAAAACTGTAAAATATCAAGAAAGTGATATAAGTTATTCTGATCAGATTAAAGATTTTGAAGTGCCAAGTACAGAATTAGGTATAGATTTAAATAATCCTGTTGATATAGAATGCCAACCTTCCTATGATGGAACAGTAAATTTAATAATAAATGATGATAAGAATCCTCCAAGAATTATTAATTCTCGTTTCAGTGTTACAGAAGACAATAAATATAAAATAATAAGTCGTAATCAAGTTACTCAAACTAATTTATACGATAAAAATAACGTTGACCGTGATACACGTTTATTTAGAAATGTAAATAGTATACCAGTTATTCAGTTAGTAGAAGTTAGTAATTATGGACAATTAAAAGGAGGAAATTATACTTTTTATATTAAATTAGCAGATAATGATTATAATAAAACAGATATTGTAGCTGAATCTGGAACAGTATCTATATATCATGGTACAATTAGTGATGTTACGACAATATATGGTGCTTTGTTAGAAGAATTAACAGATAAATCAATTGAATTAAAATTAAGTAATATTGATACAACTTTTTCTAGAGTATATTTGTATTATACTAGAACTTCAAGTGATTTAAATGGAGTTAAATATTCTAAAAGTTATGAAGTTATAAAACCTTATGATATACTTGAAAATACCATAACAATTTCTTTAAATGGATTTGAGGAAGTAAAAGAAATTGATGAGGAGCAATTAAATATTAAATATAATTTAGTTACAGCAGTTAAGACTCAAGCTCAAGTCCAAAATATGTTATTTTTTGGAAATACTCAAGGAATTTTATTAAATCATAGAGATTTACAAACAATATCGTATTATATTGATGTACGTTGTACACAAAAAAATGAAACGATTGGATATTTAGACAGTGATTATAAGATTCAACAAAACGATAGTGTTGAACAAACAGAATACTATAATCCGTTAAATACATACTTCTATTTAGGATATTGACCTGATGAGATGTACAGATTAGGCATTGTTTATATTATGCAGGATGATTCTTTATCTCCTGTATATAATCTAAGAGGATGCCAATTTACAAAACTTGAAGCTACGAATATACCTTCAGACAGTAAATATAATAATCTATATATAAAAGATAGTGAAAAATTAAATTATTTACCTGCAGATATATTTATTGAAGAAAAAAATCTATCAAATACAAAAGGAGTTTTTAAATTACCTAATATTAGTATTTTTTCTGAAGGTGAAACCAAACCTTTATATTTTAAATTTACATTAAGTAAAGATATTGTTTCTGAATTAAAAGTAAATAAAGTTAAAGGATTTTTCTTTGTTAGACAGAAAAGAATCCCAACTATATTAGCACAAGGTTTAAGTATTGGAATTGACACTACTAGTTATGTTCCGATTATATATAATGATAATACTAGCCATTATGAAACAGAAAGTTTCATAAGTCAAACTTCAGCAGTTCTTACAACATCACATAATGATAGAATTATAAACATAAACAATAAAGGTTCTTCTGCATTATTATGTTTAGATGCTTGTGTAAATCCTTCACTACAATCTACTTTTAATGGAGCTGAATATACTTTATCTAAATTTATTTCAGGAAAGGTAAATCAAGTTACTAGGAGGTATAAATGAACATTTAAAGAAGCTACTTTAGATAGTGGAATTTTTAAATCTAAACTATTATTTGTTCCTGATGATACTCCCTTGAAATTTATAGATCAGAAGGGATTTACTACTAGAGCGGGTTCTGCAGAAGATGTATCTCAATTTGTATTTGTATCTGAAAAAAGTTATAACTGAAACAATTATAAATTAGTAAGAGGTAATTATGTTCCGTTTGTGGCAACAAATGTGCAATTAGATGATAACTGTATTTATAATATTAGAATTTCTAATTATTCAACATTATTTTTAAAGCAATATTTTACAATTAGAGCAAATGATCAATCTGCTTATTATGCAATTACAGATAGATACGATATAAATACCTTTATAACAGATAGTGTTATCGATGGTTATAGAGGAGATTGTTTTACTAATACTATAACATTACGATTACAAAGAAATTTTATTGATTCTGACGCTCCTGTAACAGAAATAATTGTAAATCCAAATACATGATTAGATAATTATTCAGGATTAACTAGTATGAATAAGGATTCCTGAAGTAATATTAATAGAGCTGATGTTAATACAGTTCCAATTGGTTCTTGAATTACATTTAAAGTATTATCTAATTATAATTTAGGATTAAGGTCAGAGGATACTACACATACTGAAGAAGCAGCCTTAATGGGAAATAATAGATCGTTTTATCCTTTAAAAGGAGATAATGTTTTTTCAACAAGTAAAGTACCTGAAAGTTTTATCCTAAATAAAGGTTATTCTACTTCTTTAAGTGCTAAACGTTATCAAATTGTTCCAGATGTTCCTTATGTTAAAGAATTTTTTGATACTAGAGTAATGTTTAGTAATGTACAAGTAGAAGATAGTTTTCAAAATGCATATAGAATATTTCAGGGTTTATCTTATAAAGATTTGGATAGACAGTATGGTGCAATTGTAAAATTGTTACCTTGAGGTGTTAATCTCTTCTGTGTATTTGAGCATGGATTAGGAATAATTCCAATTAATGAAAAGGCTTTAATATCAACAAATACTGGACAGTCTATACACATGTATGGAGCAGGAGTTTTACAAAATCAAATTACTTTAATTTCTCCTGATTTTGGAAGTATATGAAAAGAATCAATTGTTAGAACTCCATTAGGAATTTATGGAGTAGATACGTACGCTAAGAAAATATGGCGCTTTAGTGAAAATAAAGGTCTTGAGTTACTTTCCGATTTTAAGGTTCAACGTTTTTTAAATGATAATATTAACCTAAAAGAATTAGAAAAATACCCTGTTATAGGATCTAGAAATGTTAAAACTCATTTTAACATGTATAAAGGAGATGTTATGTTTACTTTCTATAACGGTAACTTAACTTGGAATTTGTGTTATAATGAGCGCCTAGATAAATGGATAACTGAATATACTTGAACCCCGTTATATTCCGCAAATATTAATAATATTTTTTATTCGTTAGATCGAGAAAGAGCAAAACGTTTAGGTGCTGTATTTGCAAGTAAATCTGATATAGGAATACATTTATTAAAAATCGATGATTTCAGTAGTCCAAAATACTTATGAGATGTTTCTTTAGAACCTATTATAAGCGGTGAACAAGAGATAGCAAAATATTATAATATTAATAATTTTAAAGCTGCAATAGTATACAATTCTAACTTATTTAATACGTATAAATTTAGGATCAACTCAATTTCTACATTTTCAACGAATGATTCTCAAAATTGTCCAGTATTATTATGAGATGACAGTCTGCCCGTTGAAGATAGTGGAATAGTTGGATTAGAATATGTATCAGATTATTCGGGATATGTATTACCTTTAATATCAGAGACTAATACTTCTTATATTGAAATAGATCCTAAAATAATTACTACTAAGATTAAGCAAGAAGAACAAGGAACACAATTTGATGATTATGAATTTAAATATTATGATTTATTGTTAAATATTACAGTGTTTCCAGGAGTAACTCTAAATCAAGATAATAAAGTTGATATTTGAGGTAGTACGGTTACACAAAATATTGCAGTTGCTATTGATTCCGATAATTTAAAAGCGTTAGATAAAGAAAAATATAATGAATTATTAAATAATGCATTTTTTGTTCACGGTCGAGCAGGTATATTTGACGATATAAACTATTTTGATAGTGATATCACTAATCAGATATTACCTACAAAATGATATGATAAACAGCATCCGTTTGAATTTGAATTTGTAGTAAATAATTTAACAGGTTTACATAAAATATTTAATAATCTTGTGATTATTTCAAATAACGCAGAGCCTGAATCCTTTGAATTTGAAATAATTGGAGATAGTTATAGTTTTAATAAAGCAGGTATATATAAAGCTGAGACCTTTGCAAATAATGAATCTGAAAAGAAAAGCTATATTTGAGGGAACGATAATCCTCAGCGTCCTGTTGGAGAATATGTAGAAGAAGGATCAAAATTTAAGCGTTCTCAAGATTTTAAGTTACATAAAAATTCTAAATGAGATATTAAAATTGATTGAGATCCAGTATTAAATCAATATAGTTTAGTCATTCCACAGGAAGCTAAAAATATAATTAAATACGGAAGAGTTAAAGGTAACATTCAATATAGAGAGGATTCTTGGCATCTTGTAATTAAACCTATTTTATATAAAGAAAGTATTGCAAAATATATTAACGGAAAGTTAGATGAAAATAACATCATTTATAACAATACAATACAATCAACTAGAATTAGAGATAAGTTTTTAAAAGTAAGAGTTAAATATTCAGGAAAACAGTTAGCTATTATTACAGGATTAAAAACTTTAATGACTTTAAGTTATTCATAAAATGGATGACGCACAACAATTGAATACAATTGCTTCTTTAATAGGAGGGCAACTTCCAAGTTTAAAATTTAATTCCGTTACTCCTTCTATAAAATCATTACCTTCAATTACTTCAGGAGTTTCTAATTTAATTATTCCTGAAAATTCTTCTAAATGGAATAATTTAGGAAACATCGGAGGATTATCTATTACAAGAAAAGCTGGCAAAGATTATAAAATGTCTAATGGATTACAAACTGGCTTAACTGCTGCTACTACAGTTTTAGATAGTGTTGTTCCTGATAATCTAGATGCTAGTCAAAAAGCAATGAAATCATCTATGAAATCACTAATATCTCTAACTGGACCTATTGGAACTGCTATTAATTTCGCAGATAGTGGTTTAAATATGATAGGTTCTATTGCAGGATTACAATTAGATAAAATGGATAATGTTGCAGCATCTAGAGCAGGAGTTAGTAGTGCAGGGTTAAATAATACTATTATGTCAATTCCTGTTGTTGGGGCACTTGGTGGATTTATGGCAGGTAAAACACATAAGTCGTATAAGTCTGGAGAGATAGATGATATGCGAGGAGCATATGGTGGATCTGCTGGAGATATCGATGCTGCTCAAAATTTAGGAAATAAACGTTTCTTATTTGGAAAAAGGAAAGCAAACAGGTTTATTGATCAAGCTAATAGATATAATGAATTAATTACTGATATATCTACTGAAAATAAATTAAGAAAACAAAACACTTATGGAAGTGATTTAGCTAGTCAAAACTATATACGTTTTCAAGGTTTAAATCCAAATAGGATGCTAGTAGGAAAAACAGGAATGAAGATACCAGTATTAGAAAAAGCTAGAGAAATACTATTAAATTTAACAACGAATTTACCAATATATAAAACTGGAGGTAAACTAAACATAATTGTTGAAGGTTCGTTACATGCACGAAAAAATAATTTAGAAAATACTAACTCAAATTTAAAAGGATGTATTACTAAAAAAGGTATTCCTGTCATTTCATATTCTGATGGTAATATTATACAACACGCAGAAATAGAAGGCGGTGAATTAATACTAAATAAAGAGCTAACAGAACAACTCGAACAATTATATAAAGAGGGAACTGAAGAAGCAACGATCAAAGCTGGCAAATTATTATCTATAGCTTTGATAAAAGATACTGAAGATAAAACAAAATCTATTTTAAATGAAACAAATAACAATCGAAATAGAAGATAAAGAATATGAAGTTCTAGTAGCTGAAACCGAAGAAGAGAAAGTAAAAGGTTTACAAGATGTTATTGAAATGGACGATGATGAAGGAATGTTATTTGTATATGATAATCCGCAGCATGTAGATTTTTGGATGAAAGATACAGAAATACCTTTAGATATTGTTTTTATCGATGAAGATGAAGAAGTAATATCTGTTAAACAGGGGATTCCGTTTTCAGAAGAATTTATAAGTGAAGATAATGTTAAATACGTTTTAGAAGTAAATCAAAACTCAGGGATAAAACCTGGAGATGATGTTGACTTTGATGATGAAGACTGAGAAGAAAGTCTGTCTACAATGCATGTAATTGGATCTGATGGAACTTCTCAATTTGAATTACTCGGAGGAGAACGTATTTTTAGTAGACCAAATACTAGAATATTAGTTAAAGGCGCTCGGCGAGCATATAAATCTAAAAAAGATTCAGACTACAAGCGTCTTGGGAAACAAGTCTTTAAATATTTAAAAATACAAGATAATAACGATCCTAGTTATGTAGAAATGAAAAAAGCCGAGTAAAAATACTCGGCTTTTCGACTAACCTATTTGTTTTATATTATTAATGTAGCATCTCCGTAGAGAATGAAATACATTCTGATTATTATTTTTAGGTTATAGTGCAAATATAATAAAAAATAGTTAACTTTCAAAAAATCGAGAATTAAACTATTTTTACTTTGTATTTACTGAAAATATTACTAATTTTGAAAATCAAATATCAGAATAGATGCAATTGACAAATGGTTAGAGATATTTAGTAAATAACAATATAAATTAAAAATTTTAAGTATGCTTATAAAAAAATTTCAATCAGGTGGCCAAATGCCTGCTGGACAAGTACAACCAGCACAAGAACAAACTGTACAAGATCCTTTAATGGAACTATATCAACTTGCAGTACAAGCTTTACAAACTCAAGATTGCCAAGCTGCAATGGGAGTTTGCCAAGGGTTTATAATGATTGTACAACAAGCTCAAAATGGAGCAGGAGAAGTTGGCGCACCACAAGGAGAACCTGTATTTAAAAAAGGTGGTAAAATGAAACGTAAAGGTGGTTGTAAGAAGTAATACAACAGATAAAATGGAAGATTGGATCTGTTCTAGTCTTCCATTTTTAATATATAGCTACAATAATTATGTCACAAGTAATAAGAAAATTTGATAATGGGGGGCCAATGGCAGTAGCAAGTAATCAAACGCCCCCTAAGAGAGGCCACTTAATAATTGATGGAACTTCATATGATGCAAATAGTGAAGGATTTATGGATCAATTTATTAATTTCTCAAAACAAAATATTCCAGAAGATCAACAATTTGCAATTAAAGATGTTATTGATCAACTTAATCAAGGAAAGGATGTTACAGTCGATTCTTTGGGACATAAAGTAGGAAATTTTGATGTATCTGAACTTACTTCAAGTCAACAGCGAAGAATGAAACGTAGGCAAACAGGTTTAGGACAAGCATTAGGTAGTTTGTTCAATACTGAAGTTCACAGAGCTAAAAGTGGCTTAAACGCTATACGTAATTTTAAATATATCGCTCCTCAGAAAAAAGAAGAAAAACAAGCTGTATTTCCTAAAACTACGATAAATTTTACTAATCGTGTTATTGATTATAACGACGAGAATGGGAAGAAAGTATTTAGCAATCGTCCATCTAATTTGGGGATAGTAAATGATATAAGAAATTTAATCAATTACTTTAAATTAGGAGATAATAACGATAGTCAATACGAAATTAAAGGGATTAACGTTAATAACGCTAGAGCTTTATTTAATCAAGACAATACTATTTATGATCAGTTGTTAGAAAGAATACAGCAAGGTACTACAACCGAACAGGATAAAGATATATTATCTGATTTATTAATTTCAATTGGAGAATCTCCTATAACGCCTGAGCAACAAGCAGAAAGAGCAACAATAGCGCAAGAAAATCAAAGGAAAGCGTTAAATCGTTCTGTTGGTTTGCCAGAGAATTTTTCTTCTAACATTCAATTAGTTAACGAAAATGGAAGATTAAAAATAGCTAATTGAAATGAGTTATTTGGAAATTACAATAAGGTTCACTTCAATGAAGCATCTCCGTACTGAGGAACTAAGTTTCAAGATTATGTTGGAATGAACGGGTATCTTTATTCCCCACAAGATGTTATTAATAATGTAGATAACGTCGGAGCTGAATTTGCAGCTTATAAACGAGGATGAACAAATCTTGATCCTGAAGCCTTAGCACAATCTGGAGTATATTATTATAATAATAGCGGGGTAAAATGAACTCCATTTAATCCTAAAACTAATTATGTAGAAGGAGTTTGAGATGTATTAAAAAATTTAGAAGGAAGATTAAAGGATAATCAACATTATTTACTTACAAACGTTTCTAATGCTTATAATTTACCTGAGGGAGGATCTCTGTATGCATATCTTGATCCAAACAGTCCTCGATCTTATTTAGGACAACCAAAAGTTAATTATATTTACTATAACCCTACCGCCTCTCTTGCGTCAGGAAATTATAAAGGTTACAATAATACTCAAGCAATTCCCTATAAAACTCAAGCAAGTTTAGATGTTGGATCTCCGATATCTATACCTATTTCAAATTGAGAATCTAATTTGATTCCAAATACACAATTAGCAAAATATACTTCGTTTATTGATCCACAACGTAATATTGAATACAATGTATACCGTGGAAAAGACGGAGCGTTTTATATACAACAACCAAAAGGTAATATATCTAAAGTAGAAAATCTCTCATTATTAAGAAAAATTTTAAATAAAGAAATCGCTCCAGATAGAGAAAACTTATCTATATTAGTAGGAAATCAGAGAAATAAATCTTTTGAACAACGAGTTAATGATTTAAATTCTCAAAACGTAAGCAGTTTTCAGTTTGGAGGAGTATTTAAGCAAATACAAACAGGAGGTACTAGTGATCCAACAAAAACAGAATTAGATTATATTCCAAATCTATCTAGAGCTGAAATTAAACCACTTGATATTACAGATGATTCTGTAAAATGATCGACTGCAGATAAATGAGCACTTGGTGCATTAGGTGGAGATATGCTCTCATTAGGAGTTAGTTTAGTAGGAGGTGGTAATCCAGTTGCTGCTGGAATTGGAGCTGGAAGTACAATTGCACAGTTTGTTTCTGATGTTAAACGAGATAAATTAGATTGAGGTGATGCAGGAAGAGCTTTAGGTAGTCTAGGATTAGACGCTATAACATTGTTACCTGGAGTAGGAGTGTTTGGAAAAAGTCTAAAAATTGCTAAAGGATTACGACGTTTTAATAAAGTATTACAATCTGCTTTCGTTGCAGGAGGTTTAACTGAAGCCGCGTCAGCATTAAGTAAAATAAATACAGAAGGAAATTTAAAAGATACTTTAAAAAATTTAAACGTAGAAGATATTAGAGCGATAGCTCTTGGAATTCAATCTATAGTTGGAGGAAAACGATTGCTCTTAGATAAAAAATTAGCAACTAGTAAGAGACCGATTATAAACCAAAATGGAACGCTCGCATCTTCTGTAACTTTGAATTCTAAAACCAACAAAGATTTATCAATAAAGTTAACAGAATCAGAAACAACTCGTTTAAAAGATTTGCCTAAATCAGAACGTAAAGAAGCATTAAATGATTTAATAAAAAATAAATTTAAAGCCGCATATTCTTCTTCAACGCATAAAAATAAAGAGATGGATACGTGGTTTGATAAGGATGGAAATATTAAATCAGATAAAACTGAACAGTTACTGTCTGATTTTGGTTTAGGTAAAACAACAATTGCCTCGAAACTAAAATTTTGAAATTCCGACAATATTCCTAAAGTACCTAAAACAAAAATTGAAACCAAAAGAGTACTAAATAATCCTGTAGCTTATCAAGATGGGGAATGATTTTCGAATATTGGGAGATATTTTAAAAATAGAGCCATCAACAGATATGCTTTTACTCATCCTGATTTAGTATATGGTAATATTCCTTCCGCGAATGTTGAAAGACATGGAGTATATGATTCTTGAGGTAGACTTATTGGAAGACGCACAACAGATTTAGGAATTTTAAAAAATGCTGGATTTACTCAAAAAAATCTTGATCAGATAATGAAAAAGGGTTATATTCCATCTGTAATAAAAAATAATAATGATTACACATATTATTTAAAAACACCTCAAGAAAAAAATATAAATTTTACACATTTATCTGAATTAAATAATTATATCAAAAGTCACAAAAAAGGTGGAATATTGAAATTTCAAAACGGAGGAGAAAACGATACGAATACTAAAAAGTGAAAACTACCTAAAATTAGTTCAGATTCTTTATATAGTTTAGCAGATCTAATAACTTCAAGGGTATATAATAGAAAGGTTCACGATGAAATTGAAAAAGGAATTAGATCAGGATATAATGCTACACTAAGTGCACCGCAAGAAATTTACGATAGTTTTAATACATATGGAGTACCCATTGCTTACGAAAATAAAGCAGTTAGAGAAGAAAACTATAAACCTGTCACTTCTGATGCTGTATTAGCAAATGCTTTAGAACAACAAGGTCAATCACAAGCAAATCAAACTCGATTGGAAGGAAGATTAAAAACTTCTGAATTGTTTAGCGATTATTTAAACAGAAATAATGATTTAAAAAGACGTTATGCTCAAGTAAGAACTGACGTTGCTAATCAAAATAGACAAATAGTTGCTGATGTTAATATGCAATTAGCACAAAATAATGCGTCGCGATTAGCTAATAATTATATGGGTTTAAAAAATTGAATATTGGAAAAAAGAACACTAAATGCTCTAAATAAAGAAAAAAGAGACAGTCTTAATTCAATTTTACTTCAAGGAAAATTAGAACATGAGTTAAGTGGCAAAATGAGAAATTTAATGAAACCTTATCGCAATGAGTTTAACACTTGATATAAAGATGATGCTAACAAAGATATTAGAGATAACTACTCTTTTGAAAGTTGACTAAACGAATATAAACCAGAACAATATAACAATATTCAAAATCAACTTTATAATTTAAAAGTAGAATCGATAATACCATATTATAATTCTTTATTTAATCGTCCACAATTTAATGCAGATACTTATAAGAGTGTTTTAACTCAAAAAGAAGGTGGAAAAGTAAATTCTCGCAGTCGTTATCATAGACCTGTACACGAAGAAATATGAATACAACAGAATAAAGCTGTTAACGATGCGGTTAAATCACTTAATAATAATATAATTAGATTATTTATAAAAGCAACATCTCATGAAAATAAGAAAATATAATGCAGGGGGTATATACTATACCCCCTTTATTCCTAATAATGCATATGAGAATGTTCAAGGAAATATATCTACTGCTACTTCAAATAATACCTTGTCAAATGATGATACATTTACAAAAGAGGCATTAGAAATTATATCAGAAAATGGAATTCCAACAGATGTAGATACATTTTTGCGTCAAGCAAATGCTGTATTAGATAAAAGTAAAAATTTTTCTGCTAACTTATTTGGGGCGATTAATCAAAGTTATAATGTTTCAGATATTATTAAACTACGTTCATTAGCAAATAGAACTAAATTTAATAAACAATTATATGATGCTGCTACAGAACAGCTAACTAAAGAAAGATCGTGAGCAGAAGCAGCAGTTGATGATAAAGGTAGAATGTATGTATATTCTGAAGATGATGGAATTTCAACAGTAGATCCTTCAGAATATTATTCTAATAAAGATAAATACCAAGCTTTAACTAATTCACAGCTCTTAAGTTTAAGAGAACATCAACCTGAATTAGCATATCGACAAGATATATTAAATAATCTTTCTAATTCAGTTGGAATGGAAAGTATTGTTAATTATCTGAAAGGTGTTATAAAAGATTTTGGAACTAAAACGATTGAAGGATATACCTTAAAAAACAAGGAACAAATCGAAGATGGTTTTAGAAGTTTATTAATGGGAGGACCTGATGGATATTATAAAATAACAAATAAAGATCAGGGTACAGAAAGAGCATTAGAGTATCTATATACTACACTTCCTAGTAATATGTTACATGCTTTAAGAGTTAAAACTGCGGCAGAAGGTGGAAATCCAAATTCAAAAACAGAAGTATTAAATTTACTTGGATTAGCGTTAACTGAACATACTACACATTCTAGAGAATTAGCATTCCAAAAAGAAATGACCGATAGTTTAAGTAGTGGTAGCGGTAGTTCTAAAAAACCAGATGAAACAGAACTTAGTCAATTAGAAGCTCTTGCAAATGGTAGAATTGTGAAAGGACGTCAAATGTTATTAAGTCCATCAGACTCAAAAATAGCAATTAGCGCTTATGCTCAATCATATGGTGCTCCTGTAGATAAAAACGGCAATATAGTACCTCAAACTAACTTACAACAATTACTTGATAAAGCAGATTTTGGGAAAATCGTAGATAAGTCATCTATATATTTTGGAGATCAGAAAGTAAGAGATATAGATATTAATAAAATATTATGAGACGGAACAAGTCAAGTTAATAGAGTAATATTACCATTTACTATTGAACGAGACGGTTCATTTAAACCAGACTTTGAATCTCATGCTCGCTTTGAAGAATTTCAGAAGTTTTTAGATGATTTTCCCGATATCACTTCAATTCAAAAATTAGAAAAAGCTAAAACGTTAGGGTTAGATGTAATATATGATGAAAAAACAGGAAGGTATATTTATAATCCCGATTCAGTTATGTCATTTATAGTAATGACAGGTTATAGTAGTAGCAAAACAATGCCGTTGGATGAAGATTCAAGATGATTGTATCATCTTACTAGACCTGAAGGAAGAGAAGTTACTGACTACTATGATACTCAAATTAACTACGGAGAAGGATTTTCAACAAAATCTAAAAAACCAGCTAATGAAGCAAAATCATCAAGAGGTACTATGTATAAATCTACTATATTTATGCCGATTCCTGATGAAAGACTTGCGATATATCAATCAAATAATGAATTAGTTCCAACATCTAATTATAGGGATATATATAATCAAGCAATTGCTAAACGTAATCAAAATGCAATAAAAACAAATTTTTAATTTAAGCAATAATATGGAGAATAAGAAGAACGATTGGTTTGCAACACTGCTATTCCAACCTAATATGACTCTACAGGATTTTGCTAATAATGATATTACTCCAGATAATACAAGTATAAATACTAGAGAATATTATAAAAATATTCCTGAAGTAATTGATGCTTTTAAAAATGAGAATGGACAATTTGATGAAAATAAATTTAATCGTTTCTATCAGAGTGCCTTAACTGTCTATAATGATTATGCAAATAATAAGTTTGAAAATAAACTCTTAGAAACTTATGAATATGATCCATTCGATTATTTTGCTCCTGCAGGAAGTAAAGTAAAAGATAATTTGCCTTCGATACAAAAAGTTGCAAATCCTGAAAGACGTTCTGCTGGATTAGAATATGTATTTGGTAGAGGTAATCAAACAATGAGTTTTAGAGAAATAGCTCAACAGAATAAAGTATTTAATTGAGAAACTCAGAAGTTTGAAGATTGAACTCCAAATGAAAAAGGTGGAATTTGAAAAGCTTTAAATAGACCTACATTAGTATTAGCTACATGAGATGAAGATGGAACACATGTAGTTGATGGACGAACGTTACAGCATAAGAAAGGAGATCTCAAATTTAATGAAGATGGAGATACTTATTATGAAACATTAGGTAATCGAGAAATATATGGTAAGCAAGTTTTAGGTATTGAAGATACTTTAACAGTAGACGGATCTGCGTGAAACAAGTATGATTTTTTTGATTCTGATGGTTTAGATAAAAGTTTAGGAGGAACTATATCAAAACTAGTATTTAAGGTAGGTCCTATGTTAATACCATATGTTGGATCAGTGTATGGAGCTTTATCTGCAGGAACTGAATTAGCGCAATTAATTCCTACTTTAATGAAAAGTATTAACGGAATTATTGGAGGAGATAATGATTCAGATTTTATTAAAAAATTAAATCAAATAGAAGGTTATGCAGCTAGGTTTGATTCTAACGTTTCTGATTATTCTCAACAAAATATGTTTAGTTGAGAAAATCTTGGAAAGATGATTGAAGATACATCTTTACAACTTTTCCAACAAAGAGTTATTGGACAAATACCAAGAATTTTAACTGGAGCTCCAGAATCAGTTCGAGTACAAAAATTAGGTAGAAATCTAGCACTTGCTTATATGGCAGGTACATCTTCTCAACAAGCTTATTCAGAATTTAAAAATGCTGGAGCAACTGATGCTGTTGCAGGTTTAGGTATGTTAAGTGTTATGGGAGGAATGTATGGATTAATGAATATGGATTACTTTAGAAATTTCTTATTCAAAGGAACGTATTTAGACCAAAATCCAGCTAAAAAAGCAGTTAAAGATTTAGCGCAAGAGGTAAAAGAAAACTTAACAAAATGATCTGTTACAACTCCTAAACAAGCTGCCAATTTTATCGTTAGAGGAAAGCAATTTTTTCAAAATCAATTTGCAAAGTATAGTAGTAATGAATTGGTTGATTCTGCATTAAATGAAGCAACAGAAGAGGTAATGGAAGAAGTAACTTCTGATTTAACCAAAGCTTTGTTTGCTGCAGGAGATGCTTTAGGCATTGATATGACTGAAAGTGAAAGACGTTTAGATTTTGGTTGATCAGCTAGCGATGCTGCTCAACGTTATGCTATGTCTTTCTTTGGAGGTGCAATTGGAGGACCCGTATTTCAATTACATGGAAAATGACAAAATAGATTACACGGAATTAGTAGTAATTTAGCTACTACATCTGATAATCAAACTGCTCAAGAAATTGTTTATTTAATACGTCAAGGACGTACTGATGATATAAGAAATGAATTAGCTCGTTTACATAAAAAGGGCAAATTAGGCGATGTAAACTTATCAGGAAAAACATATGAGTTAGTAAACACTGGAGATGAAACTCAAATTAAGTTTCATAATGCAGAGGAGGGAGAAAGTCAAAACGATGTTGTATATGATCAATTACTTGATTACATTGATAGAGTAGATAAGTTAATGTCATCAGAAGGTTTAAAAGTATCTGATGAAACATTAAAAAAACTTCAAGTATATGATCAAGAAGGGAGACCTTATGATAAAGTAGCCGAAGCCGTACTAGCATCAGGAGTTACTACACAAATATTTAGTGATTTTAATAACATTACAGAACAAATTGTTCGTAAATCTGCAGAATTATCTAAATTAAATCAACCTACTCCAAACACTCCTATTACTAATGAAACGCAAAAAGCAATTGCAGAACAAAATGCACAAAATTTAGAAATACAAAAATTAAATCAAGAAATCAATAATTTACGTGCACGTAGAGACGCTATATTAAATGGAGAACGTACTGGATATTATTTTGGACAAGCTATTTTTGCAACTAATAGTGCTATAAATCAGGCATTTGTAAATATGGGTCTGCACGATTATGTAAAAACCATGTATGGAAAAGACTTAGATTTACTAAATGAAGATTTACAAAAAACGGCTAAAGAAAACTTTAGTGCATATACGCAATTAGATGAAAAAGCTAAAGTTTATAAAGCATACGATTTATTTTTAAATTTAAGTCAACAGTTAAAAGACTCTCTACTAAAAATAAATGACGAAACAAAAGTTGCAGATAATATATACGGTTTACGTTATTCTACATTAGGTAGAATTGCAAATAACTTAGATACTATTAATGCTAAAATAGAGGAACTTAAAAGTAATGAGGAAAAAAATTCTGAGGAAATAAATAGACTAATTTCGGAAAAAGAAATACTCCAGAATATTCAAAAACAATATACTGAAAATACAGCATTACTTATTGCTAATCCGATATCTACTGAAGGACAAGATATATTACATCGTCCAATATCATCTACAACAACTGATATAGATAGTTATGCTCAGTCAATATTAAATTTTTATAGTTATCTAAAAAATAATAATTTATCAGCAGATTTTGGAGATTTAGACGTATTAACTTTATTACGCTCTGTTAAAAAACAGCAAGACGAAAATAGTTTGTCTTATAAACAACGTTATATTACCTGACTTCAAAATTTATATAAAAATAATCCCGACTTAGAGTTAATGGGAAATCCAGTTTCATTTGACTATAGTATAACTGGATATGAAAACTTCAATAATTTGTTAGATGAATTACAAGCATCTTTAGATGAGGATCCTGAACAAGTGTTATCTAAATTTGCTGAAATAAGGAATCAATTAGAACAAACTGATTTAGATGAAAATCAAATTGAAGATTTCTTTAATTATGTATTTCCAAGAATTGGAACTTATCGTTTAGATGAATATTTAAATGAATATTATAACATTAGATCCCAAGTTAAGGCGTCTCCTATATATGAATTATTGAATGTATTTGCAATTAGTTTAGGTGGGCAACCTAGTCAATTATTAAACATTATTGCAAATGAACATAACAAATTTATAGCAAGTAAAAATATTAAAGATTATATTATTCAGGATAAAAACGCTAAAACTCAATTAGAACAATTATTATTATTTCTTAAGGGAATAAAATCTATATTAAATGCTAGTGTAGACTTTGATGGAGAAGGTATAAATAATTCTATTAATAAATACCTAGGAAATTTATCTTTACCTGAAATTGATTTTGAAACATTTTATAATCTATCAAACGATATTGAATTATTAGAAAATAAACTAAATATTTTACTCGAAGTATCACAGAAAAATCAAGAACAAAAAGCTCGTGTTCAAAAAGATATTACAATTAATATGAAACAATTATTTGTTAATTCTTTAACAAATGAGAATAGTCTTATTAAACAAAGAGTATTTGATATGTTTCATATTAATTTAAATGAAATTTGAAATAAGTATAAACCCACAGAAGAAGTTACTGAAGAAAATTTTAATACTTTTGAGGATTCGGCAATTAAATTTGAGACAGAGATATTTGAAACAATTTATGAACAGAAACTTACTAATGATGATTTAGCGAATAAATTAATTGCATTATTTGACGATAAAGAGTTGTATAAACAAAAATCTACTGATCTAAATACTAATAATGATAATATTATAACTGATTATGATGTATTAATGTATTTAGCATCTATTATAATTACTCCGAGCCAAAATTTTTATGCAGCTCTAAAACCAATTATATCTAGTGATGAGTTTGATAAAATTCCAATTTTTTCACAGGAACATGCTGTAAGAATCGGATACGCAATGAATTACAACAAGGAACTATTTAATAAAATTATTAATAGTTTAGTTCCAAGTGATCCAAATTTAAGCGACTATATTAAAAATAAATTAAAGCTATATAATTTTTATTGCACATTTGGAGGAGCAGGAACAGGTAAAACTACTGCTGTAGGTTATTTATTAAAAACACTGTTTAATGAAACAAGTTCCTTTATTTCATTAGCCCCAACTTCTGAGCAAGCTAGTAAGTTAGCAACTTCAATTAAAGCAGATAATAGTAAAATATTTAATAAAGCTGATTTTATTAAAGCTATCCTTGGAAGAGAGTTAACTACCGACGATTATGAATTACATAATGATTATATCACATTAAAAGACTTTATAATTCCAAAGGTAACTAGTTTATTTGATAATACTCCAAATAAAATTTTATTTATTGATGAGATAAGTCATTTTACTCGCCCTGAATTAGAATTAATATCTAATTGAGCTATTACAAATAATGTAATGGTATATGCATTTGGAGATAAAAAACAAGATAGTTCTATAATTACAATTAATTCAAAAACTGTAGTTGGAGGGATTGAAGATACATATCTAATTAAATCTCCAAATCTAACCGCTACTTTACGTCCAAATAATATTGCAAAAAATGATAATTATATAACATTAAATGCAATATTAGAAAAAGGAATTAAATACTATGAAGATAATCCCGATATTGATTCAATCCAGTTGTCGAATCATACAAAATCTTATTGAAATAGCGGAATTAAATTAGAATATTACGAAAACAATAATACTTTTGTTGGAGAGAAAATTGTAGATACAAATGATCAACTTTTAGACTATATTAACAAATTATCACATTTATCAAATGATATAGCAATCATAACAGATAATCCTAAAAAATATACAGGATTGCCACAAAATGCTAAAGTTATTAATTTAGATGCAGTTCAAGGATCTGAATTTGACTATGTTGTTATTGATAAAGAATGAAGAAATAAAGCTCAAGAGTGAGGTACATTACGTAATCTATATACTTTAACACAACGTTCAACACTAGGATCAGTTATATTAGATAGCGATAAATATCTTAGAAATACTTTAAATATAACTACACAGTTTGATGAAACGGTTAATAATAACATTGAAATTAAACAAAATGATATTGATGCGTTTAAAAATTGAAGACTACGATCGCTTTTAAATATTGAAAGTAATCCAGTATATTCTAACTTAACTTATGAACCAGAGTTTTCTACGCCTGAAACTCCTATTGCTCAAACAACAATTGATAAAGATCAAAAGGAGAATCAACCTACAGTAGTAAATACTCCTATTGATAAATCTCAAAAATCAGAACCAACTATTGCTAATAGTGATATTGGTGAACGTAATCTAAACGAAACCCAATTATCATCTCAAAATACAGTTCCGTCAGGAGAAATTTCACTAGAGAATGCAATTGAAGATACTGTTTCTGAGACAAATTTAGAATCTAAACCAAAAGTTTATTCTAAAATTGATGAGAGTACTTCTATTGTAAAAAGTGCTCCATTATTAAGACCAAGTAATACAGATATAACAATAGAGTCTGATTTAACCTTAGATTGATTTACAAATAATTTATGAGATTATGATGTAAATGAGAATGATAAATCTATTTATAAACAATTTGAATTTAGAAAATCTATTCCTAAATCAAAGTATATACAGTATGTTTATCGTTTATCAAATTATTTTTTACATGGGCATCATAAAACACATAATCAAACAAAAAATCGTCTAGAAATTTCATTAAATCAATTAGCTCCTAGTAATAGAAGTAAAAATAAAGCTATTGTTAATTCGTTACAAGATGCTAAGTTAAAGATTGTTCCATATAATAGGGGTAAACAAGGATTATTGGTAGCCGATATATCAATTAATGATAATAAAAGAATTAGAAGTGTACGCATTCCAATTCTTTTAACTATTAATAGTTTTGGAGACTACAATGGTGATATTAAAATGGTCCAAGATATAACGTACGATTCCGATGGTATAGTAAATCGAGATGTTTATAACTTAAATGCTAATAATTATTTTACAATACTTCCCTATTATATTACCTTTGTAGTTAAAGATGAAGAGTTAGATTCTATTAAAGATGAACGCACTCGCACCGTTGCAAAAGCAATTACTGGTAAGGCAATGGGTTTAATTAGTAGTGATCTTATGCTTAATAATATGGAATTTAAGAAGGATATGCACCCAACTTTAGATTCTGAAAATAACGTTACGTATTTAGTTCAATCTGATGCTCGATTTGTATTATTTGGAGTTCAACAAGTAAAACAATTGTCTGAAATTATTACAGATTCTAGAGCTAAAATAGCAGAAAGACAAACCGCATTAGATCAGGCTAAAAAATTAGGTGAACCAATAAATAAAGTTTATGCTGAATATGCAAAACAGAAGCATCAAGTTGTTTATACTACTAGAGCAGGACAAATTACAACGGAAATATTAAACTTAGCAAAATCTAATTCAGAGATAAGAAAAACTCTATTTAATAATTTAAGATTGCATATAACTAAGGAAAGAGATAATCAATCTAATAGAACTCCTAGAGAAAGTAGTTATAAAAATGTTCCTGGAATTATGTTTACACTAAATTATTTGAACAAGGATTCAGGACAAAATGAAGTAAAATCATTCTTAGTAAAACAAGAATATGATCAATTTGTATTATATAGTCTCGACAATAAAAAAATTAAAAGTATTGATAAGAAAATAACTTCTGTTTCAAGTAATTCAATTGATAATCTTTATTTGTTAATTGAAAAATTAGGAGATATGTATGAATTAAATTTTAGAGAATACATTGATCCGAAAACATTACAGACTTACTTAGTTCGATATAATTATCAACGATACATAGAGTCTAATGGAGCATATAAGTGAGTTCCAGTTAATTCTGTGTGAGGATATACAGCAAGTGAAACGTTAGATGCGTTATCTGTTGGAATTGAAAATTTAGACGTTCTTAATGATATTATAACAACATCTAGTCTATTTAAAAATGGCATTTATGCACAGGATCATAGAACCGAAGAACCGATTGCTCAATATATATTTGGCCTAACAGATCCTCGTAAAGACTATAAAGTAGATATATCTAAATTTCATGGACCTATATATGCAATTGATAAAACACAAATTATTAAAACATCTATTCAACAAGAAGAAATTAATCAACAAAAAGAACAAGTTGAACAATTAAATAGATTTAATACGTTTTTAAAAGAAAATAATCTATCTCCTGAGACTAGTTTAGATATTAATCAAAATATTGAAAAAATTAATGATAGATTAAAACGTTTAACTAACGATATCACATATTCTCAAATAGAAATAGATTCTATAACAGGTGAATATAGGCTTATTACTGTAAAGGATATGGATAATCTAATTAAAAATAAATTAGAAAACGCAAATTTACCTTCAAATAATTTTGTTCGGATTCAGGATAATCCAACATATACTTTGAATTTTATTCCATTTTATATATCTTTGCAAAATGAAACTAGTGGGTATACAATAACAAAGATCAATAATAAGTGAGAATTACTTAGATTTGATTCATTTAACAGTTATAAACAAATGTATGAATACTTTATTAGTATTAAAGATATAATACCTTCTAATATAAGAAAGTCTATAACAAACTATTTAAGTGATCTATTTTCTAATAAAGAAATATCTGCTGAAACAGCTAATATGTATTATCAAATATTTAAACAACCTGAACTATTAGGTGAAAACTTGCTTATATTAGATGAATATGTTCAAAATTATTTATTAGAAAGATTAAAGAATAATGAGTGCTAAATGTAATTACTCTGCAAAATTTTTGCCGTTAGTAAAACGGATGCAAACAACTAAACCTGAATCATTTAAAGAGTTTCTAGATGAATTCTTTAATGACTCAGATAGGTTATATAATATGTTTACGGAAGGTGCTGTTATTAGCACCTCTCCGTTAACTATTAATAACATAGATCAAGTAGATAATAAACTAGGATTAAAATTAAATACAGAAACTGATTCTACTCCTGATTTTTACATCGGAAATAATGGACAGTATTCAAATATGTTAAGACAATTTCGAGCTAAATTAATCGAAAGTTCTATATTTAATAGATATTCTGGAGAGTTTATTAATGCTAATGAAAAGAAACAAGAATTTGATATCACTTTTTTAAATGATTCTATTTTAAATTATAAAAAAACATTAGCTTCTAATATTTCAAAATATTTAGGTAATTCTGAATCTATAACATTAAATTTAGAGAATCTTACAGATTTTGATAATAAAGTTTCAGAAATATTAACTAATTTTGAAACTGTGTTTAATTCAGAATTAATTGATCGTAACAGTGCTTTTAATAACGCATATGACGCATATGTAATTTTAACTCAGTTTGATAAGTTATTGCAGAGTGAGATTCCATTTATTACTATTAATCCAAAATATATAAAGACGAATTCGTCTTATGTAGATCGTTATATATATAGAGGTCCTAATGTAATACACTATACTGGCTTTAGTACTAATGAAGATACAAACGCGGAAGACCATGCTAGTGATTTATCAAAAATATTGTTAGACTACTTTCCTGAAGTAAATGCAGTTGGTTTAGAAATAGATAATACTAGTATTACTTTAACAGGATTTAATTCTGTAATGACAAAACTTATTAAGACTATTCAAGAAAATGAAAATTTAATAGAATATCGTTCAGAATTAAACAAAGGAGTTAAAGCAGATATGTCTGTGTTAATAGACGCATATATAAATAATATACTTTCAAACCGAATTATATCTAAAAATTATAGAACATATTTATTAGATAAATTACGAGGTATTAAGAAATTTATATATTCGCCTCAAATGTCTTCTGAAATAAAAGCTATGTTTACTCAAATGGCTTTTAAAACAGTGCCATCGCAATATACAGCATATGGCTTTGATCCACAAAAAAAGACAATTGCTAGCAGAGATTTAAAAGAACGACCAGTATCGCAGCAAGCATACGATATTAGAAGTTTAATTCAGGCATCAGGTTTTTATTGAAGATCTAATCCTGATTTATTTAAAGAAAAATTAAATCAGTACGGAATTACTATAGGTAATGATAGAATTGTTATTGAATCTATTATAGATAATATACCTATTACATTTACTATTACTTATGAATTAAATCAAAATGGCAAAATGATATATAGATCGTTTGGAGAAATTAATGATCAATCTTTGAACAATCTGATATATAACTTTATGTCTTTTATAATTCCAGAAAATATAGCTGAAATTATTCCTCAGGTATATCCTGTTGAAAAATATACAAAAACAGAACTATTTGTTCCATTGTTAGCTACGACGTTATTAGATGGAAACAATAGTGATATTTTAACTAAAGAACACGATCTTGTTAATTTAGTTCCATTTACAGAAGATATATGAAAAGTAGCTAATGTATTAAGTGTAACAAATGGTTCGGATACTATTAATATTATTAAAAATGCAGAGGGAAATAACTTGCCATTATATCAAATTATTAGTTTGGTATATAATCATAACGAAATATTTGATAGACTAATTAATCCACCTACAGAAACAATTGAACATCCAAATAATGTAGCTGCACATAATTTAATAGTACAAAATATTGAAAGCGGTTTTTTATTATCTCCTAGAATTCGATCGGATATAAACATTAATGGAAAAATTAAAAAACCTGCTAATTTAAAAGTTAGTGAAGTTGCAAGATTATCTATCATGCACGATTTTTATCAAAATCTAGTAGATAATTTAGAGGGATTAATTTATTTACAACCGACTACTTTTTCTGATAAAAATAAACATTTTCTAATAACATATAATATAGGTAAAACCATCAATACTTCTCTAGGAGAAGTAAACATTAAAGAAATTTTAAATAACTATTTAAAAGGAGATGGAACTTTAGATCCTTTATATCATCTTTTAGGAGAAACTAGAAAAAACCAAATAAATGCATTAGTTCAGAATATATTGTTTGACTATAGTCTTGCTTTTGATACAGAATTTACATCATTAGAACAGATTGATGAATTCATTGCGAAATATAATCACAGTTTAAAAAGTATTCAATCTGCATTTAATGCTAAGGGAGTTGATTTCTTTTTAGATATACATGCATATAAAACTGCCTTAAGTAAATACCCTCGAACTAACGAAACTATTAAAAACTTTTTTAAAGTCTATAATGATCAAAATAAAACGTTAGAACGTTTAGATAGAGAAAAAAGAAAATTCCTAAAGGACTTACTTGTAAATAACTTTAATTTAAATATTAATCAGGATAGTTTTATTTCTCAAACATTTAATAAACCTGAATTTAAATCATTAGTTAATAAAAGAAATGGAGAAATTACATTAGCTGAAGTAACTGATGAAAAAGGTAAAAGAATTAATCTCAATAAAATAGTTGATTTTGATGCTTTACTTAATCCAAAATGAAAAGTTAAACTAAATCCCATTTTAGAATCATATTTTATTACTGATACTCTATTATCAAATGAGTATAATAATATGATGATAGGAGGTGTTTATGCACATCCGAATAAAAACAAAGACGGAAAGTTAGATAGCAAAGAATATTTTGAATTTAGTGAAGCTAATCGACTAATTGCTCAATATAAACGTATGGTAATATTTGGAGCTACTTATCATCCATTTGCTCAAAATTTAGAAAATGGAGTTGCTTCAAATATTAAAATTGCTGTAATTAACGATGAAGCGGGAACAGCCTGAAATATGTTAGGAGATGAAAATACTGGATTAGATACTATGGATGGATCTGGTTTATCAAGTCCACTTGAATCTAGAGCAGAAAATAATTCACTCTTAGATGCAAGAGTTGGGCGCGATAAAAAAACTATTATGCATGATATCGATTCTCGGTATGGTAGACCAACTTTATTAAAATGGGCTGTTTTTGATATAAGTAATGAAAGAAGACGCATTTCTTATGGTTCAGATATTTCATTAGAAAATATCTTTAAAAAAATGCATAGTATTCCAATTAACAAATCTATTATTTTAGAAAATTATTATAATATATTTGATCCTATATATTTTAAAGATATTCGAACTAATAAATATTATAAAATAAATTCAATCAAAACGATTTTAGATCCGAATGGATTAATTGAAGTTGCTAGAGATCTAACTGAAGTTGAATCTAATGGATTAGAAACAAACAATACTATTCAGACAACTTATATAATAAATACATTATACGATATTGATCAAGTATTTGGTGGATCTTGAGCAATGAAATTTAATGAAGACATAAATCGTTTAGAATATTCTGAATCTAATATTGATATACTTGAAAATATCGTTAACAAAGAGCAATTAAAAGATAAGTTTATTGCTTATTTAGTTAATAAATCTGCAATCAAAGTTGGAGCAGGAAATATAAATGATTCAAGTAAATGAAGTAACTCTGATGCATTTACTACTATTGAAATGTCTACTAAGTTTGGAGGAGTTCAAATGAACGCTGATCACCATTTAGACATGTCAGAGGTTACCGAAATGACGCAAATGATTAGTGCTTTAGAGCAAAATGGATTTACACATGAGTTAGTAACTCAGATTTATAAAGAAATTGGTCAGATTGTTAAAGAATCCATGAATGATTTGTCAGAAACAATTAAAGCTAAAGATAAAGATCAACTGTATACTATATTAGGTAGATCATTAATTAAAGCTTTTATGAATGATGACAAAGATACTTTAGGGTTAGCACAATCATTTGTTTATTTAGCTAATGAAAGTTTTAAAAATGCAAATTTAGATTATAAACTACCATTTAGCGCAGCAACAATTAATGGAGCTTTTATTGCTACTACAACATCTAACTTAGTTAAAAGTGGAATTAGACGTAAATATTCTGGTATAGCATCTGTACTAGTTCCTTCTCATAATATGATTCAATACTATAATATTGATGGACTTAATTATCAGTATGAAGAATTATATAATTTAGTAAATACAAAAGGTATTGATCATTTATACGATGAAAACGGAAATATTATAAAAAGTAAAGTTGAACGTGCTTTAACAGAACCTATTATTGATGGAGAAATAAATCCTTTTATAATTCCAATTGAGCCAAATGATATTGATTTCGAAGATACAATTGTAATATTTAATGAAGAAGATAATCCTACTGTTATTAAAATTGATTCCTTAGAGAAATACTATTTATATAAGCACCAAGCAACTTTAGGACAACAATATTATAACTGAACAATTAAACCTAAAAATCTAAAACAGTCAAATACATTTTTTGATGTAGTTGTAGGCTTAGATGGATTTGGAAATGAAATAAATAAACGTTTTAGTATATATGACTTAGATGCAGTAAGAGCATCTTATTATTTAAGTTCTCGTAGAAAACAATTAAAGAACTGGGAGGATTTAACAGAGTATGAAAAAACATTACTATCATCTGCATTAGGTTTACATCCAATCGATAATATACAGTTAAACATAGATAGTCTATTATCTGATTTACAACAAAAGATACAATTACAACTAAATAGTTTAGCTGACAATCAATCTATTATTAATAATACTGCTTTTGGTATTACTAATCCAAATGTTAGAGTTGTTAAAGTATCTAATGTTAATGTTACTCCAACTCAAATTGTAATGGGGAAAAGGCAAGCTCAACAATTTGGATTGCAAAAAGGAGACTCTATTGCTCAGATTAGACAAGAAAAAGAAAATTTCTTTTATAATCGAATGCAAAGTAACTATAACATTGGAAATCCAGATAAATTAACATATGATATTGTATTATTTGATGGAACAGGAAAACAATTCTATGTAAAAGTTTTAAGAACAGAAGAAGTTCCAAAAGCATTTACAGGTAGTATTACTCCAAATCCTGATTTTAAAATTATTGATAATATTGTATACTATAATGAAAAAGAATTTTCAACAAATGACGAGAAACAATTTTATAAGTATACAGATACAAATGGAAATGTTCATGATTTAATTATTATAAATTCTATAGATCGATTAGGTGAATTAAGAAAATCAGGATTAATTAATACATATCAATTTAATTATACTAGTGAAAATACTAAAAAATTATTACCTTATCAATTTCGTTATAATATAGAAAATAATATTCCTATCACTTTACATACCAGAGATAGTGAAGGAAACTTGCATGAAGCTAAAATCAATCCAACAGCAGATATTAGTTACGTAAGTTTAAACCAAAATGAAATATATAACTTTAATCAAAGAATAAAACAATTAGCGTTTAATCAATATGAAGCATTTGAAAAGTCTTTACTTCATGTAGGTACTCGCATACCGTCACAATCAATGCAGTCATTTGCTCCTATGGAGATTGTAATGTTTACAGATAGTGAAGTAAATGATGTTTATGTAGCTAAAGTAGTTACGTGAATGGAAGGCTCCGATTACGATAAACTTATCATGTCGTATTAAAACTCTTTTAATTGCTGGAAACTCTGACCGCGTTATGGCGAAGACAATCAGCAGCCAAGCCATATAAAAATGGAAGGTTCAACGACTAATATTAATAACTTAATAATTCGACTTTAATAGTATGAAACAATTAAAAACACGCTTAAATAAAACAGGAAGAAATTTAATAATTGCTATGTCTATTGGGGATGGACATATACATACAAAAGGTTATTTAAATATAAATCATTGCAAAGCACAAAAAGAATACTGTTACTGAAAATGAAAACTACTTAAGGATAATGGAGTTAAAGTAGGTATTTTTAGAGAATGAGAACAAGTAAATGGTTATTCTAAAGATAAAGCAGTAACTAGATACGGATTTCAAACTTCTGTATCAGATTTTTGTAAAGTTCTTCGAAGAGTTGAGTATGAAAACGGAAGAACAAAATATAATAGTAAATTATTGAAAAGACTTGGTCCTCAAGGTTTAGCAATTTGAATTATGGACGACGGTTCGTTATCAAGACGTTCTAGAATTAATAAAAATGGAGATAGAGTTTATGCAGGATTTTATATTACTATATCTACTTATTGCAAATTAGAACAAGCTGAGGATATAATTAAATATTTTAATACTGAGTGAGATTTATATCCTACAAAGGTTTTTGATAAACGACAACAATCTTATATAATTAGTTTTTGCGCTAGAGAAGGACGAAAGCTAATAGAAATAATTAAACCTTATATGTGTCCCCATATGATGTATAAGGTAATTCCTGATAAAATAGAGTGTGAAAAATATATGAAGTTATTAAAAGAGACAGATGAAAATACTGTCGAAGGTACACTTGAAAAAGTGGAAATGGAGAGGTCTTAATGAATAATATATTAAGATAAGATATAGTCTGATCTGTATAGAAATATACAGCTAACACCATGATTGATAAACAGTATATACTTGGATATTCTGTTAAAAACGATGGAACTTTATATTATCCTTCAAGATTAGCAGATACATATGATTTAAATGAAGTTAGACAACTTCCTTTACCAAATCACAAACACTATACTATTGATAATGAAAATGGATATTATGTAACGAAAGAGGAAGTAGATGATGTACTGTTAAATGGAAATTTAAAAATATTTAAATCGATTTTAGAAGGAGACTACAATAGTATTGCATTTGACGAATCGGTAGAACCAAACAGTCGCTATATATTTTTGAGAGACTTAAATAAACATGCACAAACAGAACTTACTACAGAGCAAATAAACGAGGGTTTAAAAAATAGGGTTGTTGATGGAATTTTAGATGTAGTTTTAAATCCAAAGAATCAAATTAATCTACACATTCCTATTAATATGGATGATCCTCAAAAGGCTGCTCAGAAATCAGCATTAGGAAAAGAAGAAAAATTAAGAACTTCTGATAATCCTGCAAGTAAGTTTGTTATGCAAGAACAAAATATGGTAGGTAAAGAAGTGATTGGTATTACTGCGGTATCGCTTAAAGTATATTTCTTACTTTCTAACTATTACAATACGAAATATCGTGAACTTATTGATCTATTAAAAACAGGAAGGAATGATGAAGCCGTAGAATTACTTGATCGGTTAATGTTTACTACTCGAATACACAATCATGGAATTGTAGCAAATATTAATCTAGACCCTATTGTAAAATTCTTAAAAGATAATCAAATTGAAACTATTACGTTAAGTAATGGAACTGTATTTAATATTAAACAACAAATAGAGCAACTTAGAGATACTGCAAATGTATCTGATGCTTCTTTATCTATAAGTGCTCTTCTTTCAGCAGCAACGGATAGAAATTTTTAACGCTGCAGATAAAATTTTTGTATAAATTAAAATATATACAAGATTTTTTATAATGTCCGTGTAAAATCTCGTGAATTCAGGGAAACTCCTTAGAGCTTTAACTACTAAACAATGTTAGTAATAATATTGTGGATGAATTAATTATTCATGTATAGTAACAAGGTTAAAGATTGGACAATCCTGATCTAAGTTTCCAATTATTTGGAAAAAAGAGCAACGACTAGTTATTTTAACGTAAGATTCAAGTGAATCTGAAGTGCGAGACACATTTATGTGAAGATATAGTCTGAACTTATAGGAAACTATAAGAAAATATACGGAAACGGTATATTTGTAACATCATTGAATGCTAAAGAGCTTATATTAGCAAAAATTAATGCAAGTGCTAAGTTCGTAGATATTTATACACATTTGTTGATAACTGGTATGTCATTCGATCAAATTGCAGATATAATGACTTCCCCTATATTTAATTATGTGGTAAAGGTTACGGATGGAGATATATTTGATAAAAGTACGTATAAATTTTCCATCGAATCTGCAATTAATTTTTATTTAGGAGAACATATATTACCTTATTTAAGTGAAACGTCTTTCTTTAAACTAATTGAGCCGTTTGTAGATAGGAAATATTTTTGAGAAACTGTTATTAACGATGCTAATAAGTTAGAAGAACTTGAAAATAATATCTTAAATAATATTCCTAAACGTAAATCTGCTTATCTAAGTGAAGATGTTGATGAAGAACTATTCGCAGAATATAGTGATTATTCTGAAGAATTCTTTGATGAATTCTTCGATGAGTCTGAAGATGGAGTAAATATTAATTTGAATATTAAATTAACTAAAGAGGATTATATTAATGCATATAAAGTAGTTAAATCTTTTATAACAAGAAAACTTCAACTAGATAATACTCCTAACTTACAGGAACAAATTGATAATCTGCGATTTATTGTAAATAAAGTATTACCTGCAACTGAGGAACAATCTATTCTTGGAGCAATGGCAGGAATAAATCAAGGTATCAGAACTAGTTCTTTTGATAAATATAATTACATTAAAAGAATTGAAGCCTTTGTTAATAAGCGATTTGATCAGAATCCTAACTTTGATTTAATGCTATTCTTAAATGATCCTATAAAACAGCAAGAATATATAAATAGATACGAAAAAGTTAAATCAACATTTAATATATTGGAAGCTATTACTACAGTTCCACATTTCAAAGAAATGTTTCAGGTATTATATCTAGATAGAACTGCAATTGATAGTTTAGCAGCAAAAAATTATTTTGAAACTAAAATAGCTAACGAACTAGTTTCTCCAGATAATAAATTAAATGCAATCGAATATAGAGAATTATCTAAATATATAAATGATGTATTTATATATAATTGAATTCAAACTCTAGATAGATCAATACACATTCCTATTGGACAAAAATATTTTGCAAATAAATTTGGAATAGTTAAAACAAACTCTATTGAAGGATTTGAAATTAATCTAAATAATGTTGAAAATATAGCAACATTTAAACGTTTAATGGACGAATATATTATTCCAACTTTAAAATCTGATCCAAATTTTGCAAATAATTTATTTATTAAATTATTAACATGAGGAACTATAAATAATCCATACTCCGATAAACCAAATGTATTTTATAAGTTACCTCTAAATATGATGCAAATAGATAAGTCTTTAAGAAATCAAACATTGTATGAAGCAATATTACACGATTTTAACTTGTTAAATGGAAAGACGTTTGATGGATGAAACGTTATCGATTTATTCTATTTATATAATTTAGTTGTGAACAAAGATGCATTTGGACAAAGATCATTTACGAGGTTATTTGAAGATATTACAAAAATTAATTCAAGTAATTTATTAGCAACTCAATTTTATTCATATTTATCAAATTTAGATTATTCTATGAATAAATCTATTAATTATGATATTAGAGATGCTAAATATCGTTTAGGTACTGTTACTAATAATCCAAAAAAGTTAAATATTGAACGAGATAATGACGCTGGAATAATATCTGTAAATAGACAAGAAGTTAATTTGCATAATATAGATACTTCATATTTTACTTTAAATATGCCATTTCTAGAAGGTAACAATGCAAATTTAGCTAAGAACAAACTGGTTGAAATTAAACCTAGGACAACTTCTTATTATCATCAAGAGTTAAATTCAGCAGAAATTCTAAATGCAATAACAAGTCGATTAAGAAATATATATCCTGAATCACAAATACAAGTTATTACAGATAATGATATAAATACTAGTGACGATATATCTATTCGAAACTCTGAAGCTTTTATACAAGATGGAATTGTATTTATTAACATAGATAAAGCTAGTATAACTGCTCCATTACACGAGTTTACACATTTAGTATTAGCAGGAATTAAAGAGAATAGTCCAGAGGTTTATTATAATATATTATCTAGTATTGTTACACATCCAAAATACAACGAGATCGCAAGTAATCCGATGTATGCAAATAAACACGGATCTGATCTTGACGAAGAAGTATTTGCAACAATATTGGGAGAATATTTTAAAAATAAGGTTTACGAATGACCCGAGAATAATTTATTAACTGATACAGACAATATTACTAAAACTGTAATTAATCAGGTATTGGATATTAATACAGGAGATATTAATATACAAAGTTTAATGAATTCTTCATTAGAAAATTTATTAGAAACTTTTAGTAGTGGAATTATATCGGGAGGATTTACAGATCTAGTTAATATAGAATATATAAAATTGAATCAAAAATTAGCTACTATTAAAAATAGTTTAATTTCAGATAAAACAATAAAAGAGGATTGCTATGAGTAAATGTATATTTACAATTAATATAGATGGAAAGGAAAGGACGTTCAACTCTGATTTTGAGTTGGACTCCTTTCTTAAATCACAATATGCGGATAAAAATGTTACTGTTAAATTAGATAGAACATTTTCAACTACTCCACAGGCAGCAACTTTAAATAACTTGAATTTTGCTAAATTAGAATATAAAGAAAGTGCTGTAGAAAATATCCGTATTAACGAAGATGGAGATAGTGAAGTTATATTAAAAATTCCTAATTCTATTTCTGTTACTAGAGCCATTACTGAATTTGGAGATCCTACCGACTTAAGTAAACATATTATTACTCCATTTAATATTAAAGCTTGAAGAGAAAAGCGTATCAAAGAATGATTAGCTACGGGTTTATCTGAAAGTACAGCTAAAGATTTAGTATTACAGGAAGAAACTTCTTGAAAACAACTTACTAATTATGGAACAGAAATTCATAATTTAGCACAAGCTGTTATTGAAGGCAGAGAATCTAATTTTAAAAGTTCTTTACTCGATACAGAACAACAAGAAAGATTTATTAGTGAATTTAAAGCGTTTATCGCTGATATAAAACGTAGATATGGTAATGAGGCAAAAATATTTACAGAATTAGCTATTAAATCTCGGGAACTTAATGAAAACTATCGTAAAGGCAATAGACGTTTGATCGATGGAGCTGGAAATGTAGTTGAAGATAAAAATCCTATTAATTCAATTAATGGGCGAATAGATATGTTAGTTGTTGATGAAAATGGAATAGCTCATATATATGATTTTAAAGTATCTCGTAAAGGAGTAGGAGATTGAGATATGATGCGAAATGATATCAATAAAGAAAATAATACTTGGCATAGTACTAAGAAACTTTCGGCATCGTATCAAATGACTTTTTATAAGATGATTTTAGCACAATATGGAATTAAAACAGCTGATATAAATGTAGTTCCAATTCAATTAGATTTATCTTATGATACTAAAGGTTTAACAGTAGAGAATTTAAATGAAATTATTTTTGATCCTACGAAAATTGTAAAAAATCCTAGAGGTACAGAATCAGGTGGAAAGATTTATGAAAATGTCAAAAAAATAGTTCCAGTACGTTTAAATGAAGATACTAACGTTGATATAATTGAAAAAATTGTAAAACCGTTTAATAAATTATTTCCTGATGTAACTTTATCTCGAAAAGTTCAAACAACAAACTCTACTTATGAATACTACCGTCATAAATCAGGGATTGTTAAAAGAATTGCTAACGATTCTACTGAGTCTGAAAAAGGTAAATATAAGTTTTGAGATAAATACAACAGAAAAGTTTATTATGCCAAAGATGAAAAGGAATTAGAAAAAGAGTTATTAGAGTTTATTAATCGCATTAATGAACGAAAGAGCGGAGAATTAGATACTTTAGCTGGACGCATTGAAGCCGCAATAAACGGAGATATTCCTATTAGCGAATTATCTGCGGATAAATCTTCTAAGAAAGACTTATATTTAGAGAAACACTTTAAACAATATATTGATCAAAAATGGTTATTTAGAAAAAACAGTATTTTAAATAATTTAGGAATATTTGTTTTTGAAAAGGAAGGAGTTACCGAAATAGTAAATATTACTAATAATGAATTATCTACAAGATTAAAATTAGCTAAAGGTACATCTATATTAGGTACATTTGCTCCTGATATCGGAATAGATCCGAAAGCTATTATGAGTGCTACTAACGGCAATATCGAGTTAATGAAAGTAATGATGTATTTAAATGAATTTGCCGATTTATTTTCAGGAACTCGAATTAATAAAATTAAAGTACTAAATATTTGAACACAAGAAGATGGTTACGAAGATTATAATGAAACGTTATTAGATAATTTTACTAGATTGTGTGATTATGCACACATACCTGTAAAACTAAAATCTGATATCTTTTTTACAACCTTAGAATCTACTCTGTTTGATGTACAAAATCTTAACCGAGAAGAAGATTGGATGCGAATGATTGATTGAGATATTAGTCTTACAGAAAATGATCTTGAATACAAAAAAGATTGATTACTATCTCGAATTCAAGAACTTAGAAGAAAATACCCAAAACTTGCTAATGAAACTAATCCAAATTTTAATGATCCAATCTGAGTATCATATAACCTCTTATTACGAGCTTTAAATTATTTAAGTGGGTTTAAGTATTATATAGAACCTGATCCGAACAAATGAATTGGTTTTGGAAACGGTCCAAGTCTCGGTATTGACATTACTAGCCCAAATTACGCTGAATCTAAAAATGTTAGAGAGGTTAGTCAAATAATTTCTTTACGTAATGAAGAGTTACGTAAAGAAAATGTTAAATGAGACAAAACAATTCGCCCAATATTACAGAAATTTTATAAAGCACATCATCAAATAACTAGTGCTGTTGTTAGTTACAATATTTTTGAAAATTTATTTGAGAAAGATCCTGATGGAAAAATCTCTAAAGAATTTTCTTTAAAAAATCCAGATACATTAACTGGAGCAGATAAAGAATTTGTTACAAAGTTTTTAGAAGTTATTAATGATTTAAAATTCAATGGAGATTCTACTGCTATTGAAGAAGCAAAATTATCTGGAGAATATTATCAAGTTCCATTAGTAATTGGTTCAACTAGATCTCAATTAAAACAGGGTGGAGTCAAACAGGTATTAAAAACTACTTGAGAAGAATCTACTAACTGAACTAAAATATTTAAAGATCAAAGTGAAGAAAAACAACGATCTGAAAGAGAAAACTTAGGTGTATATAATAGATTTAAAATAGATCAACCAACTCGTTCAAAGATTATTAATCATGAAGGAGTTGAAATGATGGAAATAAATCTAGAAACTATTTTTAGAGAATATACTCACACGTATGCTTCTGAAAAAATCGCATCTAAATATATTCCTCTAATTGAAGGATTTAAGATGGGTATGTTATACCGAGAGTTTTTTTACGGACAAACCGTTACTAATTTAATAGAATATATAAAACAGTATACAAAGATTAATATTTATAATGAGCCAATTATGGATCCTGGATTATTGCCAGTATATAGATTTATGTCCGTTTTAAAACAAGCTACCAGCATGACAGTTTTAGGTGGTAACTTTAGATCAGGAGCAAAAGAATTACTACAAGGAACATGAATCGGACTATCTAGAGCAGCAATAGGTGTGTATGGCAAAGATCAATTTAGTTTTAAGGAATATAGTAAAGCATTAGGAATTGTTTTAAAAGAAGCGCCTAAATCTATTGATAAAGTTACGCTATTAGAGTATATGAACTGAATATACGGTATGGCTAATGCCGATGCGGATCAATTAAAAGAAGAAATGAATATTACACAAAGTGGAATATTTAGTATGACCAGTCGGCAATTATATGCTTTCTCGCGGGCTCCAGATATGTTACATCGTATGTCAATACTTGTAGCAAAAATGATACATGATGGTTGTTTTGATGCACATAGTGTTGTTAACGATGAATTAATATATGATTTTAAAAAGGATAAACGTTTTAGTTTATTATCTGATCCTAATGCGAATAAAAATACCGAAGAGTATCGTAAGCAAAGAGGTTTATATACAACGATGCTAGAAATGTTTAACCAAGAAGGATATAATTTAAAAGACGGAGACGCTTTACCTAAAGCATATACAAATCGTGAAGCAACTAGTATTAAATCGTTTTCTGATCTCTGTTATGGGCATTATGATAAAAATACACAATTGCTATGTAAAAATATGTTTTTAGGATCTTTCTTTTTTCAATTTAAAACATTTATATCTGCAAAATTAGAACAATGAATTCTAAAACCTGATATATATGACCAAGGTAGTATTCAGCAACGGGTTGATGAAAATGGCAATAAATATGTAAGAAAGTATGTGCCTGATGAAAACGGAGTTGTGAAAGTAATTATTACAACAGAAGATAAACTAGAACCTGGAGATAATTGAGAATATTATACCGAATGAAAAGGTAAATTCCAAGAAGGGATTTTATATACTATGATTTCATATATAAAAGCTTTTAGAAAATTAAGTCCAAAAGAATTTAGAGATTTATGAAATAATGAAACAAAACGAGCTAATTTATTCTTGTTTATCCACGATATGGGAATTATGCTGTTATTAGGATGATTAATTAAAATGATATTTTCTACTAAAGAAATGGATGAAAGTACACCTTGAATCAAACGAACAACAGCAAGTATATTATATGGATCATTTCAAGACGGACCAGTTCAAAATATTATTGGAAGTATGTTAAGAGATTTAAATCCACCTATATATACAACTATTAAAAGCATGTTTAATAATGTTGGAGAAGTACTAACAGGAGATAGAGAATTATGAGTAGGAGTAACTGAAAATTTTGGAGCACTTCGAGGTTTAGGTACATCTACATCTATATTTTAAAAAAAATACCCTACACGCCGAAGCATGTAGGGTATTTTTATTTTATATGTTATTATTTTCGTTTTGGAGTACCATTATTACAAACTGTACATTTCTCAGCTTTAGTGCCTTGATTAAATACACGTATATATTTCCCATAAACTGCATCTTGATACTCATGAGAAATTTTATTTGATTCACAAATAGGACATCTTTTAATCGAACAAGCCATCTTGAACTAATTTTTTACAATTATTAAATAAATCTCTCAATGTTCCGTTATTTTCAATTAAATAAGAATAGGCTTTATCTTGATAAAGTTTATCTAATTCTGTTTCAGAAGAATGAGAACTTTTTTCACAGCCAGGTCGAGTTATATGAATAATAACAGCACCTAAATTATATGTAGTAATATTTTCAATAATAAATCTTTGGTCAGAAATAATAATATTCGATCCTCTATTATTTAAAGTAGACAGAATTCATAACCTATCTCCAAAATAAAAACGCATAATTTCTGTTCCAAAATATTGTAATATTTGTCTAATAGATAGAAAATAGTTTTTTGTCAAATTTGGATTTACACGTTTGATTTCTTTTGTAAATCTTGTATCTGACAATATTTTATCTTTAAAAGTATTAATATTAGATTCATCAACGTGAATTAACTGCAACGTATTAAAATCCACATAATACTGCTCTTTAAACTCTCTATCTTCAAAATTTTGTACGTTTGTATTTAATAATATTGCTAACATTTCTTTCATTTTATCAGCATAACGTACGATTTTATAATCTTTTTTAAATCATTTTAATCTACAGTATAAATCATATTTATGTAATATTTTAGGAGTACTAAGAAGATATTGTAACATTTTTGCTACAGTATCCTTACCACTTCACTTATTCCCCTGAACGGAGATTATTTTTTGCATTAACTAAAATGTTTTCGTAATTGAATATCCTCTATCTCGGATAATCTTGTTACAGGAATTGAATTTTCAATATGTTGAAGTTCAATATAATTATAACTTTGGCTAAGGATTCGTTCTATAGAAGTTATCTGTTCTTTAGTAATAGATATATTATAAAAATACCCACCATATAACAACATCGAACCTGATTGTTTAATCCATCCATGTTCTTCTAACCACCTATCTGGAGTATTACAATCCTTTGGAATAATCCCTTGTTGTTGAAGTAAATCTGCAATCTTTATATGTAAAAAATTTGCTTTAGTTCCATTTAAACCATAATATTTTCCATCAGGTGCAAAATATCCTGCATTACAACAAAGTAGAGACGGATGTATTTCACTTAATTTATCTAATTCTAGTTGAGTAATAATATATCGATCAAGTTTTCCTTTATCATATAATGTTGCAATACTATTTGGATGATTTAGCTTATAAATAGTCTCTCGTAGTTGTTTAGAAGCTTTAGAAACTCGATCCGATATATCAGTATTATTAGGAAATAATTTCTCAATAATTATACTAATATTAGCAAATGTAAATAGATCTTTATCTAAACTTTCTTTTAGACTATTATAAGCGTATATAATTGGATCATCTAATAGTGTGGTAATATAGTTCTGAGATGAATCCGTTAATTTAATATAATCTGTAATATCAATAGTAATGCTTTTCTTCCAGTAAACAAATTGTCCAAATTGAATATCTTTATAGGCATCAGCAATACTATTAAGCTTACATTCTATTAAAGATAAAATATTCAAGGGATTTGTTTGAGGTACATCTACAACTTCTCCTTTGTTATTATCAGTATATTTTAACGAATATTCTCCAGTTAATAATTTATTAATAGTTTGTTCATCAAGTCCTTCTAAACTGTCTTTAAGTAAATTATAACCTTTATAATAATCAAAATCGCAACCTACTTTTTCTTGCGCTATTTTTAGTAGTAATTCTAACATTTTTATATCTAGTTTAGATAACCTTTTTTAATAAACTCTTCGTGTAGAGGATGAGCTAATTCATAAGCTTGAGGATGAGCTGCTTTGGAATCTCTTAGTTCGAAGAAATGTTTCCAATCGGAAATATATCCTGTCATTATAAGTTCCGTCTTTAAGGCATTAGGTAATATTGCTCTTGCTTGTTGAGGAGTTTGGCCTTGATGTAATAATTCTAAATAAAGCTGTTCTGATATTTGTAAAGCAGTTATAAAATTAGCTTCAGGAGTAATTTTATAGGGTTTAAAATAAGAAGTTTCCTTTCCATTAAGATGAAAATAATATTCACTAATTAAATCTCCATAGTCATCGTGACTAATAATAGTATGTTTTGGAAATTTATTAACATCCATCCAACAGGGAATAATAAAAGCAAGTTCATTACCAAATTTATTCTTAGAATAATTGCAATAACGAGTACTTTCCTGGGCAAAAGCATTACCAAACGCCCCTCTATTACGTACAAACTCATGAGATACGCCACGATCGCAAATAAAACGTACCATGATTCTTTTTTCATGAAATTCTGTAGGCTCACACAGATATTGTAAATCATCAAGCCAGTTATTTTCTACTAATACACGATAATTAGTAGTAACATAAATCCCTCTACAAAACTGTTCTGTATCAGTTGTAACTATAGAGTATTTATCACCTGAATATTTATATCCAATATTTTCAAATCAAGAACATGCCGTAGATACATCATAATAATGTTTTAAATATACAGTACCATGTTCACACATAGCAAGGTGTTTAGATTTAACCATACGATCTACAAATTCTTTTGCACTTCCTTCTTTTATATTAGATTCAGATTTGTAGCAATTTCTCCCTGCAAGTTCAATAGCCTTATATATTCCTTCTAAACCTGGTTCTTGTTCAATTATTTCAAAAGATGGTTTAATTAATCTCATATCTAGTCAATATAATTAAATATATTCTTTTATTTTACTTTCTAAATCTTCTTTAGAAATAGTACCAACATGCCTCCATATTTCAACTCCATCCTTTTCAATAACTAAAACAGGAATATTTCTAATTTTATACTGCTGAAGTACTTCAATTGGAGTTTCATCAACATCGTATTCTACAATTTCAATTAGATTTTTAATTTCGTTTAAGATAGGAGCTAGTGCTTTACAAGGGTTACATCATTCTGCACCAAATTTAATTAGCTTAGTCATGTTTATTTTGAGTTACTTTAAGTTGTTTAATTAATTCAATATCTTCTTCGGATATAGATATCGGTTCTTCAAATAAATCTATTTCATCAGCAGAATATGGATCACAGAATCTAACTTGAAGAGTCCATGATCCATATACCTTATTTATTAATACATGTTGCCCTTTGATAACTGTTCCTCTATGAGCTAACTTAATTATAAATCAAGAAACTTGAATTTTATCTGTAGATAGAGCAGTAGTTGTTTAAATTCCACTGAAATAATAATTATCTGATTCAAGAAGAGATTGAATGAAGTTCTTATTAATCATCTAAAATAGTGTTAGTTGTTTTTGTTTAAAGCAGTTAACTATTTTCTGAGCAGCGGCAATATAATAACGATAATTTATATTTTTTGGCAAAGGCATGTTAGGTTCAATCTTATTTAAAATAGTTACTCCTGAATCAGTTAATAGTTTAATATATTTATAACGGTTGCCGTTATGATCAATTTTACATTTATAAAGCCAAGGGCCATCGGTCGATACATAATAGCGATTTATTCGCTGTATAAGTTTTCCATCATATTCTACTGAGTAATCCTTACTAACTTTTTGATAAGTTAGAAACTTATGAATATCTTGACAGTTTCTAATTGTCTCCTCAACAGGAATATTATCAGCTAATCGTTTAATTATAGCTTCAGGTATAATAGTAGCTGCCATCCCTTTACCAAGTTTTACTTGATCTATAAATAATCCCTTTGTTTTAAGTAAACTAGGATCATGTGTTTTTGAATAACCTTCTTTAATAGCTAAATAATCATTAATTGCAAATTGAAACATTGCTTCAAAATAATCAGCTTCTAAAGTTAATTTTGTTAAAGATTCTCATTCTTTATAAACTTTTTTTACTTTTTCTAAATTAGATCGTTTAATTACATAAAATAGACCGTCCTTTACATTATGTCTTTCAACATAAACCCGACTATATCTTTATATAATTTCATACTTGTACTTTTCTTTTAAAATAAAGTTGTTTCGATTATACTGAGTACTAGTATATCCTCTTCACATATTTAAAAATCTGTCACATTCTGCAAAAGACTTTAGAACAATAATATTATCTTCATAATATAGCTTAATTTGTTTTCTTTGTTGAGAAAGCTTTTTTATTTTTCATCCTTTGTATTCACAACCTGTTTCTAAAGCTTTTTTAACAGAACTATTCCCAGCAGGAATTCCAGTTAAATGAAAGAAGTTTGCAAATTCGATTCAAGAATTAAATAATATTTTTTCATGATTATTGCTAATTTCGATTTTGCAAGCGTTTTCTTTATTATTTTTAGTTACCTTTTCAAGAGTTTCAGGACTATGCTTGTATAATTTAGATTTTTCTCTAATGTGTTCTTTTCAAGAATCAGTTAACTTTTTATTTTTATTCGGAATCCCACCTTTAGTTGGATTCTGACAGATATTATATAAAGGTTTTAATTCATTGATATACTTTTCTTCTTGTTCTAATATTTCATTAAGTGTTGCGTTATTCATTACTTTAAGTATATCAACCTGAAAGTTTTCTATACCGTATTTTTCATATGCTTTTCATAATATTGGATTATCTAATCTACCTCCTCTATTAAGAAATAACATGAATTTGCCGCAATGCTCTTTAAATCGATCTTTAAAAGAACGAATAGTACTTCCTATATAAAAATTCCCCATTAATCTTATTAGTAATCTTGTAAACACCTTTACTTTCTAGTAAGGTTTTATTTAAATTGTTAATATCAAAAAGTATTTCTCTTATCATAAATAATTATTTTTTAATTTATACAATAATAACACTTTTTGACATTTTAAACAAACCATCTGTACAAAAAATTATATATCTCGCTTTTCCACTATTATAGTGTACTCCTTTCGGATAGTCTGTGAACCTTTATCTTAAACAAAAAATTTAAGATACTTGGCTGCGGATTGTCACATAATTATCTATTTTTAAACATTCACACTTATTATTACTAATTATGTTGTAGTTAGATAACCTTCGCGAGTTTCCCGCAATTAACGAGATTTTAAAACACCAACGGTCACTTAGTGTTTGCTTGTTTAATAGTTGCGCCAACTTTAATCAGCTGTTCTGCTAACATAAGGAGTAATAATTGACCATTAATTCTAATCTGCATAACGGTAAAGGGACTATAACAAAAATTATGCTCATTTTGAAGGTTACCCGAGAGTCCATTCAGAGCTAATTTTAGTGTTTCGTTCTTAATCTTATTTCCATTATGCTTAGCTTCAATTCGTTCGTTTTTAATTTGTGTATAAACTTCTAAGAACTCTTTACCTAAGTAAGGAGGATAAAATTCATGTTCAATTATCATACTAGGGTATAGTGCAAGTTCCCCAGCTACTTTCGACTATATCTTAATTTTTATATCTTATTTGATTTGAGTTTAATTCTACATAATGTCATTTATATCCTTTATATGAGGCTTTTGTTCCTTGACAACAACCTTTGATGGCTTGTAAATAAAAATCTGGATATTCTTGTTTAATATCGTCTATTATTTCATAAATTTTTATCAACTCATCAGTTTGTTTATTAAACTGCCCAATACGAAATTTACGATTCTTATAAGCTACACTTCGACGCATCTGTTCCTTTGCATCAGGGTTATTTGCTCAAAATTCCTTTGAACGTTGTCCAATGATTTCTCGTTCTTCTGGATGTAATTCGTATCGTTGTTTTTGTGCGTTACTTAGTCGTTGTCTTGTTTCTTCTCGTACAACACAATGTGTTTCAGAATCTAAACGTATGTTATATCCATAATTTCTATCCAATGCTTTACATTCTTGTATTCAAAATAGTTCTCGTTCAGCAAGTATTTTGGAGTACTTTGTAATACCTTTTTCTGAATAATCGTCTACTTCTATATACTCTAATACAGAGTATTCAAAAGCTGTACGAGAGTGTTTATGTCAAGCATTAATCAAATAAATATTTTCGTCTTTTGATTTTGTGTTTAATTGTGTAATATGTTGTTTTATACGTCTATGAATATCTATAGCTTTTCCAACATACACTTTTTGATTTACTGTATTCTTAATACAATAAATTCCTCATTTACCTTTATCCTTAATATTTGCTTTCATATAATTGTATTTAGAAAACAAATATAGGTATAATCTTGGATATTACTAAATAAAATATAAAAATTTGTGGCTTTTCGAGAAAATTATTTCTCTACTCCTTTCGGATAGTCTGTGAACCTTATTCCAATTTTAAGTTGGAATCTTGGCTGCGGATTATAACAATAACTATGTTTTTACGTTCTAACAAGCGTTATCTTGTCTGCTACACTATATATTACTATTAGCTGCCGTAATAGCTATTTTTGTTAAGTTCCCGCAATTAACCACATTTTAGTTGCGCCACTGCACGTTTAACGCAACATCACAATCAATTAATACCTCATCAGTATTAGGAATAATCTCTTCAGGCTTATTAACACTATGTATACCTCCAACTCCTACACAATATTCTAAATTGTCCAGTAAAAAATGTTTTTCATATCCTTTCCGACCTGGAGACACCGTTTGTTGTTTCATTTCTGTTAATAATGATTTAAGAACAGGTGTTTCAAACTTAATAAACGGAAGAATAACTTTACTAAGATCAATACGATCTTAAATCTTTAATTTGATTTCAAGTTTGTCCTGTTTTTTCAAGATACTTTTGAGTAATAATTTTCATTCCAATGTTTACTCCATCTTTATTTAGTACCTTTACTCCATATTCATCTTCAATAGCAATTCTTAAATCAATATCTTTTTTACATCTATAAAGTAGTGCTTCAGTACTATTAACATCATTATCACAATAACTAACCATATTTGGAATTTCTGAATCAGGTAAATCAGAGCAAAAATCCCCATCATATTCTTGGACATTATGATACTGCATAGTTACCTGCATTTCTTTCAATCCTACTCTTAGCTTTTGAGAATACAACATTGTTAATAGATCTAATGATTCAAAATAAACTTTATACTTTCATTTACTTCAGGATGTAAAATTTCCATCAGTAGATGTAATTATAAGACGATTTAAGTTATAAATTGATTGAAGAATTTCTCTATGTGTCTTATATTGCATGATGTGATGATAATCGATAATATAATTGATAATTGGGGTATCATAATGCAAAATATTATACCCACACATTATTTTATCAACATCAAATTGTAGATCAGTAGTATAATTTCGGTTTCAAATACCCTTCTGGTCTTCTGTTTTAATTTGCCAAAAGAGATCTACAATTTTCATCAAATCATTACGTTTAGAAGAAATTTCTAAATGTGTTATTTCTTTTGTTTCAGTATTTTTAACAGAACAATGAAATATATTTGGAAACACTTCTATATCAAATATATATACTGTTTTATTTCTAATTAACATTGTACTTCATCGTATGTTATTTTAAATATATCAGGCTTACAAGGATAGAATTCGCCTTTAGCTCCTCTAATAATGTAATCTCCTATAGAAGCTTTCATTATACCTTCTAAAGTTGGAATTCCTAGTTGATAATTATTTTCTTCTTGAGTATTATAATGTAAAAGATTAGTTCCTACAAAATTTTCAATTTCGCTAACGTTATTACCTGTATATTGAATAGCGTCTATTTCAATAAGTTTCTTTCTATATTTCTTTATCATATTTTTCTATTATACATATTTTGTTAAAATCATTTTCACTTATTCAAAACGTATACTCGTTTCAATTACAGTAGAATCCTTTAATGCGTTTATTTTCTAGATGTTGGATAGGTACCTTCTCAATATCTTTAAGATATGTATATTTGTCCATTGAAGTAGCATCTATTTCTGAAGTTAATATTTTGTATCGCATTCGGTAGAAAGTATTACAAAAGATGCATCATAATCTAACATTAAATCATGATGAATATCTGTTATATAAGACGAGATAATTGAAGAATAACTCGAAGAATCAGTAATAACTACCCCATTTAATATATCACTTGTAAATTCTATATTATTGATAGTTGTATATAAGATATATTTAAAGAAAATAGTTTTTCTAAGTATGAAGCGTTAATATCACTTATATTCATTTTATATAAATATCATTGCTGTTTGTTAGGTATATAAATATAATTATAAGGTTCTCTTCACTTAATAGTATCTCCAGAATAAAAATTTAGATATTGTCCTCGGTCTGTATAAAATGCAGTACTACTAATATTTTTACCTAAACTACTTATATGCCCTTTATCTATTAGTTTTTGAACATCTTCTTCTTTTGTTCAAAAGTTATTTAAAGTTTCTAAAGCAATATCTCCATCAAAATGACAATATATCCCTTTGTAATTTCTATTAGATAATTTAATTGTAAGTGTACAGTGCGTAGACATGATTTCTATAGTTTATGATAACTTTGAGAATATATTTTTTCATCTACTTTGTGTTTCCACTCTTCATTGACAAAGTAACTAAGTGCCCCATATTGATCAAGTCAAGTATCATCATTAATAAGGCAACAATTATTATCAAATCCTTCTTTATCTATATAAGATTGTATTTCTGGTCATTCTACAATTACAAATTTAGATTTCATTTCCTTGAAGTTTAAGAATAATACGATCAATATTATCTTCTATTATTTTACATATCCGAATATCTACATTATTTATGTACACCCTACTTGTTCCTCACTTACGTTTAATTTGGCTATACGTAAAATTAGGATTTGTTATAAGGAGAATCTGAAATATTTTATCACAATAGTCTATAATTTCTTCGTTTAGAAAAACCAATCCTTCAAAACCTTCTTCTAAATGATCTTTATACTTCTCATTAAATTCATTACTCGTCATCTTTCGGAATTGTTAAATATTTGTCAATTGTATTAGGTAAATATTCTAAACCTAGTGAAATTAATCGAAATACTCTTACTATTTCTTCATAACTAGCATCCCATGGTAATTCAAAAGTTGCGTTAATATTATTGCTAGTTACTCCAATTTTAATGTTTTTATTAGAAGTTTCCATAATATACTTGTAACGTTAATAATCCTAATTCTCTCCAAGCTTTAACTACCTTATCTCGATCATCAAAAACACATAAAACATTATACTTATCTTTAATTACTTTATTATAAAGCTCTATTTTAATAATTTCATCTGGACGATAATCACCTTCGTTACGCATAAATAAAGTAATAGGAAAGTCTATATATTTAGATAGCCATTCAAATGTATCAGTATAACATTGCTCTGTACCCTCTCTTCCACTAAAGAAGAATATATGTATGTTATTCTTAAAGTACAAGCTAATTAAGTTTAATAAATATTGTAATCTTGGATCACAACAATCCTCTTTAACTTTTGTTAAATCATAAGGATTGCGATCTTTCATGATACTAAGCGTTCCATCTAAATCACAGATAATACAATTTGAGAGATTAAAATATGGAGTTAGAATTTTTCTATTATCAGTATGTTTAGTTTCTTTTAAATATTTTTCTTTATAATATCTTTGATAAAAACGTTTAAGTACTTTCTCTCCAACAGGTCTTTCTCGATTTCGATCTCTTTCTAACGCTTCTTCAAATGGAATATAAAACTCTCTATATTCAATACTACAATTTAATTCTGTTGCTAAATCATTCCACTTTTTAATAGTTTTTGGATTAAGATTTGTAGCATCTATAATTACATTTAAATTATGTTGAATAGCAGATCGAATTTGAAATTCTTCAACAGAAGATATATAATCCTCCTGTTCGGGAACCCAATAATCTCCTCTAGATTCTCTAATAGAATCCCTAGAAACTATAACCCATTCTTTGTTATTTTTAACAAGTCCTCTAGCGCAGGTAGATTTTCCAGAAGCTAGATTTATGGAGGACCCTGTAATACTAATATCTTAGACATACAGGGTCCTCCTATTATTTAATTTATTTTGTTTCATTACTATAATTTAAAATTATGCAAATAGATGAAGTAATACTTAATTTATATAGTTTTATTTAAACTTGATTTGTATATTGGGTTTACTTCTTCTAAGAACATTTTGATTATGTCAGATTTTATATAATTCTGGTTAGTAACATTAACTCTATTTACTCGATATTCTTTAATAATTTGAATTGCTCATAAGCATTCTTGTACACATTCGTTATCAGAAAGTATTCCTGATTTAACTAATTTTCGAAACGCTAAAAGATCTGGTTTAGAATATATATTTAAATATTCCTTAATTTTATTTGCTTTAGAAAGAATAGAACATACATAAGGAAGAAGACTTCCTGATTGCATTCTAATAAACCAATCATCTATTGTAAAATATCGAACAATGTTTGATTGAATAGAAAATGACTTTAGAAAGTCTTCTTGTGATAAATCGCCAATAACTATATATTCATATCCTTCTTTATATAAAGAATTAGCTATTCTATAAATATATTTAATCCTTTTTGACTCTTTCAGAATCTTCAATAATTTTTTGTTCATAGCCTAATACTTGTTCATACCCAGGTGCATCCAAATCTATTCCAGATAAATCAGATTTAGGCAAAAATTGATTTAGATAGTTTATATCATAATTAAAATAGATTCCGTATAATTTCTTTTGATAAACATACTGTTCTTCAAAAGTAAGTTTTCGGACATAATATTTTTTATAGGGAGTATCAATAAAAAACTTAATTTTTCCTGTTGTAACTAAGCTTGGAGAATAACTGCAGGTTATAGCAGAAATAACATAATTAGAATCATTGCAATATTCATTAATTGGGTTTACAAAAGTGTATGGTTTAAATTTATCTTCTTCTTTCTCATATTCCCAAATTAATTTAATATCTATATCGTTGATATTATATACTAAAATATTAGAGCATACGTACTTAGGCTCAGTATTAATTAAAATATTAAATAACTTCCAAATACGATCGTCCATTATAGGAAGTTCAACTTTATCCTTTATTTCCATATAATTATTGATTTGATTCAATATCAATTTCCCCTCTATCTAACATTTTAGATTCTTTTTCAAGGAAATTAATTGATTTAAGTTTATATACATCTATGCCGTTTACTTCTCGACGAAGTACAATACCTTCTTCAGGAACATTATTATTACATAATATAGACCTTTGTTCAAGATACATGTTTCTTAGATTAGTTAAAAATTCCTCATGCCAATGTTCATTAATATTTAGATTAGGAAAAAGGTTTTCTGCTCTACCATAATAGAGTTCCTTAACTGAATGTAAACCGTATTTTTTACAAAATTCTTTAACTTGTTGTGTTGAAAATTCAAATACTTTTCCATCAACATTTGTATAAGTTATTCGATAAACAACAATATCAAACAATCTTGCATGATACATTTGTTTAGGAGTCATTTTTTGATAATCAAATGATTTAGGATTATATACACATTTATAATCGTAGTCTTTTTGAATCATTTGTCCATTAGGCATATATCCAACGATTTCTGCATATACAGTTAATCCTTTTTGTAAATACTCTTCGATTACATTAAACGCAATATTCCATATATCACAATCATAATACCCTTTTTGTTAAATTAGGGTTTAATTTGCAATCCTTAATAACTTTACGAGATGAACAAAATTTGTAGTAATGTTCTTCTGGAAAGATTGGATATTTAAATAATGTTTTAAATATCTTATTAAGGACTTTCTTATAAAAGGAGAGATCGGTTTAGTTAATAAATTACAAAAGATTCCGCTAGTTCCATGTTCCTTCCATGATATTTGAATAATATCTTCTAGATTAATATTAGTAATTGCTTTTTGTAATTGAACAGTATCCACATGAAATCGAAATTGATTTTCAACTATATTGAGTACCTTTTTAGGTTGTTTAACACCTAATTTTGAATTAGAAATATTAGTTTTAATAACATATTTCCAAACAAATAGTTCATCATTAATTGTGTCAAATTCTGTTCCAATAGGATAATCAAAACTAACATTATCGTTTACATAAGAAATTAAGGAATTTATAGGCATAATAAAACCTTCAGAAGCAATTCCCCTGAGTTTAATACATTTAACTCTTCCTGATTCTTCAAAAAATCCAGATTGTTCAGGATTTTGGTTCAATTCCTTCTTCCTATATAAATTATGATATTTTAAAAATTTTGGATTAATTACACATTCAACGGGAAAATATATATATATATTCCTTCAACGCTATCAATTCCTGTAGAAATTATATATCCTTCTACTGTACATAATTTTAGTTTATCTGCATTAGGATGCGGATGAAATGTATCAACTTGTACAATTCGAGCTAAATAATTAATGTTAGCATTTTTACTTATTGTTAGTTTCATTTTTATATAATTTATAATATCTGGCTGTTTCTTGAAGTATTAACATAGCTTGCTCTAGTCCAGCATTACTACTTAATATAATATCATATTTTGCAGGAGAACTTATGCAGAAGCTATCAAATACTTCTAAATAATTTTTATATAAAGTATATTTGTTAGGTTCTTTAGAATTTACTATAATTTTAGCGCCTAATTCCTGAGCGTTTTTAATAATCATTATAGCATCATTAATAGAATGTTTAGTTTCATTTGATTTTAAATCAAGATCAACTAATATACTTATACTACCTTTATCCTTCCAAATATTAAATAGTTGTTGTATATAATACTTAAATGTATTATTATATGATGATAATATTAATCCTACATCCATATTTGTTGTCCTAATATAATATCTCCTTCTACTTGGGTTAATTGTCGATAATAATATTCGTAGGCTATATCATAAATATCTTTGTATTTAGAATTTATGCCTTTTGAAGTTAACCAATCTGGAGATTGATAATTATTCATATATTCTGCAGTCAATGCTGAAGCTTTTTTAATGATGTCCATATAATAATTGTTTTGTAAAAATTGTTTTCAATTCATCATAAGATATAGGTGTAAAATTGTTATTATCTACTCCTACATCATAACTTGGTAAAGCCCTATGTTGAATATAATCGTAATCAGCCTGGTTTTGATTATAAGGACTTGTATGACTATGTCCAAAACAATGTACTGCTCCATTCCATTGTCCTGGCCAAGTTGTTAAACAATAATGACATAATATTAATGTACTATAATCCTCCAATTCATTATCATAAATTGCAACTTGAGCTATATCACAAACTGATTCAAAACCTTCATAATAAATTTCATTTTCTCGATCATGATTACCCTGAATTAGATATTTAGTTCCATTTAATTTGCTACAAAAACTTTTCCAAGTTTTTTTATCACCAAAACAGAAATCTCCAAGATGAAACACAATATCATTAGGAGCAACAACTTTGTTCCAATTTGATACTAAAGCGTTATTCATATCAGAAGATGATTCAAATGGACGATTACAGTATTTGATTATATTTCCATGTTTAAAATAGCTAATGAGTGTCGCTGGTAAAAAATACCTTGCGACACTCTAAATCCTCCTTTTTAAATGTGATTTTTTGCATACATAAAAATTTATTAAAATTAGCATGTAAATTTTTACTAAAATATTATATGATATAACTATATTATTTTCACTATTTAATTAAAATTTACACACTAATTTTATCAGATGATATAGTTAAGAATTATATAGTTGTTGAATTTCTTCAGAATTTAGCTCAAAATATCTTCCATTTACAGGATCATTATACATATCTTTATTTAGTACAATAAGTGCGTAAAGTTCTCTTATATTACAATCTTCAGGCTTTGCATCATTTATATACCAATGTAAAGTATTTCTTCTATCTTCATCGAACTTTGATTCAAATAAATCGTAGAAAGCACTTACTATAGGTTTATAAAGATCGGAATTATGTATATTTATTCCTTCTCGGTATAGTTCGGAACATTTATTTAAATATTGCTGAAAATTTTCAACAATATTTTTGAATTCAGTAAAGGTCATTATTCTAATATTGTTTTATAACGTTCTAATTTTTGCTGGAGAAATTGTGGAGTAAAATCTTTAGCGTAAATTCAAACATGATTTTTAGCAGATATAGAACTTCCTGTAGCAGCCTTTCCGATATTAGAACTACTACATTTAAAAAATCTTGCAGCTTCAGTAGCACTAGAAAACTCATATTGTTTATTTCCTTCTATATCAAATCCATATATAATTTTATCGTTAGATACAATTGTTACAGGTTTATTAAGTTTAGCAAAATATCCATCATAATATGTGTCTTTATAAACAAAAATAAAACCATGGACTCTATTGTGTCTACCTCGACAGCAATTTGTAATCATTGAAGCTGAAATATTTAGTTCCCTTTGTATTTCTCTAGCTGAAGGTCATTCTTTAATAAAATTAAAATCAAGATCAAATTGAAGAATTTTCCTTCCTGCGGAATTTTTTCGACCATAATTTCAGTGTTTTTCTCCTTTTCTATTTTCAGAAAACTTCTTTTTATTTTCTTCAGTATGTGCGTATCCAGAAATTCCGTCTCCTCCTTCAGTTAAATTATATCCATATTTTGAATTTGATGATTGAAAATAAGCAATATATTCTCTCTCTTTCAGATTAACTATATCGTTAAGAATTTTTTTATTTTCTTTAGTTTCTTCTCTAATTTCAGTTTGAAACAATACGTACTTATCGAAATTATCTCAACCGTATTTTAAAATAGCTTTGTAAAAATAGTTTTGAATTTTAGTACAATTGACTGAATGTTCTATTAAACATTCCTTATAGGATCGTCTTACTGTTTCTCCAATATACTTTTTGTTATTAATTTTATTAACAATAAGATATACTGTTCCAATAATAAATCCCTTATCTGGGACAATCGGATCTAATATAGGATTAAATGGAATATCGGGAACAATTTCTGATAATTTTGACTTAGCTTTACTTCTACGTTCTTCAAAGTAACATTGACGACAACCTAAACGAGAATCGATAAAATTTCTTGCAATAATACTAAAACATCCATGTGTTTTACATATAACATTAATTCTTGTTGTTTCTAATCTAAATCTTTCGGGTAATTCTTTAAATGTAAAACGATCTTTAAATTTTTCTTGAGCTCTTTTAATAAATTCTTCTTTAGTCATAAACTTTAAAATTATATTGTTTATGCAAAGATATAAGTTTTATTCTAAATTTCAAAAACATTTTAGAGTTCAATATCGTATCGAAAACACTTAAATACAGGTTGAGTTGGAACTCCATCGGGTGAGTAGTTAAAATATTTACATTCTCCTACTTGCCCTTTATATTTTTCTTCAAAATTTTCTGTATACTCTACCTTTAATTCTCGATTTCCTATAGGTTTAGCTTCAAACGTTTTACCGTTTTTTAATTTAAGAACAAAAACCATATCATCATATTTACGAAGACCTTGAATGATATCAATAACTTCAAAACATTCATCTTTATAGTCCTTTATCTTGATCATACGGTTATCTCTTTTATTAAAGCCATATTCCTTTTCAGGATTTCTAATTACACAGCCTTCAAAACCTTCCTTAACAAATTTATCATGAAGTTTCTTTATATTGCTTCAAGAGCTAACAGGAATATGTTCAACAATTACTATTTTATCAGATCCATCAACAGCAATTTTTAATTCATCAAGCATTATTAATCGATCTTTAAACACTACTTCTGGAATAGCTAAATCATAAATTCAATACTTTAATTCGGAATGTTTTTCATCAAGAGTTTGTAATCTACATAATCCAGAAATATAAGGTAGAGATCTGCCATGAATATATAATTCCCCATCTAACATTACTGTAGGATTTTCCTTAAAATACGCAATTAATTTTGGGTCCGAAATAATATGAGTAGCCGCAATATCATAATTATTTCCTCCTCTAGACGCAGTATGTATTTCGCCTTCAGAATAATACATAAGACATCTAACTCCATCTAATTTACGAGATCCAAAAAAGTCATGTTCGAAAACAGATATTGCGCAATCATCTGCTGATTTCGCTAACATAGGTTTACGTATTCCATTTGTATCAGTAACTTCTAATGGCAATAGTTTATCTACATCACAATTTTCTAAACTGTTAACTCCAAAATCAGCTAGATTTTTATACCCTTTATCAAGATACTTCTTAATATGACTATTATATGTTAATTTAGCTTGTTCAGTAACAGTTCTTCCTGCTTTCCCACGATCTATATTTATTATCGGTTGTTCTGTAATTTTTCCTCCCATTTGACTTGTTTTTCTAACTAAAGCAAATCCATGTAGAGCGTCTTCTCACTCACAACTAATATCTACAATTCTAATTTTACCTCTACTATCACGTGTGATTAATATATCGTGCATAATATTTATTTAATTAACATACCTATATCTTTACGAGTTCTTGAAAGAGCTACATATTGCAATTGACGAAGTAGTTCATAATTATGACAAGTTAAAATATTATCCATATCAACTAGTACAGTATTTAGATTTGAGCCTTGACTTTTGTGTACAGACATACAATATGCATAATCTAAGCTTTTTCGTCTAATTATTCTTCCTTGATAAGTTAGGTCAACAGGAGTTAAAAACGAACTCATTAAATTAAAATACTCTCTTCAAATTTTGTTAGCTTGTAGTTTTGATTTAGTTTGAATTGCTGATAGGCGAATACTTTCAATCATAACCGATAGACCTTTTAACTTATCATCAGAAAGATCTCTCGATAAAATAAATATATCAAAACATTCATTAAAATCTAATGAATACAGATTTAATAAATATCCAGGATAATTGTCTAATCCAACATAGCGGTGACATTTAGTAATCTGTTTAATAACATATTCAGAAGAGTTAATAATAGTATTTTTTAGAAAATTCGCTTTTCCATATTCTGAGTTATCATATCCAACTAAAATTTCTCCAATATGGTATTCTTCCTTATCATTAAATAATGAATCTCTAATAACTTTATTAAAAGCCTCTATTCGTCGGTTAGTAAAAGCTAATAGTTTGATTAAAGTTGGATCTTGGGTTTCTATTACTTTTTTAAATAGAGGAATATATTCTGATATAAATTTTCTTCAATTATTATAGCACTTAAGAGTTCCATTATTTGAAGTAATATTATAAAATCTATTTTTAGGCTTATCTCTTAATTCTGTAATAATTTCTAATAATGGATTATCTTCTTGTTGGCGATAAACTTTATTTAGATGAAAATCGTTTGTAGTCTGAAAAGATTTTGATAGAGTATTTGATTTAACAGGATATAATTGTTTTTCATCTCCCTGTCATAAAACTTTACAATTTCGATCTTTAGCTCTTTCTATTATATAATCAAACAATGTATCATTAATCATACTACATTCATCAATAATTAATACTCCATTTGTTGGAATACTATTATCGATAGTATTTGATACAAATTTAAGATCTTTATAATCTAATTCCATTATATCTACATTTGGACGTAATTGTAGCAACTGGTGTATTGTTATAACATCACGTTCTGTATAATTAGCTAATACTCCCTTAGCTTTATGCGTAGGTGTAGCTAAAACATATGGAATTTGATTTATTTCTAAGAATCTTGTAATTAATTTACATATTGAACTTTTTCCCGAACCCGCTGCACCAGAAATAGATAGAGTTATTCATTCTTTGTTTATTAAAATAGAAAAAACTTGAAGAAGAACATCTTTTTGTTCCTCTCCAAGTTTAAAATCTAAATATTTGTTTTGTAAAGTTTCTATTAACTCTTCTAAATTCATTATTTTCCAGTTGATCCAAAACCACCTTCTCCTCGTTCAGTTTGAGAAAGTTCTTCTACCTCTTTAAATTCGACTTTGGGATAGGGAAGAATCATAATTTGTCCTACTTTATCTCCAATCTCATAACAAGCAAAATCAGCTTTTATCCATTGAATTGGAGGTATATTGTTATCACTAACTACAAAGTTTCTTCCTGGCTGAGGATTGATAATTCTTCGATAACGTAGCTTAATTTCTCCTCTATAACCAGAGTCTATTATTCCAACGCTGTTACAAAGCTGTAAATCATACTTAGAGTTGCTAGAACGTGGAAATACATACCCAACATAACCTTCAGGGATTTCAATAGCTAATCCAGTACCGTATTCAATATAGTATTCATTACTATAATCAACAGAAGTAGCTACTAAATCCATTCCAGCATCTCCATATTTTGAATATTTAGGTATAACGGCGTTTTTGTCAAGTTTTTTAATTTTAATCTCCATATTTGATATTAGTTTCATATATATAAGCTGCTGATAAAATAGGTTCTAATTTACCACAATAAGGATGATCTAAAAATTCATCTTGATGCTCTAAAAAAGATTCTACAGCAGCCTGAGCATCTTTTGCATTTAAAGTCATAGTTAAACATCCTTTAATTGGAATACTTAACGTAAACTGTTTTGTTTTTAAATCAGACATATATTATATATAAACAATTATCAAATTATAATTTAAATAAGCTAAATTATTTATTGTTTTCCTCAAAATTTATATGTAATATCAATTAGATTATTGTCTTTAACTAAAAACATTTTTTGATTAGTATTTGGATTATCTAAAGGCCCTTTATTAGGAACATACGGACCGAGTTTTATATAGTTGAAATTGTTTATATTGATTTCAGGATTAAGTTCTTGTTTTCCACTATATCAAGCCGTCTTCAAAGAAAGATCACTCTGTTTAATAACTTCTGCACACAAATTAATATAACTTGGATTTTGATCTCCTCCCATAAACACAACACATGTAATTCCAGAATTACTTGTAATCAATTTAAAAAGATTATTGAAAGATAATTCAGTTCCAATATCGTTAGCAAGATAAGAGCTATGACAATTTTCACAATGATTTGGACATCCTGAAATATTAATTGCTAGTGCGATCTCATCAGGAATTTCTCTAAAAACAACCTGAGTATCTACATATTTAACCATTTTCTATATTTTTAGAATAAACTCTAGTCTTTTGTTCTATTTGTCTTCCAGAAGATCAGTTTTTTATTTTAGTTAAGTATCCAATAATTCTATCTCATAGAGATATATTTGTTGATCCACATTTTGGACATTTTGTAATCGCTATCCTTGAAATAAAACCACACTCTTCACATTCAGAGTTAGGTATATTAAAGGTAAAATATTGACAACCTACTTCAGCAGCATATTTCAAAAGTTTTTCATATTGTTTAGCTGAAAGATGTTCCTCTAAATTTATATGTGCTGCACTACCTCCATCTAGATACTCTCCTATATATTCTGCTCCATGAAGTTTTATTCTCTCTAATACACTAAGTTTTTTATCATTCGGTTTAAAAATATAACTAGCATATAAATTAGTGTCGGTTGGAACTCAATATCCATCTTCTTTATCTCAATTGTAGTTTTTAATTGCTAAACTTTCTGCAGGAACGCATTCTGTATTATATGTTTCAGTTTTAGTTTTATGTAAAATATTCTGTTCTTTAATAATACTAAATATAAACTGACAAAACTCTTTATAATCTAAGTTATCATTACAAGAAATACCTAAAAATTCAGCAGCTTGGTTTAAACCGTTAATTCCAATTGTTAAATACTGTTTATCCAAATTAATAAATCCTGCTTTATAGACAGGCAATAGATTCGCATCGAACATATCGTGTAACAATGCATTATATGCTGTATGATATTTATAAACTCTACTAAGAATATTAATCAAATATTCTTTCATTTCTTCTTTTCATACAGTTCTTTCACTAGGATTGTGTTCTTTACATTTATCTTGTACAATTCGATTAAGATTTAATGTAATAACACTTTTACTTCCAGTTTGAACTCCCATATTGCCATTAGTAAAATTAAATTCTTTTGTTTGAACCATGTTTTTCAAACGACAGCAAGATGAGAGACTATCAACACTATCACTAATATAAGTAAAAAATGAATGACCTCTAGCATATTCTTCAGCTACAAATTTCGCTGATTCTGGGTCAATAAATTTGCCATCTTTATAAACAAGCGCAAACGATTCAACAGGGAACGTAATTATAGTTTTTAATCTTTCTGCATTAAATCATGTCATAAATTCTTGTTGTAATCAACTTAAAGAACTTCATTCTGGTTTAGTCCCATCAGGAAAACAAAAATCTCCAAACATTCCCTCAAAAAACGGTTTATCAAAGTATGAAAAGTTAACAACAATTTTAATTCCAAGATAGTCGCTAATTATCTTGCGTTCTCTTATGAACTGCTATATATTACTATATAGATTAGACTATATCATCACTATTTAAAGTGTCTCCTACTTCCATCTGCTTAGATGTACTCTCATTTGAGATAGTCGTTGAACCCGTATTTATAATACTCGGCTGCTGATTGTCCATTTCTGGAGTTTCCAGCAATTCAGGAGATTTTTGCAGCGCCTGTAACTTTTCTTCTTTTCTTTGATAACCATGTATTTTGTAAAAATGACAATCTTTACAATAGGTAATAAGATTATTTAAATTAGTAAATTCTTTATCTTGTAATGCTATTTTATATAACTGATCTTGATCATTAATCAAATCTAAATCTTTATGTTCATTTAAAATTCTATGAAAAATATCTCTAAAATGTTTTATATGATGAACGTGTAAATCTTTTTTACTTCCACACAACTGACACCTATATCTATCACGATACAATACTTTTGGAACTTGTTGTACATAAAAAGCTTCTCTAAGTCTGTAATGTAATCCAGTAATTCCTCCTTGTCAATTAGGATGATTTTCTCCAATTCGTAATCCTATTTTAGATTCTGAATTATTTCTAACTGGAATTTTAAACTCGTGAAGAATTCTATCAATTACATCTGGATCACAATTGTATTTTTCTCCAAGATCTTTTTTACTTAACTTTTGATTAATATATAAATCATAAACTAAATCTTTATTCCTAAGATCTTGTGGAAATTCTTTTTGATTATACATTCATTGAGATTCAGAATAATTTCTTCGCTTAATCCCGCAATGATCTAGGTGAGTCAAAACAGTATTATGAGTAATTCCAAAATATCTTGCGATATCAGTTGAAGATTTACCAGAATTGTACATTTTAATGATTTCTTCATCGTTAGATGAATCATACTGTTTATAAATTTTTGGATCAGCTAATATATTTAAATTATATTTTTTTCAAGTATCTATAAACACTTGTCTCAGAACAATTTAATTGTTTAGCGATTTTTTCTACAGATAATTTTTGATTTACTAAATTTTCTAATTCTTTTTTATCTATTGTAAATTTATTTTTAAGTATTTTAAATTCAGCAAGAAGAGATTTTAATCCCGCTTCTGATAAACCACATTCCGCCGCTATTTCTTTTCGTGGACGATCAAAAATAACATATTGTTCTATAAGTCATTCTTTTGATTTGTTAAATTTTCTTTTCTTTGCCATATAAACTTTATTTTAAAATTATATACAAAGATAAGTAAAATATTTAAAACATCCAGAAGAAAATTAAGAAAAGCAATAAAATTTTATATTGACGCTGCTTGCATTCCTCTTGCAGCGGCAGGTTGATTGATTGAGTATATTACTTGCTGAAAATATTGATGAATTTGATTTCTAATTGTTTTATTTCTTAAGCTATTACAGGTAATAATGGTATCTGGAATAGTATAATAGTTTTTACCTCATTCTTTTTTGGCAAAATAATCAAAATACAATAAAAATTCTGAAGTTGCAACAGCTCCAGCAAATTGAGCAGCAGTAGCAAAAATTAAATTAATGTACATTCCACAAAACGAATCAAGATTCTTTGGATATGCAGATAGTCCACCGATTTTTTTAATCCCTTCATTTAAAAAAGGATACATAGTTATACTACAACAGTATGGTGCTATTGCTCCTGCAAATCCTGATTCATCGTGCTTATATATAATATGATTAGATAGGTCTTTAGTATAGTTTTTGCAATCAAATTCTGGATATAATTCCTTTAACTTCTTTTCAATCATTGCTCGACTAATAAGAATATTATCTGATTTGTGTATTTCAGCGTTTAATATTCCTATATTTTTGCCACTTACGTTAGAATTGTCATCGATTGTTGCATTGGCTGTATTAGAAGATTGTTTATATCTTTCAATGAATTCTTCTTTTTTACTTACTCAATCTCGAATATTTTTATGTTTTTCTCTATATAAAATAAATGCTTTTGCTGCGCTAGGACATATAGACATCAATCAATTTTCAATTCGATCTTGAATAACTTCAACAGTATCTCCATTATCAACTGTAATATATTTTGAGGGTTGATTGATCTCAGTATTACATCCAGAAGCTTTTAGTGCAGATAAGATAGCTTTATCAGTTTTTGAAGAATCAAACTCTTGTTTAGTACCGTTTCGTTTAATAATAAACATTATAATTCAAATAAAGAGTTAATAAGCAATGTTTTTTCAAACTTATTGATTATATCTTTCTTATCGTCCTTAATGATTTCTGTAAATGCATTATAGAAATTAAATACAGTTGAATCTTCATTGCCAACATAATATTTAGAAGAAGAATCGAAGTAAACTCTATTATAAGCATCTATAACTGTAGATGGAGAAAGTTTAACTTTTCCTCCAGTTCCAGTATATTCTTCTAAAACACATTTTTCAATTCAATTACCTAATCTATTGTGTCGTTCTTCTACATCACTAGAAAGAACTGTATTTTTCATTTTCTTAATTGTTGCTTCAAAATGAGATACTTTCTCCATTAAAGCAGTAATATGATATATAAAATTTTCTCCTGGTTTAATTTCGTTTACTTCCATTCAAGATGGATCAAAAACACACAAATTTGTACATGCGCGATTTAACATTCCACGATATACTTTATAAATAGGAGTACGTATATCTAAACCGTATACTAAACCATATACTTCATCATGATTTTCAATACAATATTTTTCTGGTAATATTGCTTGAATTCATACTCTATTATATGTTACATCGTCCGATTCAGCAGTTGTTGTAATCTGAGTAGGAAGTTTAACCTGAACAGTAAAATTGTCTGTAAATTTAGACATTTGATCCAAAAACGGAGAAACATAATCAGAAGTCGGAAGATATTCTTTATTTTTAATAATAGTAGCTTTACCTTCTAGTAGTTTCTCAAGGGTAATTTCCATTTAAATACATTGGTTTTATTAAGTTAATAGCTCTTAATACTGGTTGCTTAAGACCTCTCTTTTTATTGATTAATTGATTTGATTTTAAATCTAGCGAATAATCATTGAAACCAGTTAATTGATAATTATATTCATCTAGAGCTGCATTTATCATGTAAGCTTCTAAAACTCTAGATTCATTTTCTGTTAAATTATCATTAACTGTACATATAATTAATCTTCCAGGATATTTTTCAGTAAATGCTTTAATAAAATCTTTTTTATGTCCTGTTAGGCGACTACATCAGGGTCGAGATGGTTTATCAGAAGTAAATAATCCACTGCCTATATAAACTAATTGATATTTTAAGGTTCATCAACAAAACCGTTGAGAAACTTTATTTCATGAATCTAAGTATAAATAAACAGTACTATCTCTTAAGGAATCCTCTCTAAATTGGAATATTGTATCGACATTCACCTGTTTTATTTGATAATCAATTGTATAATTGAAGTTATTTTTCTTTAAAACAGTAGAAAATAATTTTATATCCATAAAAAGAAAAGGGAGATACAACTAGTATATCTCCCTTTTAAAGGTATTGAATCAGTTATTTATTAACTATATGTTAGAAAGAAGAAGCTCCTGTTCCAAATACAACATATGTGCCTTTCTTTGCAGAAGTCGAAGGTGCATACTTCAACTCAAATGCAATATCCTTACCGTCCTTAACCTCATAAACGATCTGAGCATACATATCTTCACGATACTTAACCATCAACTCTTTAGCAAGCTTCTCTGCATCAGACTTCTTTGAAGCAGTTCCTACTACTTCATCGTTTCGAGTCAGACAAATCTTAATAACTCGTTGTGTCTTACGTTTTCCTTCAACAACATTATTAACAAACTTATAAGGACGTTCACGAGTATCCTTAGAACCAGGAGCTACTGCAATAACGAGGCCAGCGCCAGCAAGGCCAGCAAGACCGTTCTTACTTAGAGCTTCTGTACAAAATACCTCCAAATTCTTTCCTTCAATAGGACACTTAGCATTCTTCCAAGATTGAGTTACATTTTTTACAATTTTCAAACCATTCTCTTCTGCTAAATTCTTTGCTTCTTCCAAACTGTAAGCGTTTACTGTAAACTTTTTCATAATTTTAAAAAATTTTAAATATTAAACATTAATTCTTATTATCTCTTTTTGTTAGTGGTACAAAGATACTATTGATAATATTAAAATACAAATAGAAAAATAAAAAAAAATTACATTTAATTTTTATTCTTTGATTTGGATTTTATACAAATTCAACAATTTCCTCGTAACCATAAATCTCGTAATATGCAACCATTTTTAATAACTTTGTTAATTCTTCAAACCCTTGTTTTACAAGCCGATTTGGGATATTATAACAATGAGATCGAAACTCTCCAAATGTTTCAACAACAATAATATTAGATAGAAATTTATAACTGGAATCAATATTATATGTATTAACACAATATTGTTTTAACATTCATAAATACATTGCAATTTGTCTAGCATAGTGATAATGAACAAAACTACCATATTCTTTCATAAAGAAAGGAAAAGGTTTAGAAGTAGTTTTTAAATCATTTAAAACTATTGTTTTTGTATCGTGATTAAATGTTCAATTATCTGCTTTCATTTTTAAACGCAATATGATCTCCTTATCTTTATAGGTTACAACAATATCTAAAAATATAGAATCTTCGTTATATGTTTCTACTTCTAAATAGAATTCATTATTAGGTTTAACTACTTCTACTACTTTTTTATTTGAGTGTAGTGAAGATAAACATGCTTTACAAACTTCAGTATCCTTATCAGATAATACTACATCGTTTGACTGAATATATTTAGAGTTTATATAATATTCTAAACCTTTTTTAATAATACTTCTAATTCTATTTAGAGTTAGACTATTTACGTAGTATTTAACATCCTTACAAGCTAAATGAATTGAATCTCAAATTGTTTCATTATTAGATCTATGATATCGAATTCTGTCAATTACCTCGCCAAGTTTTGCTGTAGGCTTGTGTAGGTTCTCACATAATCTAAATGATTCACTTTGTAAAAATAATTCATGAATAGCACTTCCTAAACGCAATGATGCAGTATCTTCAGATTTTAGTCCGTTTTTATAACTTTCAGGAGTTCCTCCTTGATCAGGATTAATTAATTTAAGCTTAGAATTACTTATGAAATTTCTATAATTAGGTCCAAAATACTCCTCGTCTGATATATCGAGGTGATATGCTGAAGATATAATAGGTTTAATGTTAAAAGAAGATAGAGATATCTTTTTCAATTATTTTATTGTAAGATTTAAATCATATATTCTATGATGTCCAACATCATAGTATCTATTATGAGGAGCATCCATTAAGTAACAAAAAATCCCATTACTAAGACATTCCTTAAATGTTTCAGCTTTATCGTCAATCATAATATCTACTTTGAGTTCTTTTAATGTATCGATTTTAGATACATTCCAAGGTAAAGTGTATATTTTTGCTTTAGGTAAATTATTACGCTGAATAGCTTCTTGAGTCCATTCAATAGGAATTGATCGAGCAGTTACGTAATAATCTACTTCAAATGTTGGACGATTTATAATAGGCATATTAATCCAAAAATCCTTATCTTCCTTAAGTGTTTTTAAGTTTTCTGACATATTATAATCTCCATTCCAATAATCTGAAATATTAACTCCAAAGCGTTTAGTATATGATCCTAAGAAATCGAATACACAATCATCTAGATCTAAGGCAACACATGGTTTAACTACTGGTGCAATTATTCTATCATCACCCTGAGGATAAATATGATAAAATTCACAAAGAATAAGTGCATTAGTTGCAACTTCTGCAATATGTAGTAACTTTTCGTTAATATCTACATAATCCTTTCCTAATTCAAACTCATTTAAATGCTTTTTAAGAGAAGATAATACTTCTGTCCAACTCATTCCATACTTCCATTGATTTTTATTATATTTACTTAATTTATGAGTAAGTATTTTAGAAATTTCTTTAATACCGTGAGTTGGAACTAAATCGTATCTAATATCCATGTTATTCTATAGGTTTATATTCTCCGTTTTCATCACATTCGCATTCGTCTATCCAATACCAATTATCATCAATTTTTATCATTTCTTCATTATCAATAAAAAACCAATCGTCACCTATATTTGCAAAACTATCAAACGCTGCATCAACATAATCTTGATCAACATAGTCGTATGTATCAAAGGATCTATCATAAAAAACTTTTACTGCAGTATCTATTGCAATATAAGAATCTTGATATTCACTATAAGTAGCACAATTCTCACACAAATAATCATTTAAATAATCTGATCACATACCTTCATCAGATAATATATAAGTTCCGCAGCAACGACAAGTGTTATAAGAAGTATAACTTCCATCAGAATCTGATAAAAACCTAATACAATCTTTTAAATTATCATTATAAACATTACTTAAATAAGAATGACCTTCTAAACGATAAAAATAACGAAAAGAATCTAAGTATGGAAATCAATCATAATCTGATTTTACGGGTATTTTCAATTCAGAATACTCATATTGCCATGTTTTCTCATCATCTAAATATTTAAAAAAACAATCTTCTTCATCGCTAAGTAAACTATTATCGTATCTTATTCTTCATTTATTCTTTTTGGCATATTGAATAAATTTAGAATAAATTTCATCTGCAGAATAATAAACTCTATCCATATAAACATTATTATCTATAGTTCATAGTAGAGCTCTTCCAACTAATCGATTGTATTTAGTTAAAATCAACATAGAACAATATGGATTATTAGTATATATTTCAAACCAATCTTGATTGTCTATGTGACGCATACAACTATTACTTAATGTACCTCCTCCTGATCTATTATAATGAGTTTCATTATATCAATACGCAATATCTTTTCCTGTTACAATATTTCATTTATAATCTGCACCTAATACAATTGCTTTTAAGTGATTATTAAATACCTCATAACTATGATCTGTATATTGCTTAATAAGTATTTTATGTAAAACTCTAGATATTTTCCCAGATATTCAGTTCTTTTTAGTTAAATTGCCGTTCGAATAAACTAAATTTTTACCTTTAGGTAAAAAACTTAACATAAATGCATTAGGATCAAAATCTAGATAACGTGCGTAATCGGTAATCCTACTAGCTAATTCTGCTTTACCTCATATTTCCGAAATAGATGAAAATGTTTTAATAGTTAGTAATTCAGTAGCTATTTCATCATCAAATCATTCTGTAATTTGTGATAAATAAGAAGCAAGCGTATCTGAAATAAAATTTAATGGTTTTTGAACAGATTGATTATTCATATTAAAAGATTATAAATAGTCCACGTTAAAAAGATCTAACGCGGACTTAAGTATAATATATTATTGCTGTTTTTCAGATTGAGTAGATTCGTTGTTAGCTCCAAGAGCTTTACAGAAAATATCTGCAAATTGTCCAGCTAATCCAAGATCAGTATGAGGATCAACTTTTGGAGAAAATCCAAGTTTCATATCAAGTTCGTTCTTTTCTTTATTTAAAGAAAGTATTACAATAACTTGTTGTCCATTTGAATTTTCAAATGTAACTTTACATGTATTCATATTTAATTTCTTTTATAGGATTTAAGTTAAATGATGATGGCGTTACTTTAATGGTATTATCTAAAAGAAGATTTTTAGATAGACTCTCAGGAGGATATAAATAGCATTTAATTTTGTTTTGATTGAGTAATGAATTATAAAAATGTGCACCAAATGCAATTTTACCCCAATCTAAATCTTGTTGAAGTAAATATTCAAATGCATCTTCACTATATTTTTCTTTTGATCTACCAGATGGCATAAGAGGTAGTAACACAAAATATAATACTGCATATTTAAATTCTTTATAAATATCTAAGAATTTATTAACACTTTCAATATCTTTAATAATATAGTGAATATTAATATTTGTATTCCCAAAAGTATCTAATTTATATATAGCTCTCCTCCATGCTTTACTAATATGTTCTGACCACTCATTAGCAGAAACAGCAACTCCTCCAACAAAACGAGAGGTATAGTCAAGTATTTTAGTACTAAGATCAGAGTCTTCTGCTATAGTAATACCGTTCGTTGTATAGTTTGGAACAATTCCTAAGTAAAACAACGTTTCAAGAAATTCACAGAAGCTTTCGTGCAAACTTGGTTCGCCTGTTGAACCAATTGCCACTTGAAATGGCCTTTCATTTTCTGTCATTTGTCCAAAAAAGAATTTAGCCTTTTCACAAATATTGGTATAGTTTACTCCCGAACTTTTAGCACTAACATAACACATTGGACAATTAAGATTACACTTAGTATTAATTCCAATATCATAAAACTCAGGATAATCAAGTTCACTAGCTTGTCCTGTTCCTAATCGGAGTGTTTTGAGATTATACCATATTGCATTATAATTTTTATCTGGAAATACTCTTCTCTTAATTCCCCAACTTGTCCAATCTTTCATAATTTAATCTCCCAAATAATATCTAATTTTATAATTTGCTTTACCTATTTTCTTATTTAAAATTCCTTCGAAACCAGAAATATAAAATTCTTTTACTGAATTCTTACAATAAGGATAATCTACTTCAATCCATTTATCTGGCAATTCTTTATAAAACTGACTTTTTAGTTCTGATTCTTCAATGTTAGATTTAGAACAGTAATCAATACAAACATCTATTTCTGGTTCCTGCCTATATCCAACGATACTATCTAATATCTCATATATTTCTTTAAGATGTTTTTCAGAAGTTATAGTACAAAATAATTCAGATGAACTATTAGTTATAATATCTGAATAGCTTTGAATTGGAATTAATTTACCGATCTTCATATACTTCATAGTTAAATAAACTCCTTAAAGAAGAAAGAATTACCGCCGCTTCAATACACTCTGTTGTATCTTGTTTTGGGAGTAACCATTAAATCTGAACTATCATCGTATAATATTTCAATTGTAAATAAATCATCTGCTTGAAGTGTAGATCCACTTATTTTAAGAAGATTATTAATAAGCTCCTTAACTGTGTTAATAGCAGTTTCCTTTATACGAATAAATACCTCTGTACTGCTATTTGTAACTATATCAGTAATACTTTGTATATTAATTATATTCATATCCACTTGTTACAATATATCCTCCATTCGGAAAATGCTCAGAAAGCAATTGGTCAACTAGTGCACATATATTTTCAGTAAGTTCTTCATTTTCTCCATATTCCACCTCAAATGTAATTGAATATGTTTTAATAATACACGACCTATGATATTTAAATGGAAGAAAAGAATTTAAATAATCTTCAATATTTTGAATTATCGTCTCAAAATCACTTTCTATAGAGCAAAACACAGTAGTTGATGAATTAGTAATTACATCAACATAAGACTGAATATTAATGCCAACTTTCATAATATATATTCGGATATAAAGAATCTTTTATAGATTGCCATGTATCATAATCCATATGATCCCCTAAAACTACAAAAGAACAATTTTTATACTTATCTAAATCATTGTTTTTAATTGCTTCTCGTAGCGCGTTTCGATAGTCATCTATATCAAACCCGTCACATATTGTTTTAGGTGGATTTTTAAGATATTTTCTTATTTCAGGTAAGAGTATTTCTTTTCGTTCAAGATACCACTGAAGGTCTCCTATATTTTCTACATATAAAAAATCTTCAAATGCACTGCTATATCTATCTCCTTTAACTACAAATAATTCACTACTACTATTAGTAATAATATCCGAGAAAGATTGAGTTTTTAAAATAATTATTTTCATTTTAACCTAGATGATAACGTTTACCAAGTCGTTCAAATTTTTCTTGATATTCCCATGTAGGATTATCGTTTTTAGAATATATTGCAAAGGTAGTATCAGGAATCATTGCTCGAATTGTTCTTAAACCTTCAGACAGATATTTAAGACTAAGTTTATTTATATTAGGATCCCAATTTTCATAATCTTCATAAACAAATTTTGGTTTTAACCCAAAATGTTTAGCAACTCCTGTACGTTTTGTATTTTCTTTAGTAATAGGAATATTTCTAATTTCATAATCAAAATCTGATCCACCATATATCCATTCTAAATACGTAGCTAATTCATCATCACGCATTCTATTAACCTGTATTGGTTCATTATATTCTAGGTTCCAACAAGGATGAATTAAAGAAAGAATTAATACTAAATCTTCAAGCTCTCTATTTTTAAATACAAATAATTCGCTAGAACTATTTGTAATAATATCAGTTATAGATTGAATATTAAATTCAAATAAAATTTTAGTATTCATATTCTCCGAAACTAAATAAATCCGACAAATTCTCAATTTGCTGTTTTAATGCATCCATATCAGGTATAGTAGTTTCAATTGTATAACGAGTAAAAATTAAACCGTACTGTACAGTATCATTATATATTTTAGCCATTTCTAAAAGACTACTACCTACATTTGAGAGCATATTTTCAAGTAGATTCCATTTGCCTAAACGAGCATATTCTAGAAAAATATTAGAATCAATACCAGAATTTTCATAGACAATTTCAGCTAGAGTTTCTATCTGGCCACTAGACAAATCACTTAATGAATCATAATCAACTATTTCTTTAACAATAATCGATGAATTATTTATACCATAAACCTTTAAAATAGTATCAATAAGTAATTGTAGGTCGCTAACTGAACCATTACTTATACAAAAGGTTTCAGTACTAGAATTAGTTATAATATCTCCAAAAGATTGAATAATAATTTTCATATTTTAATAAAATAAAAATAGGAGATCAAAAGATCTCCTATTTAGTTTACAAATAATATTTTTTAATAAGCTTATAAAATAGTTTCTTATCCATAATAACAGCTTCTCCAACAGAACAAATATTTATTTCCTTCTTTTCTTGTTTATTTCAAATTAATACGAAATCTTCGTTATTAATAGACGATTCTTCTCTAATCTTAAAATAACTAGGAGTATTTTGTACACATTTCAGTTGTATTCCTAAAGGTAGTTTTTGTTCTGTATCAATTAAATCCTGTTTATTATCATCTGCTCTTTTACTTTCAGATCTTGAAGTTACTATTCCAGTAAATCCTAGTTCTCTTAACTCCTTAGCTATTCTAACTTCATACGAATGTCCTTTGACTCTAGAATATCCTTTAGATCGTTTCCTCTTTGGTTTTATTTCTTCTGATACTGTCTTCTTCATCAATATATTGTTTTGCTATATTAATTAAATTAATTGTTTTATCTAATCCGTACTTTTTATAAAAATCTGAAATATCTTTACAATGATACTTTCTCGGAATAAATATAATAAATAAATCTGGATATTTTTTTCTAATCTTATTCATACTAGAAATCCCAGCAATGTCCGAATCATAGAATAAAACAATTTTCTTAAACTTAGCTTTTAAACGTTGATATTGGGAATCAGTTATAAAACAGTTTTCAGAAATTGGAGCAATAGCTGGAAGATTACTACATTCATATATAGTCATTACATCTTTTAGAGATTTTGTAATAACTAAATATTCTCCACCATTTCTTGGAAGTTGTTTAGCACCTTGTAATTGAATTTGTTTTCAATTAGAAATAAACTTATATTTTCTATTACCTGGATAGTAGATTCTTCATTGTTCTATATCATCTTTTATTCCTCCAAAATATCCAAATACTAGCTGGTTTTCTTTATATAAGTGAAATATTTCTCCATTTAAAAACACATTTTTACATGAGTAAACTCTAAATTTCTTTAAAGTTTCCTGCGAGATTCCAAACGATCGTCACCAATCTAATTCAAATCTATTTCAATCTTTTAACTCTACTTGAATAATAGCATTACCTTTATCTTCAAACTTCGTTTCAGAATATTTCTTAATTTTTGATGGATTAATAGTTAAATCTTTTCTAGAGATTATTCCAAAATCATTTGCAATTATTTGTAATGCTTTGTAAAAAGAGCAGCCAAATTTATACATTACTACCGATACACAATCTCCAGAAAAATCTCCTCGAAAATCTTTAAAGATAATTGTACCTTTTTTATTTCTGTAAAAAGCACAAGTTGGACGAGAATCAACTCTAAGTGGAGACTTAAATAAGCCTTTTTTGACAGGAATACCTAAATAATGCTCCATTAGAGTTTCTTCTCGCACTTTTGATAAAATCAATTCTTTGGTAACTGTCGGTTCTAATGTATAATTCACTAAATATATTTAAATACTAGAAGGGAAGGTCATCATCTTCATTTACATCTGCTGCTCCAAAATCTGATTTCATATCACTTAGTACATTATCAGATTTTGTCATATTTGTTGGAGTTGCAGTGGCAGCAGCTTGAATTCGAGACATTTCATATGAAGAAAGAGTCAAATCCTTGCCAATTACTTTAGAACTAATATAAACAATCCCCTCTCTATTAATACTAGCTACATAACTAGGAAGACTTGCATATCCATTTTTATTTGGAAGCAGTTTAATTTGAGTTTGTGTACCAACTTTTGAATCGAGAATCTTTTTCAAAAGTTTTACGATACCATCAAACGAACTTGCTTTAAACTGAGCCTCTCCTTTTTCAATTTTTTCACCAGCTTCAGGATTCAAGGCCATAATAAGTTGTTTACATTTAGCCATAAATTGTTCAGCAGGAGAAGCCTGTTCACGTTCAACTCCATTACGATCAGTTGTAGTCTTACGTTCAGCCGAAGTTGGTTCAAACATCTTATCATCGAAAATACCAGAACCGTCTACAGCTTCAAAATGAATATCAATAGTACCTACTGCATTAGGACCAAAGTCCTCTCCACGTTCAATCCCTTTAAATATTACATCATGAATTCCACATTTAAGACGATTATTTTCTACCACTCGTGCAGTCGCAACTGCACCCATATCAAACATATTTCCCATAGTTATATTAATTTATAATAATTTATTAATTTTTCTGTATTAATTAAAACGGAAGAGAATCTTCTTCATCAGAAACTGTAGAGTTAGTAATAATTTCGTTTGCAATATCTTCTAACTCAATTTCTTCATCTTTTAATTCTTCTGAAACTATTTCTGAATCACTATCGTTCAAAGGAGCTAGTTTAAATATATGTTCTTTAAATGGTTGTAATTCAAAAACAGTTCCATATTCTAATAATATTGTCCTTTGATTTCCTCTAAAAGACACAGTATTAGATTTTGTTAATTTATTTCCTGCTTTTTTATCTGTAAAGTATTCAGATTTAGCAATTACAGGAAATGTTTTTTCTTTTGATTCCTGAAAATAATTGATAGATATTCTATCTTCAGGATTAGCATCTAGGAAAGCTAAAGCCGTATCTGAAATAATTAATTTATTTGCAGTAACTTCTACAATAGCTTTTCCAGTAGTATCTCGTTTAACAGTAACAGAAGTCGAATTAGTAACAGTTAAATTTGATACCTTTTTAGTTGTTTCATCAAAATCAAATGATATTTTAAGCATTTCTTAACGAAGGATAAATTTGAGTCCAATCATAAACAACTGTTCCATCTTCTTGATATTTACCTAAAACAATATCTTTATTTCTAAGATGAGCAGGTCTTGCTCCACATTCAACAAATTTATCATTAGTATTGAAGCTTAAAATAGTGTTAGATTCATCATCGCGATACAAATCATTTATACTCGGTTTTTAAACCTATTTTTGAACCAATTAATAATAGGCTCTTTTTGTTTATAAGATAATTTATTAATATACTTTTGCATTTCTCCGTTAATGACTTGCACAGGAGATAATTGCTCTAATAAATATCTTGCAAAAACAGCTTCTTCATATGTAATAAACCAAGGGCTGCGATATGTTTTACCTTTTATGGCAAACCTAGCCATAAAACGTTTTGTTCTATTTATATCAGAATGTTGATCGATCCCTTTAATATCAAAACATGTATTCTCTCGACAATGTTGATTATGGTTCTGTACAGTTTGATTTGCAAATCTAAGATTAGATTTTCGATTATCAAATGTATTTAAATTAATGTGATCAATCATTTGCCCTGGTTTTGCATCCATTATATATCTATGATAATAACCAACGTCATTACTTACAAGATATATTAGTTGAGTAGATTTCGTAGGTTTAGTAGAATGCCATTTATATAAACTAACTCTATTTATATCTTCTAAATCTATTTTAAATTTATGAAGAGGTTCATTATTAATATTATATGTAACAATTTCGGCATAATTTTTATGTAAAATTATTTCGTTTGGATCGTACTTGCTTCTAGGATTTGAATCAAGAAACTTTCCATATTGTTGTAGTTGTGTAGCATGTTTACGACATAATGTGCCTCTCCCATAAAAAATTTTTCCACAATGCTTACATATGTGATTTTTATAATATTTTTTATTCATGTTTTTTGGTTCGAGATTAGACTATATCATATTCCTAATTTTAGGAACCCTCCTTGTAGTCGTTGAGGCTATTTTAATCGCCTGCTGATTGTCCAATCTTAATCATTTTTACCCTTTGGTAGATTAAGCTCTAAGGAGTTTCCAGCATATACGAGGTTTTCGATAATTATTACTAATTAAAGGGGCATTCTTAAGTTAACCCAATTGCATCGCTTTTAGAAGCTAAAATACGTCCTGTTTTACCTAACAGGTCAATTTGCTTCGCTGTTAAATCACTATTTGCAATAGCTGCATCTTTAGCATGACAGACAAGTATTACATTTCGAGTACACTTAGCAACCATATTAATAACTTGCTCTAAAGCATCTCTCATAAATTTATACCCAGCTCCCATTGCCGCGTCAATAACGTCGGTACCAGTAAACTTCTCTCCAGCAGGAGTTTGTTTATACAGATGTAATGCTAAAGGTTTAACTATATCTTCTAACGCTGTAACTGTATCAATTGTAATAAAATCGTAAGGTTTTCCAGCTTTAATTACTTCTTGACAAACTTCTTTAATATCTTTTACAGACGTTACTCTAACTTTAAGTGCTTCAATATATGCTAATCCACCTTCAGTATCAAGCATCAAGTTATTGGGAAGTTCTGCAAGAGCTGAACTTTTTCCTTGTTTAACTTTTGAGAATATAATTAAATTTCTCGGATCTTGTGTTTCTGCAGGTAGTTTAGATTTTGGCAATTCCATAATTAAAACGTATATTCAGTATTAGTTCTTATTATCTTTTTATCTATATCATTTTCTGATAAATCTTGTTGTATAATACGTTTTGTTTTACACGGAATATTTAGAGAAGGTTCTCTAATTAATTTTATATCAGTAATTTGTTCGGGTAAAGGTAATTCCGTTCACCAACCTACGGAGCCATAAAATCCACAATTTAAGACTTGATTAGCAATTCCATATCGATTTTTACTTATAATCAACCCTCTATATGTGTCTCTTAATCCTCCTCCATTTTCACCTAATATTTTATATCCTCTACAAGTAGAAAGTTTTTCTCTAGCAGGATAAAATATTTGTAAGGTTACATCGCTATCGTTTACAGGAGCACTTGAAGCCATAATATCATTTAAACCTGGTTCAGATAAATCAGCCTTTCTTCTATCCATAGAAGATGATTCTCTATTTTGCTGCATAATCATAAATCAAGATATTCGATATTTACGCTTAAGCGTTACCATATAAGAAGATGTTAAATCAATTTCTTCCTTTATTTTCCTACCTTCTTCTAATTTTAATCAATTTTGTTATCCTAGAAGTTTTTTATCTTCCAGTTCTTATAGTTTCCTATAAGTTCGGCATACATTTTCATCTTCATTTAAGTAAGATGTCAAACACTCTTGGAAACATTTTATTCTAATTTCTTAGGTTCAGTTTCTATGCTCTACGATAGCTTAGACTCTTTAGTTTCTAAGCTTATCTCGGTATTAGCATGATAAAAATCATCAAATACTTTCTTCTTACGTAAAAGAAAAAAGTCTGCATTTGTATATATCAGCTTATAAAATTTTTTTAAACTTTCTTTTTTGCGTATAAAAAGCCGATACATATCACAAGATGCAACAGTTTCGTTTGTTCCAGACGGTATTCATATTGTTTTTCCTGATCTTTTTTCTAGATTTATTGTAGAATCAATCCCAAATATTTTTAATTTTTCTTGTATTTCTTCTAAAATATTTCTAGTTGGAGAACAAATATTTCCTTTTAAATATTTTGAGACTCCTTTAACTTTACATACAAAAATCGAACCGTCTCCGTCAAAGTATCCTCTAATAAAATGTGGAATTAAATCAATAGAAAGATTAGAAGGAATCGATAATTCAGAGTAAGTTTTTCCTACTTTAATTCCATATTGAGATAAATTTTCACAAATAATTTGAGAGGAAATAGCAAATCCGATGTTATTTCTTCTTTTTTGAAGTGTTATTTCAGGAGAAAAATAATTTTTTATTTTTTCTACTAAATAAGAATCGGAATCTTTAAGACAAAGAACAATTTGTTTACCACTAGACGACCCATCTGCCATTAATAACCCAATAATATATGCTTCTATGCCATTATTAACATTCTTACAATCTCAATTAATTGTAATACAATTTTTTCTGCTTATCCGTCTTTGTTCACCACTAGATCGAATTTTAATTCCATGTTTTTTAAAATGATAATAAGCATCTGTATGAAAAGTGGAATTAATTGCACTAATTGACATTCCACTCTCATACATTTGGATTAATTTGTTCAAAAATTCAGTAGTAATTTGTTTTCCCATATTTTAATTTTTTATTGTAACTATTTTTATTGATCAAAGTTACATTAATTAAATAAGAAATACAAATATTACTATTTAATTTTTATTTTAGCTTTTACCGATATTGTTTGATTTTTCAATAATTATTTCTAATTAAAGTGCCATTTCTAGCAAAGCATGATCTATAACCCCAATAACTTTCTGATTGGGATTATTAGGAATATAGATTTCTCTTCCATCTATTTCCTCGATCTTTCCAAGCTTTTGAAGTATAGGAATAGTAGTTTTATACAGAATTCTTGCAGATAAACCAGAATCAAATATAATTAATCTATCTTCAATACTCTGTATTCACTCTTTTGCCTTTCGTAAATATTCATAATTTTCATCAGTTAATATTGAATCAAACGAAAGAACATTATTAGTCGTTAAATAAATACCAAATTCTTCCGCACAATACAAAGCCATTAATTTAGCTAATAGGATTTCACTACCTAATTCAAGACTATAATAAATAAAATATACTGGATCTGTACTATTACGTAGCATTTGATACATAAAAAACAATACGAGTGAAGTTTTCACATTGTTATCGTAAAGGTTTTTTATCCTTTACTTCTTATAGTTTCCTATAAGGTCAGCATATGTTTTCATCTAAATTTAGATTTAGATGTCGGACACTCGTGGAAGGATTATATTCTAAGCAGATTCACCTTCTATGCGTTACGATACTAAAGACTCTTTAATTTCTTTAGTTATCTCGGCATTAGCGTGCACTTTATCAAGATCAATATTATAAGTATCTTTAATAAACTGTTTAGCCTTCGCCGATATTGCCCGATCATTATCTATAAAATCACTTTTATAGACGGCAAAATGATTATTTTTAAAAATTAAATATCTTTGATATTTTCTTTCTAAGTATATTGTACAATCCGAATATATTCAGTTTAAAAAATCAATTCCATGATTTTTATCAGCGCAAATAGAATATATATTACTATTGTGACGCGAATCGTGAACTCATCTTCATTTAAAATTAGATATTGTTTCAAGTTTTTCAAGAAATTGTTTTGTTCCTAATATTGATATATTAGGTGTACAATATTTATTTTTATTAAAAGAAAGGCATCCATCTCCATCAAAATAACCTCTGATGAAATGTCTAACTAAATCTTCCGAAACAACATTTATATCTGGAAATGTTAGAATAAGCGATTTATTAGGAACACAACCTTGTTTAATTAAACTATCATGAAGTTGAGCATTACGAATAGAAAATCGGCATCGATTTAATAATTTTATATCACAACAAACATTAGTAGTTGATTTAAGACTTTGTTTTAATTTTAATAAATGTTGTACATCTATGATCTTTAAATCACATGATACTTTATTATCTGTCTGAGATATATTTCCATCTGCATATAAAAACCCTAATCAATATGCTTTTTCTTCAGTATCAATTTTATCAAAAAAGTCTGAGTCACAATTTGGAATAGGATATTGCAAATTGTATTTTTTAAAGAGTTTAACTACAACTTCCCAACTAACATTTCTTGCTTTACCGACTTTTGCTAAAGAATTTCCAGCTAGTAATTCTTGATACATTTGTTTTACTAAAGCTTCATTAAATTTATGTTGAACATGAGCTGACTTTCTATAAAAATAAACTCCAGATTTAGTTAAATGATGTGAAATCATTTTTGCAGAAATTGGATATTTATTTGAAAGAGTAATATATGATATATTTGGATTTTCGTGTAATTCTTTAATTATCTCTTCAAATAATTCTAGTTTATGCCTTCTTGTTTTAACTGAACAATAATTTCTAATAATAAATAAATCTATTTCTAATTTGTCTAAATTTAATTTCTCAGAAATTTCTTGAGAATTTAATCCAGATTGTAACAATAATAAAATTTTATTTTTATCCATAGGAAATTTTTTTTTACTTTTTTGCAAAAAATAAAAATTTCCTCTAATAATACCAAAGATATTAATTTTAAAAATTAATCTTTTTTACCTCCACTACTTTGAGAAGATATTAAATAATAGCGACTATCTTGAATTCCTCCTATTAGTTTATCTAATTTTGAAAGACCAGTTGATGTACCAATGTTTTTTCCCTTACGTCCGTCCTCAATTAGTTTTCAAAGAATTCCAATATCGCTCATGAATTACATACTTTCATATACATCAAATGAAGAAACTGTTTCAGGAGTAATTCCCTTTTCTTTCATTAATTTTAAATCATTCCATTTACAACTTGCAACAAATTCTAATATTCCACTTTTAATAAGTTTATTAGATTTTGCTCATTCTAATAAATCCATAATTTCTTTATGTTTTTCTTTTGAATGTCCAATTGTTTTAGAATAATAAAAATAAAATTCATCTAAAGAGTAAAACTTTTTAGAAATGTTTCTTAAACTATATACTTTTCCATTTACAGTACAAAAAGGTTCGTAGTTATCAAACATTTCTTTACCTAATTCTCCAGAACGTTTAATATAGCTTTTAATAAAATTCTGATTAAATTCTATATCATTAGGAATATATTTATCAGGATTATAGTTTTTCTTTATAATTCCTTTTTCTTTTAAAGAATTAAATAAAGGTTTCAGATATTTTTGTCCTCCGTTATTTAATCATTTAGAAAGATATTCTGGATGGCCTTCTTCATCTTGAGCTAAGAAAGTTAAATAAATTAATAGTAACTCATCAGCAGTAATATTATATTCAATTAGAATATTTATGATTGTATTTAATTCCACTAAAATTAATTTTGTTAATCAAAAATTAACTTCAAACTTTTAGCTCTAGTTTATTAGATGTTTAGTTTGTGGAATTGTTAAAATCTATATTCAATACTTTTAATTGTATCTCTTTGTCTAGTTTCAATTTGCTGTCTATTTAAAACTGCATCTAGTTGATATTCAGTAATAGTTATATAAGAATGAGTTGAAGAGTTTGAATACCAATTTTCTTCCATTGTTCCAGCTATAATTAGACTAAATACTTCTGAAACTTTATCGCCTTCTTTTCTTAGTATTCTGCCTAAACGTTGATTTTTTTGGATAGATGCGCTAGTTCCACTAAGTATAATTGCTACACTTAAGTTTGGAACATCTAGTCCTAAATCTGCTGCTTTATTAGTATTTAATACACCAACTGGTAAACTTGAAAACTCTTCTAAAGTTAATCTATTTTTCTTCTTTGTTTTACCGCTATGTAATGTATACCCATATTTTATTTTCTCAGCTTCAGCAATAGTTGCAGAAAAAGTAATACATTTACAATCCTGTCTATGCTCTAATATTTTATGTGCTATTTCTAATTTTTTCGGATGTTTCATCACAAAGTCTTTCCGTTTCTTTAAACACCTCAACCAATCCATAGCTATTGCTGTTATTTGATCGTATGAAACTCCCATATGTTTAGCATATGCACGGCGTTTAATAATATTTGTTACACATCCCATTGCGGTGTCAAACTCATAGTTAAAAAAAGAAAAATACGAGTTAAACTTTTTATTTAACTCTCAATACTCACTTAAATCAACTTTGAGTAATATTTTATACTCTCGATAATCAGATAATCAATTATTTTCAATAGCTTCTTCTACAGTGACTCTATCAACAACAGGACAATATTTTTCTAATAGTTTATGTCTACCGTCTAATCGTTCAAGAGTTCCTGTTAGACCTAATATATATTTATATTTTACAGCGCTAAATATCTGAATAAAAGTTGGACTACAGGCAGTATGGATTTCATCAATAATTAGTAAATCTACAAAATATCTTTTTTTAATAATTGTATTAATAATTTCAACCTTACAACTATTAAATAAATGATATTTAATAAGCTGTCTATCTCATTGTTCTTTTAGTATTTCTGTAGGAACACTTATAAGAACCTGAGTATCAGGATTAGATTTTAACATTGACTGAATTAACATTATAGATAAAAATGTCTTACCATAGCCTGTAGTGCATTCTAATATCCCTTTACCATTATTATCTAATCATCGTTTAATGCTTTCTTTTTGTCGAGTTGTTCTATCGAGCAATTTCCCAAATTTTACATTTACTACAATCGTGCTCTTTACAGTTATGACAAATGTAAGATGCTTCTGCGTATGAAATAGTTGAATAATTATCTAAATTACTAATGCCATCATCTCCATAGGTATCATAATACCATGAACAATACGCTTTATCAGGAGAATCATGAATATATACTTTTATAGCTTTATTTATAATATCATAAATAAGATTTAAACATTTTTCTAATTCATTTAAGCGTCCATATTCTCTTGAAGTATGTTCTTTATAATATCCACAAGATAAATTAATAGCAGAAACATTAACTGTTTCTTTTAATACGCCAATATCTGTAAATGTTCCAATTGCAGGCTTATATTTATATTTTTGTAGTAAATCTGAAATATCTTCAAGAAACTCGTCAGAGGCTATTTTTAAGCAATTTGTTTCTACAATTATATCAGAATTTCCTCGTCTATCAGGCTCAATCATAAATCTAATATTGCTAAAAAATTCTGAATTTAATTGCGCTTCTATAGCACCTATACCATAAGATTCTTCTTGTACAGTAAAACACACTTTGATGTCAGGTAATATTTTTAATAATTGTAAAATAATACAAATACCAAACTTATCGTCTGCTCCTAATCCACAAGGTTGTTTAGTATCCTCTGTAACAGCTCAGATTAAATTATTTTTAAGCATAATTTTTCTAGGTATATTAAGATTATGTATTTCATCCATATGTGCTATTAAACAAGGATACGTCTTAGGAGAAGTTGTATTTTTTGTAATAAACAGATTTCCTACTTTATCTATTTTATATTGAATTCCTTTAATTTGATAACAATAGTTTATAATATATGTTGTCATTGGGAATTCAAGACCAGATGGACTATTAATTAAACATAATTCCTCTAGTAGCGGTAAATTTAATTTTAACAAAATTAGTAATTATTTATAATTAAACCTAATAAATTAGAAAAAAAAATTAAAATTGATTTGGAATTTATAAAATTAAATTAGTTAATATCTAAACTCCAATTTTTATATTCTGCTACACGTTGAATATTGTTTTTAATAGTCTCCCACTTATGTATATGATAATCGAGATCGTTATTTAGCAATAGTAATATTTTATCTCGCAGTGTCTTCAATGTAACAGAAGGAAGATCAACAATTTTAGGTAAATTTGGCATTTGACGCAATGCTCGAAATTCTGAATAAGAAAGTCCAGTAGGACATATTCTTAATTTAATTTCAGGATTAATAATTAAACGTTCCTTAATTACATCCATACGATTACGCATTTTACCATTACTATCATACTCAGTTAATTCTTCCTTTTCTGCATCAGTCAATCAGATACCTTGCGCTAAAATAAACTTATCAGAAATCATCTTTTTATTAATAATTTCTAATTTATCAAAACAAGCATCCATTAACTTTGCAAGTGTAATCTTTTCATAAATTGCTGGAAGTCCTGTAAATATTGTTGCAATTGAATCAGATAAAGACAGATTATCTGCTGATTTACGTTGATTTATATAATCAAGAATATCTTTGCGAGTTTTAAGTGCATCAACCTCACATTCAGTTAGCAAATAACGTACAAATAATTCTGCATTACAATCATTATAAATTCGATTGATATTTTCTCTAATTGTTATTTTCCCTGGATTATACCGATTAGTATTATATAGCATTTCATTACTATGCTTTCAGAACTTTTTTAGTTCTTCTCTTGTACAATCCATTAATTTAACATCTTTTCCATTTTGAAAACGCCACGTAAACGAATTAATATCGTTACTTTTATTTTCAATTGCTTGCTGCAATATACTTCCAAATTCTGTACTCATATATTTAAAAATTAAATTCTTTATTGCTTATATTTTCTTGTACTTTAATAAAGTTTATAAAGTAACAATTAGTATAATTATAGACACAAAAATCTTTTTGTTCTGGATTATACCATTGTGTTACTCCAGCCTCTACAAACTTACATGTTAAATATCCAACATCTCCTATTTTAAGTTCAGTAGAATAGTTTCAATTAGGTGGTTTAGTACAAGCAATATACTTTAATTCGCTGTTTAGTTCTTTATCAACATCTTCAAATACATAATTAGTATATGTACCATCTTGTACAGCAACTAATTTACATTTCAGAGTTAACATATTGAACTATATTGTTTATTCCTAACAAATGAAATCTTGTATTATTAATAGTTTGGAACATGTTTTGATGATAATGACCATAATACCAATCTTCTATGGTATTTGTTTTAGAAAGTTCGTTATAAAGACGTTGTAAATAATCTCTTTCATAGATCAATTCATCCATTAGAGTTAGATCATCTTTACAAAATTGCTTAACTATAGGATTATCGAATCCATAAGGATAAGCACAAGTAGGAGCACAATGACTACAAATTATCTGTATATTTTGGAATTGTGAAAGATCATCTAAATAGGCAATTTTTTCATCTTCCCAATAACCCCAGCCATTTTGTTTCCGATAAAGTCGATCTATTGAGGTTCCACCACCAATAGTTAGAATTCTTTTATTTTTAAATTCTATAATATCATAATCAGATAGAGTAATTACTCTTCCTGATTTATATTTAGGGTTCTGAAAAGCTAAAAACGAGTCGTGGTTGCCTCTACAGCACATTATTATACAGTTTTGCTTCTCGCAAATCTTTTTAAGCTCGCTTAACTTCTGTTCTTCTAACTTTGGAGCAAATCCTAATCCTACATCTCCACATAAAATAATACAGGAGTTAGATATTTTATTTTTAAATCCAACTCCTGTTTTTATAAAGTATTTAATATAATCTAGATTTGCGTGAATATCACCGCAAAAATAAAGATTATCAATATCATCTGGTATTTTAATCCGTGTCTCCTTTGTAAGCATTCATAATAGATTTTTCTTTACGCAACCAAGACCCTTCTTCTTCAGCAATATCAAGTGCAGTTCTACTAATAGACTCTTCTTCTCAATTTGTTATCGTTAAGCTTTTTATCTTAACTTCTATATCTTTTATTCGATATAGTTCAGCATATATTTTCATCCTCACCTTAAAAATGTTAGGAGCAGATCACTCGTGGAAATATTTTATTCTATTTTATTATTAATCGTTAATACTAATTTGAAAATTAATTAAAGTATTATAAATATTTTTAGCAATTTGTTCTTTATACTGTTCTGCTAGTTCTTTAATCTGATTTTCTTTAGCTTTTTTATAAGCTTTAAATGCTTCCTCAACAGTATTAAAAGAACCTAAATGAATTTTCTTACTTCGGCAATTTATTTGCGCAATTATAGAGTTTCCCTTTTTTCTTACTCCAATTGGATATTCTCCTCTACAATTATGTCGAAACGTAAAACACGCATTTATTTCTGTAGGAATAAAACAGCAAAATTCTGGACCATAAACCTTATTTCCTCAATGTAAAATATCTTTGTCTACTACAAAATTTTCATTTGGACAATTTTGCTCCCATCATTCTGCATAATTTTGGTAATTTAATCATTCGTCACATACATATGCTCCAACAGCACCATAATTTTTATAAGAAGAACAGTTTTTATTATAACATCTATTAAGCATTTCCTTTCACCGTTTATAAGATGTAAACTGAGGTTCTTTACTGTTTCGGCTATGATACTTACCTATCCCTAAATATCCGATATTGTATACTGTTGGCTGCATAGGATCTAGAACACATCCTTTTTTAATATTACCTAAAGAAGCTTGGATGATTGATCCTGTTCTAATAAATTTAATACGTATACAATTTGAATTTAAATACTCTAAAATTAAAAAATCTCCAAAATTATTAGAAGATAATACTTTTCCTTCTCAAAATTGCTTATTTTTAATACTTATTTGCCCCATATTATATTTATATTTTAATATTCATAATTATACAAATATAATACTTCTTTTTTAGATTCCCAAACAAATTAATAAAATAGGTTCAATTTCTATGCGTTACACTGATATAACCCATTTAAAGTTATATTTAGCACGGTATTAGCATCTCAGCTTTCACCGTTTTTGATCTGTTATTGTTAACGTATTTCTACGCAACCAGGCAAAAGAAGTTTACCTGTTCTTGAACTAAACGTCCAACTTTTTCATCATCTCCGTTTAGCCAATTAAAAGTAGCCCAATCATTATCTGAAATTGCTTGATTTACCATATCATAGATAAGACCTGTTGTTTCAATTTCTTTATCTACAGTTAAAGCGAATGGTTTAATGTTATCATCCCATTTCTCTACAATTCCTGGAATTTCAGGATAGATAAATATAGCATCATTTTCGTTTAAATAACCATAAATCCAATCGTGATGAAGTTTTTCTTCTTCTGCTCGGTCTATATAATATTGTTCAAGTACAGCTAGACCTTGAGTACCATAAAAATTAGCAAAGGTACGATAAAGATTATGATTATACAATTCGTGTTGTAATTGACGTACTAGTAGTTCTACCATTTTATCTGATAAAGTACAGATACGTCTTTTCATTACATTTACTTCAGTTTTAGCTACTCTTGCGTCTGTAATTTGGTCTTGCGTTTGCGTGTTTGTTTTAAGTCGCATGTAGGATTATATTTTGAAATAGTTATACACTTATTGTTTCTTCAATAAGTATCTTCTTTAATATTTTGATCTGATTCAAAGTATTTTGAATAAATTAAACAACAAGTATTTTTGGTAACTTCAACTATTTCTAAACGATAATTATTCATTAATTATAGATAATAAATTAACTACTTCATTATGCATTGATTTTAATTCTTTAATAAAAGTTTTCAAATCAATTACATCTAGTTTTTGACTTAATCGTTCATGTGAAATTGCCTGGATACAGTTTTTTAGAGTCATACTATAACCGTAAAGTTTCCAATTTGTATTTGTATTATTACGAAAAAACAAATCAAATCTACCTCGATTATCAGACTCCATCTTGAAATCAGCTTCTTCTATTACCATATATATAGTCTGTAAATTGTATCGTGGAAATTAAAATGAAATTGATCTTCTAATAATGTATACAGATAAGACGAAATATAAAATTCTTTATCATTAATAGTAAAATGCATATCAAAATCAAATTCATCTTCATCATCAGTAATCATATACTGAGTAATATCAGCATCATTAAACCATATAATATTGAGTCCTTCAACAATAGAATGTAATTCTTCAAACTCTAGATGTAAAACCTCTTCACCCATAGCAATGATATTAAAGATAAGTTCAATCTTACGAGGAATTACAATATCTCCAGTCCAATTATGTTTAATACAAGGATACCAATGATTACCTACTTTTTTAACTACTAATATATTATTCATTTATCTTGTCTTCTTGTAAGTTTAAACACTCTGCTGCATGGCAAGCATATAAATCTGCCATTTCGTTAAACGAATTTTCATTATGCCCTTTTACTCAAATAAATCTGGTATCGTGAATCTTTAAATATTCATATATTTGTCGCCATAAATCTAAATTTTTCTTAGAGAAATCGTTTGAAGAAATTCACTTTTCTAAATGTCCATTATTAATACTTCCAACAACATATTGTGAATCAGAATAAATAGTAATTTGTGTAGGAGTATCAAAATATTTTAATGTTTCTAATACTCCATAAAGTTCCATCCTATTATTTGTAGTATTTTTAAATCCTTGATAGATTTTTTTTATTATTTGCTGATTTTGAGTAATTATTGTTGAGTATCCTCCACAATTGATAGATGGCTTAAAGCTTCCATCAGTTCAGGCTTCGTACATATTACTTGTTTAAGAATATAGTCTTGTAAATACAAAAATATTTCTTCTCCTTCAAGACCATAACACCGCATTAAATGATACACAGCATGTCCAATCTCATGAATTAAAGTTAATACCCCAGAATCACTTTGTATCCATACATAACATACATTATCTGGAGTTATAAAAACTTTTCCATCAATATCATCAGTATAAAAATTTGTTAAATCACTAGGACAATTATGTACACTACATATATAATTATCTACTTCTTGGATATTATCTGATTGTAAAATAGTTACAATACTATTAAAAATTGGGATTTTTACTATTAACTTTTTCATTTAAGATTATCCTACTGTATCTATTATTTCTTCATATTCAGTAAATTCAAATACATCAATTCTTCCACTAAATATAATTTCTTCTTTTGTACAAAGTTCTTGAAGTTTTTCAATAAAGTCGTTTGGATCTTTAGAAGTACTAAATTTTCCTTTTATAACAATATCGTTAGTCATTTTGATAAAGTTCTTTTTCAATTTGTTTGGCGGTCGTAATAAATACTTCAGAAATGTTTTCCTTAGTAACTGATACTGTTACAATAGGAGTCTTAAGAGCACGCCCCTCAGATATTCTGCGTCCGATTTTCTTATTATAAACATCTTTTCCTGAACAACAAGCTACTCCGAAAGAAAGTAAATTTGTATCATAATCTAATGATCCACAAATAGTATATCTTGGATAATTTTTAATGATTTTACCAAAATTTATTTTATCTTTTGATAAATCTACGAAAGCTTCTACTTTCATTCTGGGAGCCGTGTGATAAAATCTAGATTTTTTCATAACTTAGTCTTTAAAATTATAATCTATGTAATATAATATTTATTAAAAAGGAAATTAATAAAGCTCATAAATATCCTATAACAGGAACTCCAAATAAACTTACTATAATTAGATTTCATCCATATAACACAATTAGTGGATAAATTCCGAAAGTAAATATTAATTGAATTATTAATAATATTAACATTAATTTATGGAAATCTTCAATATTTTCCTCACTTTTAGATATTACTTCAATTACCTCTTTTAATTCTAAAAAGGTTAATTGTGTAAACTTAAAATATAATCTAAAAATAGTTTTTATAGTATTTCAATAATTATTAATCATTATTAACATAAACTTTTTATTTCGTTTATATTTATTCTTTAATTTATATGGAAGAGGTTTGCCATATAATCTAATTTCCTCTTCTCTAGAAAATTTTCTAGAAGTTTTAATATAATCTAATATAAATTTATCCATAAAATAAATATTTTAGAGGTATAGATAAGATTCGAACTTATGTATAAGGTTTTGCAGACCTTAACCTAACCACTCGGTCACTATACCTTTGTTTTCTATTTTCTACTATATTTCTTAATGTTTTCTTCTCTATCTCTTTTAGCATCCTCTACTGAATAATTGTATTGATTATGGTATCTTGGATAACGTAAAGGTCTATGTTCATAATCAAATACCCAATCACATACATCATAATCATTAACTATTTCTTTCTCTTGGGGAATTACAAAATTAAAAGTAGGATCATCTAAACGTTTTAAAGATTCTCGAAGATATTGACGGACTCTACGTTTAATAGTACGATAGTGTGTACCATACCCTCCCGCATCTTTTACGATCGGTTGTTTATAACTTCTAGACATAAGTAGAAAATTTAAGTTAAAGTTTATTTTTGCTTAATTGCTTTATAAACTTCTTTTAACCACAAGTTATCTTTTGATCTTTGTGCTTGTAGTTGTTTTAATTTAGATATATTATCTTCTAGGCTATTTAATAATTGAGTAATTTGTTTTTCTCTAGCAAGTTTATATTCCTTATCTACTAATTTTAATCGAGTCTGAGCTTCTGAAAGTTGGTTCTTGTAATATTCAATAGTGCCTTTTTGAGAAGTCTGTTCTAATTGATCAAGCATAAATTGTTTGAAAGCTATTAGATCTTCAGAACTAGGATTCCAATTAGTAACTTTCATAGTCATTTTTAGAACAATTTCTTCGAACCGTTCTAGTTTAATTAATTGTTCTTTACAACACTTAATTGTTTCACGCAAATCTGAGCGATAACTTTCAATAGTGAAATTTTCAGAAACCACTTCAATTAATCTTTTACAATCTTTGTTAATCATTACAAGATTATAATCATTGCTTTGAATTGTTTCTAAAAACTCTTCTTCAAAAACATTACATTTCTCACAACTAATAAAAGTACGTAAACAATTTTTAGCAAATGTTTCAAAGGAAACTTCTCCAGTATTCTGAAAAAGAATACTTGTATAACCTGTGCATTGCATCTTTTTATATTTTGATAATTAAACATCACACATAATTATATATAACGTGTGTTCCTGCTTAGACTCGAACTAAGATATTCTGCTTAGAAGGCAGATATTCTATCCCTTGAATTACAGGAACATCTGATTTTATTTATATTGATGTATGACTATTCCATCGTTTGGCCACCAAATGCTTATATTATCGTTAAAAATAGTAGTGCCTAGATCATCAGTATCCATTTTAAAATTATCAATATAAACAATACTTTGAGGTTGAAAACTACTTTTTAACTTCGCAATTTGAGTTTTGTGATTAAGAATTAAATACAACATATTATTCGGTTTTAAGTTTTTGAAACTGAATTATTTCATACATATAATCTAATTTTCCAAAGAGTTGTTTTAAAAAATATTCCTCTGTTGGATGTTTAATATTATCGTAAACTTTCATTATTACTGATTCTGAATTAGTTTCAGAATCAGTATTTTTTGCACAATAAGTAACAGAATAAAGTTGCATTATTTTGAAATAATTTTAGTAGCGAATAACATTAAATCAGACGTAGGAACTTTGATAATTAGGTCTTTAGCTGTAGGACGCATATATACTTGATATACTTTGGGATTAAATCTAACTATTTTAGAATAATCTACTTTATCATATAAAAGAGATTTAATTCGATTTTTAGAAACTATAATTCAACTGCTAAATGTTTCAAAAGCAAAATATTTTGCTTTTCCATTTAGTCATCCTTTTTCTCCATTTCTATTTTGATATTCAATTCAATGAAATCTATCATCTAATGGTCCAGATCTTGTTTCGCCTTTAACTCCTTTTACATCAAATCCTATATTATTTCAGTACAAATCAATGTGATCAAACATATCTACTTCTTTAGAAGGATATGTAATAGTTCCTCCAAAATTATCAATTAAAATTTGAGCAAATTCTTTCTCTTTTTGCTTACCTATTTTAAGGAAATTATTCATTAGTAAGACTGAATATTAACTAAATTTGGTTCATATTTTAATAATACTTCTCTAATTCATTTTTTTGATGGATTACCTAATTTTTTTTGTATATTACCATATGTTCAATTATCACGTCTAAGAAATAAAACGATTGCTTCTTTTAAATCAATGTTAGGATACTGATTCTGAATAGGTCTGATATCTTCTTCAAATATTCCAATAGGTAAATTCATATTATTTATTCAATAAAGTTTTAAAGAAAAGTGTTATTACTTCTTTAAATTTAATATTATTTCGTTTAAGATAAACTAAATAATATATTATCATAACTAAGTTAATTATAGGTATGATACTAAAAGTTATTTCAGTAAATAAATCAAATTTAGTATAATTTTTACAATTAACATATAAATCTACTGATAATATTATAATAAACGTAATAATAATTGTTAAAAAATATATAATTCACAACATAATATATAAGTTTAATTAAATTTTGCGCGCTGTAGAGGTGACGATCCCCTTCTTCTGGTTTTGCTTACTACTATAGTTTTCACTACCAAAAAGTACATCTTGTTTGTAGTCTGGAGCACGTCTTCATCATATCAAAATTGACTTAGATGCTTGATTATCTGCTCTCTCGCGGCTAGAAATTATTCTATTCCGACGTCGTTACCATCAGCACTATCTGTTAAGGATTCAACGTTATCATCAAGTACATTTATAGTATTTCTACTATAAAGCTCCATTTTAAAGACCAGCGTTCTGCCAACGTAAACTACCAGCGCTATTAATTCTTGCAATTACCAATATATTCCTATATAATCTCCGTAATTATCTACTAAGTAAGAGTTAGCTTCTAATTCAGGGATTATTTGTTGGAAATCTAAATTTGAATTTTTAATAAAGATTCCAAACTTTCCTTTTGTTGCTTCAGAGATAATAATATCTTCTATTTCACCTATACTATCAATAACTACTATTTTAGTATTATTTAATGAGTTATCGACAGCAACTTTTCTCATAATATTTGCGTTTACCATAATATATAATATATATCATTTATATCATTGTATATAATTCTAAATCCAAGCTGAGTTAATTCAGGTACAAATTCAGGTTTATGATAATCTCCAAAATAGATAATTCCAAACTTTCCTTTATTTGCAGCTTTCCTAATTGCTTCAAATATATCATCCAATGTTTTAGGTTCACACATGTCATTCCATCTGGCATTATATAAAGAAGTCATTAAAGCATTATATTGGTCCATTAGATCTATTTTTAATAATATTATACAATATATAACTATTTTGAGTAAAGCTAGCTAAACTACTAATTAATAAAGGCAAATCATTTATAATAATAGAGTGTATTATCCAGAATAACATCCCAATCCAAATGGCTAAAAATGTATTAAATGATAAACCACAAGTATCTTTTGTTTTATAAATAAAAATACATTGTGGTAAGTAGGCTAGAGTAATTATAATACAAGCAATAGTTCCAAAAAGCATTACTTAAGTAATAAATTTTCTAAAGCATTAAGAAATTTGTCAACTTTTTCATCTTGATAAAAACAGTCAAGATCTGTTCCTCTTAATTTATTTACCGCATTTGGATACATCTTATATGCAACATTAAATATAGCTTGACCATATCTAATACGCTGCGGTTGAGCATTAGCCTCAGAAATAATTTCAGCTTTATTTAGTTTCATCTTCAAAAAATGTAAGAATTTCTTTAAATTGTTTATAGTTATCTTTTGAAATAATAAATTCTCCATATTCCCCGTATTTACTGCGATAGCCAAGTATATATTTAATACCTATTATTACTCGTTTCCAAAATGGGAGAGAACATAAATGATATTCCAAATATATTTCTTTATCGTCTTTATTAAAATGAAGAATTAATAAGTGTTCTGAAAAATTACAAGAACATAGTATTGTAGAATATTCAGGTTGAGTCATGTTTTTATACTTATTTTATTATATTAATAATTAAATGTTATTAGACTTTATCTATAATATTTAATTACATTTACAAAAAGCTAGTTTAATAAATATACCGCATCTAATAAATTTAAATCAGTAAATCCAATTTGTGGATTAACTTGAATTAACTTACTTTTCTGATGTTCCAAAAAATCAGTTCTATCGTCAATAATTATATAATCTTTATATAATTTTCCAAAATTATTCCACCAATGTTGAATCTCTGAACCTCTAGATTTATCTTCTTGAGATACATCAAACATATGTTCTGGAGTTTCATCTATAATCAATTCTATAAAATCATTATCCTTCAATAATTTTTTATAACCAGTAGAATATCTCCAATCGCTAGAAATAACTATTTTTGAATTAGTTATTCTACATAATACTTTTATACGTTCTATACAAAATGGATCTAAGTCAGATTTTAACTCATTACGAGGACAAATATACCATTCTGTATAATTCAATACTCCATCGATATCTAAGAAAACAATATTATTCATAATTTAATCATTTTAGTACTCAGGGTGGGACTCGAACCCACAATTCATAAAGAACTACATCCTAAGTGTAGCGAGTCTGCCTAATTCCTCCACCTGAGCTTTTGCGGAGAGCAATAGAATCGAACTATATACTTATTTCTAAGTACAAAACAACTTAGCAGGTTGTTCCTATCACCATCAAGGTTTACTCTCCTTATTCTTTCCTACCCTTTTATCTATAAAAGACCTGCTGAACTTATCCGAGTTTCTATGAACCTAATCATATTCAAGGGTACAGGCAAATAAAAATTAAATACTATCTGTTACAACAGAGTCAATAGCTACACTATCAACTGAATCTACAATAATAGAATCAGTTTTAGTTGTATCTGTTACTACTTCTACTGAGTCTACAGTTGTATTTTTTACACCAGTAGTATTACAAGCTATCATTAGACTAAAGAACATGATAGCTACAATAAAAACTTTCTTCATAAACAATTAATTAGATTTATTATTGAATTTTTAATCTACTAGACAACTACAAAAATACGAAAAATATTTTTAAATTAAAAGACTTACATAGATATATTATATCTAATTCGAAAAATCATCCAAAAACTTATCATATATGTATATTTCAAAATCAGTATCTTCAAATATACGTTTAAAAATGTGTTTATAAAATTCTCTATGCATTGGATTTACTTCAATCGCAAGTTCGTGAAATAAAACTGGAGACTCTTTAAGAATATAATTCTTAACTTTATTTAAACATTGTTCAAAAGCTGAGAATTTAATCAAATATGGAAATTGTTCTGCAAAAACATTAATAACCCACCCTTTATCCCCTCCAACAAAAATAGGATGGATTTTACCCATATAAGAATCATATAATTCTAAGTCTGCATTCAAAAATAATTTACGATATTCTTGATAAACTATTGGAAATTTATTTCGCACTTTTTTATCAAAAATATTTCGACAATTTACAATATTTATACGATACATTTGTTCTGCATCTAGAATAGATGTATCTCGGACAAACTTCAAAGTCATATTTTTAATGTTAACAATAATCTAGGTTTACTAACAAAAAGAGAGACTATAATTAAACTTAGACTATTGTTGATTTGAATTTTTATTAATTTTGAACTTTTGAATATGGATAACTGGAACTGCATTTATATACCAGTTAATAATTCTGCGAACAACATTATTTGTTGTTTTTGCTTCAAGTAATGTATATCCTGGATAATAAAGTCTTATATAGTCTGTATGATAATCATATTTATCACAAATCCATACTTGAAATATCATGACTAACAATATACCAGCAAATGGCACTAGTGACAAAACAATTCCAAAAATTGCTCTATCGAGTCGAATTCCAGAATCTTCTTTCGCAAAAACAATTATAGATATAATTGCAGTATAAACCGCAATTATTTCCATTACTATTAAAACGATAACAATAAACATTATTTGTTAAGGATTAACATTTTATTATCCTGAATAATTTGAGTTTTATTTCACATACCTCTGATGTTAAATGTATATTCCTCAAAATCTTCTCCAATTGTATAACCTATAATAATTGAGTTAATATTTTTTTGCATAACTCAGGCGGTATAAATTTGGTTATCTATTTGAATATAAACATCATCGTATATTTGTATGTCTTTAATCTTTTTTAATGGATCTACAGTAATTTCATTTAATAAAAGTTCTTTTTTCTTTGGAAATAGGAGATTCAAACAATACTTTAATAATTGTTTGATCATTTTTTTCTTTTCTTATTCTTGTTATAATCCTCGTTATCTTTAAATTTACGAGGTTTCTTTTTGTTTCTAATTTCCTCTACTTGATCACTACCTATTTGGTAATCTTTTAACCGTTTTGGCATAATTAAGAAATTAAAAATAAAGAAGGAGTAAATCTCCTTCTTTATAATTTAGATTTGAACTAAATTTAAAATTTCCTGATTCATAGCAGCTTTATACAAATCAGTAGTAGTCTTCAATTCTCCTGTAAACAGAAAGGTTAATACACTTGCAGAATATCCTCCAAAGTAGAAAGTATTTTTTACATTCCCATAAGTATCAAAGTTAACACGGGAATGTTCATTATAATAATCATTTGTAATATTCCACATAACTATTACAAAATTATCCACAAATTCTTCAGAAAATCCTGCCCAAAATAGTTTCCTGCGTGCTGCCTCAATATTAGATGCATTTAAACTAACTGGATCTAACTCTCCATCACTAATACATATGATTCCTGTAGGAAAATCAGATTCAGCAACTCCCTGTTTTTTAATTTTAATAAATAAATCAATAACACTCTGGAAATTAGTACTTCCATACGCTTCAGAATGATCATTAAACCACTTTTCTATTGGAGTGTTACCATACCATTTACACAGTCTACAATCATTTGCAAATTCCATAAAACAGTTAGAAAAAGGTCCAGTTAAAAATTCTGAGAAATACAAAGCTAGCGCTTTTCCAATATCGTAAGAAGATACTTTAGTTCCTATAGCATGTGCAATCATTGAGTTAGAAGTATCACGAACAACAATAAATTTTGTTTTAATTTCTTGATCTTTTGCTTTATTAACAAGTGTGTAAAATTTCTTATTAACTAAAGCTTGTTGGTCCTTAGGAACTTCTGATAAATTACGTCCAAAAAAAGTAGTATTTGGATAAGGAGCAAATAGTTCGTGAACAAATTCAGTAGATTTTACATTATCTGTTGAATCAGCTGTAATCCATTCTGTAAACTTTTCCCGAAGATTATGATTATCAAAAAACTTAGATCTAGCAAGTATTGTTAACGCTTTGCCATGTATAGTTTCAAATCTAATTAGATCATACTTACCTTTAGAAATAAGTTGTTGCCATTCGTGAGCTGTTCCAGAAGACTTTAATCTAGCATATCGACGATAGATATCATATTTATCTTCATAGTTAAGATTTTTTGTACTTCCAAATAAACCTGTAGCTAACCACTTTGCGATTATACAATTAGCTTGCGCTTCAATAGTTTTACATTTAGATCTAGCTTTTACTTGAGGTAAATACTTCTTAACTAGTTCTCTAGTAGAATCTTTAGATAAACCAAGATGAATTAATTCTTCGAACCTGTTCCAATCAAGTACACGTTTGTCCCAGCCATTGTATATAAGGTCATATCGTAGCATGAGAAATATATCTTTCCAAGAGCCTATAAATGGAATAAGATAAGCGTTTTTCCAGAATATTTCAGGAGACTTAATATGAAGCCAAATTAAACGCATAATTCCCTCATAACGCATTTCAGCTCCTTTTTGAGAGAGTTCTGTTTTGTTTACTTCTCCATCGTGTATATAATCAATTTTACGTGTAATCATACGTAAGAAGAAGATAAACTTTACAGTTTGAAGTTTATCAACTGCCCATAGCTTCTCACAATCTGAACAAATTAAACTGAAATCACGTAATTCTCTATACTTACTAATAGACCCAAATTGATCTACAAAAGGATCTCCTGTAGTACTATATGTCTTAGCTCCATTTTGAGTTAGTGTTTCTGCTGATTTTTGTAAAGCAGCGTTAACAAATCCATTAGATGTTGAAGTCTTTTCAAATAAAGAATCAAGTTTGCAGTTAAACATCTTATAAAAATTTAAATTAAAAAAATAAGCGAGTGTCGTATTAAACAACACTCGCTTTTATTATTTTAAAAATAACTACTAACGATATAAACAAAGATGATTTATATATTTTGTATTTTCTCCTAGTGCGTTTTTACAAACATCTACGGAACTATTTGAAATATATAAATAATCTATCTTTTTAATATTGTATTTTGTTGTTAGTTCAGATATTATTCTATTTATTGTTGCTCCAGATGAAATAAAATCATCGATAACTATAATAATAGGACAATACCTTGAAGATATTTTTTCTAGAAAATGATAACAATCTATAGCTTCTACTGAATGATTATTATTATCTTCAGGTTTGCGTAATATTTGAACTCCTATATTCCATCTAAAATCAAGATAAGTATAAATATAAGTCGCAATACTACTACATAACATTGCTCCTGATAATCCTGTCCCTACTAAAATAATATCAGTATAAGGATTATTATTAACAATATTGTTACTTACATCTTTAACAAAAGTTAGAGTGTCTTTTAAATCTATATGAAATACGGGATAATCAAGAAGCCACTTTCTAGTATTACTTAAATGTTCTACTTGCATACCTTTTCAACATACTTTCTTACTTGTTCATAAGCATCTGAAAGATTTTTACAATTGTCGAATTCCTTTTTAAATTTTTCCCCCATCTTTAGAAAATTCAACTACACTATAAAACGTTAGTTGATCAGTAAACAGACTTTTCCTAGCACAAATACAGATACTAGAAATATATGTAGGATCAATAACATTTTTATTAATTTGTCCAAATAATTGTAACATAATATACTTTGATTAGTTAAAAATAGGTTACATTAGCTATATAATTTAAAAGATTATTGCTGAAAATTTGCTGGAGTAACCTTATTAGAAGTATTAATGTATGTTTTACAAGGTTTGCCAACAGGTCCTACTTGTACCTGTATTTTTAATGTATTGCAACTTGTAAATAATAAAGTTAACAAAATAAAAATGTATTTCATATAATTTTAAATGCGGTGTATTCCAGATTCAAACTGGAGTCTCTCGATAGACAGTCGAGAAGGATAGTCCCTACCCCAATACACCAAAAATTATTAATATTCTTTAACTTCTTGATCTGTAACCCTAAAAACCTTTTGACAATCTAAACAATACATATTTTTGTAGTTACGCATTATACTGCCCATTGTATGTCCAAATATCTGCCTAATTTTTCCGTTTTGTAATAAATCGGAAAAATATATATCATCGTAATCTGACCAAATTGGGCTTCCAAATGGGTACCATCCTCCTCTACTACGACTAACAATCTTAAATAACTCAGGATTTGTTTGAAACAAGTTATTTAACTGAGTAGCAACATTTCCTTCTCTATTTTCAACACAGTTTTTATACCAATCAGAATCTACTCCAGCGTGAGTAAACAAAGTATTTTCTACTTGATATGCTATTGTGAATAAATTTTTATTATCCTGAAATAGAGTATATACATCAGATGCAAACTTAGGATTATATCTAGACCATCCAAGATTTCCAGTGCGAAAATAATAATGATAATCATGGTTCCCGACTAAAAGAACTACATTTTTTCTATCTTTAGCAAAATCAATTATTTCTTCAAAGTTAACTAAAGCATCTTCAAATGTAATTTTCTCATGCGGATAAGGATCTAAATAATCACCTAAAAATATGATTATAGAGTCTGATTTATCATTTTTAACTGATTTCCAAAAAGTTCTTCCGTGAATATCTGGTATAGCAATTATTTCCTTCATAAATATAATTCTAATACATTTATCAAATTAGTTTAGGTTCTCTAAGAAGTAAGTTGCAAATAATTAAATTAAACAAACCCAAATACAAAAATCATAATATTTGCTGTATGTAACTTTATGTGGAGCTATTGAGAATTGAACTCAAATTTTTAGAATGCAAATCTAATATGATAGCCATTATATTATAGCCCCAATAACATTTAATTATAAATGTAGTAGTTGATAATATTCAATTCCTTTTTAATTATCTTTTGCCTCATACTTATATAAACAGTTTATGCGCGCTACTGTTTAATTTCATACTAACGCATCTAGTGATATTCATTATAGCTATTAGAATATCTCTAAAGATCTACTCCGAAGTAAGGACTTCAAATTCCTCGTACATTTATAATTAAATATTAATATAATTAAGAGCCTCCTGTAGGATTCGAACCTACGCGCTCATTAGAGACATGCTTACAAGGCAAGTGCAATCGGCCACTATGCGAAGGAGGCAAAATATCTATTTTATAATATCATAAAACTTTTTAGAATACCAACACTTAGTTTTTAAAGGTTTATAAAACTTAAGAACCATAGAAGCGTAACTAACCTTATCAAATTCTTTACATAATGATATATAATTATCACACGCATATATCTCATCAAGAATTCTCATTCAGAAAGATGCTACAAAATTATTTCTAATAATAAGCAGAAATAAAAATCCTAAACAAATATAACAAAATAATAACATAACTAAAATTAACTTATATTCTAAGCGAATAAACAGATTCGAACTGTCGTCTTCTGCTTGGAAGGCAGATATACTAACCAACTGTACAATATTCGCATAAAAGAAGGAGATTTCTTAATATTAATTCAAACTAATATTTAGATTGCTATTGGAAACCTTAAATATACTTTACCTTTGAGTTACCATCCAAGCATTTATTGCTTGATGTGATGGAGCTTTATCTTTATCAAAATCTATTTTTTTAATATCACTAAACCTAACATTATAGTTACATCCAGAAGCTAACATAACACCCGCTATATTCTCAGCATTTACATGAGCTATAACAGTTAAGATATTATTTGCAGCAGCATATCCTAATTCATAACCTATATTAGAATTAGAAATAAGTCCAGAATAAATAGCTAATACACAATTTGAGTTTGTAATTGTATGCAAATTGTTTATAAACGCTTTTGACGCCCAACTTGTATTAGATTCTTCTTCCTTTTGAGTACAAGATACTCTATATTGTGCAGGGAAAGTTACCTTGTAACCTTTACTTATAAGTAAGTCTGCAATAATCTGAAGTGCATATGTTCCTCCATCCTCAGAATAATCTCCAGTAAGATAAATTTTTGCCATATTGATTTAATTATATACTTGTTCTCCCTGAAGGTAACGCTCCTTCTTCCCGATCTTAAAAGGATCGTGCATCACTTTAATGCTTAGGGAGAAAATAGAAAGTAACTTTTAAGATTTGAACTTATTCATAATTTATCCAAAGAAATTATTTTAACCAAAATTTGCTGAAGTTACTTTATTAGTAGCGACTAGCAGAATCGAACTGCTACTTTAGGACTGAAAATCCTCTTTCCTAACCATTAGAAGAAGCCGCCGCGTAGAAGAGGCCAGTCATACCTCTTCTGTTATAAAATAGCTATTTTACCTATGATATAACGTCATCATAAACGATAGATTTATATTGCTTAAGTTTCCAAAATCTATAAAAGCTACGGTAGCTTACTACCATCCTATCCTACTTAAAACCCGAATAGAAGACTGACTTATTTTCTATATTTCGTTAAAGCATTCTTAACCATTTCATCAATCGATTCACCTTCGATTGTAGCGAGAATTATATCGTTTTCAAGATAAGTAAAATCAAATTTAGGTTTATTTTTACATAACTTATTAATTTCGAATTCTTCGATTCGTTTTAGATAATTATCAATATACTTATCTGTGTAACCGTCATGTTCATAACCAATTCGAACAATGCGCTGATCTAAATTATCATTGTAGTGTTCGTTAATAAGTTCAAGTGCCTTATCAGTTTCTTTTTGAAGTTTCTTTAGTTGTTTCTTTAAAGCAATGTAGTTATCAGATGGCATCCAAGCCTTCTTTACCTGTTCAACAAACTTATTCTGTTCCTCTTTAGCAAGTTGTTTAATTCTAGTAACAAGTGCTAATCTTTGTTCTTTATTAAGTTTCATCTTTTAAAGTTATTAAAATGTGTAGCGCACGGAATAGGATTCGAACCTATATAAGACAAGTTAACAGCTTGTTGCTTGAACCATTCAGCCATCCGTACGTTTTAAGTTATTATACTATTAATAAACATGCTCTACCAATTGAGCTACCTACATTGTACTATAATGGGATTGGACTCGAACCAATAACCTTTGTTCTCCCTACAATAATTTTTAAATTTGCTGTTAGTAACTTTATGATATATTTTAATTTGTTTTAATCGTTGATTTAAATAATAGTGCACAAATCCAACAAAGTTTAACAGATGTCCACCATGTTATTTTAGCGGGAACTAATGTTCCTAATATTACAGGAATTGTTGATGGCCATAAAATCCAAACTATCGTTCCTGTAAAAACTGCGGCAATACTAATAGTTATAAGAATTAGTATACTAAAACCTAAAAAAGTACGTAATTTTTCCATAATATTAAAAAAATTTAGTTCAAATAGTTAGACTTGCACTAACATCTCTTGGTAAAATCCAAGGCTCTACTACTTAAGCTATATTTGAAAGTGCTAAGTATTTATCTCATTAAAGGTTCTTAGCTCAGGAGAGGATTTTCAGTCTACTAGGGCATTTGCTCCCTTATCTTTGTATTTATCTTCTACCTACGTTTCACCATATCACATTTATGCAAACGTTGTTATTGTCCTAGTTGTGATTCAAATAACTGCTGTTGCGGCGGAAAGAATCGAACTTTCAAAACTCGCCGCATGTGTAGATCCACTAAGATTTGAACTTAGATTGCATGAGTATCAGTCATGTTTCCTAACCAGATTAGAAGATGGATCTATTTTTACCTAAAATACGGTTGATCACAAAATGGACATTTATTTTCAACAAATCCTCCTTTCATTGTAGCTCCACAAGTTGAGCACCCTATTTCTCCTACAACTACATTAAGTTCTTGTGCAACATCTCCTGCAAGTATTCGTTTATCTTTACTATGATAATCTTCTCTATTATAATTCATTACAGGATGAGTATATTCTGAAAATAATCTTTTAATTTCTTCAACTCCGTCACCAATAGATATTTTATGACAAACAATATCATTTAGTAATTCTTTAATCCTCTGTTCCATAATATTTAGTATAAGTTGAGGAGAGTGTGGGACTCCAACCCACATTACGCTATTAACGTAATACTAATTTTCAAGATTAGCTCTTCATGCAGCCAGATACTCTCCAAAAAGAGATTACAAAGATAAATATAATTTTTGACTTAACAAAAATTACTTATCAAAATTGTAATTATTTATAATATCAGAGTATTTTTTAATTACTAAATCTCGAACTTTTTTAGATAAATTAGATACTTTATTTCTTATTTGACAATAACATTCAGATAAATCTTGAATAGATTCAATTCCATTTTCTACTAAGATTTTATCCTCTGTTCGTTTTCCCTGCATAGTATCAAATAAAGTATCTTCATTAAAAATAGGTAGCTCAATATCTTTTTTGGTATACTCTTCAACATACTGAAAGTAGTCAGAGGATTTATTATCTCTAGATCTATATATAAGTATGTGCTTTCCTGAAGGAAGACGATATTTAAATATTTTCATATATATTATTTGTTTTGTACACAACGCACGCTGAAGCCGTAGGCGCGATTGTTGTTGTTCAGCGGGTAGACGCTGCCCGAGTAGAAGCTGAGGTAGCCCGCGTTGCTGTTGCCTCCGTAGTACGGCGACGAGGACCAATAGTAGCCGTAGGAGCTCGTGTT